>JACZCW010017074.1_pt1 | contig 14099 bp, 11 predicted proteins | sample 8641861 | NCBI WGS metagenome assembly JACZCW01 (sample SAMN15324607, study PRJNA640507) | soil metagenome | isolation source: intercropping sugarcane | place: China: Luxin town, Laibin City, Guangxi Province | collected 2019-07-25 | depth 10cm m | reverse complement strand
TCAAGCAGAACTGCGGCTCAAGCAGAACTGCGGCGGTTTTCGAGTTCAGTGAGAAAGCTGACGATGCGGTTACCTACGCCTGCGACGTTCGGGGCCCTGCGCATCGGAACGAAGCTTCTTACGGCCACAAGGCGCTCGGCCAGGCTGCTCTCATCAAACGTGAGGATGTGGCCCAACTGCTCGAAACGTTCCGCCGTAGAGATCTGATGATCGTTGACGTGCTCGCCCAGTGTTGCCTGCCGCGGCAACACCAAGAGAGGTGTGCCGGAGTCTAGGGCCTGAATGATGACCCCAATCCCGGCGTGCGCGATCACCAAAGAGGCTTTCTCGATGTAGCCGTCGTAAGTTTCCTTATCGATAAAACGAGAGAAAGCATAATGCTTGGGCGTGTACCTGCTTTCGCCTATTTGACCGAAGACTTCGTCCTGAATCACGCCTTGGGCAACCGCGTCGTCCACCAGGCGAAATAAGCGGTCAAACGGCAACATGCTGCCGGAGGTGACAAAGATCACAACAATTCTCCCACGTATTCGGCCTTTGCATGGCGCGCGGCCACTTCTGGCCATTGGGTGAGCAACACATCCGCGTAACGCAGCATCAACTTGCCGCTCATGGAGAGCTCGTCAAGCTGAGCGATGCTGTCGATCCACACCACCTTCGCTCCAAATGCTTTTGCCACCAGGCATACGATAGCGATGGGAAGAGACCCGGTGGTGATCACGACATCGGGTCGCTCGCGAACGACGAGGCGCAGACTGAGCCACAACGTGCGGAGCATTTGCAGAGGTTTGTTGCGGTCACATTCACCGACCACGTAGGTGGGACCAAAAACTTCCAGCTTTTTGGCCCAAATTTCCCTCGATGTGACGTACACCGAAGGCTTGGTCGGCCACGTCTCCACGGTGCTGAGCAGGCCGAGTAGCTCGGTCATGTGCCCACCGGAAGACGCGCCAACACAAACTTTCAAGGGCCGTGCGTTACTGGGGGCTGTCCCAACAGGCATCAATGATCCTCTTGGATTGAACGATGTTGCTCTTTGACGAAGCACCAAACACGATGGAATCGAGGCCTTCCAAACCACACACCCATTCGATGGCCTCTTGGGGTGGGATGGCACCGGACGCCAAAACCGACATGGCGATGACGCGCGCCTTCTTGGTGGCGATGACTTCTTTGTATTTTTCGATGCCGCCGCACATGCGGAAGCCAATCTTGTTGATGTTGGCGCACACAATGGGATTGTCGATGCCCTGCTCTTCGAGCACGTCGAGCAGCAGGGGCAGGTTCATGGTGATGAAGCCAGCCTCCGCCTTGTACTTCTCTTTTACATGGCGGTGAAACTCACCCAAGAACTGGTACGCTTTGAGCCCGAGCAGCAGGTCCGTGACGACATTTTGCAGGAAGATGACCGGCGTCTTTACCCCAGCAAAGCGCTTCATTTCCGCATCGATCAACATCTGAGCCAGCTTGTTCACGTTCTGCGTCATGACGGAGAACGCGCCGGTGAGCATGGTCTCAACTACCCCACCTGGGGCAAAGCGCTTGAGCGTCTCCAGGATGCCGACTTCGCCCACTGAGTTGGCGTATTTGTGCGCATACGGCATGCACGGATAGAACTCGAAATCGGGATACCGTTGTGGGTTGGCGCGGACGATGTCGGCAATTTCACCGACCCGGTCGTACGTGGTGCACATGAAGACTTTGATGCCGGCATCATAAGCGTCGTCGAGCACGCGCATGATGGACGCCGTGTCGCGGAAACGCATGGTCTGTCCGCGAGCTTTCTCCTCGGACATGTGATTGACGCCAAAAAATTGGTTGTCTCCAAATAAGATTCTGTGTGGGGTCATATTCAAACAATCCTTTTAGGCGCCTGCCAAGGTGGCGATGTTGTCGATAACGGTGTCGGTTTCGGTTGCTGTGGCGAAGGTTGATTCGACGCTCAATGCGCGCCCTTGGATTGCATCAACAAACTGATCGAGTTGCGCCGAGTACTCCTCGCCGCGCACGTAAAAGTTGACGGGCTTCTGCAGCTCAGTGATGTACTGCGAGGTCCACCCATCTTGGAAGTTTTCAAAGGTGTTGCCTGGTGTGAGGTACAGGCGCAGCTCTTGGCGATCCGTGGAGATCTTGCCCTTGGTTCCGTAGGCGGTGATGGTGGTGCTCATCTTACGGTAAGCCTGGTCGCTCCAATTGGCTTCGAGCAGACCAGTTGCGCCTGAGGCGTAGTCCAAGGTCGCGTAGGCTGCGTCCTCGATATCGGACGAGAAAATGGACTGCAGTTGTGCGGAGCGGATCTTCGATGGCGCCTGATACACGTAGTTCATCAGATCGATCACGTGGCAAGCGTAATCATGAAGGCAACCTCCACCCTCTGATTTTTTCGAACGCCAGGTCATGCCCGACTTGGGGCGGATCACCACCTGACCAAAGGCCTTACCTTCGAGGTGATACACCTCGCCGATGGCCCCAGCCTTGATCAAGCGACGCATTTCCTGGAACGTGCCGATGAAGCGGTTGTGATAGCCCACCTGATTGGCGAGGCCACGAGATTTGGCGATAGCCGCCAGCTCTTTCCCTTGACGTGGGTCCAGGCACAGTGGCTTTTCAAGGAACACTGCGATTCCCTTTTCCAAGGCGAGCTTGGCTAACTCGAAGTGCGTTGAGTTTGGAGTGGAGATGATGACCCCGTCCATCGGACACTCATTGAGCATCTTCTTGGGGTCTTTGTAGGTGGTCACACCCAATTGCTTGCTGATGGTTGAGGTGAGAAATGCGGCACTGTCGCAGATGCCAACGACCTCTACTTCAGGGTGTGCCGAGATGATGGCAAAGTGGGAGAGTCCCATTTTGCCTACGCCGATGAGTGCAATTTTGATCATGAAGAGTTTGAGTCCTTCTTAGGTGACCTTCCTTACCTGCGTTGCGCAAGCAAGCAGGTGGGGCAGTTCGCCCGAATGCCGGCAAAATTCAAAAGACGTTGCACCCGAGCTCCTCCAAGAGAGAATAAACGGCCCAAGGCGTCAACTGCTCAGCGATGTTCCGTGCCGGGTCGGCACGTCCATGCGCTGACCTTTGAGGTTTGCCGATGTGCATCCACAAGGGTATGTAGTGGACCGAGAAAATGAGCACAACCATGGTTCAGGTACTTTCATCATCTCTGGTTTCATCGACTCGAAATCCAAAGGTGCACCGGGTCGTTAGCTTGCGAAGCGGGAGGGCGACTTGGCTCGAGTTGTGTTCGGACCGTGTCGTCCTGATGTTCAAAGCCGCGCTCGTCGGTTTGCTGGCGTTCAGCTCTGGTTGCAGCGGTGCGCCTTATATTTGGGCATCAGAAGTGCCCGCCGCCCGTGCGCAGCCAGCGGTGGCTTCCAAGAAGATCGGACGGGGTGATGTGGTTGCCATCACGGTTGTGGGACAGGTTGCCCTTTCTGGTACCCAGACTGTGGGCGCTGATGGTTCGGTAGTGATCCCTGACCTCGGTACAGTGCCACTTGACGGCACCACGGTCGAGCAAGCGAACGCGCGCATCGAGCAACGTTTGCTCAGCATCCTCCAATCTCCAAAGGTTTCGGTCGTGGTCGTCACGCGCATGATCGAGGTGAGCTTGCTTGGTGAAGTGCGCACACCCGGCAAGTATGCGCTTCAATCGGGGGACGGGGTGGCCAATGCCATTGCTCTGGCCGGAGGATTGACTGAATATGCAAATTCGTCGGCCATTTATCTGATTCGCTCGGGTGAGCCGTACCGCATTCGTTTTCGGATGAAGTCCCTACTGCGGGGCGGTGACAGTGCGCGTGCGTTCGCGCTCCGTGATGGAGACATCTTGCTTGTGGAATGATCGGACAGTCAGGCGGATGTTGACGCCATGAGCCCCATCCTACTCGCAGTCTTACTTCCGGTGCTCGGCGATACCACGACGTTCGAAGTGGCCGGTGGTGCCGAGGCCACGGCCCGCGGCGGATTGATGGCGGTGACACCGCGCGATCCATCGAGGTTAGCCGCCGATGCGGCAATCACGCTGCTTTCGGGCGTGAGAGCGCGCGGTGAATCTTCAAATTTTACGCTGGTGTATCGCCCGCGCTACTACTACCAGGTCCCCAACGTCGCGGACACTAAGCTGCCGCTTTTTCTCCACCAACTGCGCGCGAGCTACACCGATGCGCTCACACGAAAAACAACCCTGAATTGGTCGGCGCAAGGCAGCGTCGGTGCGCTCAGTTACTCATCGCTCCTGCAGCTGTTTCCGGCCGGTACCGCCGCCGCTGCGACGGGATTCATTCCGCTCGCTACAGGCAACACATCCGCTTCGGTCCGCCATGCCTTCAGTCGCGCGGCGCTGACTTCACTGGAGGTCAATGCCGCGTACTCGTCGCTCATTGGCTCCAATCACGATGATGTCGCCATTCCAACCAGCTTTAACGTCGGCGGGCGCTTGAGCCAAACTTGGAAATTGGACCGTCGCAACACGCTGGGGGCCGATGCGGGCGCAAACTACGTGATCCGGGATCCAAACAGCACTGGGAACAACTCCGAGGTTGCGCTCGCAAGTCAAAATTGGCTGGGCTCGTTTGGGATCAGCTGGCAGCACACCCTGGCTGCGCAGTCGACCCTGGGGGTTACTGCTGGCGTCGGCTTGAGTGCCTTTGATGGTTTGGTGCCGCGCTCCGCGTTCCCTACGTTTTCGTTGTCGTACACGGATCAGCACCGGGCCTTGGGCGCAACTTGGAATTGGACGGCCGCAGCGGGGGCCCGCGGCTATTTCGACCCCTTGCTCACCACCTTTCGTCCGCAGGGATTCGCCAACCTCACCCTCGACGGTCGACACGGCCGTCACACTCGCTCGCAGTTGACCGGTTTGTTTTGGACGACGCTGTCCGAAGAACCCATCGTTCCCTCACAATTCGAAACCACTGGGCAGGCACGCCTGACCCTACGCCAACAGTTCACCCCGCAATTGAGCGGCAACGTTGGCGGTGAGTGGTATTTACGCGCAGGCCATTTGAGCCAAACGCAGACCCCGCTCGTGCAGCATCAATTCATTGCCTTCATCGGGCTCCGCTACACCCTGGGTGCTGATTCCAGTCAGGGGAGCTGGTTGTAAAGCCAGGCCGCGGCTCTGAAACCTGCAGCAGCCGCTCAGACTGCTGCGGTCAGGCGTCGTGCTTGATGATCGCGGTGCTGCGTTGGGAGATGTTGATTTTTCTTTGTCGGGCGTAGCTCAACAGAGCCTGAAAAAGCCCCCACACCACGCCGAGTACAGCACCGACGCCCGTACCCATCGCGCCAAATTTGATGATGGTCGCCGAGCGAGCAGGTGTGGTGGCCCCCAAGGGTTGCATCAGCTCGTAGCGCGCGGCCACGCTGGCCCGTTCAAACTGCAGCTCAAGCTCTTTTCCTTTGAGCTCAAAGCTCAGTCGGTCATGGATGGCCTTTGCAGCGGCTTGTTCGCGCAACAATCGGCCCAGTTCAGCTTCGACTCCGGGGAGTTTGCCCGTCAATGATTCAATTTCTCCCAGGCGGCCCTCAACTTGTGTGAGCTCTTTCTGAGCGGTGCCTGCCATCACCGTAAGCTCCAAGACTCGATCCTTGAGGCGTTGATGTTCGAGATTGGACTTACGATCCGTATCCGTAGTCGCGGCGTTCAGTGATTGGGCCTTGAGTGCCTCCAGCCGCCGTTCCTCTTCTTTCAGTTTGAGGACCTCCGGGTGGCCATCGGCATAGCCTCGGGCCATAGCAGCTGCCATCTGTTGGCGGACCTGTGCCAAACCCTCCTCGTACGGTTGGGAGCGCGCAAGCTTAGTGCTGACTAACGAGTCTTCTGATGCAAGTTGTTGGCGAGCCAGGTTCAATTCAGCGCTGAAGCGCGAGACGTCTGCGGCCAGGCGATCACGCTGAGCCAGCAGTGTGCCTCTGGACTGGACCTGACTGATTGCATTTTCGGGCAGAGCCTTGAGGTGCTTCTCTTTGAAGCCGCGCAGCTCTTTTTCGACACGGAGGAGGGCTGCTCCGTTTTTCTCGAACTCTTCACGCATCAGGGCCACTTCGCTGGCCTGAACGCTGAGCGACTTGTTGATCTCGGCTTCGAGGAAATTTTGCAAATGGGTCGCCAAGAACCGTTCCGCAAATTTCCCATCGAGATCGGAGAATGTTCCGCGAAAGGTGCCCAACCGATCGACCGGCAAGAAGGTGAGCCGGGAGGCGGTGTCACCTGCTGAGGCTTTGTTGTTGGGAAGACTGAGGTCTTTGAGCGTCTTTTGAATGAGCGGCAGCTCGGTGAACTTGCGTTCCGCAAACGCGAAGAATTCACCACCCTGGATGGCCAGATCCTGAGGGCGACCTGGCCTTTGCTGCATGCGGGTAGGATCGGGGGTGGCGTCCTGGCGCAGGTAGATCTCGAACTCGGCCACGGACATAGGGGCGCTCAGCAGACCTGCCGTAAGACCCAGACCACCGCCGACCGCGGTGGAGATGACGATCGCTCTCCAGTATTTTTTGAGGAAGCCGACGGCGACTTCTAACTTGTCCAGCAAAGCGTCAAGTGGATTTGCCTCTTCGGCGACGGGCGCGACAGGGATCACTTGCTGCAACCCGCCACTGGCATACGCCGATGGCTCAGGGTAGGGCGGAGCGCTCGGCACCGCCGAGACGATGGCAGCTGACGGCATGCTGAGGCGGGGAGCTGTCAAGCGCGCCATAGCGCGCGTGTGCTGTTGCTCGTCTTGGGCGTCCGTCAAGAAGCCCAAGGCATTCTTCCCGACGCGGATCACGTCGCCGGCATGCAACAGAGCTGGCTCAGACAGGCGGGTGTCGTTGAGAAAGGTCCCATTCGTGCTCTGCAAATCCTCTATGGTGCAGCCATCTGGCGTGAGGTGCAGCCGAAGATGCTTGTGAGAAACGGACTTTTCATCGAAAGAAATGAAGGCCTGAGAGCTGCGACCAATGATGGACTCGCCGGGGCGGATCTTGAAAAGCTTGCCAGCCACGTGACCCGTAAGTCCCACGAGAAACACCGTAGGGACATCGTCTACGACTTTTTCGCCCAGAGCCTCATCCAGCTCGTGAGCCAGCGAAGGGCGCTTGCTACCTGTGGGTGGAATCGATGGGGGTTGGGTCATTCCTCACCTGACGGGCGGATGCGTGGCAGGACGATTTTACCACTGTCGTCCATATGTACCTGCTGATTCTCGCCTTGCATAGCTGGATCGACGGATGAAGCCCCCGAGCTGACGGCACCGGGAGCCGACGACTTGTCCGTGGTCCCGATGTTAGCCGAGCTCGTACCTACTTGCTCTGCGCTGGGCTGAACGGGGGAGGCGCTCTGTGCAGGCTCGCCTGATTGTGGCAGCTGCCCGGGCTCGGATAGTTCTTGCATCTTGAAGAAGCGGGCGAACGTCGTTGGGCTGAGCACCGCCCACGCCACCGTGGCCAGACCCGCCGCGATGATGCTCACTGTGGCGACCTTTTGTAAGCGGCTAGTGGGCGTAACGGTGGTGCCACGTCCGGCGCCGTTGTCGCGAATGATTTCGGTGTGGTCGCCAAAAGAGTGACTGCTGGGCGCTTCGATGGGACCGGTTGTCTCGAGGGCCGAAGGTGCGTCGGAAGTGATGCGACGCTCATCGATGAGTCGCGGTGGTGTTACGCTGGGCGACACGGGTGGGGGCGGATCGGTGTGTCCGGTGCCACGCAACGACGCGGCGCGCCGCGCAGCCAGCGTAGGCCCCAAGGAGGCCTTGACCCAGCTTCCTACCTCGGAGGTCGAGGCGATCAACTGTTCGCGGTCTGCGATGCGTCGCAGTTGGTTGGACATTTCCTCAGCCGAAGCGAAGCGCGCATTTGGATCAGGAGCGAGAGCTTTCATGCACACCCAATCCAGCGCTGGTGGCGGGCGCAGCCCGACCTTGCTGGGAGGTTGCACACGGCCGTGCAGGATGAGCTGTGAGCTTTCCTCAACCGTCGCGCCGCGAAACGGTTCGACGCCGGTCAACCCAGCGTACAAAACCACGCCCATGGAAAACACATCCGAGCGATGATCGGCCGGTGCGTTCCTCAAACGCTCAGGCGCCAGGTAACCAGGCTTACCCTGAATGATACCAGGGTCGCCTGCTTCCCGGCGGGTGCGGGCAATGCCAAAATCAGTTACGCGGCATGTTCCGTCGATGCCTACGAGCAGATTGTGAGGAGTAACATCGCAGTGGACCAACTCAAGTGGTTCGCCATCTTCATCGCGAGCTAGGTGCGCATACGAAAGACCGTGCAGTGCATCGATGATCACTGAAATGACGAGGGCAGGATCACGCCCGGCCGACGTGGCGCGGAATAATTCAGCGAGGCTTCCACCCTCGACGTAGTCCATGACGATGTACGGCTCGTGGGGGGTCCCGACATCGGCGATGCCCACGATGTTGGGATGATGAAGACCTCCCAAGACGCGCGCTTCGTGAAAGAAGGCTTCGAGCGAATCTCTTTGTTCGGCCAAGTGCCCGTGCAGAACTTTCATGGCGAACAAGCGCCGAAAGCCGGCAGTGCCAGTGAGCCGGCACATATACACGCTGCCCATACCGCCGCGTTTCAAGCGAGCAAGCACCTCGTACCGCCCCACGCGCGGCAAATCGCTGGTTTCGCTGCTGGGTTGTTCGCCGGGCAGCTCACGCGGGTGGGGAACTGAACCAGGGGAAGGTAGCTCACCGATGGGTAGGCCCAATCCAAGACTGGAAGGCGGCCCGGGTTCCGATGGCGGGAGATAGTTGGGAGATGAATCGAGGGCGCGTTCCCACGGGTTTCCGTCGAGCAACGCCAGATTGGGTTTGCGCGAACTTTGCAGCGCGGCGTTGAGTTCCCCGAGCTGATCTAAAGTGGCCTGATCGAGGCGACTGCTGGGCACAGGCATCTCGCTCTCGCGCACCTGATAAGACTGGGCGGGGAAGTTGCGCTCCGGTCGTACGGTGGCGTTGCTGAGCGCAGTGGGGGTATCGCGCCGCGGCACCGTGCGCAGGGCGGGGGAGCCCGAGAACGCAGCATCGATTTCTGGGATCATCCGAGCGCTGGGAGCGAGCAGTTCGTCGTCGCGCGGATCGGTGGGTCGCAGCGGCACGTTGACCGTGCCGGTTTGATTGTGCGCATCCTGATCGACCGGCTCGCGGAGGCCACTGGGCAGTACGACGTGATCGGCGGCGAGCGCCGCCGGCGGCACCGAGGAATACCCGGTGTGGTTCAATTTTCCGCGCTTGTTGGGCGCTTTGGCCCAGCGCCCTGTCGACTTTCTGCGGGATGAATCCGTTTCGCGCGAACTGGGTGGCGGACTGTGGGGCGAACGCGAAGGAGGAAGGGGACTCATGGGGGACCGTGGGCCCTCTTGAGCTGAAGCGGACGGGGCCGAGGGGTGCTTGGCGGGAGGGACAGGCGTCGATGGCGCCGAGCCCATGGTGAGCGTGGGTGAAATGGACGCAGTGCCACCGTCTGCGACCAGTCCCAAGCGGATGATTTCCCGCAGCGCGTTGAGTGTGTCGGGCGCCGAATCACGTGAGGTACGCACGATGTTGAGTGAACTCGTTCGACCATCGACGGCCGATAGCGTGCGTAATTCCACCGCACTCAGGCCGGTGGGCAGCTGCTTGGGTGTGCGCGTGAGCGTCCCAAACATCCGCAGGGCTGGGGTACGACCCGTACCAGCGGCCTGCGTCGCCTTACGTTGCCGTTCGCGCACCAGAGGCCCAAGTTGTGGAAGTTCGTCCAGATTCCCAGGTTCGGGACTGGCCCGCTCGATCCGGTACGACCCTTCTCGATGCAGCAGTAAGCTGCTGAGCGCTGTCTCGCCTAGTTGGTTGCCGAAAATCGCCAAGGCGAGACGTCCTCGATCGAGTCGGATCTGTGCCTCTCCCATTCTGGTGGAGACACTGAGCACGACAGACTCCTCACGGGCCTCGAGGCTCAGCAGCAATTCCTCGAGCGGCTCTTCAGAAATCAAATGGGTGTTGGACGACGTCACGGGGGAATACTCGTTCGCTTGCTGCGTAGCCTAGTGCCGATTCCGGACCGGATTCAATAGGCTTGCTTGCGAGTATTTTTCCCGAAAATCGTGAGAAACACGATTTTGAGGTCCCAGAACAAACTCCAGTTGTCGATGTAGTACAAATCGTGCTCGATCCGCTGCTCCATCTTTTCAACCACCTCGGTTTCGCCGCGCCAGCCATTGACCTGCGCCCAGCCCGTGATTCCAGGCTTTACCTTGTGACGCAGCATGTATCCGCGGATCTTTCCCCGGTAGAGTTCATTGTGGGCAACGGCATGAGGACGGGGGCCAACCACCGACATCTGGCCCAAAAAGACGTTAATGAACTGGGGCAGTTCATCAAGTGAGGTTCGACGCAAGAAGCGCCCCAGGGGTGTCACCCGTGCATCGTCTTTGGTGGCTTGCTTGACCGTTGGGCCATCATCCATGGCAGTCATGGAGCGAAATTTGATGACCTTGATGGGGCGTCCGTTCAGCCCATAGCGCGTCTGTCTGAAAAAGACCGGCCCACGTGACGTCAACTTCACCGCGAGAGCGATGAGGAGCATGGGCACCGAAATCAACACCAAGATGATGCTCGAAAGGACGATGTCCTCGGCGCGTTTGACCCAACCACCTAGACCATGGAAAGGGGTATCAAAGACGCTTACAACGGGCATGCCCTCTACGCTGCCCCAACGTGCTTGCATCAGGTCAAACACGAACAAATCCGTCACAACGTAGACCGTGGCGGTAGTGTCCGCCAAGCGCGCAATGATCTCGCGCAAGCGCCTCTCGGCCCGGAGCGGAAAAGCAAGGTAGACCACATCAATCGTGCCTTGTCGGGCCCTCTCAATCATCTCATCGATGCGTCCTACGATGGTCTGCTGTCCAAGCTCTACCTGGGCCAGACGGGCCGCGGCACGATCGTCGAAAATGCCGACAACTTCCGTGCCTGAATCCGCGGACTGCGCCAATAGATCTGCGATCTTGGTGCCAGACTCGGTCGCCCCGGCGATGGCCGCGCGACGGAAGTTGCGCCCGCTCTTGCGTAAGTAGCGCAGCGCCTTGCGCTGCACCACGCGCAGAGTCAACGTGCAGACGGGCACGGCGATGAACCAGGCCATCACCACGATGCGCGAGAACTGCTCGGTGGTCTTGGTAACAAATGCACCCAAGAGCAGGACGGGGATTGCCGCGATCCAGGTCGTGAACGCGACGCTGCATTCTTCACCCAGTGACTGAGCCCGCCATGACCGGTAGAGGCCCGTCAAGCCGCCGACCGCCAGGTAACTCAGGATGGCCAAGGCCGCGGCCGCCGTGACCTCAAGGGTCCAGCGTTGCCCGTGCGAGGCGTTGGCCACCCAGAGCGTCACGCCAATGATGAACGAGTCGGCAGCGCGCCGAAGGAAACCCACCATGGTGGAGTGGGCTTGAGGCATTCCATAGGGCGGTTGATTCGAGGAAGGTGGGGCCATAGTGGCGGTGCAGCGGAGGTAGCGGCAGCAATCGGTACCCGGCGAAGTGTGTTCGCGCTGGGGCTTGACCTGGTCGACTTCAGTGCCAACACAACCCTACTCAACACTGAGAAACGCCGCAACCAAAAGGGTTTGGGTACTGATGTCTGGCGCGGGGCGGTCGGTTCAAAGTAGGGGTTGCTGTCAGATGGGGGTTTTGCTCAATTGCCGCCATGAAAGTTTTGGTGACGGGCGGTGCGGGCTTCATCGGCTCCAATTTTCTCTTGACCTCGGTGCCGACACGTCAGCAGGACCATTTCGTGAATGTTGATTCACTGACGTACGCTGCCAATCTCGCCAACCTCCGGGATATCGAAGCCTCATCGAACTACTCGTTCGAACGGGTAGACATCACGGACAAGACGGCCGTGTTTCAGTTGTTTGAACGAGTTCAGCCCGACATCGTGTTTCACTTTGCCGCGGAGAGCCACGTCGACAGAAGTATCGTGGGACCTGGCCAGTTCATCCTCACGAACGTGCTGGGGACATTTCATTTGCTCGAAGCAGCGCGGGCACAAAAAACGCCCCCGCACTTTCACCATGTGAGCACGGATGAGGTCTATGGGTCGTTGGGCGACCATGGGCTTTTTACCGAGACGACGCCCTATGATCCATCCAGTCCCTACTCCTCCTCCAAGGCGTCCAGCGATCATCTCGTGCGCGCCTATCACCGCACGTATGGGCTGAGCGTGAGGGTAACCAATTGTTCCAATAACTACGGTCCTTATCAATTCCCGGAGAAGTTGATCCCACTTATGATCCGCAACGCCCTGTTGCGCAAACCGCTCCCCGTTTACGGTAACGGTCTCAACGTACGAGACTGGTTGTACGTGGAGGACCATTGCACGGCTATCTGGGCCGCGCACGAGCGAGGCGAAGCGGGCGGGACGTACAACATCGGGGGCAACAACGAGATGACCAACATCGATTTGGTCAAGACGTTGTGCAGGATCCTCGCCGAGGTGACCAACTGCCGTGAAGGAGAGCTCTTGGATCTCATCACCTACGTCAAGGACCGACCCGGACACGACATGCGTTACGCGATTGATGCTTCCAAGATCAAGCGTGACTGTTCATGGTCTCCCGCTGAGACTGTGGAGTCCGGATTGCGCAAGACCGTTCAATGGTACGTGGACAATCAACAATGGGTGGAGTCCATCACCAGCGGCCAATACCAGCAATGGATTGAGAAAAACTACGCAAGCCGTTGAGGCGACTGTGCTGCATGGGTGGGCCGAGCTGCGTTGATGGGTCGAGCTGTGCGAGCCGTGTAGATGATGACGCCGACGGCGATGAGATTGAGCACGTCCCAGTAAAATTGGTCGAACAGCATGCGCAGATGATGGTGTGAGATCGAGCTGAGGATGAACCAGGCTGTTGGCACCGCGCATGCCCCAGCTGCGGCAAGCTCGCGCCAGGGATGCTTGGTGCGCAACGCACGACTTAAGCCGAACAGCCCGAAGCAAACTAAAACTACCAGGCTGCTGCCTGTGATCCAGTGACGGATGCTCGAGACACCGACCATTTTGGCAAAGATACGACCTGTTTCTAGCACGAACTCGTCCAGATCAAGCTGCATGTTGGCCGCGTAGAAGATCATCATCCACCCGACGAACTCAAAGAGCTGGCCGCTGCTTCCCCCCTCGCGCTGTTGCTGTGCGCCGTCGATGCGCCGTCGAGCGCGCAATGCACACGCGCCCGCCAGCCCAAAGAGTGCAGTGAAGAGCCAGTGCCGCACACTAAAATCAAACAAACGTGGGGTCCATCCTCGCAGTCCGGGCACCGAGAATGCCACGGTAGGCGGGGGCGCAACTTGAATGAAACGCACATCGGTGGACGTCTTGTCGAGACTCAGCAACTCAAAACCGATGCTCGAGCGATCGAACGAGCGGGCAGAGCCAGGCAGAACGCGGATCTGTATCCCATCCTGGGTTTGCACGACGTTGGTCCAGTGCAGATGGCCAGCCAGCAGCAAATTTACGCCGAAGGTGCGGCATAAATCCAACAGGCGCTTGCGCGCTTCCGGTGGCCAGTTGGCACGCGACCCGCTCTCATTTTCGTGTCGGACGAAGGGTGGACGGTGCATCACCAGGACGGTTCTGTGACCAGTTTGTTGGTGTTTGCGCAACGTTTGCTCGATGAAGGTCCATTGCCTTGCGTACTCGCTCGCGCTCACTTCGACAGAACGAGCCGTCTCTGAGTTGAGCAACAAGAAGGCAACGTCACCGACCACGAAATCGGAGTAGTCGGGCCCAAATTGGCGACGAAACAGCTCTAAACTGGCGAGGTCATCCACATCGTGGTTGCCCGGCACCAGGTGCACCGGCAAGCGCACTCTCGCAAGCGCTTGGGCAATCAACCAGCGCTGCACCAGGTTGTGGTCTTGGGTCAAGTCACCGGCGATGATGAGCGCGCTGGCCGGGGTGGCCTCGGCCGCTCGCAAGACCTGACCGAAGCGCAAAAAATCACCTTCGAGCGATGTGTAACCAATTTGTGGATCGCCCAAAAAGGCGATCCGTGCTTGCGCGCTCTGGATCGGCGCTGCGCTGTGGGGAAGCTGCGCTGCGTTGTGGGCAAACTGCGCTGTGTTG
>JACZCW010060816.1_pt1 | contig 14103 bp, 11 predicted proteins | sample 8641861 | NCBI WGS metagenome assembly JACZCW01 (sample SAMN15324607, study PRJNA640507) | soil metagenome | isolation source: intercropping sugarcane | place: China: Luxin town, Laibin City, Guangxi Province | collected 2019-07-25 | depth 10cm m | reverse complement strand
GTTCTACTTCCGACTCGACCCGCGCGACGAGCGCAACCCAGGTAGCCAGCTCCGAAAGGAGCTGCGCCAAGCGCCGGTGGACATGCTGCTTCTCCACCACGTCGCCCCTGTACTTTACGATGGCCACGTCGAGCTTGTGGCTCAGCTGGGCAGTGTATTGGTGCAGCAGGTCCACTCGCAATTCGGGCAGTGATTCCGCGCGAGCGCGGCGCAGCCGCGCGCCCACCTTGTCCACGACGAAGGAAGCCGCTGCATCCACCCGCGCCAGGGGATCACTCGCGTCCAGCATCTGCAAGAAGCGGTGACGAACGTCCCGCGTGCCTTCCAAGATAATGTACGATTCCAGCGCGCTGTCGGAGCCATCGAGCAGCGTCAGCGCCCGCGTGTCGGCCCAACGCCGGGCGATGGAGGACCGTCCCCGAAATGCCGCGGCCCCGTACAACTCGCGAGCTGTCTCCAGAACGCGTTGCGAGCCGCGTGACACGGCCAGGCGCACGACCCCGCGCTCCACCGGGTCGACGCTGGAGGCCGCATCGGACAGGCCGGCGACACCATGGACGAAACTCTCCATAGCCAAGATGTCACTGAGCATGGCCGCAATGCCCGACTGCACCGAGGGAAACTTCCCCACTGGTCTGCCAAAGGCGCGCCGTTCCTGCAAACGGTTGATCACACTATTGAACGCCGCCACGCACGACCCCACGATGGCCGCTGACACGAGCAAGCGAGCGTCGGACAAACCCGACATCACTACCCGAAACCCCTTGCCTTCACCGCCCAAGATCTGACCGCGGCTGAGCGCCACATTTTCCAGACGCAGCTGCGCAACCCCGGCCCTGGGCAAAACGTCTGTGGGCGCTGGTTCGACGGTGATGCCTGGTCCGCGGGGCACCAAGAACGCCGTCAACTTGGGTTTGTCGGCGGCGATGGGCGCCGCGGTCCGCGCCACCACGATGAAATGTGTGGCGGCCTCCGCGTTGGTGACCCAGTGTTTGACACCATTGAGTCGAAACCCGTCCTCCACTGCCTCGGCGTACGTCATGAGGCGCCCCACGTCGCTGCCTGGGCTCTCCTCTGTGAGAGAAAACGCGCACAAGGAGGCCGGATCATCCTGCACTTGCCGCAGTTGATCTTCACGTCCCCAGGTCTGCAACAAGCGTAATCCAAGTGCTGAATGCACCGTGGCGCTCAAGGCAGCGCACACGTCCTCGGTGCCCAGCTGACGCACGACACGGCACCACATGGCCGGTGACCAAAGAGCCGTGTCGCCCAGTAAGTCCCAGTCGCGCAGCCGATCCACGGCTTTCATGTCTGGTCCATGATGGGAGCGCCGGATCTTTGCGATCAGATCACTCATTTGCTCAGCGCGCCCCTGATTCAAGTCAGGAAAGGGCGAGAGCGCCGAGGTGTCCACGTGCCCGCTCAGCAGCGAGCGCACGTAAGAATGGGGAAGACGACTGCCGTCACTGCTCAAGAACTGAACCTCAATGCCCGCCTAGTCTAGGCTACTCCGATGGAACGGGGAAAGATGACCGGCTGCTTTTCCTGGTGGGGAGTGTTCACTGGTGCAGATGGTCCGCCGCCACGACGGGCACTTTCTTCCTGCCAGGGATACTTGACGCGGTGGTGGTTGGCGTAGACGAGCGTCTCGACCACCCGCTCCGTCAAGATTTTCAGTTCCGCTGCCGAAAGGCCACTGTCGTCCAATTGACCACTGCTCAATTTAGAGAACACGATGCGCGAGACCAGCTGCCTGATTTGTGCGGGGTCGCGCGAATCAATAGTACGCGAGGCCGCTTCGATGGAGTCGACCAGCATCAAGATGGCGGTCTCCTTCGTGCTCGGCCTCATGCCAGGGTAGGCAAAGGGGTGACGATCAATGACACATCCGGGATGGAGCTTTTGTTGCTGGTTGAGGAAGTACTCAACGTGCTGTGAGCCGTGATGCGTATAAGAGAACTCGACGATGGGTTCGGGTATGCCCGCGTCACGCAATATACCTACTCCCTCGGTCACGTGCCGCACGATGTGTTCCGCACTTTCCACAGGGGTCAAACCTTGGTGCGCGGACGTTTCGCCCTGCAACAAATTCTCGATGAAGAACTTGGGCTCCACGCTCTTTCCCAGATCATGATAGTAAGCACCCACTCGCGTGAGCAGCGCATCGGCACCAATCGAGCTAGCAGCTTGTTCGGCCAAGTTGGCCATGGCGCGAGAATGCTCAAAGCTACCTGGTGCTCGTTCCATCATGCGCTTGAGCAGTGGATGGGAGAGATCGAGCAATGCCACCAGGCGGTCCCGCGACACATGTCCCATCACCCGCTCAGCTACGCCGCGCGTCAGCCAGAAGCTCACGAACTCACTGAAACCCACGGCCAAGCCCAATCCCAATGTCTCGCCCAACAGATTCAAGGCTTGGGTCACCGAGCGCTCTTGCGCGGGGGAAGCCGACCAAGCCACTGAACAGAGCAAGGCCCCATACGCGCCCCCCGCAGAGAGTCCGGCACGTGCCGTGACACTGGGGCGCCGCGCCCCGCGCGCGAGCAGCAGCAGCAGCAACCCGCGCCCCAGAACAGGAACAGTAAAACTTTCCGCCAGTCCGAGGGCCCCAGCGACCGCCCCAAAACCAAGCAGTCCTATCATCCCGGCCCCCACGCCGAAACTCGTTGCGATCCACAGCGGCACGAGTCCCACTGGCAGATATTCAACAGGCAGCCCCAGCGGCCTCAAGCCCAAGCTGCAACACACGCCCAGCGCAATACATGCCCCCACTCCAACGAGCGGCCGCGTCAGGCGCAAGCGGGGCTGGTTCAAGCCCCAAAGAGCGTAGAGACAGGACACAAATAGTGCTGCCACAGCGCAGAATTCAACCAACCACGGGACGACCGGACCCCACATTTCGGCGGCGTGGAAGAAAACCCCGAGCTTTAGGTTCCATGAGGCGGGCGCAAGCCAACCGGGAGCATGGGCGCTCACCTGCACCACCGCCGCGAGACCACAACTGAGTGCCAAGCAGTCCCACCAAGTGGCGGATCTGCGTCGAGGCAAACAGCGCGACGTCTTGTCCCACACGCGGGCCAACCTACCCAGTCCAGCAAGCGCGGGCCAAATCTTCGTTGATGAAAAGCAAAGCACGCTACGCACTGTTGCACGGCAGCCCGCGCACAAATGAGCGAAAACCCGTTAGTTTCTTGCGCACTTTGCTGCATGTTGCTACTCCCATCCATGTCGTGGGGACATTTACGGGAGTCGTGCGTGAGGCACAGCAAAGACAAGGTGCGGCGTTGCTAGCCGTACTCAATGTCACGCCCGATTCCTTCTACGATGGCGGCGCCTACCAGCACGTGGATCAGCTGGTGGGGCGCATCGACGAACTCATTGCCGAGGGGGCAGATGTCATCGACATTGGGGCTGAGTCCACACGACCGGGGGCCGCTCGTGTGCCGGGACCAGTGCAAGTCGATCGCGCAGCGCCTGCCATCGCGCACGCGGTAAAGCGCGGGGCCATCGTGTCCATCGACACCACGCTGCCCGACGTCGCTGAAGCTGCGCTCAAGCTGGGGGCGCGCATCGTCAACGACGTCTCCTGCTTGGCCGACGCAGCGCTGGCCCAAGTTGCCGCTCGCTATGACGCCGATCTCATCATCATGCACAGCCGCGGCAGCATGGCGGATATGGCAGGTTTTTCAGTTTACGACACGCAAGCGTACCAGGACGTCGTAGCTGACGTGGGCAAAGACTGGTTGGTCGCTCAAGCGCGAGCCATGGACCAAGGCCTGGCGCGTGAGCGCATTTGGTTCGATCCGGGGCTGGGCTTTCATAAAAATGCCGAGCACAGCACCGAGCTTCTCCGGCGCTTGGCCGAGTTCTCGGAGCTGGGGGCACAAATGGTGGTTGGTCCCAGCCGCAAATCATTTTTGGGAGCATTGGACGGTTCTCCCCCCGAGCGCAGGCTGGGCGGGACCATCGCGGCTTGTCTCTGGGCGGTGCGCGCGGGAGCAAGCGTGCTGCGGGTGCACGATGTGTTTGACGTGCGTCAGGCGCTTTTAGCTCACCAATCACTTGCGGCACAGGCACGGCCATCCATTCCAGATGCGCCACTCTTTACTGATGCGCAGCGCGGCGGGGGCAATAATGAGCCTGCTTGAGAGCGGAGTTGCGTTTTTTCAGAGCCGCACCGGCCTGCAGTTGCTGCGCGATGCGGTCGACATCACGCTCGTCTACTATCTTTTTTACCGTCTACTTTTGGTGGCCCGCGGTACGCGCGCCATCCAAATCGCAACCGGCCTGGGCATTCTTTCGCTCGTTTATGTGGTAGCCCAAGCGCTCGAGCTCACCACCATCGTCAACATCATGGGTGCTCTCTTGCAGAGCATCATCCTGGTCATCGTCGTGGTGTTTCAGAGCGACATTCGACGTGCTCTGCAGCGGGTGGGGAGTCGCGCGTTCTTTGGCAGCGGTCGCTCACAAGAGACGGCAGTGATTGAAGAGGTCGTCGAGGCGGCGCGTGAGCTCTCCCGCCACCGCATCGGGGCCATCATCGCCTTCGAACAAGAGGCGAACCTGGATGAGTTCGTCGGGCAAAACAAGGGCGTCACGTTGCAAGCACGCGTCACGTCCGAATTATTGGTGTCGCTCTTCGTACCTGAGGGGACCAACAAACTGCACGACGGGGCAGTGGTCATTCGTGATCTGCGCGTGGAAAAAGCTGGGGTGTTCTTTCCCATGCCCGAGGGGCGCAACCTGGACGCCACGTTCGGTTCTCGCCATCGCGCGGCGCTGGGCATCACGGAAGAAACGGACGCTGTGGTGGTTGTGGTGAGCGAGGAGCGAGGCACCATCAGCTTCTGCTTCAATGGAAACATCGCTCCAGATCTGCAAGCCAATCAGTTGCGTGAAATGTTGATTTCAATCCTGGCTCCCAAAGCAGGAAAGGCAGATGCTTCAGCCGCCCATCCGCCCACCACCGATCGAGTATCGATCCGCAGTCAAGAGCCCATCATCACAGACGCACCGCGCCTCGCACCGCGCGCGGCTGGCTCGACGCCGCCCCCGCCTCTCGTCGTTCCCCATGTGAGCGTACCCCCCACCCCTTTGCGTAAGAGTTCGCTGCCCAATCAACCCACCGTGACCGAGGAAGAGGAGACCGGGTCCATCAAGCTCCCATTGGCTCAGCCTCGCCCCATCCCCAAAGCAAACGAACTTGAGCCTCTGTCGGAAGATCCACCCAGTGACCCTAGGAGTACGCCCCATTGAAGGTGCTGTGGCCTTTCGCCAACTTCATGCGTGAAGCGCTCACGCAAAACGTGGGGCTCAAAGCCATCGCCTTGGTGTTTAGCCTGGGTCTGTTTGGCTATGTGCACAGCCGCGAAAACGTGCAGCAGCGTACTATTTCCGTCAGCGTGGTCACGTTACCCCCGGAGAGCGGCGCGCGGGAGCTGATGACACGGATACCTCCAGACATTCACGTCACGTTGCGTGGGTCGGGTCGCGCCATCACCGACCTTGCCCAACAAGGCAGTCCGCCCGTGGAGCTCGATCTGCGCACGACCTATCCCGAAGAAGTGAAGTTCACTCGCGAAATGTTGCGCTTGCCTCCCCAGCTCGAGCTCATCGTGGTGGATCCACCTCGTCTTCAACTTGAATGGGAGGAGGTGATCACCCGCCAAATTCCGTTGCAGACGTCCATCACAGGGCATGTCGCCGACGGTTTCATCGTCAAGGGTGAGCCAGTCGTGGAACCCGAGCGGATCGCGGTGCGTGGACCGCGCAGTCTGGTGGAGGTGATGCAATTTGCGCGGTTGGCGTCCTACAACGTCACCGGGCTCACTGAAGGGATGTTTCCGCGGCGCATTGCCATCGACCCTCCGCCCGATCGCGTGGATTTTCTGGGTTCGCCCGCCGCGACGGTGACGGTTGAAGTCAGGCGCCGCGAGAGCGAGAAACTATTTTCGGACGTTCAGGTCCAAGTGGTGGGCCCCAACCGCGCCAGTGTTGTGCCTGAGCGCGTGGACGTGACGGTCATTGGGCCTCCGGATGTCGTGCGAGAATTGCGCGCCGAGCAAGTCGTGCCGCAGGCTGATCTCACGGAGGAAAACAAATGGACCCCAGAGACGGATCAACCGGGTTCGGCCACCGTCTTGTTGAAGGTGCCGCTCAACAAAGTGCGGGTCGAGGTACAGCCCCCCACGGTGACGGTGAAATGGCGCTGAGGCCCTTTTGGTCTACAGGTACGTAATGTTCAATCGCGAGCGGGCGTTTTGATAATAACTGGTGACCGCCGCCCGCAGGTTTCGCTCCACGAACCAACGACGCAACACAGGCTCAGCCACCTCAAAGGGCTGATTGGACAGCGGTCCTTGGCCACTTTGGTGCGCGCGACGTAGTTCCAACTGACTGGGCACCAACATGGGCGCTACCATCTGGTGGAGGTATAAACTGGCCAACGCGCGTCGGCGAAAAAACGCCCGTTGCTCCAAACTGCTGATCCCCTCGGCCGAGGCGGCCGCGCTCACGCGCACTCTGCCACCACAACTGTCCCAAATCATGTTCTGCGCGGCCTGGATCTGATTGGAAACGGTCGCGTCAGAAAGCGGTGGATCGATGGGCAACGCGGCGAGCAATGTCTCGGCGATGCGGCGCTCCAAAGCGGTCTGCAAGTGGTGACGACGAAACGGCTCCTTGTCTTTCACGTCGAACGCCACGTCAGCCAACGCCACGAGGCGCGCTTCAAATGCTAGTTCCCGTTCGTAGATAAAATACGGGCGCTCGCGCCCTGCGCCTTCGGGGACCGAGAAACGTACCACCGCACGATCGACCGGAATGACCGTACGGCTTGAGGAATCATCTGCCTGTGACTCCGCGCGCGTCGCCGTCGATCCCAAAAGACCAGCCAGCAACAACCAGGAACGAACCGTATGCAATCGGGCGCGTTTGGTCATGCTGGTCATCATCACCGGGTGAGACTTCAGAGGCGACGTCAGTGACGCGTCGGAGGCAAAGGCGGTGCCTCCTCGAGATCTTGGCCTTCGACACTGGGAGCGGCTGGGGGCGTTGAATCACCGCGTTGAGAAAACGACCGCGCGGCACGGCGCGCCTTGAGAAATTCAGCAAACGCGACGACTTTTTCGAGGTCTCGACCCACCATGGTGTCCGCGAGCTCGCTGAGTTGTTTGCGCAGTATTTCGCTGCCCTTATTGCGGCGAACACTGGCATGTTCCGACGAAGACGGCGGTGCAACAGAAGGGGCCTCAGCAGCAGGCTCCGGCTGTGCCGTCTCCAGCACAGGCCGAGGAACGGGACGCAAACCATGCGCACCCAACCAAGCCTCCATGAACACGCGCAGACGCTCGCTGCGAAACGCAAACCAGCGCTCGCGCTCGGCAGCAAAAGACATCAGCACGTCCTTAAAACGCCGAAATGCTCCCTTGCCGTCGATGGCAGAGGTCAGACGCTCCTGCACGATCGGATCGGTCACCATGGGGATGAAACGTTCCATCCAGCGGTATTGCTCACGCGAGCTCACGGGGTCGATGCGCATGTAGTTCGCATCCATGGAGATGCGCGAATGCATTTCAGGATCCGCAATGCCGTCGACTACGCGAAGGACTTCACCTGTTTTGATGTGCAAGTAGCTGTGCACCTCAGGGGCGTTGTTCTCGAACGCATCTTCTAAAGCTTCCCAGTCGGCGGGAACGTCACAAACGGAGGGAGATCCTTCAGCCATTTTAAAATCCGTCGCATCCTCAAGTTGATCCAAGGTCAGGTAAGACCGACGCGCACTCGAACGGGGAAGTCCAAAAACGCACCGTAAGGTTGGGTGGGCCTAAAGGCCCAAAGGTAAGATTGCCTGTCGTCAGTCTAGACTGTGCCAGGGGCGTGTGACTAGCAACAACGCGCTCGAGCCCACGCTTGTTCCCGATTCTTCGTCGCAGAATCTCGGCGTTTTATGTCCGTACTTGGCAAAAATATGCGCTGAGTGCGCATGACCCGCGCCGCTTCAACCGTGCTAGAAATCACTCCCACTTCCCCCGCCGTCCGCGGCCCCCTCTTTCGGGACCATGCGCCCGCGTGGTGCACGCCCTGGAGGTCACCCCTTGGCAGCTTCGTGAAGTGCGCGTCCCCCACCCGATCGAGCCATGGATCGCGCCCCTGCGAGCGCCCGTCCAGGAGGGGCGACGGCCCTCCACGACATGCGACGAGCAGAACCCATTTCATGACAAACACCCGCCTGGGACGGCTTGCGCGTGCCGTGAAATCCTTGTTTGAAGCGGTGGACGCGACTAGCCTTGGCGGAGATGGCGCGCCTCGTCCTGTCAACTCCCGATGGTCAACGAACGGTGGAGCTACGGGCCAAGAACACCCTGGGTCGACATCCCGACAATTCCATCCAGCTCCTCGATAAGATCGTTTCCAAGGAGCACTGCACCATCGAACTGCGCGGTCAGCAATTCGTCCTCCGGGACCTGGGCAGTTTGAACGGGACCTACGTCAATGGTCAAAGAGTCAATGGTGAATTCCCGTTGACTGAAGGTGCTGAAATCGCGATGGGCCAAACCACGGCGATCTTAGAGCAAAGTGATCGACTGCCGGCGTCTCTCAATTCCGCCGGGTGGGAGCACCCGACAGCGGCCATTGCGCCCCATTTTTCAACTGGACCGGCCTTATCACCGGGTGGGGGGGGCTCGGCTGCACCCGGCCTTTCCGTGAGCAAACGGCTGGTGCAGAGTCCCGGCGGGACACAGATCGGATTTGGGCAGGCTCCGGCACCATTACCAGGCGGAGCGCAAGCTGGCCTGTCGGCCCAAGCGGCCGCTCAGGCGGCACAACGAACAGCCCCGGCGGGGGTTCCCGTTTCGCTCGGCACGCCCGCCAGTTCGTCACGCCGCATCGGCATGAAAACTCGCGTTGATCTCAGCGATCAAGCGCGCGCCATTGGCACGCAGATTGACGCAACCCAAAAGGGCTTTTTGCCCTTCGACCAGGTGGCGCGCGATCAAGTCCAGTTGTCCCAAGACTATGAGCGCCTGCGTCTATCGCACGAACTGGCTCGAGAGATCGCCTTGGAGCGTGATCTCGAAACGCTCCTCGACAAGATCCTGGCGACCATCTTCCGTTTCGTGCGCGCCGATCGCGGAGTGATCCTACTCAAAGGGGACGGTGACCTTACGCCCGCGGCGAGCCACCGGCGGGACGGGACGGACCGCCCCATTCCGGTCTCTTCGACCATCATGGCCCACGTGATGGAGCAACGCGCCACAGTCCTCACCCACGACGCGGCAATGGATTTTGCTGCGTCCAAGGGCAAGAGCATGATCCTGAACAACATCAGCTCGGCCATCGTCGCCCCATTACTTCATGACGATGAAATCCTCGGGGTGCTGTGGCTTGATAGCGAAACGTTAGCGCAGTTTCAGCACAAAGATCTGGAGATTGTGACGGCCATCGCCAATCAGGCAGCCATGTTCATCGAGATCAATATTCTCGGTAAAAAAATTGAACAAGAGGTCGTCAATCGAGAGCGCTTTAGCCGTTTGCTGTCACCCAACGTCGCGCAAAAGGTGTTGTCCGGTGAGCTCGAAGTGCGCAAGGGCGGGCGATTGGTCGATAGTTGCACGGTGTTCAATTCCGATATTCGCGGTTTCACTGCCATGAGCGAGCGAGCGTCCCCGGAAGAAATCGTGGACATGCTCAACGAGTACTTTGAACGGATGGTGGAGACCATCTTCAAGTACGAAGGAACGCTCGATAAGTTCATGGGCGACGGCATCATGGCGCTGTGGGGAGCCCCCGTCGTTCATCCGGACGACGCCATCCGCGCGGTCAATTGCGCGCTCGAGCAGATTGATGTCCTTTCGCAGTTCAACAAAGAGCGTACGGAGGAGAACAAGGGCCGGCTCGAAATTGGCTTTGGTATTCACACTGGGCCGCTCGTGGCCGGGTACATCGGCAGTTCCAAAGCGCTCAGCTACACAGTCATCGGAGACACCGCCAACACCAGCGCGCGCCTGTGCGGCGTGGCCCAGCCCAATCAGGTAGTGGTGAGCGAATCCACCCTGGAAGCCTTGCGCGGTAACTTTCGCTTCGAAGAGCTGGCGCCTGCGCACCTCAAGAACAAGGAAAAACCGTTTCGCTGCTTCAACATCGTGGGTAGGATCTGACCAATCCCCACTCCGGGGGCCGAGGCGATCGACACTGGTTCCACCCACAGGTGCGAACTGTCGATCGCGGCGCGCGGCCACTGGTTAAGCCAATTATTACGAAATCCCGGGTTATTTTGCCCATCTAGGCCTCGACTCGCGCCCGCCTTCCAGACAATCTCAGCCCGCCCATGGCACATGTATTGGCATTCGAGCGACCGGTGGTCGAACTGATCACACGGGTGCGCCAGCTCCGTGATCTGGCAGCTCAGGACGAACGTTACTCGGCCGAACTCAATCGTCTTGAACAGCGCACGGCCCAGCTGGCCCGCGACGTGTTTTCCAAGCTCTCACCTATCCAAAAGGTGCAGCTTTCTCGCCATCCAGCGCGCCCCTACACCCTGGATTACATCGGGTACTTGTTCACGGATTTTGTTGAGCTCCACGGTGATCGTCGTTTCAAGGATGATCCAAGCATCGTGGCCGGTTTGGCGACGTTCAATGGCCGCAGCGTCATGGTCATGGGTCATCAAAAAGGCCGCACGACTAAAGAAAACGTGCGTCGGAATTTCGGGATGCCCAATCCCGAGGGATACCGCAAAGCCCTCCGCTTGTATCAACTCGCGGATCGCTTTGGACTACCCGTGATCACGTTCATTGATACCAAAGGCGCCTATCCTGGGCTCGAGGCAGAGGAACGCGGGCAAAGTGAAGCGATCGGAGCGTGTCTCGAGGCAATGGCCGGACTTTCCGTCCCGATCATCACCGCCATCATCGGGGAAGGTGGCTCTGGAGGAGCTCTGGCCCTGGGGGTTGCCAATCGGGTGCTCGTGATGGAGTTCAGCTACTATTCAGTGATCAGCCCGGAGGGTTGCGCCAGTATCCTATGGAAAACCCCTGAAAAGGCTGACGAAGCCGCGGCACGTCTTAAAATTACGGCGCCGCACTTACTTGAATTGGGGGTGGTCGACGAAATTGTCGATGAACCCCCGGGTGGAGCCCATCAAGATCACAAATTGGCCGCCGAGATCTTAGGACGGGCATTGTGGAAACATTTGTGCGAGATATCCGCCCTCACTCCCGAGGCAATCGTTGATCATCGCTATCGACGCTTCCGCGCTCTCGGGTCGTTCATTGCCTAGTCATGTCCCTCTTCGCTGACATCCGATCCATCGACGATCTCGAGGTCGAGAATCAACGCGTCTTCGTGCGCGCCGATCTAGACGCTCCTTATTCCAAATCCGGCGAGTTCCTGGACGATTCCTGCATCGCCGCGGTTGTGCCGACCATCAAAAAACTGCAGGCCAAAGGCGCGCAGGTCATCGTCGGTTCACGGTTTGGGGACGCGCGCGCAGACAAGAAGAAGGAGTCTCCCACCATCGAGCCAGCTGCAGCGCGACTCAGCGAACTGCTCAACTGTGACGTATTGCTCCCCGACGCGTGCGTGGGTGACTCAGTCAAGAAGGTGCTCACCGAAGCGCGCGCGGGCCAAATCTGCGTGCTGGAAAATTTGGCGGGCGGTGGTGATCGCGGTCCAGAAGCTGAAGCGCTGGCCCGGCGGCTCAAAGGCATGGTCGACGTTTTCGTCGCCGACTCGCTGCGCGTATTGGGCGAAGAGTCCGCATCCACGACGTATCTGCCTCGCCTGTGTGAACACCGCGCCGCGGGGGTCAGCCTCATGCGCGAACTCTCGGCGGTGGCCCGCATCCAAAGTGGCATCGACAGCCCGCGTCTGTTGATCTGGGGGGGCAACGCGCTCTCCTCGCGCTTGGACGTGCTCGACGCGCTGCTCGTTCCAGGCACTCAAGTGTTCCTGGCGGGTGTGGCGGCCAACACCATGCTGCGCGCTCAGGGTCACCCCCTGGGGCGCTCCGCGGTCGAAGAGGGATATTTGGCTGGGGCCCGCACCTTGGCCGACCAGCTGGGGGATCGCCTCATCCTGCCCAGCGACTTCGCGGTCGGAAAAAGCCCGCGCGCAACCGAGCGCTTGGAGCGGGACGCGCGCAGTATCCAACCTGAGGATATGGTCCTTGACCTGGGTCAGCGCAGCATCACTCAGCTCAAGCGCTTGATGTCCCAAGCCAAGACCATCGTGTGGTGCGGGAGTGTCGGGTTCTTCAAATCCCCATCCTATTTAGCCGGAACGAGCGCCGTGTGTGAAGGCATGGCTCAATCAGACGCCTTTACGATGGTCATCGCTGAGGATAGCGTCAGCGCCGCCCACAGCGTGGGGCACTCGCTGCTTTCCCAATTCGACTGCGTGTCGCTGGGGGGGGCAGCCACCTTGTCCCTTTTGAAAAACAACAAACTGCCCGGGCTCACCGCCCTCGTTGGATCAAATCATGAGTAATCGTACCCCCCTCATCGCTGGAAATTGGAAGATGAACGCAGGCGCCCAAGACGGTTGCGACCTGGCTTCAGGCGTTGCCAAAGAGACCGCTGGCAAGAAGAATGTCGACGTGGTCGTTGCACCACCTTTCACTGCCCTCGCGGCGGTGGCCCAAACTTTGGAGGAGCTCGGCAGCTCGGTCGAGGTGAGCGGACAGAACCTGTACCCCAAGGACACGGGCGCGTTCACCGGTGAAGTCAGCGGACCCATGTTGCGCGCGGCAGGGGCCAAATGGGTGATCCTCGGACACAGCGAGCGCCGCCAGATTTTCGGTGAGACCGACGCGTTCATTCGACAGAAAATTGAAGCGGCCGTTGCTGCGGGTTTGCGTCCCATCGCGTGCATCGGTGAGACGCTCGAGGAGCGCGAGGCCGGAAAGACCATGCAGGTCGTGTTCACGCAGCTAGATGCCTTCAGCGATTTGTTGGCAGTCTCGCCCGGTCACATCGTGATCGCTTATGAACCAGTTTGGGCCATCGGCACCGGCAAAGTGGCCACGCCTGAGCAAGCCCAGGAAGTGCACGCCGCCATCCGCGGACGTCTCGTCGAGAAGGTGTCCGCTCAAGTGGCCCAGGCAACGCGCGTCCTGTACGGTGGGAGCGTCAAGGGGGACAACGCCAAGGAGCTGCTCGGCTGCGCCGACATCGATGGCGCCCTCGTCGGCGGCGCATCGCTCAAGGCCGCTGGGTTCGGTGAGATCATCGCCGCGGCAGCCAGCTAAAATCGCTAGCTTTTTTTGCGAGACCGCGCCCCGAGAGACATTCATGTAGATTGTGGTAAGCCGCCGCACCCGGTTTCCCGAGCCCTATTGAGATTCAAATATGTTCGAAATCCTCGAAAAGCTGAGCACTTGGTTGCACGTGTTGTCCTGCCTCTTTTTGATCCTCGTGGTGCTCATTCAGCCGGGCAAGAGCGGCGGCATGGGCGCGCTGTCAGGTGCAGCGGCTACGCAGGTTTTCGGCGGCCGGGGCGCGGGCAACATCCTCACCAAGACCACCTGGGTCACGGCGACCATCTTCTTTACCACCAGCATCACATTGGCGTTCTTGAGTTCATCGACCACCGATTCGCTCGAAGACAAGAGTGACGCATCGGCCCACGTCGCTCCCAAGACGGCTCCCAAGAAGTAAGGCTGGTCTCACTCATGAGACCAGCTCCTCACTGGTGCGTGACCACGGCCCACTCCGGCTCATGCGCTCGCACGTAGTCGACGTTCGCTCCGCGCTCACCGCGCTAGGCTGCGCCTTTTTTGTGGCGGGCTCGCTGCAAATCGTGCGCAGCCAAGGCCTCTTGGCCATCAGCGACGACGACTACGCGCGCGTCGTCATCGCCCAAGAGTTTGCAGCAAATCCGCGCTGGGACCCGAGCGCCACCAGCTGGCTGCCGCTGCCCTTCTGGGTGACTGGGGTCGCTCTGAAAGCGGGGGCGGCCACGCTCGACTACGCCCGTTCTGTGACTGTGGCGTTCAATTCAGTGTGCTGCGCCGTTTTATGGGCTCTCGGACGTAGTCTTGGACTCGGTCGCGATCAATCCGCATTCCTGACACTGGCCGCTGCTCTACTTCCTAGTGCGCTT
>JACZCW010227281.1_pt1 | contig 14152 bp, 12 predicted proteins | sample 8641861 | NCBI WGS metagenome assembly JACZCW01 (sample SAMN15324607, study PRJNA640507) | soil metagenome | isolation source: intercropping sugarcane | place: China: Luxin town, Laibin City, Guangxi Province | collected 2019-07-25 | depth 10cm m | reverse complement strand
TTGCTCTTTCGATTGACGCGTTTGGACTCGGGATATCAAATTGAAATCGAAGGGCCGTTCAGCTTGTTCGAAGCGGTCACCAAGTACGGGATGCAGTTTGCACTGGTGTTGCCCGCATTACTCGAGTGCGGTCGAGGGCACTTGGTAGCTGAACTACGCTGGGGCAAGGAGCGTCGGCCACTTCGTTTCGAAAAAAAGTGGGACAGTGCGCGGCTCGCCTCCGGCGATGGACCCGGCCTATTGATGCGCCCAGAAATTGAGCAGCTCATCGCGGCATTGCGCAACAAGAAGTCGCAGTTCGAGGTGCAAGCTTGCTCGGAGTTGCTGCACATCCCCGGGGAGGGGCTGTGCGTACCCGATCTCAAATTCTCGGCCCCCGGCCGGCATGACGTGTATCTTGAGCTCATGGGATTTTGGAGCCGCGAGGCCCTGTGGAAACGCATCGAATGGGCTCAATCAGGTCAACATGAGCGGGTTGTTTTTGCAGCGTCGGCGCGGCTTCGCGTCAGCGAAGAAGTGTTGCCTGAAGGCACCAGCAGCAGCCTCTACGTCTACAAGGGCGTCATGAATCCGAACGCGGTGCTCAAGCACGTCGATGCCCTATCCCAAGCGTAAGATTGGCTGTTCCTCCATCATGCAAGCACCTATTGATGAAACGACCGAGCCGGAGTCCACAAAGGACAGCCGCGCTTGGCGTTGGGTGAGCGTCTCTTACTTTGCCGAAGGCTTGCCTTGGTCGCTCTTGCATCAAGTGAGCGCTGAGTATTTCACAAGCATTGGCGCTCGCCCCGCACAGGTAGGCTGGACCGCGCTGCTCCACATCCCCATTTTGCTCAAGGTCATTTTTAGCCCGGTGGTGGAGGGCTACGCGACCTTGCGGCGCTGGATGGTGGGCACACAAGCCATCATCGGTGTGCTCGCCGGTGGGGTAGCGCTGTGCGCTGACCGCATCGCTCGCGCAGCGCATCCCACATCTGCTGACTCCACGTTGCTGTGGGTGTTGCTCTTCTCGATTGGGATAGCGTCGGCCATCTACGACATCGCGTGTGATGGGTTTTACCTGGAGCACCTCAATCAAAAGCAGCAGGCGCGCTTCTCGGGGATCCGCGTGGCAGTATACCGCGCGGCCATGCTGCTTGGCTCGTTCTTGCTCGTGTTCTTGGGCGGTGCGCACAGTTGGCTTTTGGGTTTTGGTTTGGGCGCGGGCCTGTTGCTCGGTCTTGCGCTTGCCCTCCAGCGCTTGCTCCCGCCGTCTTGGGAGCGTGGTGATCAGGCGCCCACGATCCGGAAGCGCGGCGCTGGAGGGAGCGAGGCGTTTCGCACGTTCTTTCAGCAAGATGCGTGGTGGTTGGTCTTGGCATTTTTGCTGTCCTACAAGGCCGCCGATGGCCTCAAGTTTTCCATGTCTTCGGTGCTGCTCAGTCGGCATTTGGGTATCGGGACAGAGCTGCGGGCTACCATAGGTGTATTTTCGACCGTCGCCGGCATCCTGGGGTCAATTTGGGGTGGGACATGGATAGCTCGGCGGGGGCTTGCGCAGGCGTTGTTTCCGATCACCGTGCTCATGGTCATGAGTGAGCCGCTTTTCGCCCTCATGGCGGCCGCCGCAAACACGTTGGCCCTTCCCAACGTGGATGACGCGTCGCTCGAGGTGTGGTGGACCCATGCCCCGCGCCTCGGCGTCGTCACGCTGATCCTGGTGATCGAGAAACTGTGCGCGGGTTTGGCCGTGACCGCACAGACCGTCTTCATCATGCGGCGTTGCCACCCCGCTCACAAGACGGCTCACTACGCGTTTGCCACGGTCATCTACTCCATTTCGCAGATTGTCCTCGGGCTATCCAGCGGGTACTTGTTTGAGGCGGTGGGGCCGCTCAACTATTATATTTTGGTGAGCGTGCTCGCGCTGCCCGCTCTGATCCTGGTGCGCTACGTGCCGCTGCAGCAGCGACTGCAATGAATTACAAAGGAGCGCCCTTGCCTACGGCTCGGGATGAGCCAGTTTCGGACGTGGTGGTGGGTGCTAGGCTTTGCTCCTGATGGGGCGGTGGTGCTTGGGTGCGCTCTTGAGGTGGAAGTTCCTCCAGCGTTTTTAGGATCTCTTCAGCATGCCCCGGAGGCGACACTTTCTCGTAGACTTTGGCAATGCGCCCTTTGCGGTCGATGATGAAGGTCACGCGCTTGGTGAAGCCGAGCACCGAGCCCACGCCGTACGCCTGCGCAATGTGCGCGTCCTCGTCCGGGAGCAACAAGAAGGGCAGGTTGTATCGATCAGCAAACTCCTGATGCGATGTGTTGTCCTGTGTGGACACGCCGATCACCACAGCGCCGGCGCGATCGAGGGATTGATGTCGGTCGCGGAAGCCTTCGGCCTCAGTGGTACAGCCGGGCGTGCCATCCTTGGGGTAGAAATAAAGGATGACGACTTTGCCGCGCAAATCTGACAGTCGTACTTTCTGGCCCGAATGGGCCACGGCTTCAAAATCGGGTGCGGGCTCCCCAACGCGTACCGGTCGACTCTCGGCGCCGGCCGGCAACGGATCGGTCGGTGACGACACGTCTTCATCACGCTTTGAACATGCCAAAAGCGCCAGGACCGTGAGACCGAGCACCATCAGGTGCCCGAGGGGGGAACGGGAAATCGCGGCCATGACCTAAGGTTTGCTCGCTCCGAGCTAAGTGTAAAGTCCGCTTCGCACGTGGCTTGGTTCAGCTTACTTCTCGATACGGACCAACATGAGCACCAAAATACACAGCCAGAGCAGGTGCAGCAGTCCCTGACCCATGGCCAGCTTCTTGATGTGCCGTTTTACGGTGGAGGTGTCCAAATGGGGAGCACTGGACAGCGCCACGAGGCGTCCCATGTTGGGTCGCATGATGGTCACGGAGATCGCGACTGCACCCAGCATCAGCGCGAGAGCGATGTGGATGTTGAGTGGCGCTGCCTTGAAACCGCCGATGACAAAGATCAAAGAAAGGCCTGTCCACAACGTGGCTAGCGCGCTCATTCCCATGATTTTTCCCCGCCGTGCCCCATCCTCTACCGCGAGCGCAAACGCGGCCTGTCCAGCTTCCAGCCCGCGTCGCAACAAGCGCAGCAGACCCGTACTTGTGCCCAAGGTGAGGGCAGCGGCCGAAATGTGGATGACGAGGAGGATCTTGTAGAGAATGGGCATGTCGCCGTCCCAATAGGACCATTGACCCGGGGAGCACAACTGGACGCCTGAGGGCGCAGTGGCTGAGCACTCAACTGGGCAGCGGCGGAGCGCACACGGAGCGGCGACCTCCGCTTTTTGGGCTCCAAAACACAGGCTTGCACCAGGGGTTGCTGCCACGCACAGGCCGCCGCCGCGTGGGCATGGCTTTCGCAAGGGAAGGGGTGTGCTATGTTTGCGCGCGTGAGATTGCAGCCCCTGTCCCTTGTACTTCTCCTGGGTGGAGTGGGGTTTGGATGCTCCAACTGGCTGGGATTGGAGGGGCTGACGTTTGAGGCGGGATCCGGTGGGGCGCCGTCCTTGGGAACGGGCGGCCAGAGCAGCGATGACGGCTCCGGGGGTGCGGAGGATGTTGATCTGGATCCTTACAAGCCACCTCTAAAAGTTGCGCTTGACAGTTTTCCCTCCACCTGGCCGACGGGCACGCTGTTTGCGGTGGAGCAGGGAAACACTGAGGACCCTCACTATTTTGCCTATGATCCGGCCGAGCATCGCTTGTCCGTACTGCAATTGGTGCGGGGGGAGGATTTCATCGCGTCGTCGACGTGGGCCGCTGATCAAACCTGGACCCATTTGGTGGCGCTGTCGTCTTCGGCGGGGCCGGTGCTGATTGGATACGACTCGTTTCACGGCATCGTGGAGCGCGTCCATGGCTTCCAAGAGGACGGAAGCTTCGAGGCTACACGCTCCGCGGGCAACCAGCACACTCACCTGTTGGTGTGGCCGTTGGACGAAGGACACCTGTTGTTTGGCTATGATCAAAACACGGGATTTTATCGCGGGATCCCCGCTACCAGTGAGCAAGACGTTGCGGTGATGCAGGGCACGATAGATGCGGGGTGGATCACTGTGGACGCCATGCGCCACGAGGGGGCGCCGGCATTGTTGTTCCATCGGCCCGACACGGGTGAGTTTGCATTGTATCAGGCAACCGCTGATGGACTGAGTTTGATCGGCGAGGGGCAGACGGAGGCCGAACACTTGGCTTTTGCTTGGGCATACGGGTCAACGTTAGCCCTCTACAACGCAGGCTTGGGCGAGGTAGATTGGCTCACCATCGAAGACGGTGCGGGCGGGGCGGGTGGCGCGGCCGGGCACTACAGCCTGGAGGCGTCGGCAGTTGACCTCGGGTACCTCCGGCGCGCTCTCACTTGGGTGGGGACCTTCGAGCTCGAGATTGGAGCGGCTGTGCTCAGTTTCGACGATGAGGTCTTGGACCTGAACTTTCCGTTTAGCCCAGAGGATGACCACATCGTCCGTTAGAGTTCCGGGCGGAGCGGTGTTAGACTTACCGCTAGATTGGAACGTCAAGTTGACCAGCTGGTTGCCGGGAAGTACCGGCTCGTCCGTCGCTTGGCACGGGGCGGGATGGGCTCGGTCTGGCAAGCGTTCCATGTCGATTTGCACGCGTCAGTCGCGCTCAAGTTCATTCGTCCCGACAGCGATGGTGGCACGCGCTCGCTCGCGCGCTTTCAACGCGAGGCGCGGGTCCTGGCCCAGCTACGCAGTCCGCACATCGTTCAAGTCCTCGATTTTGGTGTGGATGAGCAAGCGCCCTACATCGCGATGGAGCTGCTCACGGGGGAGGACTTGTCCGTGTTGCTTGCCAGGCGCGTCACCCTCACACCTCCTGAGATGCTGCCTTTGATACTGGAGGCGGCGCGGGGACTTGGGGTAGCGCATCAGGCGGGCGTGATCCATCGCGATATCAAGCCCAGCAATCTGTTTGTGGTGGACGGGCAGGGCAGCTCAAGGATCAAACTGATCGATTTCGGGATCGCCAAGGTATCGGACGGAGATTCGAGCGAGACTACAGAAGGCCTGGTGCTTGGCTCCCCGGCGTTCATGAGTCCTGAACAGGCCCGCGGCGCCCAGGTGACCACCTCCGCTGACGTGTGGTCGTTGGCGGCGGTCGCCTTTCGCATGCTCACTGGTCGTGCGCCTATCGAGGGGACAAGTCCCAGCGACACGGTGGTCCGTATCTGCACTGAGAGTCCTCCTTTGGTTTCAGCTGTGCGGCCTGAGTTAGGCACGGCGTTCGATGATGTATTTGAGAGCGCGTTTTGTCGCAATGCCCAGGAGCGCTTGGTGGACTTGCAGGTCTTTGCGCGGCGCATGCGAGAAGCGTTAGCGCTCTATGATCCAAACGCGACTCTTCCACAGTGGGAGAACGAATGGTCGCCTCGTGGGCGTGCGCCCAGCATGAATCCTAGCGTTGGCCGCAGCGACGCCGAGCCCACCAAGTCGCTCGCGGTCCCTGCTTTGGCCGCTGGGCGCGTGGGCCGCGACAGCGAAACTGCGTCGATATCGCTCGCTCGAAACGCGCCGGCCTCGCAAAATGCGCCAGGGTCCGCAGTTGCATACGGGGGACGCTGGACGTGGCTAATCGCGGCGGCAGCAGTTTTGCTGATCGGGTGGGGGACGACGGCGACCCGCTCCGGAGCTCCGCGCCCTTCTCCTGGCTCTCTGCGCGTTCAGCAGGTGCACCTGGACCATTCGTCTTCTCAGTCGGCAGACCAGGGCGCGTCGTTGCCCACGCCACTGGCTTCGGCTGTGCAGTCGCCCCCGCCGACTCAACCTTCCGCTGCTGGCCGCAGCTCTGCGGAACCGGCTCAACCCAAACCCAAGCGCGCACCGAGCCCCACGGCTAAGCGGTCTCGACCCACGGTGGCCCGAGCGAGTTCCACAGCCACAGACCCTCACGAGGCGTCGTCGTCTTCGACGCGCAGCGCACCTAGCAGTCCAGATCGAGATCCCGTGTTTGGCTTACCCGTCTCCGAGCCTTGATGTATCTCTCCGCGGTCCACCGTGCACTCGCCCTTGGTTTGCTTGCCAGCGTGCTCGTTTCGAGGCGAGCCCTTGCCGAGGACCTGCCCACGCAAGGCGCGGGGTCTTTTGGCTCTACGGTCGATACTGCGGCCCCGGACGCCATGAACATGGCCCCTTCGCAATCCAAAGGGGCAATTGCCCTAGGACATGAGGGGCTCAAACTGATGGATCGGGGCGAATACGAGCGTGCGTTCTCGCTCTTTGAGCGGGCCGAGCAGTTGGCGCACTCTCCTGTATTTCTCATCTATCAGGCGCGCGCGGCTTGGCAGCTTGGGCACTATCAAACTGCGCTCACTTTGTATCAAGCGTGCAGCGCGGAAAAACTGGATGAGAAAAGTCCCGAGCTGTGGAAACAGACAGTAGCTGAGGCCGAGCGAGAAAGGGCGCGCTTGAGTGAGCAAATGCCCGTGGTCAAACTGTCATTTGCAGGCGGCCTTACGCCGCCGCTGGAGGTCACTGTTCAGCGCAAGTCTGAGCAAAGCGGGGCAGCTGTCCAAACGTCGATGAGCGAATTTTCATCTGCCGCGTCCCAAGTGATGGACTTGGATCCAGGTCACTACCTCATCACGGTGAAAGATCGCCAGCGACGCGTGATCGAGCATGCGCTGCGGGTCAAGCCAGGTAGCCATATTCAGCTGCATTTTGAGTTTTCTGCCCTTGCATTTCGGGAAGCAAAGCGGCTTTCGGTTCGCCCGAATCAGCCGGGCCCCTCTGCGTTGCGCGTCGGTGCTTACGCCGCTTGGTCCAGCGGAAGCGCGCTATTGATTGGCGGAGCTGTAGCGGGGGGCATGGCGATGGCGATCGCACAGGACGTGCTGGTCGCTTGCTCGGGTAACGTCTGTCCAGCCGAGGAACAAGCTCGAGTCGAGCGCGCGCAACGTTTGAGTCGCTTGGCAGCTGCCGGTCTTGTAAGTGGATTGGTAGGTGAAGTGGCGGGAACGGTGCTGTGGTTGTGGGACAGGCACGCAAGGCAACTGCGGCTAACTACCAGTGGAACTGCGCTCGCTATCGAGGGAAACTTTTGATGCACCTCATGACTCATCGTCGCTCGCGTCGCCATCGAGGCCGTATTTTTGTAGCAGTCTCCGCAGGTACCCGCGCTGCAGATCAGCGACGCGCGCGGCCTCTGAGCGGTTGCCATGGCAGCGCTCAATGAGCGCCTTGAGGTACAAATAGGTCATGCGGTCGACCAGCGCCTCTTTTTGTTCGGCGTAGGGCCGCGCAGGATCGACGAACGACAAGATCGAATCGCCGCTGGTGTGCTCCGCTGGCCCCGGTCGTGCGGTGGAATGTGGCAGCTCGCCAATTGCAGAATAAGCTAACAGCGCGTGTTTGAGTTCGCGTACGTTGCCAGGGAAGGTGCGCTTGCAGAGTTCCTCCACGATGTGGGCTGGGGGCGGTGGAAAAGCGGCGGTGTTGCATATGCTCATCACCAGGTCGGCGATGTCCTCGCGCCGCTCACGCAATGGCGGCGCATTCAACTGCACCACCATGAGGCGGTAGAACAAGTCTGATCGAAACAGTCCATCTTGCACATCGGCGGTGAGGTTGCGGTGGGTGGCGGCGATGAGCCGCACTTTGACCGGGCGCGTGCGGGTCTCGCCCACTTTGACGTAAGAGCCCGACTCGAGTGCTCGGAGCAAGATGGGTTGCACGTCCAGGGGTAGCTCGCCAATCTCGTCGAGAAACAGCGTGCCGCCGTCCGCGTCCGCGAAGGCCCCACTGGCCTCGGTGTGTGCGCCCGTGAAGGCGCCCTTCTTATGGCCAAATAGCTCACTGCGCACCAGGGACCGATCAAGCGCCCCACAATTGATCGCGATGAACGGCCCGTCTTTGCACAGCGAGCGATCGTGCAGGGCGCGAGCGATGAGTTCCTTGCCGGTACCTGATTCGCCCTGGATGAGCACGTTGACCAGCGAGCCTTCCAAGCGCTGCATCAACGTAAACAAGCGCTGCATGGCCGGTGAGTGGCCGGTGAGTGGACCGTAGCTGCTCCGCGACGTCCCTTGGGTGCCCTCGAAGTCTTCGCGATCGACCACGAATTCGAGCTCGGTCTTGCCAATGGAAATCTTGCTTCCCAAGCTGAGCGTGAGGTCAGAAAAGCGTTGTCCCAGATAATACGAGCCGTTGCGACTCCCCAAATCTTTGAGCGCCACTCCCCCGGGAACGACCCGCATCTCAAGGTGTCGGCGCGATACGGCGTCGTCGGCGATGAGCAGGTCAGCGTCTGAACCGGCCCCGGCGATGAGGGGTTTTTGAGCAAGTCGAAAGCCCGCGGGCGCGATGGGGCGGTCCGGATTGAGGCTGCGCACATGCACGACTACGGGCAGAGGCTCGAGATGAGCGGCCTTGAGGGCGAGGGTTGAGTCGCTCGTTGGAGGTGTATCGGACATGATCGCGGCAGGGCTGTCGAGTGAACAATTTGTGAGAGATGCTGGCCTAGCGTAAGATTTCGCTGAATTCGTCCTCTGTGTCTTGCCCGGACTGGGGTGTGACCACGCCTGAACCAGCGTCTGGCGACGCGGCGGCTGCCAATTGTCTCAAGAAGTCCGCAGCATCTTCGGAGCCGGGCAGGCCGATGATGCGCAGCTCTACGCCCCATTGTCGCCATGCGCTCGCCAGCTGCAGAACGCGAGTTTGATCGGTTCCGCAATTGGGGACACCGTCGGTGACCACGACGACCCGGAAGCGTCGATTCAGCATGAGGCCCGCTTGTCGTGCCCTATCTAAGGCAACGTGAGCTTGCTCGAAAGCAGTGCCGAGGGGTGTTGAACCATCGGGGAAGATGTTGGACGACTTTGCCTTGAAAGAATCCAAGAAGTGACGACCGCTTTGGTACTCGAACTGCGCGGGTCCAGTCATGGGTGCGACGGCACAACCGCCGTCGGTGGGGAAAAATAGCGCTCCCAGCGTGACCTCGTCTTCGACACCCACCAGGCCCAAGAAGAACGAATTGAGCGCCACCTCCCATTTGCTTCCGGTGTCCCAGTGCTCGGCCATGCTCGACGAGCGGTCCACCAGCAGCAGCACCGTGAGATCGCCTTGACCAAGGCCCGCGCTCGGGGCGCCACCTTCTGAGGACAGGCCGTAGTCAGAGTCGCCCCAGTACTCGTCCGAGACGTGTCCCCCGGTCCCTAGCGAGCCGAGGTGCGCGCTTCCGCCGCTGCCCACCGCGTTGCTCGTGTCATCGGGGGTGTAACCCACCGGCGGGGGAGAGGTGGGCGCGCTGGAGCAGGCCCCGACGATCAAAGAGCACGTAAGGGCGAAACCAACTCGGAGAGGGTACCACGGGGATGGACAGGACATGGCTGGCACGAGAGTCAAACTAGCAACTGATGTGCCAGCTAGAAGGGAGCGCGAATTTCAAGCTGCAGTGAGTCAATTACGCTCCCTCTGTCCGTCCAAATGCCCTCGCCCGGTGTCTCCTGGTCAGTCCAGTGACCACGAGCGCAGCTGGGAGATCAGAGCCTGGGTGGCAAGGTCAAGCTAGTGATGCAGCTCGTCAACTGGCAGGCCGCCTTGGTTATGCACTCTTTGAGATCGGTGCCGTCCTTGTCGGCGCCATCATTGCACACCCACTTGTTTTCTGCGTCCCAGCAGCCGTAGGCCCCACCGCGCGAACTGTCGCAGGCCTTGTTGCCCGTCGTGCACTGGCCATCATAACAAACTGATACGTTGGGAAGTGTCACTAGGTACTTCGTGCAGTCATCACTGTCTACCCACATACCCCGCTCGCATGTCTGCACCATGCGTTGAGCGCAACGGTTGTTCGGTTCTTTCTCACCGGGAGTGCACTCGCCACAACCCAAGTTGCCGCCACCAATATCCAAGCAGGACAGGCTCTTCTCTGAGCAGTCTTCCACCTTCTCTTCGCTCAGACCGTTGCTGGCGCATTGCATGAGCACCGTGCCATCGCAGCGCTTCTCACCTGGTTTGCACGCGCCCCCGCAACTGTCGTTCCTTCCCGGATCGCTGCCAGGGACGCAGACGAAATTGCAGCCGCTGGCGCTGCCAAAGGTGCCGTCAGCGCCGCAGGTCTCCAGCTGGGTGGAGGGCTCACCCGCGACGCAACGCCGCTGGGGGTCGCTTCCGCCCAGTGCCGGCCGGCACTCTCCGGTGCATGCCCCGTCGAGGCAAACCTGATCTTCACATTCCTCGGGCGCGTCGTATGTGCTCCCATTGCACGTCTGGACCCCAGTGCTGTCGGTAGTGCACTGCGTCTCGTCGCCGGTGCAAGCCGTGCACGCACCTTCTTCACATTGTCCAACCGAGCAGTTGCCGTCGGGATCCCATTGTCCCTCGGCATTGCACAGCAGCTTGAGCGATGTGTCCTCATCATCGCAACTACGACTGCCCGGCTTGCACACGCCACCGCAGGCGTCGCCGAGGCACACGTTCTTGCATTCGGAGGCCTCGCTCCATTGACCCATCTGATTGCAAGAACGCTGCTCGGTCTCACTGAGACATTCGGACGAACCGGGCTTGCAGGTACCGGTACAGGTGCCCTCATCACACACAAATTCGCAGGCGTCGCCGGCGTTGATGAAGTATTCGCCCGTGCAAACTTGGATTTGTCGGTCGTCACACTTGAGCTCGCCCGTCATCGTGCACTCGGGCTCAATGTCGCCTGTGGTTCCGGGGTCTCCACCTTCTCCGTCGCCATCACCGTCGCCCGAACCTCCGCCGAGATCCCCGTCGCCCGTTGCGGTTGTGCCGCCTTGGCCGCCATTGTTGTCGCCATCACCATCGCCATCGCTGGTCTTGGCCTCTTCGTACGCGTCGTCATCAAAGGTGAAATCTTTGGTGTTGACGTTACATGCAGCGAACGGAGCGCTGCCGAGGAGCACGAGGGTGATGATGGAAGAAATGGGCTGTTTCATGTGTGTGGTCTCGCTTTTAAGTCAATCGGGTCGTCTAAGCAGACGCAGATTTTAGCGTCGCGCAGGGGGCTCAAGGCAGGTTCAAGAGGACGAACGGTTCGGGCGATTCAAATGAGCACGCGGTTGAGAAGCATGCGTTTAGAAGGACCCCAACGCCAAAAGGCCCCCACCACCCAAGTAGGGGACCGGAGCGATCTCGAGGCGTAGCGGCTGAGGGGTGCGGGCGTGATTGCTCTGCTGGGTCAATGAGGCATGGGCCGGGCGTTTGCTGGAGAGCGCTTCACCGCGTTCGTCTCGGTGACCACCAACAATCACGAGGGTGATGCCGGTTGCAGCCAATACGCCACCGCTAATGAACAGCACGTTGGCCACGGTGGCCATTGTCTTGGCCGAATCGAAGTCTTTTTTGCTGTCCTCAGGACAGATGCTGTCGATGCATTGGTCCTTGGCATTCTTTTCTTTGCTTTGACTCAAAAGGCCGGTAACTACTCCACCGCCCAGCGCGAGCACGCCCACGCCTGCGGTTGCAATCCCGGCGATGCGTAGGCCAGACATTCCCTTCTTGGGAGCGGGCTCGTCGGGCGCCGCAACAGGAGGCTGCGCGACCAGCACGGGTTTTGCCTCGTAGTCGAAGACGTGTTCGGCTCGCTCACCTGCGGCCAACGTAACATTGAACGTGAGCTGGGTGCCGTCCTGGGCCGTGGCTGTGATGTCGAGCGTGCCCGCACGCAGGCCAAGGTCAGTCTCGTCGGCCTCTGCTTCGTAGATTTGAGGAGGCACCGCCGAGCCTTGCCGCGACACACTGTAGCGCACGCCCGGTCGGCTGGATGTGAGGACCACGTGCGCCATGTTGCCCTGGATGAGCAACATTTCGCGCTCGATGTGGGAGCGCTCATCCGGGTCGATTTGGTCTCCACCCTCTTTGAGATAGCCCTCGTAGTAGCCGAGGGCCTCGCCGTCCCGCTCCAATTTGAGCGCACACAGGCCCAAATTTCCCATCACCTTCCAGCTGCCGTGGGTCTTTTCATAGGCCAACTGAAACTGACGAAACGCATCCTGGTAGTTGGGCGGGGTGGCCTGCAACAGTTCCACACCGTTGGCGAAATGCATCTTAGCCGTGGCAAGCTCTTCAGCAGTGGGCGAGGCGGCAGCGGAATCCGCCCCAGTGGAAGCTGCAGCAGGCGCAGACGTGCTCCCCGTTGTCGATGCTTGGGCATGAGCGGCGCTTGGTTGCAAGAGGAGAGCCGCGCTGAGCACAGCTGAAAGAAATGTGGATGAACGATAGGGGTGACCCCAAGATGGCCGATGCATGCGCAAGTGAAGTTCTCCGGTGGACGAGGGCCCTGGGGTGACGGAACCATCGGAGACGCTTTGCCGCCGCCCCGTGTTGCCCTGCGCCATCATAACCCACGTTGATGGAAACTTTTAGCCCAGGTTTCGGGCAAAATGGAGCTGGGTACCATCGTCGCACATTGCAACACACTGGAGGAAGGGCGAAAGAAACGGTTTAGGCCTGCCCGCGACCGAGACGCGATGCCGAGGTCGTGTGGACACCGTGGGCAGCGATCAGGGGCTTGAAAAGTCCGAGCCCGCGTCGCGGCATGTTCGTGTAGATGGCCTCATATTCCCCGGCACGCACGACATAGGTCTCATGCCAGATGCCGGCCGCGTAGTTCTTGAACAACCTCGCGAAATACGCTGTCCAGGTTGGCCGGTGAACCTTCTTGGGATCGTTGGCGTACCTGTCGAGGTGGTCGTAGCTCTTCCAGTATTGAACGGTCGCGCCAAAGCCCACCGGTTGTACGGCAAGTAGTCCGGATTCGGGATCTTGCTGCAGCTCGCGGAGCATCTTGTTCATTTTGGAAAGGATGGGCAGGCTGAGCGGGAGCAGCCACCAGCGATTGATGCGTGCGCCGATGAGAAACACGACGATGTCCTGATCATTGCTGACGGTGTGACGGCCGGTTTGGACTTGAGACATGTTCTATTTCCTAAATTAACGGTGTTAACATTGAACAGGGCGGCGCATTCCGCTTCGTCTTCCGCTGGCCCTGCTGTGACTAAGCTGGACAGGTCGACGATGACGAGGACGGTAGGCTGAGGGGCTCAGAGACCTGGAGCGAACCCAAGGTCAAATCGAGCTGAGCACTCACCAAGTGCTGATATTCTTCTTGCGTGCCGCCGATGCGTCCCACGCTGCGCAAGCTAGCCAGGCCATGGTAAGAAGACCACACGTAGACGGCGAGGGCATTGGGATCACCCGCCCGGATTTTTCCGTTGGCTTGGCACTCTGCGATGCGATCTACGAGCATGGTGAAGGTGGCACGCGTCTCTAACTTCGCGATCTGATCCAGCTTTTCCATGCCGGATTGCTCACAGTCGAGCATGAACAGCACATAGTAGTCTTGCCTATGTTCGTCAGCGAAATCAAAGTAGCGCTGGCCCATGTGGCGCAGCCGCGCCCAGGCCGTGTCCTGCCCGAGAGCGTCGCGCAGGTAGTTACCAAAGAGGCGTGCACCGCGCGTCACTGCTGCACTGAGCAACGCGTCCTTGTCTTCGAAGTGTCGATAGATGGCCGTGGCACTGACGCCCACAGCCTGGCCTACTTTGCGCATCGACAGGGCCTCGAAGCCACCTTTGACCATGAGATCACGCGCGGCCGCGACCATCGCCTCACGCGTATCCCGTTCGCCCGCCGCGACCATGGCCCATAGTTAACATTGTTAACCATGGGCCGCAAGCGATTTTTACGTCAGATGGGAGCTTCGCCGATTCGGCTCGAGCCGGGGGTGAGCGTCAGTGGTGGGAGGTGATGCCGCCGACGATCTGGTGCACCAGGGCCATCATGGGCAACATGGGATTGGCGGCGGGCGTGGTGGGGAGCAGACCGGTATCGCAGACATAGACATTGTCTGCATCATACAGCGCGCCCCAGGGGTTCACGGCGTGGCGCGACCTATCATCACCCATCGCCGTTGTGCCAAAGATGTGGTTTGACGCAAAAGGCAGGTCTTTTGCCGTAAACTTGCGTGAGCGCAAGCTGTCGATGATGTCTCGCGATGAGGTGGGAGCTGGTAAGGAGGGCACGCCACACATCACGCTCTTGGCGCCCACCGAGAAGAACATCTCGCAGAGCTTGGCCATGGACTCGACCATGCGATCACAGTCACCTTGGCCGATGTTGTAGACCACATCGGCGCGCCGTCCCTTGCGGTAGCGGATGTGCCC
>JACZCW010058768.1_pt1 | contig 14194 bp, 12 predicted proteins | sample 8641861 | NCBI WGS metagenome assembly JACZCW01 (sample SAMN15324607, study PRJNA640507) | soil metagenome | isolation source: intercropping sugarcane | place: China: Luxin town, Laibin City, Guangxi Province | collected 2019-07-25 | depth 10cm m | reverse complement strand
GCAGCCACCAAGAGCGCGCAGGTCAGCCCCAGGTACACGACCAAGCCGCGCGTGGCTTTACCCAGCGCAATGAGGCCCAAGAGCTCGTCCCAGGCCACATAACATAAGCCCCACAATCCCAAGAAAAGCGCTACCTCCATGCCGCTCCACAGCGACCAGTCCAGCGCGCCGACCGAGAAAAAAATGGGCGGAACGAGCAGCACGCTGTAGCCTTCCAAGCGAGAAAATAGGCGCTTGGCCGCTAGCAGCGTGCCCAAGGTCGTCACGCAGGCCACCACCGCAGCAAAATGCATGAGGTTGAGATCGTCGTAGCCAGCCAGGTACCCCGCTGCGAGCACGAACGGGTAGAGCAAGCTGGTGCCGCCGCTGGAGTAGCCGTTGCCCGCGATCCACTCAAAGGGGTGGCCCTGAGCAATGGCGCGCGCGAAATCGAAATGAATGAAGACGTCATCCAACGGGGCGGACCAAGGCGCCGCTTGGGCACCGTGGATAACGGCCTGGTAGCGGTCGGGGTCAAACCACAACATGACCTGCTCGGTCTGACCCTTGAGAGAACTGTAAAAGGTGCGCGCGTTGTGCCACACCAGCGTGGCGGCCAAAACGAGGTACAAGCGGTCCACCGACAGCCACGCCCCGAGCGAAGCGGTCAAGGTACGGCGTGGCGCGGATTTGTCCTGGGATTTGGCCATGGGGTGACTGGGTCTAACAGCGCGACGGCGATCCGTCGACGGTGGAGTCCGGACGCGCTGATGCGCGCTGTGATGCTTAGGCGATTTGCATTTCTTCGTGTAGTTTTGCTTAGCCGATGGCCTGGACCAGAGAACGCGTGGTGATTGTACCGCTGGTAGGCGGTGTGGTTCTCGCCGTGATCGTGCTGTCGAGCATCATGTTTCGCTCCAGCTTCCAGATGGAGCAGCTGCGCGACCGCTCCGTGGCCGAGGCCACCTTGTCGCTGGCCAACGAAAAGGCAGATCGACTGGAGAAGCGCATCATCGAGCAGGACAATGCGCTTGCCGAGCTGGTGGGTGGCGACGATATCGCCACGTTCGGTGAACGTTGGCTGGACGCGGCTGCTGCACAGACGCCCACGGTACGCGCGGCTCTGCTCATCGATTTGCAAGCGCCGTCGCGCGAGGTGCTTGGCTTTGCCTCGCGTGCCCCAGGTCCAGAGGATGACGCCTTTCGGCGCACCTTGCTTCAGAAACTATGGAGTGAGATCAAGCTGGGTGGCGAGCAACCCGATCAGCTACGTCATGTGCACATGAGCGTAGGTGATCAAACCTACTTGCTCAGTCACTGGGAACGCGTCAGGGCCGGCCACCGTGAATTGGTGTTGGCTTGGCACGACGTGCCGCGCATCGTACATGAGCTATTTCCGCGGCTCTATTCCAGTGATGAGGCTCAGTCGAGCCGCGTCAACGTCGTGGACGCTGAAGGGCGCATCATCTTTGGACCTCCGCTCAGCCGCGGAGCGTTGACCTTGGGGCGACAGTTTGCCTCCACGCTCTACAAATGGCGCGTCAACGTCAGCATGAACGCAGCTGCTGAACTGGCCCGCGCGGTGGAGCGCCGACGAATCATCGAGATGGCCCTGGTGGCCATCAGTAGTTTGGTCGTGATCTTTGGCTTGCTCGTGATCATCATCGCGGCGGCCCGCGAGCAACGTCTCGCTCGGCTCAAGAGCGAATTCGTGGCCAACGTATCTCATGAGCTCAAGACACCGCTGTCTTTGGTGCGCATGTTCAGCGAGATGTTGCTCTCAGGACGCGCGCCCCCAAACAAGCAGCAACAGTACCTGGAGATCATCGTCAACGAGAGCGATCGCTTGAGCGCGCTCATCGACAATGTGCTGGATTTTGCGCGCTTGGAAAGGTCGGTGGAAGCATATGAGTTTGCGCCGATCAGCATTCGGGAGACCGTGGATCGAGCGGTCGAGGTGTGTCAGCCTCGAGCAGAGCGTCAGGCCATACCGCTCTCCGTTCGGCATGAAGTGGACGTGACGGAGTGTCCGCGCATCGACGCGCGATCGCTGGAGATTGCTCTCATCAACTTGATCGACAACGCGCTCAAGTATGCGCCCCAGAGCGATGAGATTGTCGTCTTGCTCAGCAAAGACGCGGGCTATTTCAAGCTGGGGGTGCTCGATCGTGGTCCTGGCATTGCCAAAGACCAACGCAAAAAAATCTTCGATCGTTTTGTGCGCGGGACCGCGGCCCAAGCACAAGCCAGCGCGGAGCGCACGCGCGGAAGTGGCATTGGCTTATCTCTGGTTGCGCAAATTGCCGAAGCGCACGGCGGGAAGGCTTGGGTGGAGGACCGTCCTTTAGGTGGCGCTCAATTTTGGCTCACGGTGCGGGCGAGCTACGTGTAGACGTGGCCTTCAGTTGCTGACTTCGCCCGGATGGCGCACAGATTGCATCTTGAGCAGCTCCTCGTCGCTCAGAAAAATGGCCGAAGGCGCGACGGCTTGTGCAGGTTGGGCCGGCTGCGTAGCCGCAGCGGTAGGTGGCTTCACCTGAGCCGGCTGGGCGGGTGCTGCCGCACTGGGTGCTGAAGTCCCGGAAGGCTGTCCCGGGGCGCTGGACGCTGCGGGGCCCGAGGGGCCGAGGTCGGCCTCCATATCCTGTTCGTCATCGCCCGCGCTTACGGGCTCCGCTGCGGCTGGGGCCGCGGCGATGGGTTCCGGCAAGGGGATGGCGTCCAAAATCGGATCATACTTGGCGCGGACCTCAGCGAAGGCCTCGCGATGAGCCTTGGAGATCACACGCATGCCGTCCAAATTGAGCGATTCAGGATCGATGAACACACCGTCCTTCTTCATGGTGAAATGCAAATGCGGGCCGGTGGAGCGTCCAGTAGAGCCACAATAACCGACGGTTTGCATGCGTTCTACCGCGTCGCCCACCTTGAGACCCTCCATGAAACGAGAAAGGTGCGCGTAACCTGACTCATAGCCGCCGTCGTGTTTGACCTTGACCAAGTTGCCGCTGGGCCCACCGTTGCCGATGAAGCTGACGATGCCTGGCGATGTGGCGCCGATGGGCGTTCCGGTGGGCGCACCAAAGTCCGTACCTGTGTGCGGCATCGGCTTGTGCAGCACAGGATGCATGCGCTTCATGTTGAACTTGGACGTCACGGGCGCGCCTGGAATAGGCAGGCGCCACCCTCCTTCATACGGAGCGCGACCCGTGGTGTCGAAGTGTCCCCCCTCCACAGGATGAGAATAGTAGTAGATACGTCGCGGCTCTTGTCCGGCTTTGAGGATCTCCATGGCTTCGATGCCCGCGTAGCGAGAAAACTCTCCCAATACGGTCACCTCTTGGACGATGATGCGCATGCGATCGCCGGCCTTGAAGTCAGATAGCGCAGAATGACCGCGCAAGGCGGCGCCGACCAAATGGGCGATGCCGGGGTCAAAGCCACCGCGTCGGGCGGACTCTTCAAACGACTTGCCGTCATGGGCAAAGGCGCGCCGCACTTGGTTACGCACGACCTTGAGGTCCAATTTTTGGCCCGTGAGCAGCCCACCGGCATTGGGTCGAGCCTGCACGACCTCCTCTTTGCTGATGATGTATTCAAAACCGAGCAACGTCTTGCCGCGAGTGGAGACCAACGCAAGAAACTCGTCGCTGCTCTTGCAATGGTCAAGATCGAGCAGGCCTTTGAGAGCAGTGTACGCGCGATATGCTTCAGTCTTGGGGAGCCCGGCGTCTTGAATGGCGCGAAGAAATGCCTGTTTACCAATCCGGCCTCGCAGTACCTGATGCCCTGGTTTGTCGGCGTCGTCCATCACGCGCCAAGGACCCGCGACGCGGGTGCGCTGCACAGCGGGAATCACGGGCGCTACTTCGGCCTCGGCGCTGGCCACCGCGCTCGCTACGGGCGCAGGTTGTGGTGGAGCACCGCGCTCGGCCTTGGCCAAAAGTAGACCCAACGTTGCGATCAACGTCGTGCCCACGAGTCCGATCAGGCCAGCGGAGAGATTGGGCGAGAGGCTGGGGCCCGCGGTTCTGGATGGAGAGCGGCGTGCAATACGCTCAAGCTCATCCATTACGGCGCCGGGGGCCGGAGTAAACGTGGGTGCCGGGCTTGCGTCACTTTCCGGTGCTGAATCGAGAACGGCCCGGGCTGGTGCAGGCCTTGCGGGCGGCGGAAGAGGCCTACTGGGCACTGGAAGCGGCCGCGCGGACAGTGGTGCTTGCGCTTGTGGCGGGGAGCTAGGTGCCGCCGTGAGGGCTGCTTCGCCTGAGCCATCGGCTATCGACGACGCCTCGCTTCGTGGCTCCTCATCGAGGTGCTCTTCGTTGTGGAGATCGGGCGCGTGATGCAGACTGGGGCCACGGCTCAGTTGCTGTTCGTGGCTCACAGCAGTCAGATCCAGGGGGCCTACGGGTAGTTCGCGTTTGGGGGGTGGGCCAAACGCGGTGTGCCCCGTGGCAGTGGTTTGCGCATCGGGGGTCCACGGTTGGTGGGGGCTCGTTCCCCCGCTGGTCGCGTCGGGGCGAGTCATACGGGCGCGCTCGAGCAGCCGGGCCCGCACTGGATGCACTGCTTCCTCTCCACGAAATCCAAAGCCTGCGCCCGCCCGATCGCTGGTGGCTGGATGGGAGCGTGTGCGCTCATCTGAAGCCCCGGATGGATCAGCCGATGCGCTTGGCTCGGCCAACGGATCGTGATCGGGATGCTCGGACACGGGCAGCGGGTAGCAGCTCAAATCCTTTGATTCAACCGAATGTGCCCTCAAGCGCGCCAGTCGCTGCGCAAGTGCTCAGACGTTTGCGTTAGCAACGGAAAAGTATTCTTCGATAGCGGCGCCCACCTGCTCACTGGGTATGCGCTCCAGATCGGCCCAGTGTGGCTGCGCGGCCCCCAAGTGCAGATTGAGATGACCTAGTGCCAGCCGTGCCGTTTCCTTGAGATCGGGGCTAGCCCCGGTCAGCTGTTGGACGGACGTTACGCCGTATTGTTTGATGCCACACGGCACGATCAAGCGAAACAGCTCCATATTGGTGGATAGGTTGAGGGCAAAGCCATGGCTGGTGATCCAGCGCGAGATACGCACGCCAATGGCGCCAATTTTTGCTGGCTGCGTCAAATTGTGTTCGCCGGGGAAGGCGTCCCGCTGAGCCTGGTCCACCCATAAACCAATGAGCTCTTTGATAGTTCCGCCTTCCAAACCATAAGGCCGGATGAGTTCATTCATGACCGCGGTCAAGCTCTGCACGTACTTGCGCACGTCGCAGCGATCTGGCTTGAGATCGATGATGGGGTAGACGACCAGTTGGCCAGGGGCGTGCAGCGTCACATCACCTCCGCGGCCCGTTTCTACGACGTCGACACCCAACTTGCGCAGCTGCTCGCTGCTCGACAGGATATTCTCCTGGTGGGCTCCACGACCCAGGGTGATGACAGGGGCGTGTTCCAACAGCAGCACCAAGTCGCCCACACGCCCCTGACGGCGCGCTTCAAACAACTGCTCCATGAGCTGTAGGCTGGGTGAATACTGACGGCGACCGAGATAAAAGCCAACAAGCGCCTGGCGCGTCATTCCGGTACCGATTCTCCCGCGGCGCGCTGCTCTTCACGAAATTTCTCAATCTGCTCGGCGAAGGTGTTGGCGATTTCTGGGTCAAACTGGCTGCCGCTGCAGCGCTCGATCTCACCCAAGGTCACCTCGTGAGGCAATGCCTTTCTGTACGCGCGATCGCTCGTCATGGCGTCGTAGGTGTCCGCGACGCTGATGATGCGTGCGATGAGAGGGATGTTGTTGCCCGCCAAACGCAGTGGATAACCGCGTCCGTCCCAGCGCTCATGGTGCAGGTGCACGCCGGGGATGACTGGCCCCAAAAACCGGATGGGATCGAGGATTTCTTTGCCGTACGTGGGATGCTTTTGAAACATCTCGTATTCGGTCGAGGACAATTTACCCGGCTTGTTCAGGTTCATGACGCAGCCAATTTTGCCGATGTCGTGCATCAGCGCGGCTTGACGCACCACCTCTACTTCAGCTTCATCCAAGCCGAGCCAGCGCGACAGGCGAACGGCGTACAAGGCCACTCGCTGTGAATGTCCGGCCGTGTACCTATCCATTTTGTCGATGGTGTTGGCCAGACTCTGGATGGTCTGCTGAAAGGTCTGCTGTAAATCCTCATACAAGCGAGCATTCTCGATGGCTGCGGCTGCGCGGGAGGCAATGATACTGAGCAACTTGCGTTGCCCTTCGGTGAAGCGCTTGCCCAGCGTGAACGAGGACAGAGTGATCCAGCCGATCAAGCGCTCACGCATGCGCAGCGGCGTGGTCACTGTGCTGACAGCAGGCTTGCGCAACTTCTCCTGAAAGAGAGACGCGCAATCATTGCCGTGGATGAGCAAGGCCACCTCATCGTCGATGCGATTTTTGATGGCCGAAGGATCCAGAGAACCTGGGTCGGCAAACGCTACGGGGCCGCGGCCCTGATCGCGCGGAGGCGCCATTTTCCGCACCCGTTCAAAAAACTCCCCGCGTCCGTCGTCGAGCCAGATGAAGACGCCATCTGCGTCCAATTCCTCGAACGCGCTTTCCTCAATCGTGGCGATGACGTCTTCCAGACTGAGACTGGCCGTGATGGCTTCACTCACCTTGTAGAGCGACAAGGCCTCACGCAGGCGCAAATTTTCCGCCGACAGGCGCTGCTTTTCCAGGCCGCGTTGAACGACATGGACGATCTCCTCCACCTTGAACGGTTTGAGGATGTAGTCGTACGCGCCGTGTTTCATGGCGTCGATGGCCGTCTCCACCGTGCCGAAGCCGGTCATGATGACGGTCAACGCCTCAGGCTGGAGGCGCGCCACGTGCTGCAAGAGCTCCAGCCCGCCCATCTTGGGCATCTTCAAGTCGCTGATCACCAGAGCGAAGTTGGATCGCGACAGTTCAGTCACCGCTTGCGTGCCGTCGTCTGCGGTGCGCACGGCATACCCTTCCATCGTCAGGAAGTCCGCCAAGATGTCCCGAATGAACTTCTCATCGTCGACGACCAGGACGCGCGGCTGCTCGGGCGGTGTGGAAAGTCCGGATATCATAGTCAAATGCGCTGACCGAGAATGCCACCAATCGTGCGTGAAGCGGGCCGCACTTGATGGACTTGCAGAAAACGAAGGTTCATCCCGTTGATGGTGGCGTGCGCCACGATGGGGCCCAGAAGTGATCCGGTTGCTTCAAAAAGGAAGCCAAAGACCAGACCCATGATCATCGCCCACAGCACCCAAGTCCAGCGCGAGCGGCCAGGAAGTTGGTGCGCCATTCCGAAAACCAGTGCCTGGATCCAGACGTTGGTGACCGTCTGCAGCACTGAACGAAACAAGATCTCCTCGCCCAGCGAGGAGAAGATCGCCACAGCGATGATGCCCGGTAGCGGCATGCCCGTGACGCTGGGCTGAAGTTCGTCGTGCAGCACCTTGGCCCAAGTGGTGCGCTTGACGAGGATCAACGTAGCGCCAACGCCGAGCAGGCCTACCGTGAGACCAAGCAGAGCGCTGTAGGCGTGTGCAACCAGAGGACTGAGCGCGATCCATGGCTCAGGGTGCGTCCAAACTTCGCCGCGAACGTAAATGGCGACGACACCGAAGACGAGGCCGACGACCGCGTAAAACGTGGCGAGGACTGTGGCTCGGGTCATCGCAGATGACTATGGCATGGCGCCCGCCTCCTGGGTATGGTGCGTAGCATGGAGGGCACCAAGAGCCGTCAATCGACACCTCCTCCTTCATCTAGGGAGCTGGAGGAGCTGCTGGAGAGCGGCCACGGGCTGGTTGAGCAGTTGGTGAACCAGGTGTATGCCGAGACCCTGGGCGCCATGACCCGGGAAGATCTGCGGGCTTATGGCCATCAGGGCTTGTTGGAAGCGGCATTGCGCTTCGACGCCGAGCGGGGCGCGAGCTTTCGAACATTTGCCTACTACCGCGTCAAGGGCGCGATGATCGACGGCATGCGGAAAATGGGACCGTGGAGCCGCCGTGGCCATGAACGGGTAGCTCTGCTGCGTGCCGCGAACACTGCGAGTCAAAGTTTGCACGATGAGCGTCAGGATGTCTCCGGCCTCTCGGGTGAAGAGGCGGCGGAACGTCTGCGCAAACACATGGCGTCCATGGTGACCGCCATGACCGTGGGCGTGTTCAGCGCCGGGCAGTGGCAGAGCGCGGGGTCAGACGACACGTCCCCGCCTGGCGGACGTTTGGTGGCGGTCGATGAGGCGCTCAACGCCGAGGAACAGCTGGCCGACCGCCAGATGCAGCAATGGGTGATTCAGTTGATGGATAGCCTGCCCCATCCCGAAAATGAGGTCGTGCGCCGTTTCTATATTGACGGGGACAACATGGACAACATTGCCCAAGCGCTGGGCCGCAGTCGCTCCTGGGTTAGTCGCGTGCACACCCGGGCGCTCGGCAAATTGGCGGCGCGCTTGCGTCGTGAAGCGCTCGATTCCGCTGGTTGACACCGCAACCTGGCCTGGGCCGAGGGGCCGTGCCACAACTGGGCCCCAGCGTCGAAAGCCGCTTTAGGATCCCAAGAATCATGAAACAACGCGTCATCGTAGCCATGAGCGGCGGGGTGGACAGCTCGGTCGCTGCGGCCCGCTTGCTGGACCAAGGCTACGACGTGATCGGAGTGACCTTGCACCTCTGGGACTACCCGGATGACGGGAGCGTCAAAGGTCGCTGTTGTGCGCCAGAAGACGTGCACGATGCGCGGCGGGTGGCCGATGCCCTTGGCTTTCCGCACTATGCGTTTGATCGGCGTGAGCTCTTTGGGCGCGAGGTGGTGAACCCTTTCGTCAATGACTACTTGGAAGGCGTAACCCCTAGCCCCTGCGTGCGCTGCAATCGCGGCGTCAAAGTGGCGGAATTGATCGCCTTGGCTGACCGCTTGGGTGCATCACAGGTCGCTACGGGTCACTACGCGCGCCTCCACACAAAAGAGGGCCGGCTCGATCTGTTGCGGGCGCTGGATCACAACAAAGACCAAAGCTATTTCTTGCACATGTTGCCCGACTCCATCTTAGGGCGCTTCATCTTTCCTCTGGGTGAACTCGACAAGCAGACGGTGCGAAAGCAAGCGGTGGACCTCAAGTTGCCGGGCGCCAACAAGGGCGAAAGTCAGGAGCTGTGCTTTGTGCCCACTGGTCGCTACGACGAATTGGTGGAGAAACGCGCCGGTGCTCGGGTGCGACCTGGGCCAATATTAGGCGAAGATGGCCGCGTTGTGGGTACGCACGAGGGGCTCCACAAGTTCACGCGCGGCCAACGTCGCAACTTGGGGGTCGCCGTGGGACAGCGCGCGTATGTGGTCGATATCGATCCAGAGACCCAGACGGTGCGCTTGGGAACCAAGGAAGAGCTATTGCGCTCGGAGCTGTTCATCACCGACATCGCGCTGCGCGCTGGAGTGACCTTGCCCATCGAGGCCGATGTGGTGATCCGCTACCGGGGCACACCCGCGCGTGCGCGCATCGAACAGCAAGAAAAGGATCTGGCTCGCATTGTTTTCCACACCAAGGTGAGCGCGCCATCGCCTGGGCAGTTCGCCGTATTGTACGAGCAGGAGCGCGTGCTCGGCGGTGGTATGATCACCGCGCTAGGAGCATGAGATGGAGCTACGAAAGGGCTGGGGCAGATACGCGTGTGGCTGGGGCAAGGCCTTCGGCAGCTGCGCGGGGCTGTTGGGCCTGGGCGCACTCACGCTCGGTTGCGGTGTGTCGCGCGGCGATGGAGAAGTGTGGAGCGACCACTTGTATGCGGCCGATTGCGTCGACGGCGCGTTTGATTTGCGGCCCGACTATTTTGCCTCCAACCCTGAATTGGATACGCAACTCATCACACTTCAGCACGGTGACCGCCTGCACGACTTGTCCGACGGTGTGCTGATCTCGGTCTATCAAGTGTCTAACATCATCGAGGAGCATTTGGGGCAGGCGGTGGAGATACGTTTGCCTCCGGGGGTCAGTCCCCCTGGTCACGCGGCCAGCGAGGAAGAGCTGCCTTTCGCGGCGCTGACGCTTTACCTCAACGACAGTTGTCACGAGCAAGAAGTGTCGCTTCAAGCGATCTCGGGCACGATCACCTTCGACGCACTCTTTTCGGGTGATTTGTCCGACCGCAAGAAATCCCAGCGCCTCATCGACGCCCAGTTTGACGTAGTGGTCGCCGATCCACGTCTGCTTCCCGCGGACGGCAGCGAACCCGACGCGGCCTTGCTCGGCCACGTCCAAGGCTCGTTTCGCTTCTATTTTCGGCGCGGGCCCACTGCCCAGCCTTTCCCGTGACAGCCGCCCGTCGTTTCTATGAAGACCAAGGTGACCCCGCAGCTTTTGGCACAAAGCCAGCAGTTTAGTCTGCGGTTTGCCTGCCAAGACTGCGCGTATTTTGAAGCGGACTCCCGCACGTGCTCCGAGGGTTATCCCAATCACGAGCATCTCGACGCGCGTCTGGTTGAGCCCGAGGTCCTATTCTGTAAGCTGTTTGAACTCAAATGACCGGATCGAGTCATCCTCCAGCGCTGCTCACGCTCGTCAAGAATGCGCTTGTGAGCAGCTGTGACCTGGCGCAGGCCACGCCCCTTGCCGTGGCGGTCTCCGGAGGTCCTGATTCCATGGCGCTGCTGCACTGCTTGATCCTGTTGCGTCAAAAACTCAACCTCACCCTGCTCGCGGTCTCCGTCGATCACGGATTGCGTCCCGAGGCAGAGGGCGAAGTACGACAAGTGGCTGATTTTTGCCGAGAGCACGCGGTGGACTTCAGTGCTTGTCGACTGGAGCTTCCCGCGGGTGGCAACGTGCATGCTCGCGCCCGACAAGCGCGCTACGAGGCGCTGTGGAAGAGCGCGCAGGACAAGTTGGGCTCGTCCTGTTACTTGGCCACGGCTCACCACAAAGACGACCGGGCAGAGACTGTGTTGCTTCGCTTGTTGCGGGGCACCTCTCTGGCCGGTTTGTCGGTTTTGCCGCTTCGGACCGAGCGCCTATTGCGTCCTTTGGCGCTTGCTCGACGCGCCGACGTGGAACTACATGTAGCTCGACATCATCTCCCTTGTGTGAGCGATCCGTCCAACGTCGATCCACGCTACCTGCGCACGCGCGTCCGCCACGAGCTGCTGCCGTTGCTCTTGCAGTTAGGCCCGGGCATTGTCGACCATTTGACCGATCTTGCGGATGAAGCGCAGCACCTTCCCGAGCCGCTCGGGCTGAGCCGTGAGCAGCGCCACCAATTGCGACTGGCCCTGCGTGACATCAAGCGCCCTGTGGATTTGCGCTTGCCCGGTGGACTACGGCTGGTCCGCGCCACGCAACCCAATCCGCCTCCGCCGGCCGCAGGGAACGCAGGGACGGAGCCCAAGTAGGCGAATTTTCGGATTTTTGCGCCTGGGACCCCAAAAAATTCCGCTTGAGGGCGGGCAATAATCACCCACAAAGGCTAGGATCGCTAGCGAGCGGGTGAGTACTGGCGTCGACCGAGGCTCACAAAATATCCATTCGAGGTTTCAACGTGAAGCAACCCCAAAAGACCCTCCTACTTTGGGTCGTCGTGATTGTCACTCTGCTGGCCGTTTGGCAGCTGTTAGGCGAACAGGGTAAGGGCCGACAACCGATGAGCTACAGCGAGTTCATGACACTCGTCCAGGCGCCGGAAGGTGAGCGCCGTGTGAGTGAGGTGAGGATTCGCGAAAGAGATTATAGTTTCGACATCCTGGAGAAGGACGGCAAGAGCGTGTCACGTGGGGTCACCGTCGGTCCACCCGACGCCGACCCTGAAGCTCTCCTCAAGTCGGGCATCAAGGTCAAGTACGAGAAGGACGACGGAGGTGCCTTTTGGATGAGCGCGCTCACCATCATGTTGCCCATGCTGTTCCTTCTGGTCATGTTCTATTTGTTCATGCGCCAGTTGCAGGCCGGTGGGGGCAAAGCGATGAGCTTTGGCAAGAGCCGCGCCAGGCTGTTGAACGAAGCCCAAAACAAGGTGACCTTCGTGGACGTGGCGGGCGTGGATGAGGCCAAGGATGAGGTCGAAGAGATCATCGCCTTCCTCAAAGATCCCAAGAAATTTCAACGCTTAGGTGGGCGTATCCCCAAAGGCGTGCTCATGATGGGCCCGCCCGGTACGGGCAAGACGCTGCTGGCGCGCGCCATCGCGGGTGAAGCCGGGGTGCCGTTCTTCAGCATTTCTGGATCGGACTTCGTGGAGATGTTTGTCGGCGTGGGCGCCAGTCGTGTGCGCGACTTGTTCGAGCAAGGTAAAAAGCACGCGCCCTGCATCATCTTCATCGACGAGATTGACGCCGTGGGTCGTCATCGTGGCGCGGGCCTTGGCGGCGGACACGATGAACGGGAGCAGACCCTCAATCAGCTTTTGGTTGAGATGGATGGTTTTGAATCGAACGAAGGCGTCATCATCGTTGCGGCTACCAACCGCCCGGATGTGCTCGACCCGGCCATCTTGCGCCCTGGTCGCTTTGATCGACGCATCACCGTGCCACGTCCCGATATCCGCGGCCGTGAAGGCATTCTGGCGGTGCACACGAGCAAGGTACCGCTGGGCGACGATGTGGATCTCAGCATCATCGCCGCTGGCACGCCGGGCTTCGTGGGCGCCGACTTGGAGAACCTAGTGAACGAAGCGGCGCTCCTGGCGGCTCGCCAGGATAAAGAGGCCGTTTATATGGAGGACATCGAGCTCGCCAAGGACAAGGTCCTGATGGGCGCGGAGCGGCGCAGCATGGTGATGGGTGAAGCCGAGCGTAAGACCAGCGCTTGGCACGAAGCTGGCCACACGGTCGTGGGCAAGTTGGTCGAGGGCAATGATCCAGTGCACAAGGTGTCCATCATTCCCCGCGGGGCCGCCCTGGGCGTCACCATGTTCTTGCCCAGTGAAGACCGTCATCTGATGACCCGCAAACAGTTGCTGGCCAAAATCGCCATGGCGCTGGGCGGTCGCGTGGCAGAAGAAGTAGTGTTTGGCGAGATAACCACGGGCGCCTCGGACGACATCAAGCGCGCGACCAACATGGCACGCGCCATGGTGTGTGAGCTGGGCATGAGCGAAAAGCTCGGCCCCATCGCTTACGGTGAAAACGAACACAACGTGTTCTTGGGGCGCGAGATGGCTCAACGCCGCGAGGACTATTCTGAGTCCACGGCGCGCGACATCGATCATGAGGTGGCCCGTATCATCACCGAGCAACACGGCATGGTGCGCCAGATCATCCGCGACAATCGCGAGAAGCTGGATCGCCTGGCCCACGCCTTGCTCGAGCGAGAAACGCTCGACTCCGAGGAAATCCTGGCTTGTATGGAGGGACGCGATCTTCCACAACGCAGCCGCGTCGTCATCCCCACGTGGGCGGAGCGTAAAAAGAAGGAAACCAAAGAGCGCACGCCTATCTTTAGCGCTCCGGCCAAGCCCGCCACGGGTGAAGCGTGAACCCACCGCGCTAAAAGCGCGGTGGGCTTCGAGCAACGCACTCAGCGTGCCTCGGCAGTGGGGTACTCAACGCTCCGATGCGATAGCGATGCGGTCCAGCGGATCCACCTCGTCGACAGGTTCGTCATCCGACGATCCGCCGCTGGCGTTGATGAGCATGGCACGCGCCATCTCTTCACCCAGTGAGTCGCGTGAAGGGCGAACCCGAGGCAGGTCGACTTCATCATCGAAGGGGTCCTCGTCGCTCTCACCCGCCGCAGCCATAAACAGCTCCTCGTCGACGGTGGGCCCGATCTCGGAGGGTGGGCCCTTCTGCTCGCCTTGGCTCCCAGTGAAGTCGCTCTCGTCGAGCCAAACCTCTACTTCTTCATCGGGCGCTCCTTCAATCGGAACCTCTTCCTTGGACTGAAACCCGGAGCGCTCGCTCGCGTCAGTCAAGGTGTCCTTTTCGAAAAGACGCCGCGCTTTGAATGTGACCTCGTCGACTGCATGCAGGACGAATACCTTAGCGCTGTGCAGCGCCTCTTCGATTTGTCGGTTCATCATGACCAGGAGGAATGCATGAACCGGACCAGAGTTGTCCCGTCATGAAAGCAGCACGGCTGCAGAGAAAACATGCAGGATCGCGGGGTTCGAGCGCGGATTTGGCGTCTTTTTGTCGAGCCCAGCGGGCACAGCCTGCGCGCCCCATTGAGGAAAAACGCCTCGCCGCGCCCTACCCGGTGTCCCGAGCACACCTGAACGG
>JACZCW010026301.1_pt1 | contig 14215 bp, 13 predicted proteins | sample 8641861 | NCBI WGS metagenome assembly JACZCW01 (sample SAMN15324607, study PRJNA640507) | soil metagenome | isolation source: intercropping sugarcane | place: China: Luxin town, Laibin City, Guangxi Province | collected 2019-07-25 | depth 10cm m | reverse complement strand
TTCGACGACCCTGATCTGGGGATCAGCTGGCCGATCGAGCAGCCAAAACTATCCGAAAAGGACGGTCGAGCGCCGTTCTTGCGCGATATCCCCAAGGAACGCTTGCCCAAGTACACGCCCGCTCAGGTGAGTTCATCATGAGCAAATATTTAATCATCGGTAGATCTGGTCAGCTGGGCACGGCGTACCGACAAATACTCCCAGCCGACTCAGTCGTTGCGGTGGACCAAGACCAGGTGGACCTCAGTCGCCCCGATAACATTCGGTTGGACCTGAACGATATCCGTGTCGTGATCAACTGCGCGGCTTACACCGCCGTGGACGCCGCGGAAACAGACGAGGATACGGCGCGGCGCGTCAACGCTGACGCAGTCGGGGTCATCGCCGAACAATGCCGCCGCGCTGGTGTGCCCCTCGTGCATTTCAGCACCGATTATGTATTTCAGGGCCACGCCACCGTCCCCTACCCCGTAGATGCGCCACGCGGCGCTTTGGGCGCCTATGGTCGCACAAAGCAGCTGGGTGAAGAGCTGCTGGAGCGCTCTGGGGCTTCCTACCTCTTGGTGAGGACCAGTTGGGTTTACGCGCCGTGGGGCAACAACTTCGTGCGCACCATGGCGCGACTCATGTTCCAAAAGCCGGAACTCAAAGTTGTGCAGGATCAGCGGGGTCGCCCCACACACGTCACGGGCCTGGCCGAGCGCGCGCTGCAACTCTTCGAGCTTGGCCAACGCGGCACGTTTCATGTCACTGATGAAGGAGAATGCAGCTGGTATGAGTTTGCGTTAGCGATCCGTGATACCATCGGAGCCTCCTGCGCTATCCACCCCTGCACCAGCGCGGAGTTTCCGCGCCCCGCACCCCGCCCCCCTTACAGCGTGCTCGACTTGAGCAAGACCACTGCGATCTTGGGCCCCGGCAAGTCCTACCAGTCATGGCTTGCCGATATGAGAGAAGAGCTACTGGCCGATGTGACGCGGGTAGACTGAGCGCATCAACTGTCTGCGCTCGGCTTGTTTTTGGCGCGTACTCCCCGTTTGCCCCGCGCTCCGCCCTGGGGCTGCTGCAACTTGCGGCTCAAGCGCTGCGTGCGCAGCTTTTGGGCTTGCTCGTCCTCACCCGTGCCTTGCTGGGCCCAGAACAGCGCGCGCTCCCAGTTGCGCGCGCTATGTTCATGAAGTTTGGCCAAAACCAGCCGCACCGCGCTGTCATCCAGTTCCTGCGCAAGCGCCTCAAAGTCAAGCAGGGCCCGCGCGACATCACCGCGCGCCTTGTGCACTTTGGCGCGAAGCAAAAGCCCCTGTTGAGTAGCGCCTGTTTCCATCACGCGTTCTGCCCATACGTAAGCGCGCTCATAGTTTTTAGCACGCAGGAGCGTCTCAGTGACGGAGCACAAGTCCTGCACGTGCGACGTGGAGAATGATTGTCCATACAAGGCCACCAACGCGACCATGGACAGTACGTCCCACGCGTTGTGATCCACGACGGCAGACAGCGCGGACTCATCCCCCGTCCGCAGAAAGTGATGGTAGCGCGGAGCTATGTCGGCCCCGGCGATATCGTCTTGCCCTCGCTCGAAACCAAGCACCTCACTCTCCAAGTCGATGAGCCGACAGCGGGCAAGTCTGCGCTTGTGGATGCGCCGCGCGACGTGCAAAAGGTCCAAATGCGGCGGCGCGACTTGCCCCTGCAGTTGATTCATGACCCTCCGCGCTTGCAAGAGCGGCCAGTCGAAACTCCGCCCATTGAAGGAGACCAACATGGAGCTCTGCGCAACTAACTCGGCGACACGACCAAGCAATGCGCCTTCTTGGCTGGGATGATGCAGGAGCAATTGTTCCATGACCCAGCGCCCGTCCGGCTCCATGTAGGCGAGGCCCACCAAAAACGCCAAACTCCCCGCCCCGCCGAGCCCTGTGGTCTCCGTGTCGATGAAGAGAGCCTTTTCAATATCACACGTCGCTAACGTCGGATCCAACGCCAAGAGCGACAGCAGATCAGTATCGGCCAGCTGCGCCAGGTTGATGTCAACCTGGCCCACGCTCCTGCACAAACCCATGCGCTCTTTACGCTGAAAGATGGGACCGAGCGCGGTGTCCACGCGGCAGAACGGCAATTCCGCAAACTGTTCCGGCTCTCTACGCGGCGTAGTCTGCGCCTCTTGGGGCTCTGATTTGCCCATCAATCGGGCCAATTGAGCGCGCACTACGGTAAGCGGGTCGTCCAAGGGCGCGGCCTCAGGCAGCAATGCGCCCGAACGGGGGGCAGTTGGAGCAAGCTGGGCGAGGCGATCGCTGAACTTCACGTCACTTCAATAACCGAAAGCCGCGCATTGTCCTAGCCCGCTCCTTGAGCTGGCACGATGGACCTGCATCGCGCCCCGGGGACGCGGCAGGCCCGCTGGGATCAGTCACGGACCTACAGGAAGAACGAGACGCCGATGGTCGTGTACGGATAGCCAATGCGCATGGTCAGCGTCGCTTGGTTGGAGAAATGGTACCGTCCACCCACAAAAAACGCCGGAAAGGCCCCGACACTCAGTGACTCATGGCGTGCCGTGCGGAAGAACATGGTGAAGCCGGGCTCTCCAAAGACGCTCCACTTGGGGGTTAGGTAGAAGTTCCACTGAAACATCACCGGCGTGTAGAAGATCAACGCGGGGCCGTTGCTGGAGCGCGTGCGCACGCAGATAGCCTCGGACCCACTGCCTTGCCATTCCGCGCATTCAGCAGGCGTCGGGTGTCCGCCAAAATACTGCACGGTGTCGATGCCCACCGCGAGCGCGACGGAATCGTAGACGGTCGGCAAAAAGCCACGAGGCGCCAGGTTGATCCCAAAATTTACGCCACCACCTAGGCCAACATCTGCGTTGCCCCGGGGCGGGCTAAACGGCGCAAATACCCCGCGCGGCTCGATCTCCACTTTGTAGGAGCGCGAGGCGTTGCCGTTCTTGATGATGCTCTGTGCGGCGGCTGATCCATTCGACAGCAAGACACCAAGCACAAGCGAAAGACACAGCGCCGCGCGATGGCCGAACAGCACGGCACGGTTGGAGAACACACCGCGCCACGAACTGCACTGGGATAAACAGCAACTCATTGACAGCTCCTATTCTGACCGCTTCCCTCTTCCGAGGTGCCTTTCTCACAATTGAGATCACATGAGTCGACCGAAACGCAGATAAGTTCGCACGGCCCCATGCAGGTCACATCACAATTCGCTACGTTGCGACACTCGACCGTACTACCTGGCCCTACAGTCACGTCGACTGTGCTGACGTCATGGGCTTCATAGTTACAGTCGGCACCGCACTCGGCAGCACAGCTGGGCACGTTATGGCAATCGATGTCACTACCGTCACCGCTCAGCGTGGAGCAGTGGTTGGTATCATGGCAATGAAAGTTACAATCGTCTCCGCAAATGGCTCCGCAGCTCTCCGAGGTATGCGAGCAGGCTAAATCACAATCCCGCGCTGAACAGGACAAGATACACTCGCGCTGACCGTGACAGCCACAGTCATCGCCGTTGCAATCTACGCCACAACCAACGCTGAGGAACATAGTAGCGCCCAGCACCAAGCCCGCGGCCAACGTCAGCCAGCTGCCGTTGGGACCTAACCGCTCGACCTGAACCTTCTCATGCCCCGACGAGGCAACTCCGCCATCCCCCGTTTGTGTCAGAATGCCCCACTTCCGTCGCAGGTAAGCGTTGTTCATGGGTTTTCCGTTAGCACACGCGCTTGGGCCGTGGCCAGGGGCAAAGGAGCGCATCACCAACGGGTGTGGCCCAGCTCTTGAGCGCAGTGACCAAGCACCGTGTCTGTTCGGATCCACTGCCTATTCTAGGGCACTGCGCAGCTCAACTGCACAAAATTTCCCCGAGTAGTCGGCGACCACCAAGAATTTTCCTGACGCGCCCAACACCGGCTGTCGCAACGGGGCGTCAGCGATGCTCTCCTCACACTCTAAACCATCGGGTCCAAACACGCTCACCATCCCACTGCTCGCGGGTGCCACGATGCGTCGGCCCCGCACGGCCAAAGCCCCGCTCACCTCGCGCTGGCTTAGATCATAGGTCGCTATTTCTCGCGGAAAATCTGGGGTTTTTGTGCCATTTTTTCCGGAATTTTTGGACATCAACAGCCGCAAGCGCTGGGACTCGGCGACGGCTAGATGAGAGCCATCGCTCCCGAGCTGTGTGGCTGTTCCCAAATCAACGGGCGACTGACCACTCACAATCCAATATGCATGGGTTGAGGCGCGCGCCACCGCGGCATCGCCTAGAGTCACGACTTGTTCAACTGGCCCCGAACCATGAGGCGGTCCGAGGGGGATCCGCTCCAACCGATAGGCTGACACGAAGCGCGCAACGGCACCTTCTAAACCCACCCACACCACATCATGATCGGCCACGACAGGCTCAGTGGTGGGGACGGATGGTGCGCGCACGCGATAGAGCGCCCGCCCTCCATTGCTGAGCGCATAGAGCCGCCAATCCAAGCCAAGGAATACGACGGACGACGCGTTGAGGGAGTACAATCCGGACCATACAGCCGTGGGAGTAAGATGACGGAAGTGCAAGGTGCCCGTTTGATTGATCGCGTAGATTTGCCCCGCGGTGGTGCCCAGCAGGATCGCGCCATCGCTGGGCCGTAGGCTCACACTTCCCAGCGGTGTCCCTTGCACCGTATAGCTGAAGCGAAATCGACCATCGCGCTCAAACGCGTGCAGGTAACCGTCCGAGGTGGCGGCGTAGACGCGCTCCTGCTTGTCGAGCGCTGGTTCTCCTACCAAAGCTGCGCCGCCCGACGCGCACCACAGGACCGTCGCACAGCTGCGCCTGGTCGCAGCTGGATCGTCGTCCTGACCTGCGGTCATAGCCAATCGCGGTGCTTGGCTGACAGCTGACCTGGTGTGGGGAGGGTTGCCGTGCGCTTGCGCACAAGACCACGCGCCCACAATGGCAATGGAGAGTGGCGCCAAGAACAGCGCTGGCTTTGCGCCGCTCAGGATGGCCATGCCTTGACCTGGTTCAATGCCAATTCGGCCTCGCGCTCGAGCTCAGCCCAAGTGCCATTGTTTGCAATGACGATGTCCGCTCGCCGCGCTTTGTCCGATAAGGGCATTTGCGACTTGAGTCGGGCCTGCGCCGCGGCGCGCGCGAGCCCGTCACGGGTCATGATGCGCTCCAGCCGCAGCTCATCATCCGCGACCACGACCACCACGGGGCGATACTTGAGTTCTTGCCCGGTCTCAAACAACAAGGGCACGTCATAACAAGCCAGTGCGGCCTCCTCAGCCGACAGACGCTCTATTTCACTTGTGACTAACATTTGCACCACGGGATGAACAAGCGCATTGAGCTTCCCGAGCGCCGCGGCATCACCAAATACAATCTTACCCAGCTTCGACCTATCGAGCTCACCTGTCGCGGTGAGCACTTGCGGACCAAACAGCTCCACAATACGTGCGAGAGCTAGGGTACCTGGGGCGACCGCCGCGCGCGCCAATTGATCGGCGTCGATCACGGCGACTCCCAGGGCAGAGAAAATCCGCGCGACGCTGGTCTTGCCGCTTCCAATCCCGCCAGTGAGGGCAAATGTGATCATGTCGTGCGCGCAAAAGCAGCTTGAACTGTGTTCTTGAGCAACATGGCAATGGTCATGGGTCCTACACCGCCCGGTACGGGGGTGATGAAGCTTGCTCGCTGGGCGCAGGCGTCAAAATCTACGTCGCCACACAGGTTGCCTGCCTCGTCCCGATTCATCCCCACGTCGATGACGATTGCACCCGGCTTGATCCAGTCGCCGCGCACCATTTTAGCGCGCCCTACTGCGGCGATGACGACGTCGGCTTCGCGAACACGCGCCGGCAAGTCAAAAGTGCGGGAGTGCGCCAAGGTTACGGTGCAACTCTGGTTGAGAAGCAGCGCAGCGATTGGCTTGCCCACCAAATTGCTGCGACCAATCACAATCGCCCGCTTGCCCTCGAGGGCCACCCCGGTCGTTTCGAGCAACCGCATACAGCCCGCTGGCGTGCACGAGACCAAACCGGGCAACCCGGACCACAAGCGTCCGACATTTTGGGCATGAAGCCCGTCCACGTCCTTATCTGGACTGATGGTGGCGACGATTTTGCCCTGGCTGATGTGGGACGGGACCGGAAACTGAACCAAGATACCGTCCACGCTGGTGTCTTGATTCAGCTGCTCCACAAGACCAAGAACAGCCTGCTCGCTGGCATCATGGGGCAAGCGGTGAACGACCCCGCCAATCCCAGATTTTTCGGCGGCCAGCTCCTTGTTGCGCACATACACGGCCGAAGCTGGATCGTCGCCCACCAGGATCACGTGCAGACCGGGTTTTCGGCCGTGGGTTGCTGCAAACCGCGCCGCGTCATGCGCGACTTCATTGCGCACCTGCGCTGCGATGAGCTTGCCGTCGATGATGTTTGCCATAGCTGGTCTGGGGATAGAACGAGGCGCGCAGCGGTTCAAGCAATGCCGGCACAAATCTCCACGGGTTCACTCCTCGACGTAGGTCACGATCGTGGTGGCACCTGCCGCTAAACGCACGGTAAATTCTGCGTCCAAACTGCCACTCAGCATCACTTTGACATCCTGACCGGGTAACGCTGCTGCCGATACGTTGTAAGCGAGAAATTCTCCGCTGTCTCCGGTGCTTTCGTCCACATCTTGCCAGGTCCCGCCGTCCAAGAACGCAACTGCCGTCCCACCCACAACCGTGGGGAAGACCCCAGCAATGCCGGTAACGCCATCCTTTTCAACAACACGCACGAAGAGTTGAGCCCGTGCATCGTTCAGGGAGTCAGCCGCTATCAAACCACCCATGATCTCCGTGAGGGCTGACCGCGCAACCACGGAAGGCGCGGGATTGGACCGCCCATCCCACAACATGATGCTGTGCAAGTGCTCCAAATCGAACTCAGGCACCACGGCCAACCATTGCGCAGCGGCGCTCCTTTGCACAGAAAACTCCTCCCCGTCGTAGGGTACTTGAACGACGTCTTTGTCCAATCGCCGATCCATGACCCAGATTTGTGCGGGCTCTTCATAAGGCTCGGTGCTCGCAAAGTCCGTTCCGACAAACCTCTTCACTGTCCCCTGCACTTCACCCGTGGCGCCCCCCTCTCCCGCCTGGTCACCATCGCCTTGCCCGGAGCTGGAGATGATCCCACCTGACCACTTGTCGCCCACATCGCCTGGGGGCGCGCGCTCTGGAGGCTCCGTTTGGCATGCCACCATCATTCCCACCAGCCATACGGCGCGAATTGGCCTATTGAATTGACTCATCAACATCTCAAGCCACAGCTTAAGACGCGCTGCTAGTGAGTGCCAGAAAGCTTCTGTCCACGCCGAAGTAGGCGGCGGTGCACCAGCAGCGCGGCAGCAAACAAGACAAGCCCCAACCATTGGCTGGTGCTGAGCCCACCCCACCCTCCGCGATCATCAGCGCGGAAGAATTCGAGAATCGAGCGCAACACCGCGTATCCTCCGACGAAACCGACAAACACCTGACCATCGTAACGTTTGCGCGGGTGAACGATGAACGTCAGGAGCGCACCCAACAACAATGCCCCCCATGCCTCGTACAGCTGGGTGGGATGTACGGGGAGGGAGTGCAGGTGCTCACCCGTGAGCAAGCCCTCGCGGGCCTGTGCGGCGCTGGCCGCCGAATGCGGCGGAAACGTGACCGCGAGCAGCCCCTGGAGCGGACGACCAAAACAGCACCCCGCGAGCATGCATCCCATGCGCCCAAACGCCAACCCCACAGGAATGACCATCCCGGCCATGTCCGCAGCTTTCCAGAATGGAAACTTATCGCGTCTGAGCAGCCACCACGCCGCCCAGGAAGCACCGACGAAGCCCCCGTAGTACGTGAGCCCGCCCGCCCAAAACCTGGCCCATGCAAAACAGTCGGCCTGCGCGGGACGGCACACGCCTGCTGGAGCGTCCCACACCCCGGTTGGACCGCTCGATGCGCCGAGGAGCGCCCCCAGCGCGTCCACTTGGACAGGAGCCACACACTCTGCGCGCGAGATCTTCCACGCGACCAGCTGGGGCTGCGTGCACAAGTGCACGTAATCCCAGAAGTAACCATCCGCTAACACATGCAGCAGCCGCGCGCCGAGCACGCCAAAGATCAACATCGACAGGCCCAAGTCCACGATAACATCGGGATTTTGTCCTACGCGCCGGGCCCACACCGCACCCAAGCAGGTCGCAAAGACGAACCCCAGCACCAGCAGCACGAAGTAGCTGGGGAACGGCGTGCCGAAGAGCTCAAAAAGTCGCGGTTGCATTGCCGGCAGGAGGGGGCTCAGACACGTGCTCGCCGCCAACCGCTGGTGCGACGTCGCTGGGCCCGTCGACGCTGGTCTGCGCACCTGCCGCGGGACCACTCGATCCGCCGCTGCCCGAGTGTCCGGGGCGATGTCGGTGACTGATCATGTCGACACCCATGAGGCCCACACCGATACAGATGGCGATGTCGGCCACATTGAAGGTGGGCCAATGGTCCGTCACCGCCCAGTGTTTGACGTACTTGGCGACGAAGGCATTCGCCTGCATGACCCAGTCAGCCCGATAGTCAATGAAGTCGATCACTTGAGCGCGGGTGATGCGATCGCTCAGGTTGCCCAGCGCGCCACCCAGCACCATAGGCAAACCCCATTTGAGCGCTTTTTGGCTGGGAGCCAACCGCGAGTACAACGACACGATGAAGAAAATGGCAAACACGCTCACGGCGAGGAAGAAGGGCAAGCGCACCAACTTGTCCGCCGAAGCAAACAAGCCCCAAGCCCCGCCTTGGTTGTAGGCGAGCGTGATATTGAAGTTGTCCCCGATGATGTTGATGGGCTCAAAGCCACGCTGGTTGATGACGATCTCCGCCCAAACTTTGGTCGAAATGTCAGCGAAGAGTGAGATGGCAGCGACAATGCCCAAAAATAGGTAGCTGGGGCGCTTGCCCGTCGGGAAATCCGTCCCCGTAGGCGGCAGCCCCAACCAACGCCCGACATCACCCTTGGACGAGCGCGGCGCCTGACTGTCCACGGCGCCGGACGTGTCGACCAAACCACGACCTGACGCATCTGGGGACGTATCAACGATGGGTGCAGGAGCGATGCCGGGGTCTTGGAGAGGCGAGGCAAAGGGCGAGCCGGACGGTGACTGGTCGACGGGGTCTGACATTGGGGGACGAGCTTTAGAATAGGATTTGCCGAGGGGCCAGTCGGGGCTGTGGCTAGTGTGAGGAAACGGCTGGAGCCGCGCTGGGTTCGGCGTAGGGCTTTTGACCCGGGGTGCTCGGGCAAGACCCCAACTTTACCACGAATTGCTCTCCTCCGCCCTCCACCAAGAGCGCGAGCGGACCGCGTGAAGTAGCAATGGGCTGACCCAATTTCATCGTCCGCGGCTGTACCCCCGTCGCACGGGCGACCAATTCCTGCCAAGCAATTCCCGGTTCGCCGGTGATGGTCACACATTGCGCGGCAGCGGCCGAATGGGCCTCTTTGAATGAAAACTCGACGACTTCTGCGCCGGATTCGAACCGCAGGGTCGTACCTTGGGGGTGGACCGTAAAGCCACGACGTTCGTTGAATTGGTGGATGGCCTGCGCCTCGTTCATCTCGATGACCTGCGGACCTGTGCAGCGGATGCGCTGCTTGTTTTGCGGGTGCTCGTACTCTTGCCCGCGCGGACAGTCTGGGTCGCCGCTGTCCTTGAGGCGCGCCAGTTCAGCCGCACTCAGTTGCGGTCGCGCTTTGGGCGCGGCCCGGGCGCGCAGCCCCGAAAGTTGCTTCGTCAGCTTGCCCTCGGCGTCCTTCAACTTGGCCACATCGGTGTCCCCCACCACGCCGTCACATGCCCCGATGGTCGACTGCACCGCAGTGAGACTCTTCTGCACCTCGTCGATGTCCTGATCATCCATGTCGAGCAGCACCTGCTGTGACAAGGTCATGTGGTCGCGACATTCCTTGAACTTCAAGGGATTGCACGCCACTAAGGCCAAGAGCCCGCCTAGCCAAGCTGTGCTGATGTGGAACGTTGGCTCCCCCTGCCTCGACCCTGCTTGCATCATGGGTGAAAACTAAACACGAACGCGGGTGGAAGGCCAGGTACCTCCCCCGCGCTATCTATGTTCTCACGTCCCGGGTCGCTCAAAGCGCATCAAACACGAGCTCCACGTCGCCGGACACGCATCCCAGCGGCGTCATTTGATGGCGCGCCTCATAGGGCCGCGCCAGGCGGATCCGGTAGCGCCCGAGCAGCTCATGAAAAAAAGTGCTCGCCTCGAGCCCCGCGAGGAGCGCGCCGACACAGACGTGCGCCCCGCCGCCAAAGGGCATGAAAGCCGCCCCCAGGCGCTGGTATTCCGCTCGCTGAGGAGAAAAACGCTGCGGGTCAAAACGCAGCGGATCAGGGAAATACTTCTCGTCCCACAGTACGGGCGCGGTCAGTGGGTACACTTGGGTTCCAGCGGGGATGGCGTAGCCCATGATTTCCGTGTCTCGAAGCGAGCGTCGGAGCAGCGCGGCGGCGACCGGAAAGCGACGCAGTCCTTCTTTGAACGTCCAGTCGTACTCCGGCAGCAGTTTGGGCAGTTCACGCGTGGCCGTACCCAGGGGCACTGCGGTTCCCAGTTCTCTGAGCCGCTCCTGCCATTCGGGATGCGTCGCTAACAAATAAGCCACATTCGTCACTCCAAATGCAGTCGTGTCGAAGGCAGCTGTCATCACACCGATGAACAGGCGCACCACCGTATCATCATCAATCCATTTGGCTCCGTGCTCTTCACGGCACAAACGACTGAACAAGTCCGTCCCGCCTGCCACACGTCGCTCATCGGCCTTGGAACGAAAGTGATGGAGCAGCGTGCGGTACCCTCGGCGCGCCTTGCGAAACTTGGGACTCAACCACTCGTTTTTGATCATCACCTGGAACGCACCCCACACGTCGACCAAGGCTTGCTCCATGTGACGCGCCTCGTCCCGGTCCTCAATCCCCATGAAGATGCGGGCACCAGCGCGGCCAAAAAGCGCGCGCGCCGCGCGTTTGAATTTCACAGTTCGTTGTGCGCCAAACTCATCGATCGCTTGGGCAAACATCGGAGTCACCGCCTCGGCATAGCTGTCGAGCGCGCTGGCGCTGAAAGCTGGCGTCAACAAGCGACGTGCCTGCTGATGGAGCCCAAAATCGAGCGCCGTGGGGAAATCGAGAGTGCTGGTGGGTGGAACCCCTTCGAACACGGATCGCCAACCAAGCGCGGTGGACCACACTTGGTCTTGGTTCTTGGCGATGGCAGCGATCGCATCTGGATCCGCCACAAACACGGCTGTTCCTTCGCCGTCCTCCTGAGCGTAGATGGGCCCAAAGCGCGCGATGCGCTCGACGTAGTAGGCATTGCCGCGTGTGATCACGCCCCGCAGAGCCATCACGAAGTCCAAGAACGATCGATCGCCGGGAATGTGCCCCAGGCCCCCAGGCCGCCCAACATTGGCGATGGGTCGGTCCACATCGCCCACCGCCGCGACAATAAAATCTGCAGCTCGATGTTCAGCTTCGAGGTTTCCGCGGCCTTGGAGGGGAAGGTGTGCCTGCTCCGACATCGCCCGACATTTGCACACTTCACTTTCTCAATCACTACGTCATGCGTTACAACTGCCCACTATCTGTCGACCGTCGGCTCGGGCACTGTACATTTGAGTAGGCTGTTTTAAGCTCGGTGGGTGCCCGCCCCTCCTTGGTCCACATCCCGCGGCGTGAGCGCCGTCACGGCGCGCTGGTTGAGCGAGGGCGCCATCCGACCATGTCTGGCCGCAGAACGACTGATTCCTGCGACCGAGCCGCGCTATGGCAACTTGCCTGCGCTCCATCCCGGGTTGCTGGACGCGCTGCACGCGCGGGGCGTAGCGCAGCTCTACAGTCACCAAACTCAAGCCATCAGCGCTGCCTTGTCAGGTAAGACGGTCATCGTCGCCACGCCCACCGCCAGCGGAAAGAGCCTGTGCTTTCACCTGCCGGTTTTGCAAGCCCTGGCCGAAGATCCCAGCGCCACCGCGCTATTTCTTTATCCTACCAAAGCACTCAGTCGTGATCAGGAACACGGGCTCCACGCCATGCTGCAACAAAGCGGGCTAGAGTTGCCTTCCATTGTGTTCGACGGCGATACCCCCGGAGATGCTCGACAAAAAGCGCGCGAGCGCGGCCGCATCATCCTGACCAACCCGGACATGCTGCACGCTGGGATCTTGCCCAATCACAACAAGTGGGCCGCGTTTTTTCAGGGACTGCGCTACGTAGTGCTCGATGAAATGCACACGTACCGCGGTGTGTTCGGCTCACACATGGCTCACGTCATCGCCCGTTTGAAACGCATCGCAGCCTTCCACGGCGCAACGCCCACGTTCATTGGTGCGACAGCTACCATCGGCAATCCCACTGAATTGGCCGGACGTTTGTTAGGTGTGGAGCCCCAAGACATCGAGTTGGTTGCACAATCAGGTGCACCACAGAACAGTCGCAAGGTGTTCTTGTACAATCCGCCGTTGGTCAACGCCGAGCTCGGGGTGCGACAGAGCACGCTCAAGTCAGCGGTGCGCCTCGCCGCAGATTTGGTGGCGGCTCGGGTGCCCACCATTTTATTTGGGCCCAGCCGCAACTCGGTGGAGGTCATGCTTAAATACCTGCGTGAGCGCTGCCAGGCTTCAGCCAAAGACGGCGCCATTGATGTGCAACGCGCCATCATGGGCTATCGGGGAGGTTACTTGCCCGAGATGCGGCGCAACATCGAGCGCGGCTTACGGGATGGCGAAATTTTGGCTGTCGTCGCCACGAATGCCCTGGAGCTGGGCATCGACATCGGAGATCTCGATGCGGTCATCTGCGCAGGTTATCCGGGCAGCGTGGCGGGCACCTGGCAACGCTTCGGTCGTGCCGGCCGGCGCGGTGCAGAGTCCGTGGCGGTGATGGTATGCAGCAGCAGCGCGGTGGATCAATATCTGGCAAGGGAGCCCAACTACCTGCTGGACAGTCACGCGGAACACGCGCGCATCGATCCGACCAACACCGAGATCGTCATTCAACACCTCAAGTGTGCCGCCTTTGAGGCGCCGTTTGTCATGACGGCTCCTGGCAACCAGCCCGCCTCACCACGTCGTGCGCTGGGTGAAGCCTATGGTCCTCTCGATGTGGATTCGACCCGCGATGCGCTGGGATATTTGGCCAATCACGGCCTAGTCAGCGCGCATGGCGGCCGCTTTCACTGGATAGGTGATGCATTTCCCGCCAGCAGTGTGTCCCTGCGCAACATTGGTTGGGACAATTTCGTCATCATCGATCAGGGGACGGCACACGACCCCACTGAGAGAACCATTGGTGAGCTCGATTTTCGCGCGGCCCACACCATGCTCCATGAGCAAGCCATCTATCAACAGGATGCCGAGCAGTATCAAGTGGAGCGGCTCGATTTTGACAATCACAAAGCCTACGTGCGCAAGGTGATGCCGGACTATTTCACCACGGCTCTCACTTATCGCACGGTGAGCGTTTTGGACACCAACGACACACGCGATCAAGGCATCGTGCTTGAGGCGTGGGGCGACATCAAGGTCTTGGAGAGGATCACTGGATACAAGAAGATCAAGTTCTTTACACACGAGAACTCAGGCTACGGCGACGTGCACTTGCCGGAGATGCAGATGCATACAACGAGCTACTGGCTCACGGTGCCTGAGCGTCTCTTGTCCCGCTTCTCGGCCCCACGCGCCTTGCTCATTGACGCTTTGCGGGGCCTGGGCCAAGCGCTGGAGACTGTCGCGTCGCTCATGCTCATGTGTGATCCGCGAGATATCAACCAATGCTTAGGCGACGGTGAGCAGGATCTCGAGGGATCTGGCTCCACTCAACCGGCCGGGCGCGAGCCCCGCGCAGTGGCCTCATCATCCACCAGCGCCCGCACCGGGCAGCTCGACCCCACGCTTTTCTTGTTTGATGCGCAACCTGGCGGTGTGGGCTTGGCAGAGCGCATCTTCGAACGCTCAGCAGAGCTCATGGAGCGAGCACGTTCGCTCATTGCCGCCTGCCCGTGTGAGGGAGGTTGTCCTGCATGTGTGGGCCCAGCCGAGAGCAGTCCACGCAAGCGCCTAGCGCTGGGTCTCATCGACGAGCTACGTCACTTCCACCCGTAGCTCGACCC
>JACZCW010150546.1_pt1 | contig 14231 bp, 11 predicted proteins | sample 8641861 | NCBI WGS metagenome assembly JACZCW01 (sample SAMN15324607, study PRJNA640507) | soil metagenome | isolation source: intercropping sugarcane | place: China: Luxin town, Laibin City, Guangxi Province | collected 2019-07-25 | depth 10cm m | reverse complement strand
TGAAGACCGCATCGTGCTGTGGCGCCCCGCCCTCGATGAAGCACCTCCGCCCAGCGATCTCACCACCATCTACGAGGATGAGCACCTGCTCGTGGTCAACAAGCCACCGCTCATGACCGTTCATCCTACCGCGCGCCACCACCGTCACACGGTGATTCGCTCCCTGCAAGCTGAGCGCCCTGACCAATTCCTTTCGCTCATTCATCGATTGGATCGAGAAACGAGCGGCATCCTCATGCTCGCCAAGAGTCCCGAAGCCGATCGGTTGTTCAAGATGCAAGTCGAAGGACGCGCCAAGGCCGAAGCGCGCGCCGCCAAACGCGGTGAACCCGTCCCCGCGCGCGCAGACAAGGTGTACCTCGCCATCACTTGGGGGGTGCCAAACAGCGGCCTGGTCAACGCACCCCTGACCGCAGATCCCAGCCCGCTCCGCGTAAAAATGCGGGTCACTGAGCCGGGACACGGCTTGGCCGCTCGCACGGGGGTCAACGTTGTCGAGCAGTGCCCAGGGTACGCGCTCGTGCAATGCGATCTGTACACCGGACGTCAACATCAGATCCGTGTGCACTTGGCTCACTTGGGAACCCCGATCGTCGGTGACAAGCTGTATGGACCCGATGAGGTTTACCTGGCCCGCGGAGCTGACAATGAACTCACAGATGAGGATCTCGCGGTGCTCGAGCTCCCGCGTCACGCATTACACTCGACCTTGTATCGGCTGGTCCATCCGTTCACGAAAGAAGAGGTCGAGTTTCGGGCGCCACTTCCAGACGACCTCGCAGTCTTTTGGAAACATGTGAGCCAACAGTCGTGATCACCCAGAGTGGACAACGGTCGATGATTGTGGCCCAAATGGCCGGCCCTAGTGGATGCCGTTGACGGAGTCGCGGGGGAACGTTACCCCCGTCCGACATGCCCATTCGCCGAGCACTTCTTTCCGTCTCCGACAAAACTGGCCTCGTGAGCTTTGCTCGCGCGCTGTCTGAACGTGGTGTCGAGTTGCTGTCCACTGGCGGCACCTACAGCACCCTGCGCGCCGCTGGCATCCCGGTGGTGGCCGTCGACGAGTACACGGGTTCACCCGAGGTGATGGACGGACGGGTCAAGACCTTGCATCCCAAAATCCACGGCGGGATCTTGGCTCGAGAGGGGCACGATGAGAGCGATCTGTTGAAAATCGGCGCCGGCTTCATCGACTTGGTGGTCGTCAATCTTTATCCGTTCGAGCAAACCCTCAAAAATCCCAACGCTACCTTTGAAGAACTGATTGAAAAGATCGACATCGGCGGGCCCAGCATGGTGCGCAGCGCCGCCAAAAATCACGACCGTGTGGGCGTCGTGTGTGACCCAGCTGATTACGGTCGGGTGCTGGAAGAAATTGAAAAAACGGGTGAATTGAGCAATGAGACCCGGCGCAAATTGGCGGGTAAGGCGTTTGCGCAAACGGCCGCTTACGACGCGGCCATCAGCGGTTGGATGACTGGCTTGGGCGAAAGCGACGGCTTTCCTCAGCATCTTACTCTGCCACTGGTGAAGGGCTATGGCCTGCGCTACGGCGAAAATCCCCACCAAAAGGCCGCCTTTTACCTGGAGCGGGGCGCCCCCGAGGGCTGCCTGGCCAGCGCCGAGAGCCTGGGCATGGGCAGCAAGGAACTGTCGTTCAACAACCTGGTCGACGCGAGCGCAGCCCTCGAAGCTGTGCGGGAGCTCGTCGAACCCGGCGCGGTCGTCATCAAGCACGCCTGCCCCTGCGGCGCCGCCACCGCTCCCACGCTCCGCCAGGCTTACTTCGCTGCTCGCGAGGCGGATCCGGTCAGCGCCTTTGGCGGCATCGTAGCCCTCAACCGTCCCGTAGATCTCGAGACAGCCGAGCTGTTGTCGGAGACATTCTTGGAGTGCGTGATCGCTCCCACCTTCTCGGAAGAAGCGCTGGCGATCCTGCGCAAGAAGCCCAGCCTGCGCCTGCTCGCCACCGGTCAGTGGCTCGACGGGGCTCACCACGCGCTCTACGCGAAGGGAATCGGTGGTGGGTACGTCGTCCAAGAACGCGACGCCACGGCGAGCGGAGAAGTGCGCCAGGGCAACGTGGTGACCACCATCACACCTGACGAAGCGACCGTGACCGCGCTGGAGTTTGCCTGGGCCCTGTGCAAACACGTGCGGAGCAACGCCATCCTCATCGCGCGCCAAGTGGCACCGGGCATTTATGCCACCGTCGGCATCGGTGGCGGGCAAACGTCACGCGTCAAAGCCGCTCAAATCGCCTGCGATCAGGCGGGCGACCTGGCGCGTGGGGCCGTGCTGGCATCCGACGCTTTCTTCCCCTTTCCCGACGGCGTGGAGGTCGCTGCAGCCGCGGGCATCGCGGCCATTGCTCAGCCCGGCGGCAGCAAGAAAGATCCCGAGGTCATCGAGACCGCCAATCGTCACGGCATCAGCATGGTCCTGACGGGAAATCGTCACTTCCGCCACTGACCGGCGGTCGACCTTTTATCGTCCTCCACCCCGCTCCCAGTTATTTGGCCGCTCATTGAGCGGTTCCAGAAGAACTTCCAGAAAGTTGGCCGGCGGGAGCGAACAGTGCGATTCAACACATGCGCGGACGGCGAGCCGCAAGAGCGGCCCCGGAGCCGCAAGGCGGTTGAAAAACGCGAGGCAGCGGTGATCAGCCGCAACGAGGAGGCATGATGAGCGATCAATCAGACTATCAAGCGGCTTTGAAGGCCATAGACAACGACGACTCCATCCCAACGGGCATGTACCCCGGACCCAAGAACGCGGTCCCTGCCCGCGACAAGCTGGATAAGCCGACTCACTACAAGGTGATCTGCATCTCCATGTACACCAAAGATCTGCAGCGCCTGGACGAGATGGTCGACATCCTCAAGGCCAAGGGCATGACCAAGGCCAACCGCAGCGCGCTCATTCGCTACGCGCTCAACGAGGTCAACCTGGACCAGGTGCCTCAGGGCATGTGAGTGTTCGGTGAGATATTTCTCGCCAGAGCCGACGGCGCGTCCTCGTGGATAGCGCCGTTGTTCATTTTGTCCGCATGGCGAGCATAGACATCTGCCGTGTCTTGTGAGGAGGGGCGCGTGCCAGGCGGCCGCTTCAGCACGGCGCGGGCCATGTCGCGCCCCAGGGGCGGGCTGGATCGTGATAGACTGACCGCATGGCGCCCACTGCGGCACAGCTGAGCCAAAAATTGCGCATTTCACAGGCGGCGGCCGAGCTTTACTTGGCCAGTTGTGTCGTAGACTTACACGTCGAGTCCTACAGTTTCTACCGCGCGCTCGGCTACGACTTGCGCAAACGTCACGGTCAGGGGCTCAACCGGGCTTTGCTGTTTGGCCAAGCCGACCTCCCGCGTTTCAAAGAAGCTGCTATCGCAGGTGCCACCTGGGTCATCACGGCTAATCCACTCCGTCTGGAGGCGGATCGCAGCGCGGCCTTTCTGCGTCACCTCGATGAGCTCACCATGCTGCTCGAGGACACGGGTGATGCGCGCGTCGTAAGCGACGCACAGCAGTTCATGCTCGCGCGCGCGGCGGGAAAGCACGCTGCGTTCATCGGCGTGCAGGGTGCCAATGCATTGCCGCTCGACCTGTCATTCTTGGAGCAAATTGCGCCCCGCGTGCTGCGCATCACGCTCATGCACATGAGCGATTCAGCGTGGGGCAAAACCAGCGCCCCCAGTTGGCGCCGCGGCGACGTTGGCCTCACTGCTCAGGGGTTTGCGCTGGTGGAGGCCATGAACGCGCTGCGCATCGGCGTGGACCTGGCGCACATCCATCCGCGCGGGTTCTGGGACGCCGTGCGCATCCATCGACCCGACTTGCCCCTGTTGGTGACGCACACGGGCGTCAGTGGAGTGCATCGTCATTGGCGCAACTTGGATGACGCGCAATTGCGCGCCGTGGCAGACAGCGGTGGCGTGGTTGGCATCATGTACCACGCGCTCTACATGGGCGACCCGCTGCTGGGTGGACGCGTCAGCACGGTCGCGCGTCACATTCTGCACGCGCTGCAAGTGATGGGCGAGGATCACGTAGCGCTCGGTAGCGATTGGGATGGGTTGATTTGTACTCCACGTGATATGCGCACTTGCCTGGAGTTGCCGCGCTTGGTTGATGCCCTTCTACAGCTAAAAATAGCTGAAACCGCCATCGAAAAGATCCTAGGACTCAATTTCTTGCGTGTGGTAAAGCTGCTGCGAGATCGCTCATGAACTACGGCTCCCGCTTCATCCTTCATGCTGACATGGACGCATTTTACGCGTCGGTCGAGCAACGGGACAACCCGGCGTTGCGGGGCAAGCCTGTGATCATTGGCGCACGTGGCCCGCGCGGTGTGGTCTCAGCAGCCAGTTACGAGGCCCGCAAGTTCGGTGTGCGTTCAGCCATGCCCGGTTACAAGGCCCATGAACTGTGTCCTCATGGCGTGTTTTTGGACGGGGACATGAAAAAGTACGCTCACGTCAGCGACCAGGTGCACGGCGTATTTTCGGAGTTCAGCGACATGATTGAACCCTTGGCGCTCGACGAGGCGTTCATCGACATCACCGGAAGCGTACGTCTCTTTGGTTCCGCGCAGGCGTTGGCCCAACGTCTCAAGGATCGCGTGCGACAACAGGTCGACCTGGTCGTGTCAGTTGGGGTCGCCCCCAACAAGCTCCTGGCAAAAATGGCCTGCTCCGCGGGTAAACCAGACGGTCTCTGCGTGCTCGTGGAACAAGACATCGCGCAGTTTTTGGCCCCGCGACCCGTCCGCTCCCTGTTTGGCATCGGCCCCAAGACCGCCGATCTGCTCATCGCCCAAGGCATTCACACACTCAAGGACTTAGCCGAGGCCCCAGCGGCACAGCTCGCGCTCGTCTTCGGCGATCATGGCGAGGAGATGCGTGCCCGCGCTCGGGGTTTTGACGAACGGCCCGTGGAGAGCCACCGCGACGCCAAATCGATCGGCGAAGAGGCCACGTTCCCGGACAACGTCACCGACGAGCAACGCATCATCAGCGCCATCATCTCCCACTCCGAGGAAGTGGCCGCTCGGGCGCGGCGCAGCCAATACCGCGGAGGCACCGTCACTTTAAAGGTCAAGCTCGCGCGGCGTAAAACATGGGGTGACAAGGCGGTCGCCAATCATGAGTTGTTTCCGCTGATCACTCGACAGGTCACGCTGCGCGAACCTACCTGCGACGGCAAGGTCATCAGCCAAACTGCCGTCGATCTATTCAAGAAGCTCAAACTCCGCGAGGGCATCCGCTTGATCGGAGTGAGTTTGAGCTCGCTCCGGGCCGAGGACATCCCCAAACAACTGGATTTGTTTGCGCGCCCCGTGCCGCGCAACGAGCACCTCCCACAAAAAACTCATGAAGCGGCCGCGTCACCTCATGCCAACCACACCCGCGGCGAGCAGCTGGGCGCCACGCTCGATCAAATCACGGCCAAGTTTGGCGATGACGCGGTGATGCGTGGCGGCAAGCGCGTAGAAAAAATCACGGCCACCGACCGCATCAAGCTGGGCGAACGGGGCCCGCGTGAGCCAAAATGAGCCCGCGCAGCTCCTCGCGCGTCACGCCCAGACGGGCGGCGGTGTTGCGAGCCAACGACGTCTCCGCCACACCGGGAACAAACTGGTAGGTGGGGCGTTTGGCAGCATCCAGCTCCACTTGCAAAAAAGCCAGCGTCTGCGCGCTGAACGTGGAGCGCGCGCCGTCGCCGTCTTGGGTGTCTGCGCGTGGCTCCTGTACGGCCTGCTTTTTTTGCTCGAGGCGCTGCGCAAAATCGAGGAAGTGAGTGGTGATCCACACCCTGGCCCCCAACTCTTCCAACAACTCGAGCACCATCTCGAAAATGCGTTCACCTTCTGATGGATTGGTGCCCGAGCAAAGTTCATCCATCAAGATGAGCGCGCTCTTGCCGGACGTCTCAAAGACCTTGCGAATGCGCATCAACTCCAGCCCCAGACGTCCTTCGGATTGATCGGCCTGTACATGTTCGATCATGGAAAGAAACAGCTGCTCGGCCCACCCAAGACATGCCTGCTCCGCCGGCACTGGTAGGCCAGCTTGTGCCAGCAGCTGAGTAGCCGCCAGCGCCTGCAACAACCTGGTTTTTCCGCCAGAATTAGGGCCGGTCAGGATCACGATGGGCGCACTTTCGCCCAGCGAGAGATCGCACGGCACGGGACGATCATTTTTTTGGAGCAGTAACCACGGGTTGAACAAGCGTCGGAGCTGGAGGCTGGTCGGTGCCAAACTGAAGGTGGCTAGCGACGTGTCGTAGCCAGCGCTCTGTGCTTTGTCGACAAAACCCGCGGCTCGCAGGTAGAACTCCAACTGCAAGAGCAGACCGAGCAACATGGTCACTTCGTCCTCCAGTTGGCCAAAAACTTCATCGAGGACTTGGCTCATGATGTCCTCCTCACTGAACCGAAAGCCTTTGACGAGCGACCATACACTGCGAAAAAATCGCGCCAGCGGTCCACGCGGAAACGCGCGATGCTCCGTGAGAGACACGCCGACAATCTCAAAGCGCCGCAGTGTGCCGTCATAGCCCGTCTGCAAGCGCGTCTCCAAGACCGCGCGACCACCCTCAAAATCGAGGAGCTGCACCAACGACGCGTGCGACTTTTTTTCTGTAACTTGTTGCACCCAGTCGGCGATACGTCGCAACCCCGACTGACTCGTGGAGCAGGCGCGGTAGAGCGCGTCTAGACACTTCTTGTAGTTGACGAGGATGTCGATGCGCCGGCGAACCCCCACGCTGCGTTGCGCAAATGTGGCACCCGACAAGGCATCTCGCAAATCAATGAGCGCCAAGTAAGCATCCTCGAGCCACGTTCGTCGCTCTTTGTGAGTGGTCAGCTCACGTTGGACCTCACAACGAAACGCGACGCTCTCCTGATCAGCGGGAGGATGTGTGAGCAGTTTGTGGAAGTAGCGATTCTTTGCGTCGACGTTTTTGCCCTTGATGGATATTTTAAAACAACCATCAATCAGCTCACTCAAGAACAAGTCTTGATGAAAGGTGGCAGGGTCAAACGTGCTCGGCCCCAGGCCAGGCTCCATCAGCGCCATCAAGTGATCTCGATCCACACCGCGGGCAAAGGCGAACGTCAGGGCTTCTCGCTGCTCCTTTGACTTGGGCGCGGCGCACACCAAACGCGGCATGGCGTAAAGCACGTCTGGATCAGCGCTCATGTATCAGCCCCCTTAACCGAGCCGCGGCAGGTTGTGATGGGCTGCAGTTGCTGGTTTGGCTTTGAACTTTCAACAGAAACTATCAACAAGGTGAGAACTTGGGCTCGTCGGACGCGACGCATGCCCCACAGACACCGTGGGACGCGCAAAGTTCAGGTACAAAAGCATAATGGCCCGACAGCGGGCCACCCATCACTCGACCGACCACACCGGTTCGTCGTCATCATCGACATCAGCCACCACCATCAACTGGGCGCGCCCACGTGCGGCGGGATGCATTTCATCCTGGTTTATCTTGGGCAGGCGACGTTTTCCAACCGGACCCTCGTCCACATAGTCGCGCAGCACGTTCATGTCTGACAGGGCTTCCAGTTTGGCCAGCGCCTTGACCTCGACCTGGCGGATGCGCTCGCGGGTAAGGTTCATGATGGCACCGACGTCTTCCAGCGTAGTGCCGCCATGATCGGCGATATCGAGTGCGCACGACTCAGACAGCTCCCACACCTCGAGATCAGGAAAATTGAGCTTGATTGCACCAGTGCGTGGAGAAACATCCACGTACAAGTGATGCTTGCACGAAATGAACGGACAAGGGCGAGGGCCATCCTTGCACTCCGCGCGGGTACGGGGCTTCCAGTACTCTTCCTCCGGGTAAAGCAGCCGACCGATCTCCAACTCACGCTTGGTCATGCGCTTGACGCTGATGGTGCGCGCGCGCACATCGCGCTTACGACGCGAGCGTCGTTGCTCACGAGTAATGAACTCATCGCCCTCGACTTCGTCGCCCAACCCGCCTTGAACCTGATCCTCGATTACCTTCGTCGCTTCCATTTTTGCCTCAGATCGTCCGAAAATTTGCACGCAACTGCCCTTGCCGATGTCGCTCGTCGACTCGTGCTCCAGTAAGCGGGACCGGCGGCCCCCTCATCTCAAATCCCACGCTCACCGCGTGATTCTTAACCCGCAGCCTCCCGGACTGCGTCGATCCCCTCTTGCCCCGTGAGCCTAGACTCCACGGTTCTTAACTTGGTCAACAAATCACGGCCCATACCCCGCGCCGCGTTCAGCTCACGCACCACACCCAGCTCACGACGCTTGGGTTCTCTCACCATCCGAGCGCTGAGCACCTGGAACACGTCTTGAATGCGCTGCTCCAGGTCATCCAGCTCCCCTTGTAAGAAGATGAAGCGCTCCTTGATCTGCTCGATGGTCAGGTCCTGAGCCATCATGTCCTTGATGGCGATGATTTGCCGCACGACGCGCACCGGATACAGTCCCTTGGAGCCGCGATGCTTGCCTTTTTCCCCCACCCGGACGCTGCGAGGCAAGAGACCCAGCTGCACGTACTTACGTAGACTCGCCTCGCTGAAACTTTGACCGAGCTCAGACAGGGTCCCCAAGATCTCCTGCGAGGTCAGCCCCGAAGCGCGCTCTGTTTCGAGCTTAGTTAACTCAGAATCAATCCCCACTGTCACGCCTGGATGCTCCCTGCTCGCCCGTCATCATCGACTGAGATCACTTTTGTAAGGGACAGCGGCTCCGATCCGCGCCCTCACGATCTACTCCCTGGCAGCGCGTGCGAATATATTCCACTCAGTGGAAGCACCAAAGTAGTTTTCTCTTAAAATTTAAGACGAAATCTCTATCTAAGTCCATGGAGCTTAGTTCTCGCCAAGATAAGACATTTAATGTCCTATCTAATAAACCATCCATGGAGACGGTAGGATGTCCATGGACGACCCCTCCGTCTACCTAGGCCAAGCAAGGCTCGGGGAGCTAGCCACCCCAGGAACGTCCCTTTGCCCGCCAAGAAGAACGCGCACAATCCCGGCTCATGGATCCTACGGCGAGCACTTCCTCACATCGTTAAACGATGCTTAAGTGTAGGTGCATGAACGATGCCGACTCGACATCCGAGACTATCGAAGTCCATCGCGATGTGTCTTCGGCTGGCGTGCGCTTGCGGTGTACCGAGTGGCGTACTCTGGACGACGGGCTCGACAAGCCAGCGATCATTGCTCTTCCTGGGGTGCTGAGTCCGCGGCATTCCTTTGCGGAGGTCGCGCGCTCATTGGCCGATGAGTTTCGCGTCTTCGCGGTCGACCTGCCGGGCTTCGGAGAGAGCGAGAAGCACTCACCCACCCGTTACAATTATTCCATCCCTAGTTTCATGGAGGCCATCGCCGATCTGTTTGGCGGGCTCTCCATCCCGCAAGCCCATGTCCTGGGCCATGGCGTGGGCGGGGCGGTCGCCCTGAAGCTGGGGGCTCACCACCCCGAGCTGGTACGACGCATCGCGCTCATCGCGCCGTTGGTTCATCCTCCGCGGCTGCCCCTGGGCCACCAGCTGTTGTTGGCCCCTGTGCTGGGGGGCCTATTTTTCCAGCAATTGCTGGGCAAAAGCTGGTTTTTCCGTATCTACCGGGCGCGCGTCAATCCACACGTGCGCGCTGATGATTTAGCCGGCTACTACGAGAGCTTGTCTTCACCTCCTACACGCGCAGCTCTCTTGGCCACGTTACGCGGGTGCACCGATGGCTCATCCTTGATCGCCGACTGCAGACGCGTGCGTGCTCCAAGCTTGATCCTGTGGGGGCTCGAGGATCGGCTGATGCCCATCGAAATGGGCCGCCAGCTGTCACGCGAGATGCCCCAGGCCGGCTTGGAGCTCCTGCCCAGTTTTCACGCTCCTCATGAAGAACTTCCGTTAGCGACCGCTCGGGTTCTGGCCGACTTCTTCTCCGGACGAAGAGCGGGGTTCGGCGACTAGTTCACGGCGCTCCGTGGTTCACGGCGCAGCCGGTTCAGGAAACCCCGCTGACGGCGGGTGCTCCGAGGGCCGACGCGTGGTCTTGGCGCGTTCGATGGCGCGGCTGCCCGGAGCACCGGTGGCTTTACGTGGGGCGCGCGGCGCTGTCGATGCTTCTGGCTCAGTGGAAACGGGGTCGGGCGCTACGGAACTATGCGGGGCAGAGTGTCCGTCGCTGCTAGCCCCATCCGGCACCTCATCCTCGGGAACTTCCTCCGGAGCCGGTACCTGCTCATTCGCTGGTGCGTCTTCGCTCGTCGATAACCCGACCTGCGCCGCGCTGGTGTGATTGCCCTGCCCTTGCACGGTGTCGTCCGGCGTGTGCGAGCCGGTCTTGCGTAAGATGGCGGCGAGCACGACGATGGCGGCACATCCGCCCAACACGACGAGCACCGTACGATGAAGCTTGCGTGCACGCGCCGGAGACGGCCCTTTGCTGAGCCGCAGCTGTTGCTCCAGCTCCAGGTCGTCGGAAGGCTCATGCACCACAGGGTCAGTCTGGGCGGCTATATCCGCTGGACCACCTTCATAGCTGCCCTCATCCCCTCGCTGAAAAAACTCATCGTGATGTTCATCGGGCTCTTCCGAAACCAGGGGGACCGGCACGAGCGTACTGATGACCGGAGGAGCAGTCACGGCGTCTATCCCTACGCGGGCCGGCACAAGCGTCGACCCCGCCGTGTCCCCCGCCGAAAGCCGATCGCCGACAAATGGTACGACGTTCACCGCGGCGGCAGGTTGCACGCTGCGCGCATCGGTCACCCCGTGCCTTTCAGAGACGATCTTTGCCACGGCCGGCGCGTAGTCGTTGTAGCGCTCCTTGGGTTCGATGGAGGCCGGACCTGGAGGACGACCTTGCTCGGCGACCGCGCGCGCGTCGTCTTCAGGGGAGCGACGAAAAGCCGGCGCGTCTTGCACAGAATACGCGGCCTCCGGCGCCGCGATGTCACGGCGTCGACTGAGCGGCAGCGCAACAGGACGAAACGACGGGGTCGCGCTGGGACGACGGCTGGACGAAGCCGCGTCCTTTTCCCGTTCCACTTCGCGTTGATTGGGTGCTGCAGAAGCCGAAGGAGCGCGCAACAGTGCGTGGCGCGATCGTTCCTCCTCTACGGAGACAAACGAAGAAGGTTCCTTGGTCGAGTCGACGTCCACGACCGGAGCCTCTGGTCGTTCGGAAGCTTCAGATCCTGAGGCAGCTTCGGACAGTGGGTCAGGCTCGGTGTCAGAGGGTGTAGACGGACTCACCGCGCTCTGCTCCGTTGAGCGGTCCTTGCGATCGACCACCGGGACCGCCGCGGGTGTCGCTGCAAGTGAGCCCGCCGTGTCCGCCTTGACCGAGACTGGAGGAGCTGACGGGCGCCACGAGCTGCGGGCGGCCGCGCTGGCCTTGTTCACCGGGATTTGATGGTCGCTGTCACGCGCGGGGACCACGGCCTCGGGTATGACGGGCGGCTCATAGATGGCCAACAACCCTTCGAAGTAGAGCTTCGTGATGGTGGACAACGTGGAGAGATCTTCAAATGGACTCTCGTCCACCACATCCATCAAGGTACGAGTGCCATCGAACAAACGCAGCACGCCGTTGAGCTCATCTGGGATTTCATTGAGGCGTTCGGCCAACAGTTGTCCGTCAACGCGAAAAATCGTCTCGAGTGGCGGCAATTGCTCGCACAAACGACCCCACTCATCCAACCTGCGCATGCCCTCCATGAGCAAACCTTGGGTGGAGGTCAGGATCAGCTCCGGACGATCGATCGGCTCAAACTCAACCTCGAACGTACCGCCAGTCCAAATCAAGCAGCGATAGATCGCCTCTTCACCTTTGAGCTTGCCGTGCTCCGCATCCACCACCTTGCCATCTCGGAAGTAAATCTTGGCCTCAATCTGCTTGTCGTGCAGCTTGACCACGCCGCTCTTGCGGCCCATCTCCAACGTCTGCAGGAGATCCACCACACCCATGTCGGCCAGATCACCGCTGAGCGTCGTGCGACGGGAGCCAGGCAAAACCGTCGACATGCGCTGGTGGGTGCGACGCGTCAAAAGGAGATGGACGCGCGCGATCAACTCACGCACGAAGATCGGCTTTGTGAGATAATCCTCAACACCTAGCTCAAGCCCGCGGATCTTGTCCTCTACGCTTTTTTGACTGGTGAGGAACACCACCGGCACGCCCGCCAACGCTGGAATATCCTTGATGCGGCGCACCAACTCATAACCATCTACTCGCGGTAAGCGAGTGTCGGTCAAGATAAGATCGGGCGCGGACAGTTCCAGTTTGGACAAAGCATCCTGTCCATCCGCTGCGGTGGTTACACTAAAACCTGCTTTCTTGAGGCTCACCTCAAGGACCCGCACGCTGGCCGGATCTGCATCGACGAGAAGGAGTTGCTGTTTAGCCACGCTAGTCCCAAGCGTTTCTGGCTGCCCGTGAACTGTCAAGGGAAACCGAATTCAATCGCATACTTAGTGAGCCAAAGCGCTTGCGTCCAGTGCGCGTCGTGCGTTCTTGTCGCATGTCCCCGGGTGCCACCGGTGTGATGGGCTGGTCGACCTCGCGACAGGCCAAAATTGAGGCAGTTTTACTTTTTACGCGCGAGCTGGTTGCGCGCTACCTTCTGCACCGCCCCAGGCACATTCTTGCTCTTGGCGAGGTTGCGCACGTCCGCGTCGCGCAAATGCGGCACGAGACGCGACGAAAATGTGAATGGAGTTAGCGGGTTGCTCACTAGGTTCAATTTCACCTGGTAGCTGCGCGTCAGTTCTCGGTTGTTGGCGATGATGCGCAGGACCTCGTCGGACACCGACCGACTCGCGGCGATGCGCGCCGCGTCATTTTCAGTCATACGGGGACTTTTTGCCGCTGCTTCAGCCACCAGGCGATTGGAGTCGCGCACGAGCAACAAGCGCTCGGTGCTGTTTCCCAACATCGCGCGGCGGATCCGTTCTGTGATGCTCGCGTCAGCCAGTTGCTTGAACAGCGGAACCGCTTTCGCCGTCAGTTGCTCTTGTCCCTCCTCGTCACGTTCGCAAACGTCTTCCTCATCACTGAGCTCCGCCTGCTTGGCAGCGTGCTCGGTCGCCAAAAAATGCAGGTCATCGAAGGTGGGCTCCTCACTCGATTCCGGGATCAACTGGTTCATGATGGCCTGCGCTGCCAACTTGAACGCGGGAAAGTCGAGGTCGATCTTGTTGCGCACCGCGAGTTCGATCAAGCGGTCAGAAGTGGACATGCGCACCGCCTTGTTCATGTAGAGCGCTTCGATGGCGCCGGGAAACTTGAGCAACAAGGCTTCGTTGGTGGCGATGATTTCGCCGCAGCCTTCGTCGGCTTTGCTCGCCAACGTGCCTAGTAATTCTTCCGTCATCGCTTGTTGCTTCAGCAACTTGCCGACCAGATCCCTATTGTGCGCATGGAGCGCAACGAGCGCCTGGAGCACAGGGTACTGCAGCTGGGCAGCCAGCGCCCCGTCGAGCAACGGCTTGGGCGGGGCATTGAGAGTAGTCTGCGCAGCCTCCGCAATTTTTGGGTCGGCCGAGCTGGCAAGTGCCACGATGACGCTGAGCGCGTCCGGGGGGGATGCCCCCGGGATGACACCTTTTGCCCCGAGCATTTTCATGGGCAGAGGCGCGTTTTCAGAGAGTACTTTCTGCGCAGCAGCGCCGAGCAGATCCAGCTGGATGTTCACCGTCTGACTATTTCACCGTTCCTGAAAGCAGGCAAGGCTACTTATTCTGCCCCGTACTTGCGGATGCGTTCGGCCAATTTTGCGGCGCGCACCTTTTGCTGACGCTCCACGGCATCTGGATCGACCACCAGCGCGATCGTCCGCTCTTTTTGTTCAAACTCGTCCTTGTACTGTTCGGCAAGGTACTTGGACTTGAACGAGCCGATCCTCACGCGGTGCCAGATCCCGCGGCCTGGGACGTTGGCTGCTTGGCGAAACGCCTCGTGTCCGCGCGCACGCAGCTCCTTCACAAATGCATCAGCATCCTTCTGATCTTTGAAACTGGCCACTTGCACCATGAAGCCACCTTCCAGGCCCGGCTGCGCCAGGGGTGCTTCTTCAGGGATGTGCGCGGTCTGGACCGCAAGCTGCGACAACGAATCTTTGGGACGCTGTGTCACACTGGTGGCCGCCAACAGAACGCCAGCGGGCAACGGAAGGACCGGGATCTGATCCAGAGCGGGCGGTGGGCTAGCTTCCTTCACCGGTT
>JACZCW010131204.1_pt1 | contig 14304 bp, 6 predicted proteins | sample 8641861 | NCBI WGS metagenome assembly JACZCW01 (sample SAMN15324607, study PRJNA640507) | soil metagenome | isolation source: intercropping sugarcane | place: China: Luxin town, Laibin City, Guangxi Province | collected 2019-07-25 | depth 10cm m | reverse complement strand
TGAAGCGCATGGAATTCAGCAGCGACAGCACCAGCACCGGATACAGCCACACCGCCAGCGTCTTGCCCAGCACGTTGTGTTCGGCCGCATAGGCCAGCACCACCCAGTACACGGCAACTTTCAGCGCGGTCTCGCCCAACTGAATGGCCCATTCGCGTGGCCCGAATTTCTGGAAGGGATAAATGAAATTGAAATGCAGGAAGCTCAGCACGCCGCCGATCAGCGCATAGGCATAGAACACCGCGAAATCGGCGAAGCCGCGCTTGCCCATGGTGAAGGCGTCCGGATCCTTCGGCGAGCGGTTGTGACGATGATGCTCGATGTGATCTTCGCGAAATCCCACGAAGGTGGCGAAGATGGGCAGCATGCACAGGATGCCGAAGATCCAGTTCGCGGCGCGGCTCTTGAACAGCGAGTGATGCAGCGCATCGTGCATGAAGGTGACCATGCCCATCCACATGTAGCCGATGGCGATGTACGCGGCCCACTGCAGCGGCCACTCATCGGCAATCCACGCCAGCCAGGTGAAACCCACCATCAAGCCGATGAACAGCGGGATCTTGGTGAGATTGGGCAGCACACGAAACGTGCGCAGGCGATCCAGATCGCTGCGCGCGATCTGCTGGAAAGGGGGGCGGGACATTCTTCTTCTTGTACCTTGTTGCGCTCCGCTGAACTGAGCGCACCTTAACACTTATGAACGGCGAATCCACCCGTAGCGCAGGTGATCCGGACCGCCGCCTGCGCGGGCGTAGCGCTCACGCATCAGATCGAGGTTATCCGCAACAGGCGGCGCGGCCGCGATGGGCTTGTCCACTTCCATCAGCTGCTTGAACTGCGGCGTCATCCTGCTGGCGTAATCGCGCGGCACGGGCTTGTACTGCGCATCCAGGTTGCGCGCGGGCCTGATGCCATACAGCCGCGCCGAGTTGAGGCCGAGGATCTTGCGCTTGATCTGTTCGGTGAGCGCCGGATAACCGTACTGCTTCTGCATTGCCTCGGGAATCTGGAAGCGCCACAGTGCCTCGATCTGCCACTGCGGCGATCCCCACCATACCGAATCCGAACCGAATACCACGCGATCCGGCCCCATGAACTTCAGCAGCTGCCCCAGCAGATGCGCCGCGAGAGTGGGAAAGGTGACGATGGAGGCGGCCCAGGTGGTGCCGATCTCGGCATAGGTGTTGGGCAGATCGCGGCACAGCACGGCGTATTCCGTGGTCCACGCGATGTCGGGCACGCCCTCGCGCAATTTCGTGCCGCGCGCCTGCTGCCAGGCGTCATACATGAAGAAGGCCGGCTGGATGCAGGCGTGATAGGTGATGAAGTTGAGTCCGGGCCAGTCGCGCGCGGCCTTGGGCAGGTCCGCCGGATGCCCCACCTCGGGTCGCGGTGGCTGCCCATCCACCAGTCCCTTGTGCACGCAGATGTTGTTGAAGCCGGGGCGCTCGCCTTTGACCTTGTCATACAGCGACTGGATCAGCTCGAAGGTGGGATAGGCCACGGCCTCGTCATCATGACGCCACTGCTTCATCGGGCTGAGTGGATCGTTGTCGACCTTGGCCGAAGTGCCGATGTTGTAGCCCTTCCATGAATCGGGCTTGAGCTGTTCGGCCTGCTGGCGGATGTAGTCGAGATTGCCTTTGCCCACGTACAGCAGCGCGTGCGCGAGCATGCGCTTGCTGCCCGAGACGGAATTGACGAAGTCGCGCGCGGCGGCCGTCTGCGCGGCAGTGAGGATCTCGCCCTGCTGCGCCTCGGCGATATTGCGCGGCGCCTTCGCGCCCGGGGGATCCACCACGCCCGCCGGTACATTCGACAGCAGTCCCACCGTCACCTGGCTGTCGAGGAACACGTCCTTGATGAACTGCGTGATCAGGAAATTCTCGGGAGAATTCGGCAATCCGACCAGGTCGCGATTCCACACGCCCCAGGCATCGCCGTGCTCGTCCTTCAGGCCGCGCGGGTTGAGCGGATTGGACTTGAAGCTGGTGGAGGAGGGACCTTGCGCCAGCGCGCGCAGCGGAGCCGCGGCGTCATAACGGCTGCCGCGCACCATGTGAAGCTGATCGTCGAAGATGAACAGATCGCGCGGCGGACCGGACTGCGCATACGCCTCGGGCACCAGCATCGACAGCGGATCCACATCGAAGAACGGTCCGTGGATTTCGTTCATCGCCAGGAACGAGGCCGCCATGCCGCCGCTGCCCAGCAGGAATGTGCGGCGGGTCACACCAAGCTTGCGCGCGGCGAGCTCGGCCAGGTCATTCACGCGCCGCTCGACGCGGCGCTGACTATCACTTTGCGGCAGCGGCGGATATTCGCCATTCGACACCAGCTGCGTCGGAATGGGCATGCGCGTGGCCGAAAGGTCGGGTGACACGTCTGCGCGCTCGCAGTTAGCGATCACATCCTCACTCAGCAGGTGATCGTCCGGAATCTTCTGGCCGGTGGTTTCGTCCCAGTTCGCCATGTGTCCCCCGATTTGTTGTTCGCCGATGGTAGCGCGCCGAGCAGTAATTGCCGACCGCTGCGACGCAGCACCCATACATATTGAGAGGTGTTCGATACCGGAAAAACGCCTGCGGCGCCGAGAATGCCGGCATGGGTTCGTCCGTCCAAAACCTGTCGCGCCTGCCGGAAGGACTTGCAGAAACGCTGTACCAGACCACGCGCACGCGCGTGTCGCGGCGCTCGATGTCCGATGGCGCGCAGATCGTCAAGCAGCCGCTCGGACCCGGCGCGCTCGAGCGTGTGCGTCATGAACGCGCCATGCTGGCGCGTCTGGCCGGCGTGGGCGGCGTGCTCGAACCCATCGAAGATCCGTCGGCGCCGAACACGCTGGTGTTCCACGATCCTGGCGGCATCGCGCTGTCTTCGGTTCTGGCTGCGCGCCGTCTCGAGCCCGGTGAAGTGCTGCGGCTCGGGCTCGCGCTGGCACGCATCGTGGCCGAAGTGCATCGGCGCGGCGTGGTGCACAAGGACATCAATCCGGCCAACGTCGTGGTGGGTGTTGCGCCGCTGGAAGCCTGGCTGATCGATTTCGACCTCGCCAGCGTGTTCGCCGAAGAGCGCCTGGCGTTCAAGCATCTGAACGAACTGTCGGGCACGCTGCCCTACATGGCGCCCGAGCAGACCGGCCGCACCGGCCGTGCGCTCGATGCACGCGCGGATCTTTATTCACTGGGTGCCACGCTGTACGCCGCGGCCACCGGACATCCGCCCTTCGAAGGCAACGATCCGCTGCAGCTGGTGCATGATCATCTGGCGCGCGTGCCCATGGCGCCCGAAGTCATCGATGCGCGCCTGCCCAACAATCTGTCGCGCATCATCATGCGGCTGCTGGAAAAAGAGCCCGATGCGCGTTACCAGAGCGCCGATGGACTGGTCTTCGACCTGACCAGGGCCTACGAGCTCTGGCTCAGTGAAGACACCACCGAGTTCAAGCTCGCCGAACAGGATTTTCCGGCGCGGCTGCGTCCGCCCTCGCGCCTGCTCGGCCGCGACAGCGAACTGAGCATCCTGCGTCGCCAGTTCGATGAAGTGGCGCACGGCGCCTGCGCCATGGTGCTGGTCAGCGGCGCGCCCGGCGTGGGCAAGAGTGCGCTGAGGGATGATGTGCGCGGCTGGGCCACGCCCGCGGGCGGCCTGTATGCCGCCGGCAAGTTCGACGTGCTGCAGCAGGATGGCGAGGCCGATGGCGTGCGTCAGGCGCTGCGCGCGGTGTTGCGCCTGCTGCTGGCCGAACCCGAATCACAGCTGGCCGGCCTGCGTGAGCGCCTGCGCGCCGCGCTGGGTGTGAATGCGCCGCTGGCTGGCGCGCTGCTGCCCGAGATCGCGCATCTGCTGCAGCTGGATCCGCAGGTCGTGGCGCCCGCGGCAGCGCGCCAGACGCGCGCCAGCCTGCAGCAGATCACGCAGCTGTTGCTGCGCACGCTGGCGCAACCGGGCCGGCCCATCGTGCTGGTCATCGACGACCTGCAGTGGGCGCCGCGCGCCGCGCTCGACATGCTCGATGCCGTGCATCTCGACGAGGACATGCGCGGCGTGCTGATCCTCGCCTCCTACCGTCACAACGAAGTGGATGCCACGCATCCGCTGCGCACGTTGATCGCACGCTGGCAACGGCTCGGCCTGGCGCCGCGCGAACTGCATCTGGAAAACCTGCGTCCGGCCGCACTGGTGGAGATGCTCGGCGAATGCCTGCGCCTGCCGCCGAAGGATGCGCGCGCGCTGGGCGATGCCGTGCGGCCGCTCACCGGCGGCAATCCCTTCGATACGCTGGAGCTCATCGATTCGCTGCGTCGCGATGGCGTCCTGCTGCTCGAGCCGCAGGGCTGGCGCTGGGATGAAGACCGCGTACACCAGCATCTGGAAGGCCGCAATGTGGATGCGCTGGTGGCGCAGCGCCTCGAGGGCATTCCCGAAGAAGCCACTGCGCTGCTCGATGCCATGGCCTGCGTGGGCGGCGTGGTGCCACTGGATCGCCTGGCCGTGGCCAGCGATGTGCCGGAACTGCTCATCGACGAGCAGCTGGCGCCAGCGCTGCATGAAGGCCTGCTGGTGCGCGACAACACCCAGGAGGCCGTGCAGTTCCGTCACGATCGCGTGCTGCAGGCGCTGATCTCGCGGCTCGATGCCGAAGCGCGCGCGCGGCTGCAGCTGCAGGTGGCGCGGCGTCTGGCCGCGGTGGCCAGACACGGCGGCGTGGCCGCCGAAATCTATCTGCAGGTGGTCGATCGTTTGGGCGATGCGGCCGAGTGCGCCAGAGTGGTGGCGCTGTTCCGCGCGGCGGCTTCGCAGGCGCGGCTGGCGGTGAACTGGTCGCAGGTCGAACGCTATGCGCGCGATGGGCTGGCATTGCTGGTGCGCGGTGCAGCCTTCCTCACGCCCGAAGATGTACGCGAAACGCGACTGCGCCTGGCGGCCGACCATCACGCCGCGCTGTATGGCATGGGCCGGCTCGGCGATGCCGACGAGGTGTATCGCGACATCATCCTGCCGCTGGCCTGCGACGCTCTGCAGCGCGCCGACTCCACGCTGATCCAGATCACCAGTCTTACGCAGCGCGATCGCCCCGACGATGCCGTGCGACTGGCGCTCGGGCTGCTGCGCGATCTGGGCATGGAAGTTCCCGCGGACCACGAGGCCTTCGAGGCCGCCGTCGAAACCGATCTCGATGCGCTGTATGCCTGGGGCCGCGAGCCGGCCGAGACGCACATCGCGCAGGCCGAGTGTCGCGAGCTGCGCGCGCAGGCCATCGCGCGCACGATCAATCGTTGCATGCCGCCGGCCTTCTACAGCGATCACCTGGTGCTGGCGTGGCTGATCTCCGCGGCCGCGCGGCTGTGGCGCACCCAGGGCGCGTCGCCCGCGCTGATCGGTCCCCTCAGTCACAGCGCCTTCGCCACGGTTGAATTCCGCGACGACTATCGTGGGGGCCACGACATCGTCGCCCGCGCGCTGGAAGTGGCCCTGGCACGCAGCTACGAGCTGGATGGCGCGCAGGCGCGCTTCACCTACGCGCTGACGGGATCGCACTGGCTGCATCCGCTGGAAGACGGCGTGGCCGAGGCGCGCACCGCGCAGGAATTGATGCTGCGCGCCGGCGAGCTGCACTTCGGCATCGGCGTCTACAACAGCCTGCTGAAGAATCTGGTGGATTGCGCCTCCTCGCTCGAGGAGCTCGAGAGCGCCGCCACCACCGCGGTGGAATCCACGCGCCGCACCGGCAACGACCAGGCGGGCGCCACCTTCATCTCCTTTCGCCAGTTCGCGCGCTGCTTGCGCGGCGGCACCGTGGCCTTCAACTCGTTTTCGGACGATAGCCTCGATGAGGCCGAGCATGTGCAGCGACTGGCGGCCAATCCCGTCGGCCTCTCCAACTACCGCATCCTGCGCGCACTGGCGGCGTTGATTGCCGGCGACTTCGACACTTTCGTCACGCAGACCGACCTGCTCGCGCCGGTGGCGAGCTACACCAGCGCCACCTGGTTCATGGCCACTGGCCACACGTTGCAGGCGCTGGCCCTCGCGCACCGCGCGCGCGCGGCCAGCGGCAAGGCGCGCGATTCGCTGATACGCCAGCTCGATCACCACCATGCCTGGATCGCCGCGCGTGCCGCCGATTGTCCGGAGAACTTCCAGCACATCCTGAAGCTCATCGAGGCCGAACACGCCTGGGTGCATGATGATTTCCGGACCGCCGCGCAGGCCTATGACACCGCGTGGCAACTGGCGTCCGCGCGTCCGCGCTTCTGGCAGCGGGCCATCATCCTCGAACAGGCCGCGCGCTGCCGACAGGCCCATGGCATATCGCGCACCGCCGACCTGCTGCAGGAACGCGCGCGCGCCGAGTACGCCGCCTGGGGCGCGCACGCGAAGTGCGCGGCCATGGGCGCGGGCCTCCAGGATGATGCGGACGGCGCGCACCAGCGCACGCATCGCGCGGGTTCGCATCGCAGCGGCTCCACGCATGGCGGCGAGATTGACCTCCTGGCCATACTCAAGGCCGCGCAGGCCCTGCAATCGGAAACCGACCCGGACCTGCTGCTCGACAACGTGGGCACCGTGGTGAGTGCACTGTCGGGCGCCACCTCGGTGCGCCTGGCATTGTGGTCGGAAGAAACCCGCACCTGGTTCGCCGACGAGAAGCGCGATGGCGAACGTCATCAGGTGCCCTTCGAGCAGGCGGTACAGCAGAAGCTGCTGCCGTCGACGGCCTTCCGCTACGCGCAGCGCACGCGCGAGCCGCTGGTGGTGGATGACGCGCTCACCGACGAGCGCTTTCGCCGCGACCCCTACTTCAGCGGCCTGCAACGCTGTTCACTGATGATCGTGCCCGTGCTCAGCCGCGGCATGCTCAAGGCCATGCTGGTGCTCGAGAATCGCCGCGCGCAGGGCACGTTCGTCGAATCGCGGCTGGATGGCGTGATGCTGATCGCCGGGCAGCTCGCCACTTCGCTGGAGAATGCGCTGCTCGCCGAATCCATCGAGCGCCGCGTGGCGCAGCGCGTGCGGCATCTGGACGAGGACAACGAACGGCTGACGCGTCTTTCCGAAACCGATGCACTGACGGGATTGGCCAACCGCCGCCGTCTCGATGCCGAACTGTCGCGCATGGTGGCCGAAGCGGCGCGCCGCGGCACGCAGGGGGCCGTGGCCATGATCGACGTCGAACATTTCAAGCTCTTCAACGATCGCTACGGTCACCAGGCCGGCGACGAATGCCTGGCGCGCATTGGCGCGCTGCTGCGCGAGAGCGCGCGCGATTCGGATCTGGTGGCGCGCTATGGCGGCGAGGAGTTCGCGCTGGTCCTGCCGCGTTCGGACCTGGAAGCGGCCATGCACGTGGCCGAACGCACGCGTGCGCTGGTAGAGGCGCAGGCCATTGCCCATGCCGGCTCCTCGCATGATGCGGTGACGCTCTCGATCGGCGTCGCGGCCATGATGCCGCGCATCGGCGACGAGGCCGCAAAACTGGTGCATCTGGCCGACGAGGCGCTGTATCACGCCAAGGACAAAGGCCGGAATCGCGTCGAAGGTGTGCGCGCCGAACACGATATCGCCGACTGATCGGCCACGACCCGCGTGCGGGCCACAGCGCCGTCGCTGACATGTCCAGGGCGCAAGGTAGTGGTCCCACTACCAGCACCACCGCTCCGATTACGGCGCTGTTTGTTGCGGGCAGCGAAGGGCGGACTTACGCTGCTGAACATGACTCGGGGGTTGACACATCGACTGGCGACGGCCGCGGCCTGGGGCGCGCTGGCTTTGGGCGTTCGCGTTCTTGCCGCCAGCGCGAATCCCTCCCCTGACGAAGCCCACACGCGCTGGAGCGTGATCGAAAAATACTGCTTCGACTGCCACAACACCACGGACTGGGCCGGTGGCGCCGCCTTCGACACCATGTCGTTCGACGATGTGGGCGGCGAGGCCAAGGTGTGGGAAGCCGCGGTGCGCAAGTTGCGCGCGGGCTTCATGCCGCCGCCGGGCACCAAATCGCGCCCCGACAACCAGACGGTCAACGAGCTGGTGCGCTATCTGGAAACGCGGCTCGATGCGGCGCAGGTGGAGCAGAAGCCGGGTCGCGTGCCGCTGCGTCGCCTGAATCAGCGCGAGTATGCCAACGCCGTGCGCGATCTCATCGGCCTCGATGTGGACGTGGCGACGCTGCTGCCCGATGACAGGCGCAAGGATGGTTTCGACAACGACGCCGCGCATCTGCAGGTGTCGCCGTCGTACCTCGACCAATATCTTTCGGCCGCGCGCAATGTGGCGCAGCAGGCCGTGGGCAATGTCGACGCGCGCCCGGTGGGCGCCACTTACGGCACCGTGGCCGACATGGTCATCGCACTGGCGGCCGAAGGGCTCGATGGTTCGGGCTCGCAGCTCATCCATAAGGAAGGCATGCCCTTCGGCACGCGCGGCGGCATCAGCTTCCGGCATGACTTTCCGGCCGCGGGCGAATACGTGCTGACCATCGGCGATCTGGCTTCGGGCCGCGCCATCCCGCGCATGGAGTTCAGCAACACCGTGGTGGCGCTGCTCGACGGCAAGGAGTTCTATCGCACGGCCATCGGTGGCGAGCGTGACCAGAAGGGCATCGACCAGACGCAGGAAAAGGCCGTCGAAGAGATCAACGCGCGGCTGCGCGATATCCACTTTCATGCGCCGGCCGGTCAGCACACGGTCGCGGTGGCTTTCGTGAAGCGCGCCAACATCGAAAGCGAGGAACGCTTTGCCTCCGATCCACCCGAGGGTGGCGAGGTGCGCCAGGCCTTTCTGAGTGCGATGCAGGTGCGCGGACCACTGAAGGTGGAAGGCGTGCAGGATTCGGCATCGCGCCGGCTCATCTTCACCTGCCATCCCGCGCAAGCCGCGGATGAAGAGCCTTGCGCGCGCCAGATCGTGGGTCGTCTTGCGCAACGCGCGTTCCGCCGGCCCGTGAATGACGCGTTGCTGCAACCGCTGATGGCTTTCTACGCCGCAGGCCGCAAGGCAGCGGGATTCGAAGCCGGCGTGCGCGACGCGCTGGCCGCCATTCTCGCCAGTCCCTACTTCCTGTATCGCATCGAAGGCGGCGATGTCGGCGGCACGCGCACGCTGAACGACATCGAGCTGGCCTCGCGACTCTCCTTCTTCCTGTGGAGCAGCCTGCCCGATGATGAGCTGCTGCAGACGGCAATGCGCGGTGATCTCGGCAAACCCGCGGTGCTCGATGCGCAGGTGCGCCGCATGCTGGCCGATGAGCGCGCGCAATCGCTTACGCGCGACTTCGGCTTCCAGTGGCTGGGCATGGCCAAGCTGGACGAAATCGAGCCGGATTCGCGGCTGTATCCCAATGCGAGCCGCACGCTTGATCCGCGCGCACTGCTGAAGCGCGAGCTGGACCTGTTCATGGACAGCGTGCTGCGCAGCGATCAGCCTGCGACGGCGCTGCTCACCGCCGACTACACCTACATCAATGAGACGCTGGCCATGCTCTATGGCATCGACAGCGTGAAGGGCGGGCAATTCCAGCGCGTCACGCTGCGCGATTCGCGACGCTTCGGCCTTCTGGGCAAGGGCGCGGTGCTGATGGCCACGGCTTATCCCAACCGCACGGCGCCGGTGCTGCGCGGCGCGTGGATCCTGGGGCGCGTGCTCGGTACGCCGCCGGCGCAGCCGCCGCCGAATGGGGGCATCCTCAAGGATGAAGTGCGCGGCAAGCCGGCCACGGTGCGCGAGCGCTTCGAGCTGCACAGCAGGAATCCCTCGTGCTTTGCCTGTCATGGCGTGATGGATCCGCTGGGCTTTGCGCTGGAGAATTTCGATACGGTGGGTCAGTACCGCGCGCGCGATCCAGATACCGGTGGCGCTGTGGATACGGCCGGCATGCTGCCCGATGGCACCCGGCTCACCGGCCCCGATGACCTGCGCCGCGCGCTGGCCGCGCATCCCGGGCAGTTCGTGCAGACCATCACCGAGCAGCTCATGAGCTATGCGCTGGGACGTGCCGTGGATTTTCGTGACATGCCCGCGGTGCGCGCCATCGTGCGCAATGCCGCGAAAGACAACTACCGCTTTGCATCCATCGTCACCCAGGTAGTGGCCAGTGATGCGTTCCGCAAGCGCGAAGCGGCAGCGCCGGCGCCTTCACCGGCGCAGCGCATTACCTCCATTGCCCAGTCCAGTCCGGCCACGGAAGGACGCTAGCCATGTTCCTCACGAAGAAGCACCTGTCGCGACGCACCGTGCTGAAGGGCGCCGGCGCCGCCATCGGCCTGCCGCTGCTGGACGCGATGATTCCTGCGCACACGGCGCTCTCGCAAACCGCCGCCGCGCCGCTGACGCGCCTGGGATTCGTGTACTTCGCGCATGGCGCCGTGCAGCGCTTCTGGCAGCCGAAGAAAACCGGCAGGGATTTCGAATTCAGCCACATCCTGAAGCCGCTCGAACCTTTCCGCTCGCATGTCACGGTGGTGAGCGGACTGCGCAACAAGGGCGCCGAAAATGCCGGCGCACCGCATTTCTCGCAGGAGATTTCATGGCTGTCGTGCGCCGGTCGCGGCGGGCGCACGCCCGACGGCCGCGCCGGCGTGACCATCGATCAGGTCGCCGTGCCGCACATCGGGCAGGCCACGCCCCTGCCATCGCTGGAGATGTGCACCGAGGCCGGCGGTTACAGCTCGCTGGCCTATCGCACGCCGGTGCAGCAGCTGGAAATGGAGAGCAACCCGCGCAAGGTGTTCTATGCGCTCTTCGGCCAGGGCGACACCGCGCAGGAACGCCGGCAGATCGTGGCCACCACCGGGAGCCTTCTCGACTATGTGCGCGATGCCACCGCATCGCTGAAGAAGGAGCTGGACGCCAGCGATCGCGCCATCGTCAGCGATTATCTGGACTCGGTGCGCGAGATCGAGCGTCGCATCCAGAAGCTCAAGGCCGGCGAGGGCAATGCCGTGGCGCTGCCGGACGCGCCGGGCGGCGCGCCCGATGATTTCACCGAACTGCTGGATGTGCAGTTCGAGCTGCTGGCGCTGGCCTGGCAGACCAACCAGACCCGCGTCACCAGCTTTCGCATGTGCAACGAAGTTTCGATGCGCGTGTATCACTGGCTGGATGTATCCGAGGCCTTTCATCCGCTCTCGCATCACGGTGAGGACGCGGAGAAGATCCAGCGGCTCTTGCGTGTGCAGGTGTATCACACCGAGCGCATGGCCAAATTCGTGAAACGCCTGCAGGAAATCAGGGAAGGCAGCGGCACGCTGCTCGACAATTCGCTGCTGCTGTTCGGCAGCAACATGGCCAACAGCGACCTGCATGATGCCGACCCGGTGCCTTCGGCGCTCATCGGCCGCGCGGCAGGCGCCGTGAAGGGCAACCAGCACCTGCACTATCCGCAGGACACGCCGCTCGCCAATCTGCTGCTGACCATGGCGCAGCGCGTGGGCGTGCCGGTCGAGAAATTCGCCGACAGCACCGGCGCGTTCTCCGAGGTCTGATGCGCCGCGCATCCTCCAGTCCCGCGTCGCTGCGCGCCGCTGCCGGCATGGCGGTGGCGCTGCTCACGGCCGCGCTGCTCGCCGGCGCTCTGGCGAATCGCACAGCGTCCGCTGGTAATGCGGCCTTCGCTGCAGACGCCAACGCGCCGGGCGACGGCAGGACGCCGCTGCAGTGGGCGGCGTATCGCGGCGACGCAGAGCAGGTGAAGCGCCTGCTGCGCGCCGGTGCCGGCGCGCGCGAAGCAAACGCCTATGGCGTGACGCCGCTGGCGCTGGCCGCGCAAATCGGCAATGCCACCGTGATCAAGCTGCTGCTGGAGGCCGGCGCCGACGTGGAATCGCCCACCGGCGAAGGCCAGACCGCATTGATGAGCGTGGCGCGCACCGGCAATGTCGAAGCCGCGAAGCTCCTGATCAGGCACGGCGCAAACGTGAACGCGGTCGAGCAATTCGGTGGCCAGACCGCGCTGATGTGGGCCGCGGCGCGCCGGCATCCGCAGATGGTGCGGCTGCTGGCATCGAAGGGCGCGGATGTGGATGCGCGCGCGACCGTGCGCCATTTCGATCGCCACATCACCGTGGAACAGCGCTACAAGAACACGCACACCGGCGGACTTACGCCGCTGCTCTATGCCATCCGCGAGAACTGCAAGGCCTGCGTCGATGCGCTGATCGAGCACAAGGCGAACATCCTGCTGCCCGATCCGGACGGCATCGCGCCGCTGACGCTGGCCATGATGGCCGGCAACTGGGACATCGCCAGGCGCCTGCTCGATGCCGGCGCCGACGTGAACCAGTGGGATATCTACGGCCAGGCGCCGCTGCATGTGGCCATCGAAAACGCCTATGTTTCCCGGCGCAGTGGCGTGGGCAACCTCGGCAGCGACAAGACGCCCAACAGCGTGGATGGCAAGGATGTGGTGAGGCTGCTGGTGGAACGCGGCGCCGATCCGAACCAGCAGATGTTCTTCCGTCCGCCGCGCGAACCCGGGCAGGTCTCCAGCAGCTCGCGCGGCACCACGCCCTTTCATCGCGCCTGCGCATCGGGTGACATCGAGCTCATCCGCTATCTGCTGGCGCATGGCGCGGACATCACGCGCACCGCGGCCAATGGCGAGACGCCCATGATGGCCGCGCTGAACGGGCGCGGCCGCGAAGAGGAAGTCATCGCAACGCTGCGCGCACTGCACGAGGCCGGCGCCGACGTGAACGGCGTGCAGCAGGTGATGTGGATCACGCGCAACCGCGGCGGCACGCTGCTGCACTTCGCCACGCGCAAGGGCTGGAAGAAGACGATGGCCGAACTGGTAGCGCTGGGCGCGAATCCCGACACCAGGGATGGCGACGGACTCACCGCGCTGGATTACGCGCAGTCGCGCGGCTGGCTGCCAGCCTTGTCCATACGCCCGCCGCCACGCGCGGATCTGGTGAAGGTGTTGAAGGATCTCGGCGCGAAGGTCGAATTGAAGCAGGTGCCCGACTGGCCCGGTGAGTTTCCGCCCATCGGACCACCGCGCGGACATGAATCCGAGATCTGGCCGCTGTGACGAAGCCGCCCGACAACAAGCGCCCCACCGCCACGCGCCGCCAGTTTCTCGGCGGCAGCACGCGCCTTGCCGTGGCGGCGTCGTTCAGTGTCGGCACGCTGGGCGTATTCTCGCGCGCCCCGCAGGCCTCGATGGCGCCGCAGAACCAGGCCACGGACCTTGCGCCCGGTTTCACGCTGCTCGATGGCGCCGGCTGCAATGTGCTGGCATTGAAGGGACCGCAAGGATCGCTGCTCGTCGACGGCGGCTACGCAAGGAATTCAAAGGCGTTGCTCGCCGCCGCCGCGAAAGCCACCGGCAATCGCAAAGTCTTGCGCCTGTTCAATACGCACTGGCATCCGGCGCAGACCGGTTCGAACGAGACCGTGGGCGGTGATGGCGCATTGATCATCGCGCATGAAGTCACGAAGCAATACCTGAGCCGTCCCATCGCTTCGATCGACTACGACGGGCTTTATGGCCCGCTCACCGAGAAGGGACGGCCCTCGATCGTCACGCGCACCACCGGATCGATGGAGTTCCACGGTCAGCCCGTGGAGTACGGCTATCTTCCCGCCGCCCACACCAACGGCGATCTGTACATCCACTTTCCCGCGGCAAACATCCTGGTCGCAGGCGGTCCGGTGAACACCGAAGCCTGGCCACTGCTCGACTGGCGCAATGGGGCCTGGCTCGGTGGGCTGGTGAAGGCACACGAGAAGCTCGTCGCGCTCGCGAAGCCCGACACGCTCATCGTGCCGTCGAATGGCCGCGTCATCACCGGTGCGCAGCTGAAGCAGCAGCACCAGATGTATGCCGCCTTCCACGAGCAGATGGTGGTGTACCAGAACCGCGGATTCGATTCGGGCGATTGCATCGCCGCCAAACCCCTGGCGGCCTACGAGGCGCAGTTCGGGGATGCCGGCAAGTTCGTCTACGGGGCCTTCCAGAGCCTGAATCTGGCCTATTCACCCGATTAAGGGCCATCGCGACCCCCTCCAGGAGCCCTTCAGGGCCCCACCCCGCGAAATCCCTACCGGCCGCCCGGCAAACGGGTACCCTAGCGCCTGATCGTCTTCCGTCCGCTTCGCCCGACCGCTTCCATTAGGCGCGTCCCGTCCGACCCGAAACGCCTGCCGATCAGGTGTCAGGACTTCTGGTTCGCCGTCTGCCGTAATCCGGCTCTCTTCGATCCCGTTCCCTGTCATTAGATTTTTTTCCATTTCATCGAGAGAGAAGAGTTACATGGCCAAGATTTACGTCGGCAACCTGCCGTTCACTGCTACCGAAGA
>JACZCW010049417.1_pt1 | contig 14324 bp, 10 predicted proteins | sample 8641861 | NCBI WGS metagenome assembly JACZCW01 (sample SAMN15324607, study PRJNA640507) | soil metagenome | isolation source: intercropping sugarcane | place: China: Luxin town, Laibin City, Guangxi Province | collected 2019-07-25 | depth 10cm m | reverse complement strand
TGCCGAAGTCCACGAAGTGGCAAAAGTTGCTGATTCTCTACAGGAAATTCCGTTCAGGGCGCATTAACCGTGCAAACACTTACGCAGTAAGTCGACCCAAAGGGCGAAAGCGCTTCGCGGTCCGAGCACAATTGGTAGAACCAGCGCACACCACGGTCGTCATGCCGCGAAGCTCTGCACCAGCGCCTGAGGTGCTCGCTCCACGCTGCACAGCACGCTCGTGATCAATTCACGCCCATCGTCAGCGAAATAGAGCGCCTCTCCAACCTGCGGCAGGGAAGGTACGGGAATCGCTTCGCCATTGGCCAAGATGCGGACTCCCCCTGAGAGTTGGCGACCGATGGCCAAGTGCCCGTCGAGCCACTCATTGGTGCGACGGTCCTTTACGGCCAAACACAATCCGTCACGCAAATAGTACTCCGTGTTGCGCGTAACAAACAGCTTGTTCAAACGGCGATCTGCGGCAGAGCGAAAGGGAATTGTTTCCATGGCGGCGATTGTCGATTGAAGTGAAAAAGCGGCAAAGTTTTTAGCCCTTCGCCCTCGCTCCAAGCCGTGGCCCTAGCCAGGTATAAAATGACGCAATCGCCTGGTGCACGGGTCGGCGGCGAGGGGGTAAGGCAATAACCACTGGCCGCGTCAATACGGTTCAGCTGCTCAGAGGTCGAGCTCACCCCGTGGACCTCTGCGGCACGCAGCAAACGTGTCACACGATGTTCGTCCTTCAGCATCCACCTTGGGATCCCTGCATCTTCACTCGCCTTAGCCGGCCTGCGTTGACACACCACCCTGGGCTGTGGCTGCATGCGCGCTCGCTCCAAGGTACGAACGTGTCAAGGAAGAAGAAGACCCACGACAAAGTCATTCACGTTGTATTTGGTCCGGGCGGGGGGCGGATGAACCAAGGGCAAGCGCCCAAGGTGAGTAGTCTCAGAGGCGAGGCCAAAACAACATCTGAACCTGTGAGCGATCTATTTTCGCGCAGCGAGATTGTGCGATTGATCGGCTTATCTGATGCACGTCTCCGTACATTGGATCGCGCTGGCGTGGTGTCGCCCAGTGCAAAAAAGCGCGGGCGACGCGCCTACGATTTTTCCGACTTGATCGCATTGCGCGCGGCCAAGGCGCTTTTCGATCAAAAAGTGCGCCTGCGCGACGTAACTCGGGCCATCTCGGCGCTGCGTTTGGAGTTGCCCAAGATCAAGAGCCCCTTGCATGAGCTGCGTATCGTGTCCGATGGACGACGTGTGCTCGTCCAGGGCGACGACGGGAAATACGAGCCAGTTTCCGGTCAGATGATGCTCGACCTGGAAGTCCGTAACCTGCGCGACGACATCGTGCGCGTGCTGCGGCCCAATGCGGGACGGGAACGCACCAAGCGCGCGTATGAACTCTACCTGAAAGCAAGCCAGCTAGATGAAGACCCGGCCACCATGGATGAAGCGGTGGTTCTCTATGAGCAGGCCATCAAGCTCGACCCGTGGCTCTCCATCGCTTACACCAATCTGGGGAACATCGCGTTCAGACGCCAGCACATCGAAGCTGCCGAGATGCACTACCGACGGGCGCTTGAGGTGGACAAGAACCAACCCGAGGCGCAGTACAATTTGGGCTATCTGATGCTGGAGCGTGGCCTCCCTGAGATCAGCATCGAGTATTTTTTGGGCGCGATTGAAGCGGATCCGCAGTTTTCCGACGCCTACTTCAACTTGGCGATGGCCTACGAACAATCAGGCTATCCAGACAAGGCACGTCCGCTCTGGCAAAGCTACATCGCGCTCGAGCCACACGGAACGTGGACCGAGATCGCGCGACGGCATCTGTAGTTAGTAGGGGGTTAGAGAATCGAAGTCGACGCAGTCTAGCTTGCTGGACGGAGTTGACTGAGATACACGGTCCTGGCGTAGGCCAGGATGCGCTCGCGCAAGTGAACCCCCTCGTCGCTGCGCGACATCGTGTTGGCTTGCTCGCTGGGGTGGTTGTTGGCTTAGAAGCTCCGCTCATGCATGTCGGGAGGGGCGGAGATCACGGGAGCGACCCTCGCGGCAAAGAAGCGGCCTCTTCCCGGCATTTCGTTGAGTAGTATTCGTGGCGGTGCGCACTCAAGGGCATGCGTGCGCGCACGTCGTCCACCAAGGTCTCGTCAAAATCGGCCACAGCAATCCCCGGGCCAGGCTGCGTCACCTCTGCCACTATCCGCCCCCAAGCATCCACGATCATAGTGTGACCAAATGTCCGCCGACCGCGCGGATGTTCCCCCTGTTGAGCGGCCGCGACGACGTAACTTTGGTTTTCGATAGCGCGAGCTCGGAGCAACACGTGCCAATGAGCTTCGCCCGTGGTTTGGGTAAACGCGGCCGGGACGGTGAGGATCTTGGCCCCTTGCGCGCGCTGCCAAGCAAAATGTTCGGGAAAACGCAGGTCATAACAAATCGCCAACCCCACCCCAATGCGGTCGACTTGCCCAACGCTGGGCTCCGTTCCCCGGGACGTGCCCCTGGATTCAGACAGACGCGTTCCATCGGCGAGATCCACGTCAAACAGGTGCATTTTTCGGTAGTAGTTCATCACCGATCCGTCCGGACCCACCAGCACACTGGTATTGAAGGGGGCCAACCCCTGCCCCGCCTCCTCAGGTAGACCACCCGCGATCAAATGGATGGAACGTGTCCGTGCCCAATCGCGCAGCGCCGAAAGGATGGGCCCGTCGCCATTCAGCCGCTCGGCGTGGAGCGATTTTCCCTCCTCTGGTCCTAGGTACGCAAACCCCTCGGGCAGTACCAAGAGCGTCGCCCCCGCAGCTACGCCCGCATCGAGCCAATGCTCGGCGTTCTTCAGATTTTGAGCCACGTTGTCCTGAGCATTGAGCTGAACGGCCGCCACCTTCATAAACATCAACAGAGCACGATCCGAGCGCCTCACCAACCCGCGTCCGCGCCGGGACGCGATTTCTACGGCCCAAAGCGGGTGCTTGGTCCACAGCGCTCGCATGGCTCTCCAGGGCGAGGTAAACTGAGACTTCCCATGAACGACGCCAGCACTGGAGCCATGCAGCACTTTCGCATGACGTCCAAGTCGGGCCGCGGCGGACCTCGCGCTGCATTGGTCTTGCTGTACGCTGAAGGCTACGGTGTCCTTTCGTCTGCCTATCCCCTGACAGGGCCAGTGGTGCTCGGGCGCGACGCGCACAATCAAGTTGCGCTCCCCGTTCCGGCTGTTTCGCGCAAGCACGCTGAAGTGCGCTCAGAGCGAGGACAATTCATGGTGCGCGATCTGGGGTCCACCAATGGCACTTTGGTGGACGGCAAACGCGTTCAGGAAGCGCTCCTCGAGCCCAATTCCGAGCTGCGCGTAGGCGATGCCATCTTCAAGCTGGTCGAGGAAGACGGGGCTGAATACCAGAAGTACGGGCTCGACGGACGCATGGTGGGCTCGGCTCGTCGCTTGACCCAAGGCCCGACCAGCTTGGTTGGTGGCTTTCAAATGGACGAAATTGCCGCGGCGATTGAGCAAATTGCGCCGAGTGAACTCTCCGTCGTGGTGCTGGGTGAGAGCGGAACGGGAAAAGAAGTCGTTGCCCGAGAGCTGCATGACAAGAGCAAGCGGCGCGGCCAATTTGTCGCCGTGAACTGCGCGGCATTGCCGGAGAATCTGGTCGAGAGCGAACTCTTTGGCTACAAAAAGGGCGCGTTCTCTGGTGCAGATCGCGACAAGCCGGGGCTCATTGCGGCCGCACACGGCGGGACGCTGCTCCTGGATGAGATCGGCGACATGCCGCTTTTCGCACAGGCCAAGTTACTCCGCGTGCTGCAAGCGAAAGAGGTGCTGCCGCTCGGTGCAACGCGACCTGAGGCCGTCGATGTCCGCGTCGTGGCGGCGACCCACCGTGACCTGTTGCGACTACAAAAGGAAGGCACGTTTCGTCGCGATCTCTTCGCCCGGCTCAACGAGTTTTGTGTGGTCATTCCTCCACTGCGCGACCGCAAAGAGGACATGTTCCAACTGGTGCGCTACTTTCTCGGCCAAGCGCGGCGTGCAGATTTGGGCCTCACCTTTCCATTCATCGCCGGACTGCTGCACCATGATTGGCCCTACAACGTGCGCGAGCTCGAAGCATCCATCAAACGCGCCGCGGCCACGTGCACAGGGGCGACGCTCAGCGAAGAACACCTTCCCGATAGCGTCAAGCAAGCCATCGAAGACTATGCGTCGAGCGCACCGGCATCGGCACCCAGCGAAGCGCCGACGGAGCATCAACTGCGTGAACTGCTCGAGCAGGAGGCAGGAAACGTGGCCGCTGTGGGGCGACGCCTAGGCAAAGCGCGCATGCAGGTGCATCGCTGGATGAAGCGTTTCGACATCGATATCGACGACTTTCGCGACACCGGCGCCTGACTTGTAAACCGAGGAGCTGATTTACGGCCTGGGGTTGACCGCCCCCCTCCGGCCCGCTACCGAGCCCGGAAAACTTGTTCAGGGATCACCGGGTCAAAAAGCAGCCGTCGGTGGAACCCACAGGAGCGCAGCTTGGCAACACGACGCTCATCGAAGAGCACCAGCGATTCATCTTCAACCAAAAAAGGCACAGCAGGCTCGGGAAGGAAACCCGATCCGTTTGAAAATGCCAGTGGCGAGCCGGCATCGCTCCATGAGATCGCACAAACCCGCTACCTGAACTACGCCCTGTCCGTCATCACATCGCGCGCATTGCCCGACGTGCGCGATGGCCTCAAGCCAGTCCAGCGGCGCATCCTGTTCACGATGTGGCAGCAGCGTCTCACGGCCGAGACCAAGCACCGCAAGTGCGCCAAAGTAGTGGGTGACGTGATGGGTAACTACCATCCCCATGGCGACGCCGCGATTTACGACGCCTTGGTTCGCCTGGCGCAGCCGTTCTCGTTGCGAGTCCCACTTGTGGACGGCTCAGGAAACTTTGGCTCACTCGATGGCGACGGTGCCGCGGCCATGCGCTACACCGAGTGCCGGCTTGCGCCCGCGGCTGGACCACTGCTCGAGGAACTCAATCAAGAGACCGTCGCGTTTCGGCCCAACTACGATGGAACCAAGTCGGAGCCCGTCGTTCTCCCGGCAAAATTGCCCAATCTTTTGATCAACGGCGCCAGCGGCATCGCCGTGGGTATGGCCACCAACATTCCTCCCCACAATCCAGAGGAAGTGTGCCAGGCCAGTATCCGCTTGCTCGACGCACTGGTGGCCGACAAGGAGCTCAGCAACAGGGAACTGTGTCGGACCATCAAGGGCCCCGACTTTCCCACGGGGGGACAGCTGGTCTCGACGGCGGAGGAGATCAAACAGGTCTACGAGACGGGCCAAGGGACGCTCAAGGTGCGCGCAACCTGGGAGATGGGCGAAGAGCGCAAGACCGGACAGGTGATCGTGATCACCAGCGTGCCCTACACGGTCAACAAGTCGACTCTGGTCGAGCGCATCGCTGAGGTCGTGACCTCACGCAAAATGCCACTCATCACCGATGTGCGTGACGTGTCCGCGGATGACGTGCGCATCGAGCTTGAGCTGAAGAAGGACGCGGACCCGCAAAAGGTGCTGGCGTACCTGTACAAAAACACGCCTTTGCAGACCAACTTCGCCTGCAATTTGACCTGCCTCGTACCAACGGAGAACGAGGAAGTGGGCCGGCCCGAGCGCTTGGATCTGCACTCCATCCTGTGGCACTTCCTGCATTTTCGGCATGAAGTCGTCACCAAGCGCCTGGAGCATGAGCTGCGCGCGCTGTTGCGCCGCATTCACATCCTCGAGGGCTTCGAGACCATTTTTGACGCGCTCGACACGATCTTGAAGATGATCCGTCAGAGCGAGGGCAAAGCGGACGCGGCACAAAAAATCATGGCCAAGTTCAAGCTCGATGCGGAGCAGACGGACGCCATCTTGGAGCTCAAGCTCTACCGCTTGGCCAAGCTCGAAATATTGGTCATTCAGAAGGAACTCAAGGAGCGCCGCGGTCGTGAGCGCCAAATTCAAAAGCTGCTCAACGAAAAATCAGGCTTGGGTCGCTGGCAGATCGTAAAAGAAGAGTTGGAAGAGGTACAAAGCGCGCTGCGTGCTGCTGGCGGAAAACGGCGCACCATCATTGAGGAAGCCGGTGAAGAGCCTGAGCTTTCCGCGTCGGACCTGATCATCGCCGAGGACGCGCATGTGCTGCTCACCAGCGACGGTTGGATCAAGCGTCAACGCGAAGTGAAGGACATCGCGGGGCTGCGTCTCCGCGAGGGGGATCAGCTCATCGCTTGTTTTGCCGGATCGACCACCAGCACGGCCGTGTTCCTGTCCAACTTGGGGACGGCCTACAGCTGCCGCATCTTCGACATCATCGCCACCAGCGGTTACGGCAACCCCATCCAGAAGCAGTTCAAACTCAAGGATGGTGAGAAGATTGTTGCCGCATTCTCGCTCGATCGGCGCGTAGTGGGTGATGTCAGTGAGGTGGAAGGTTACTTCCCAGAGACGTTTGGTTTCGCAGCCACGAGCGATGGCTTTGCCGTGACCTTTGGTCTGAGCCCATTTGCTGAACCCAGCACCAAGGCAGGACGGCGTTACATCAAGCTGACGCCGGGACAGGAGGTGGTGTCGGCCGCGCGCGTTCACGGTGACGAGAAGGTCCTGGTAGCCACCATGGAGCGTCGCATTCTGTCTTGCCCCATCGAGGAGGTGAGTTACCTCGCGAGCGCTGGAAAGGGAGTCACCTTGATCAAACTGGCGCCAGGCGATCGCGTGCTTTTCGCCAAGGCCGTGACGGAGCCGAGTGAGACGCTCAAGGTGCGCACCAGCTTGGGTGGCGAACAAGAAATCAGCTTGGCCCGTTGTGAAGTCAAGAGCCGCGCTGGTCGCGGCAGTGAACTCATCAAACGCGGCAAGTTGCTCGAAGTGATCCCTGATCCAATCGAAGCCCCGGAATCTTTGGAGACTCAAGACCAGTAAATGGGTTCACTCTAATTATGGCAAACGAATACAGCGCCAAAGACATCACGGTTTTGGAGGGTTTGGAGCCGGTCCGCAAGCGACCTGGCATGTACATTGGCGGCGTCGGGTCCGCCGGACTGCATCACTTGGTTTGGGAGATCTTGGACAACTCGATCGACGAAGCCATGAATGGGCACGCCACAGATGTCTCGGTCACGCTGCATCGCGACGGCCGCAGCATCACGGTGACGGACAACGGGCGCGGCATCCCGGTAGACATCCACCCCAAGCTCAAGCGCTCGGCGCTGGAGATCATCTTCACCACTCTGCACGCGGGTGGCAAATTCGAGGGCCAAAACTACAAAACCTCCGGTGGACTTCACGGCGTAGGCGCGTCCGTAGTGAACGCTCTGTCCACCAAGCTGGTAGCCACGGTCAAACGCGATGGCGCCGAGTACAGTATGGAATTTGCCCGGGGCGTTCCCCAAGGCAAATTGATCAAGGGAGGGACCGCGCGCGGCACGGGCACCTCAGTGTTCTTCCATCCAGATCCGACCATCTTCCCCAAGATCGACTTCAACGTCGAGACCATCGTCGAACGGCTCGAGGTTGCCAGCTTTTTACACAAGGGCCTCAAGATCCACTTCTTGGATGAAAAAGAAGACAAGAAGGTCACCTATTTCCACGAAAATGGCATCGGCGACTACGTGCAAAAGCTGCAGGCCGACCGACGCGCCAAAGTGGTGCACACTGGTCAATTCATGCTCGACCGCGACGGCGAGGTGGGCATTCAAGTCGCGTTGGTGTGGACCGAGTCGACCGACGAATACGTCAAGAGCTACGTCAACGGTATCCCCACTGGCTCGGGCGGCACCCACGAAAATGGCCTGCGCGCTGGCCTGGCCAAAGCCATCCGCAACTTCATGGATACGCATGGGCTCACGCCCCGTGGTCTCACCATCACGACCGATGACATTCGCGAAGGCATGATCGGAGTGCTCTCGGTTTTTGTGCCGGAACCCCAGTTCCAAGGGCAGACCAAAGACCGCCTCAACAATCCAGAGGTGCAGCCAGCCGTCGACGCGGTGGTGCGCCCCACGCTCGAGACTTGGCTCAACAACAATCGCACCGTTGCTGAGCAAATTGTGATGCGCATCGTCCTTGCGGCCCGCGCGCGCGAGGCATCGCGCGCCGCCTCAGCCTCCATCTCGCGCAAGACCGCCACCAGCGGCCGCCTCACCCTGCCAGGCAAGCTGTCCGACTGCACGCAAAGCGATCGCAAACACACCGAATTATTCATCGTCGAGGGTGACTCGGCCGGTGGCTCTGCAAAGCAGGGTCGCGACCGCACCAAACAAGCCATCCTGCCGCTGCGCGGCAAGGTGCTCAACACAGAGTCACTCGCCCTCAACAAGGTCCTAGAAAATCGCGAGTTGGCCGATCTTGTCACCGCGCTCGGTTGCGGCATCGGCAAGACGTTCGATCTTTCCAAGCTGCGCTATGAGCGCGTCATCCTTCTGGCCGATGCCGATTCAGATGGGCACCACATCACCACGTTGCTGCTCACGTTTTTCTACCGTCATCTGCCCGAACTCATGAAGGCGGGGCGCGTCTTCGTGGCGGTGCCACCCTTATTTCGCATCGACATCGGCAACGACACCTATTGGGCCGCCGACGAAGCCGCTCGCCAGAAGCTGCTGGCGGCCAATGCCGCCTCCAAAAAGAAGGTCGACGTCACCCGTTTCAAGGGTTTGGGCGAAATGATGCCAAAAGTACTGTGGGACACCACGCTGGATCCCAAAAAGCGTCGATTGTTGCAGGTCGAGATCCGCGACGGGCTGGAGACGGACCGGGTGGTCAGCGACCTGATGGGCAAAGACGCCGGGGCGCGATTTCGCTTCATCATGGAGGGAGCTGAGGCCGCCAGCGACCTCGACGTTTGAATAATGGGGCAATTTGGCTTGAGACAGGGCGCGCTCTGGGCTAACGCCCTGCCTCGACTGCTGCCCGCCAACGCCCATTACGCCAAGTTTCCGATCTTGTGCTGCTTGCCATGAACCGATTTGTTCCCCCAGCCTTGCTGCTCGCCACGCGTGGGACAAGTCGACATTCGGTCGGTTCGCGGGGGCGTCTGTTCGCGGTGGCACTGATCATCCTTTCCCTGCTCACGATGCTGGTCGGTCCGGCCTGGGCGCAAGACGACTCCCCGAGCGCACCTGAACAACCAGCGACCGCTACCAGTGCGGCGCCCACCACGGCAGCATCTCCGACGAGCGCCGGGGCCGCTGCAGCGGACGGCGCAACCTTACCCGACGCCACAGGGACCTCGCCCAGCGATCCCCTGCCCTTAGAAGGCAACGCCGCCGGCGATGCAACCGGCGCGCCCCTCGCTGAAAGCGAACTCGCTCCGGAGGACGTGCCGCTCCCGCAAATTCCAGGCGACGATTTGCAAGCCGCGCTGGGTCTGCCGGTGGTGCGCATCCAGGTCACTGGCAACCGCCGCGTCGCTGAGGAGGATGTACTCACCTATTTGCGACTGAAGGTGGGACAGCCTTTCAGCCAGGATTTGCTGCGCCGCGACGTGCGTGAATTGTGGGGATCGGGCTTCTTCGACGACATCGAAATCGATCTGCGCATCGTGGCTCATCAGGTGCACCTGCGTCTGCATGTGCGCGAACGTCCTAGTATTTCCGCCGTGACCTTTGAGGGCAACGAGGAGATCGAGGATGATGACCTCAAGGAAGCCATTGAGGTCAAGGCCGATACCATCCTCTCGCGTCCGGCCTTGGCCCGCGCCATCCAGAAAATCCGCGATATGCACGCTGAGAAGGGGTACTTCTTGGCTGAGGCAAAAACTGAGGTCACGCCCCAGGACAACAACGAAGTCGCGGTGAAGTTCATCATCGTCGAAAACTCCCAGGTGTCGGTCAAGCGCGTCACTTTCATCGGCAACGAAGAGATCTCGACCGACGAGCTGCGTTCCATCATGTTCACGGGCAACCCTGGGATCATGGGTTTTGGCTCAGGCGGTCCGTTCCGTCAGGACGCGTTCGAGCGCGACGTGGCGATGATCAGCGCCATGTATTACGACCGCGGCTACCTGCAGGTCTCCGTGCACACGCCGCGCGTGATGCTCACTCCGGACAAAAATGGCTTGGAGATCTCCATCACGATCGACGAAGGACCTCGCTTTCGTATCCGGCAGTTGCGCGTGTTCGAGCAAGGCCCCAGCGGGGAAGAGGTCGAGCCGCTGGGTGGCCGTCGCGAATTGCGCATGATGGTGCATGCCGAGAGCGGTGACTACTTCAACCGGGCGCAGCTGATGGCCGACTTGGGCGAAATTCGCCTGATGTACCGCGACAAAGGTTACGCCAACGTCATCGCCGAACCACAGACGAATGTGGACTCTCGTACGAACGAGGTCGACATCATCATTCCGGTCATCCGCGGGCCGATGGTCTATTTCGAGCGCATCGAGATCCGCGGCAATACCAAGACGCGCGATCGCGTCATCCGCCGCCAATTCGAGATTTACGAAGGTGAATCCTTCAGCGAGACAGGCATGAATCGCACGCGCCGGCGCATCACTGCGCTGGGCTATTTCGAGCGTGTCGATATCTCCACGGAACAAGGTTCGGCCGACGACCAGCTGGTGGCGTACGTGGACGTGACAGAAAAGCCCACCGGAACCTTTCAAGTGGGTGCAGGCTTTTCCAGCATCGAAAGCTTCATTGCTACGGCGCAAATCCAACAAGCCAACCTGTTTGGCAACGGACAGAGCTTGGGATTGCAAGCTCAGGTTTCGGGCATTCGCAGCACAATTAACCTGACCTTCACGGAGCCCTACTTCCTACAGAGCGACTTCAGCCTGTCCGCGACGTTGTTCGATCAGGCCAGCAACTTGACGCAGTTTTCACAGCGCAGCCGCGGCGGCGCCGTGACGGTGGGCTATCCGCTCATTGAACCAGAGGTCAACGTCTCTCTCACGTACAACGCGACACTGGATGAGGTCTCCACGGATACGCGCGGTGCGTTCTTTGGCGGCGGCGCGCTGGGGTCCGCTCAGACTCAGCAATCTTCGGCGTTTTCCAACCTTCCGCTCGCTAATCTCTTCACCGGTGGTTGGACTTCCAGCTTGCGGCCCAGCATCTCCTACGACACGCGCGACAATCGGCTCACGCCATCGTCGGGTGCGTATCTGTCGCTGTCGACCGAGTGGGCCAGCAAGTATTTAGGCTCACAAAATCTATTCGTTCGCCACCGTTGGACCGGGCGCTTCTACGTCCCATTGTTCTGGAAGTTGGTTCTCAAGCTGAACACCAACGCCGGCATGGTGACGAGCCCCAAAGAGGAAGGCGTGCCCATCTTCGCGCGCTTCTTTCTGGGCGGCATCCTGGACGTGCGCGGCTTTCAGTTTCGCGACGTCGGTCCGCGCATGCCGCTCTTGCGCAGCACCGACCCCAACGCGACTCCCATTCCCAACGGTGAGAACATTGGTGGTAACTTGATGTACTACCAAAATCTCGAACTCGAAGCGCCCCTGTTTGAGGAAGTCGGGCTAAAAGCGGTGGTGTTCATCGACGCCGGTAACGCCTGGAACTTGGAGAGCAACTATTGTGACGCAGCGGGGGGCGCCAACCTCTACCCCGTCATAAGTCCCTGTTTCACCGCGGCCTCGCTCACCCGCATGCGCACGTCCTGGGGCTTTGGGTTTCGCTGGTTTTCACCCATGGGACCCTTGCGCTTCGAATGGGGCTTTCCGTTCAAGCCGCTGCCGTACGAAAAGTCGCATCTCTTTCAGTTTACCATCGGTAACTTCTTCTGAGAGCGTCGGGCCATCGTCCGGATCCACGCCAGACCAAAGGCGTATCTGCGCTAGAATTCCCCGGGGCAGCGCGCCGTGTGCGGAGCTGCAGAAGCAGCGAGCGTGGGCTATAATGGCGGACGTCGGAACACGATGAATGGGCGACGATAGAAAACAACCTTGGGTGAGCCACATCAGCCAGCAGTCCGCCGTACCGGACACTGAACGCACCGCCCCGTTCGATCCGCTCTCGCAGGATGCAGGGCTCACCCCTGTTCCTCAGGCGCGCCGCAACATGGGTGCTCCAGGTACCCTCGCGTTCTCTACTACCGCCGCGGTCGAACCCACCACGCGCTCGTCTCCTCAACAAACGCAGTCTTCGACAGATTCACAGCACAGTCATCCCGAATCCCTCGAACGAGAGCACATGCGTCCCGCTGCAGCACGGGAACTCGACATGCAGACGCAAGCTCAACCAGTGCGGCGCTTGATTTCCCCACAGAACAGCGGAGAACCGACGCTTCAATCGATGATGCGTCCGGACTTGATGCCTCACGGTGTGAGTGATCCGCGACGCTTTCTCAGCATCGAGCGGGAGTTGAGCGAAGATAGTGCCGCCATCAAATTCTTGGAGAAGCGCCTCAATCGACTCGAAAAGGACAGCCGGGTGGCGCTCGCTTTGGCAGGCTTTGCGCTGCTGCTCGCCATCGTCGCGTTCATTGTGTAAGCGATTGAAATAACTAGCCTAATTTGTCCAGCAAAAGGCGCAGAAATGCTTGTTTCAGGGGGCGTTGTTCGGTAGCGATGACCGAAGCATGACCGACGAAAACACGCCCCCGCCCGCGGATGAATCCAAAGCGACCCCCGAACGCCAACCGGTCAGCATCCAAGATGAAATGCGTACGTCGTACCTCGACTACGCCATGAGCGTGATCATCGGTCGTGCCATCCCTGACGCGCGCGACGGTCTCAAGCCGGTGCACCGCCGCATCTTGTATGCGATGCGCGGCCTCAACCTCACACCGGGCACCTCATACTCCAAGTGCGCCAAGGTCGTGGGTGAAGTGCTGGGCAACTATCATCCCCACGGGGACGCCAGCGTCTACGACGCGCTCGTGCGCATGGCTCAAGATTTTGCCATGCGCCACACTCTGGTCGACGGTCAGGGTAACTTTGGCTCCATCGACGGAGACTCAGCGGCCGCTTACCGTTATACCGAATGCCGCTTGGCCAAATTGGCCATGGGGCTGCTCACCGACATCGAGAAGGCCACCGTCGATTTTGGGCCGAACTTCGACGAATCTCGTGAAGAACCCCTCGTTCTGCCGGCGCGCTTCCCGCACCTGTTGGTCAATGGCTCCGGGGGGATCGCGGTGGGTATGGCCACCAACATCCCGCCCCACAACCTGCGCGAGATCATCGACGCTACCGTCGCCCTCATTGAAAACCCCGACGCCTCGATCGAAGACCTGATGCAATTCGTGCAGGGGCCGGACTTTCCGACCGGCGCGAGCATCTATGGGCGCAGCGGTATCTATCAAGCTTACACCACAGGGCGCGGCAGCATCATCATGCGCGCAGTGAGCGCGGTAGAAAAAGTGAAGGGCACCGATCGTGAGCAACTTGTGTTCACCGAGATCCCCTACCAGGTCAACAAGGCCCGCCTCGCCGCCAAGATCGGCGAGTTGATTCGTGAAAAGCGCGTCGAAGGTATTCGGGAAGTGCGCGATGAAAGCGACCGCGAAGGCATGCGTCTGGTCGTCGAGCTGAAGAAGGATGTATTCCCCCAGGTAGTGCTCAATCACTTGTATCGCTTGACCGACCTACAATCGTCGTTCGGTATCATCAATCTGTCGATCGTGCATGGGCGCCCCGCCGTGATGACGCTCAAAGAGACGCTCGCGGTGTTCGTCGAGCATCGCCGCGAGGTCGTCAGCCGTCGCACCCGGTTTGAGCTCAGTCGCGCCGAGGCCCAGCGCGAGATCGTGGAAGGCTTGGGCATGGCCACCACAGAGGTGGATCTGGTGATCAAGACCATTCGCGAATCACGTGATCCAGATCAGGCCCGGGACCGCTTGATGGCCCTCCCGCTCAGGGGGCTCGAGGCATTCGTACGGCGCGCTGGACGCCCCGAAGCGGAAATCCAGGTTGCAGCGCAGCAAGGTGAGTACCGGCTGAGCGAGCGCCAGGCCAAAGCCATCCTGGAAATGCGCCTCAGCAAACTGACCGGGCTCGAGCAAGAGAAGCTGGCCGCAGAGTACGGTGAACTGTGCGCCGAGATTGCTCATCTCCGCGAGATCCTGGCCGATGAGGCCAAACTCATGACCCTGATCGTCAATGAGCTCAAAGACGTGCGCGAGCGGCACGGTGAAGATCGTCGTACTTCGATCGAGGACAACGAAGCCGAAATCCAGGTCGAAGATCTGATCCAGGAAGAGGACATGGTCGTCACCATTTCCCATTCGGGTTACATCAAGCGCACCGCCGCCTCCGACTATGAAGCACAAAAACGCGGAGGCAAGGGCAAGCGCGGTATGCACGCCCAAGTGGACGATTGGGTCACACAGCTCTTCATTGCTTC
>JACZCW010116567.1_pt1 | contig 14327 bp, 10 predicted proteins | sample 8641861 | NCBI WGS metagenome assembly JACZCW01 (sample SAMN15324607, study PRJNA640507) | soil metagenome | isolation source: intercropping sugarcane | place: China: Luxin town, Laibin City, Guangxi Province | collected 2019-07-25 | depth 10cm m | reverse complement strand
TTGACTGAACCGCGGTTGTTTGACCGACGCGAACCAAAGGGACGAGGCGGGCGCAGCGCCACCTGTCTCGCCTCAGTGACGTTGGCGAGCGACGGGAGCGCGCGCGCTCGTAGCCCGGTTGTGTCAGCAAAAGTGGTCAGTCGAGCCGCGAGAGGACAAGGCCTAGGTCGGGCGCTGGCGCGTCACAGTCTCTGAAAAAGAAAGAATGAGTGAGCAGGATGAGTGAGAAGATCACCGTCTCTGCGAGCGAGAGATGGGTGAGCGACAGGGTCAAAATGTAAGGGCATGGGAGCTAGATGCTTCATGCAAGAAGGTTTTACGTTGCAAGGCGGAACGGGTCTTGGAACGGAAAAGAAAAGAGCCATCTGGATTGCAGCCCCAGGTGGCTCTTTGTTTTTGATGGGAGCAGAGGGCGTTTTCTTCGCGTCGGCAGAGCCGTCGAGACTCAGAACTCGACGGCCAAGCCCATGCTCAGTGTGTTGCTCCCCACCTGCATGCCTTTGCCGAACGAACTCACGTCGCTGTACCACCACTCCACAAATAGGTAGGCGTCGTTGACGCCGACGCTCACATCCATGTCCGTGGCGCCTTGAGGGGAGAGCGGATTCAGATGAAGCATGACGCCAAGATGTCCGGTCCAGCCATATTCTAAGCCTTTTCCTTTGATGCCCTCCGCGGTCGAGAGTTTATGCCCGTCGCGGGCCTCCCAGATGTTTACGGCCACTCCGAACTTGGCGTAGGGCACCAAAGGGATGCGGAGATCTTGCTTGAGCACATCCAGGCGGAACACACCCACCGCATACATCGGCATGATCCACATGCGCTGGGGGTGTGCGCTCTCCCCGGGCGTCGCCGGATCCGTAAAGGGGGCGGTGCCGTTCTTCCACCCAAAGTGCCAACCCAAACCCGGACCAATGCTGCCCAAATGCGGGATATGAAAGATTTGCCAGTCGCCTTCTAATCCAAACGTCCAGGACGGGCCCTTTCCAAACGCGTCGCGGTAGGGGGTGGCGCTGGAAAACTCCCTGTCTACGGCTGGAAAGTACGGCGCGATGCGCAGCTCGAGCGCGCCGTAGCGTTTTGAGCGCAACTTCGACAGATCGTTGTTGATCCGCACTTGGCGCGGAGGGTTGCCCGCATCAAGTTCGTGCGCGTGACCGTGCGGCGTCACGAGTAAAACAAGGGACGCCAGCGCCGCCGTCAGCGCCGCGACGATGTTGACCCTCATGAGTTGTCTCCCGCTCGTGACGTGCGCTGCTGACGACGTAGCCAAGCAGCTGTGCTCAGCAAGAGCAGAAGCAGCAAGCCCATCGGCCCGACGGGGCGTGGGGACTGGGCACAGTAGCCGCCGCCACCACGTCCACCCGATTGCTTGTAGTTCTCGAAAAACGTGGTGACCTCGGCGGGAGTCACGCATTCCGCTTCAGATAGGACGCCGGAATTCTTGACGAGATCGCGCGCCGCCACAGCGACCGCGTAGGTGGTGCCGTTGTCCAATTTGCGCGCCGTCCCTTCACGTGTTCCACGTCCGGTGACGGTCCCGCATTCGTACTGATTGCCTCCGGGTGGCAGCTCCCCGGCAACGAGCACACTACCGCAAGCGCCCGCGCCACCCGCGCCGCCCATGGCGTTGTCGGCGTTCGCAGGCGCGCAGTACAAGCTGAATCCTTGGGTGTCTGGATCTTCTTGCTCAGATGGGATCTTCCACGACACATAGGCGCTGGATTCACCGGCTTTTGCGCTCACCTCCGTGGGCGGATCGGGACCGAGCAGGTCCACGCGCGTTTCCGTCCACGTGACGTCGTCGGCGATGTTGTCGCCCTCAAAAAGCAGGATGTAGAAGGTGTAGGCCTGATCGGTGGGCTCATCACACACCTCAGTGCCTGGGTACGCATCGACGTCGGTGAGGTCGATGTCCTCGACATTGGTGTCGCCGACTACAATGCGCGGATACACGTGAGCCACGTCACTGCGCTGGATGGTGTCCGCCTTGGGGTTCTTATAGACCTGCGTGCAACGGCCGCTGGGTTTTCGCTCGTCCGGATCTTTGCAATCGGCGCCTTCGCTCACCCAGATTTCTAGGCGGGAGTTGTTCTTGATGTTGCCGTCGACGTAGATCGTAAAGCGGATCCAAGTGCGGCCATCCGGCGCGTCCTTGTAGTCGTAGTCGGGTTTGGTGGGATCATCGTCCAAGCAATCTTGACGATTGATAGCGTAGGGCTCCTCGCTCGAGCTGCGTTCATTGGCGCGCTCCACGCGATAGCTTTGTGACTCGAGCGAGATGGCCTGACCAAAGGCGGGCGAAGTCACGGCCAGCACCACGCCTAAGGTCAACCAAGCGGGTACGCGTGCGACCAAAACCAAGAAAGCGCGCGGGAATGTCACCACCTGCGCGTTTGAGCATAGCGTGTGCCAACGGGCAAACCATCGCGCATTTTTACGATTTCGGCTTCAATCGTTGGCAACTGACTGCTCGACGAGCCGCGGAGCGCACTCGTCCGAGGACCGAGGGACGCCAAAGTGGCGAGCGGTGTGCGTGAGGTTGTCAGTTTGACACGGCGAAACAACACCCCGACAAGTGCCGTTCTGAGCCGACGTGCGGGTCTACAGGCGCACTTCCACGTGCGTCCGTCGTCGCAAACCTTCTAACCAATGTTTACGAGCCGCCCCGATCTTCTCCATGTACACTCGCTCATGAATCTGCTCGCGCGCGTCGGTGTAGGACGGGAGCTCCGAGGGTGGGCGCTCAATCACTTGGACGATGAGCCATTGACCTTGAAACTGGATGGGGTCCGACGTCCCACCTACCTCGAGGGCCAATGTGGCGCGCTGGATCTCAGGTGGCTCTTGCGCCGGTGGTAACTCCGGCCGCAATCCGGAGCTCGTCGAGGTCGAATACTGATCAATGAGAGCGCGGAAGTCCTCGCCCTGTTTGGCCAGGCTCGCGACGTGCTGCGACAGTGCGCGATTTTGAGCGCGCGTGGTCTCATCGCTGCCCAGCGGAAGGTAAAGCGCTAAAGTCCGTTGCGGCTGGCGCAGGCGCTCTTGTGCCAAAAGGTCGCGGTAGCTCTTCTTGAGATCGGCTTCGCCCACGTTGATGCGTCCGCGCAAACGTACCTCGATCATCGCGCGCTGGGTGAGCTGACGGCGCAACTCCTCACGATAGTTCTTGATCGACAGACCACTGCGCTTGGCCTCGACCAAGATCGTGTTGACCGAGACGCCATTTTGAGAGGCGGTCTGCTCGATGGCGGCGTCAATTTGTTCGTCCGTGACGTCGATGCCGGCCTTGTGGGCCGCGTCGGCCTCGAGCTCCTCATCAATCATGGTCTCAAGCACCATGCGATACAGCTGCGAAATGTTGGCAGCGCGGGCGGGACCGGCCGGGACCGTCTCGTAGATGCGCAGTAGATAGGGGAGGGAGCGCTCTTTGAGATCACTCAACAAGATGGCGTTCTCACCGACAATGGCCACCACACGCTCGACGATGGCCCCGTGCGCTTCCTTCTGAGCTACGGTCAAGGCGCACGGCAGCGCCAGCCCGAGGGCGAGCAGGACCGCACCTGCGCGCAGGGTGGGGCTTTTCACGGAGGGGCGTCTAGCGCCGGGGCTCATGGCCCCCGGACCTTGGTCTAAGTTGCGCGTGGTAGCAAGTTTTGGCGCAGCGGAGCCGACTTTTCGCGGCGCAGGGCGCGTAGCAACAACTCGATCACGCTGAGCACGAGCACCACGAGCGAAAGCTCGCGGCTGATGCCCACCTTGGACTGCCCATGAGCGCGTGCTTGCGCCTGGGTGGTGGCCAAGTTGCCGTGCGGCTGAGCGATGTGCTCGGCTGGGATACGAATTGCATAACGGGTCACTTGCTCGCCATCGTGGCTGATCAAGTACGCGCCAGCGCTGTCCGGCTCAACCAGCCACTCGTCAGATGATGGAATCGAAGCGGCGTCGGCGTTGCGTAAGTCCAAGGCATTGGTCAGGGGGGTGAGTGCGCGGCCATCCTGCGTCTTGACCGTTGCTCCCTTAGGGATGGCAAAGCGCTGCCCGACGGGGGTGGCGGCGGAGCCCAGGCGAACGCTGGCCTGTGTCACGATATGATCCAAAAGCTCCAGGTAGGCGGGCCGCAATACAAAATCACTCACATCGACGGATGACGGCAATGAACTCAAGATCAACAAACCTTGTCCCAAGGGTTTGCTTGCAATGAGCGGCACAGCGTCGCTAAAGGCAGCCAACACTTGTAGATCGGACGGGACAGCGAAGGTCGCGCGGCCTTTGGCGTTGAGATCACTCCAAGTGGGAGTCAGCGGACCCAGCGCGCCTGGGTCGCTGGAAGTACCAGCTACCACTTGAGTGCTCCAACTCGGCATCGTGTCCAAAAACGGCAGGAAGTTGGAGCCCAACGGTGTGCGGCCGATGCCAGGTCCCAAGAACACTACGGCTACTCCGCCGCGCATGACCCAACTTTGGATTGCGTTGCGGGCTTCAGGAGGGAACCCACTGGGATCATCCACCAGCAAGGCGGCGTAGCCCGCGATTTCGGCCGGTTCGTCCGGTAACAAGCTCAGCGGCTGAACGAAGATGTTGCGTTCCAGTGCTTCCAACCCCGACTGCAGGACGGTATCCGATGAAGTTTTGACGCCAGCTTTGGAAAGGTCGGCGCGCAAGGCAACGGAGAGCTTGGTGGGAGCGAGCAGCGCCACGCTGCGATCATCGCTCTCGATTTGATCGTTGATGGACCCCGACAGCACGACCACCACGGAGCCTTTCGATGATGGGTCGAGCGGCTGAGAAAGTGCTAGCGACTGCACGCCGTCCCGCGCTGTAACCTTGGGACCTAGCGCGAGGCCTTGAGCGTTTTCAATGTGCAGAGTGCGCTCCAAAAGGGCGCTGGCGTCGGTGCACACCGTCTCCACGAGTACGCCTTGCTCGGCAAAGGACGCGTTGATGAGGGCGCAATTGGACAGCGGAGCGGTCAGCCCCACGCTAGGCAGGGTGACACCGGACAGGTCGAGCGAGTCCAGGCCGCCGCCAGACAGATCGCTCAATAGCAGGATGGGTTGGTCGCTTTGCGGTGCTTGAGCAGCCAGCCCGCGTGCCAGGGCCAAACCACCATGCAGATCCGTGCCGCGGTCCGTGGGGACAATGTTGTCCAATGCCTCGCGCACACTCCCCAAATCGACGGTGGACGGAAGGAGAACACGGGCTGGCGCCCCTGCCAGCACGATCGCGAAGGCGTCCCCCGGATGCGCGTCGGCGACGAGTTGACGCGCCGCATCGAGCGCCCTGCTCAAGCGGCTCTTGCTCTCCGTTGTGGCCTGCATGCTAGCTGAATCGTCGATGATCAGGGTCGCTGACAGCGATGCTCCTTGGTTGCGCGCCAAGGTGAGCCGATCGCAGGACACAAACGGAGAAGCGGCCAACAGCGCCAGCGCGCCGACCAAGAGCGCACGCGACAAGAGCAACCAACGGTCCTCGATGCGCCGCCGACTGCGCGCGGCCGCTGGTGTTTCGAGCACCAAGCGCGCCGCGGGAAATACCACGGGGGTGGCTTGTCCTTTGCGGAGCGCGTGTGCAAGCACCACAAGAGCTGTGAATAGTCCCAGGAGCAGTGCCAGAGGTAAGGCGAATCCCACGCGCTATTGTCCCTGTGATGAGGTGCCGCGCACCAATTGTGACAACGCGAGCTGAGGCGAGCCATCTGTCATGACCCGCAAGAACGAGCCCCCGACATGGCCTAGCTGGTCCTTGAGCGGCGCACTGAGTTGCTCGATCGCGCTGAGATAACGCTGTCTGGCCTTGCTCGCGTCGGCCTGCACCACCTGCGCCGTTTCGGGATCTCGAAATAGCGTGGGGCCTTCGAATGGGAAAGAAAGCTCACTGGGCGTGAGTACTTGAGCCACACGGACGCTGCGCCCCAAAGCGCTGAGCGCGAGGAGTTGTTGCGAGAGCAGCGGGGTAAAATCCAGCAAGTCCGTGAACACAAATAAGAGCGCACCACGCCGCAACGAACTGCCCAGATAGAAAATGGAGCGCCGCCAATTGTCTTGAGTGACGGCCTGTTCGGCAGAAAGCTGAGCTTGTGTCGGCTGATCACTGGCGGAAGGCGCCGATGCACTCTGGGCAGCTTCTAGCAAGGACAACACCTGCTCCACCGGCATCCCGTGTCGACCCGACCAGGTATGGGTGTGGTGGGCATTGACCAAGGTGAGCCCGACCCCATCGCCGGCCTTGTGGGCCGCGTACGCGAGCGCTCCGGCGAGCAGCAACGCGACGTCGAGCTTGCTGGGCTTTTGCGTCTCGAGACCAGCGTACGACATGCTCCCGCTCGTATCCACGAGTAGGTGGATGAAGCGTTCGGTGTCGGTATGGAATTGGCGCACCAGCAAGCGGTTGTGTCGCAAGCGCGCGTGGCGATCGATGTGGCGAAGATCGTCGCCTGGGGTGTAGGCACGATGACCTGCAAACTCGATGCCGGCACCCTTGGTCGCTGAGCGATGCAGGCCAGTGCTGCTTCCTTCCGCGAGTGCCCGCGCGCGGATCCGCAGCGGTGTGCTGAGTTGATCTGCGACTTTTTGCTTGAAGGTGGAGGCCATGAAGAGCGCCGACGGCTAGCGAAGTAAGGTGGCTTGGCTCATCAAGATCCCCGCAACGAGCCCAGCGAGCAGCGTAATTACGCCCAATACAATCAACAGCGGCGTGGGTTTGACCGGCGCGTCCTCTTCGGATTCATGCGTTGTTCGAGCATTTTCTTTCGCTCGCGTGTGTGGCGCTGGGGCTTGGGCCGATGTGCGCTGTGCATTCATAGCGACGTGGCGTCCTTGGCTGAGGTGGACGTTGGTTTTTCAAGAGAACCCGGACGTTTGGTGCGGTCCTGCTCATTGGGCAAACCAGCGTCGTCGGTGTGAAGCTGATCGTTGGGACACAACTTGAGGATCTTGGGGCTGGTCTCGACCGGATCGAGCGGTTTATGTGGCTCAAGCGCGCGGTATGCTTCGCACGCGGTACGCGCTGGGCCTCGGGCATCGAGCGCGACGTACGATTCGAGCAGCAATAGATGTATGTGCGTGCGGCTAGGCTCACTGAGTTCCACGTGAGAAAGTAACTTATTTCCGCGTGCAACTGCGGAAATGTAGCGGCCGCCGTGGACATCCTGAGCAAGTTGCGTCACTTCAGCCGACGCGCCGCGCTGCTGCTCAAACTGCTCTCCTTGACCATGCTCGGTCATGCGAGAATACGCCGCGTCTGCAGCGCGGCGGCCCTCAGCTGTGAGAGCGAGATCGCTGACCGGAAAAAGCAGCACCTGACCGCGTTTGAGCGCATCGTCGCCCAACTGATTGTACTGCGCGATACGGTAGGCGTATTTGGTGCTTCCCAGAAACCGGTACGCCAAGGTGGCTAAGCTGTCTTGGTCATTGGTCACCCATGCCAAGTTGTAGGGCACGACAATGAGCTGGCCGATCTCAGGCTGGATCCACGGCTGTTGATCGTTGATCTGCGCCAACACGACGGAGCGATGAACCCCGCCGAGCAACATGAGCGCCAGGGTCTCCCAAGTCTCGTTGGGCTGTACCCGATGATAGCTGAGGGCGGGTACCTCGAGCGGTTGCCCAGGTACCAGGCCACGCGCTGTCCCGGTCAAGCCGTTGGCGGCTGCCAAGAGTCGCTCATACTGTACGCGTCCGTAGTAGCGCGTCGTAAGCTCAGCCAGCGTGTCTTTCTCTTGAACGACATGGGGGAACGCTTGAGCGTCCACGGTGAGCAAGTAGGTCAAGCCCACACCGAGGGCGCAGAGGACGATCGAAGGGGGGAGCTTCATGGAAGTGAGCGATGGATGATGCGAAACTGTCGTTTCCTAGCGAACACCAGGACGCGATCCTACATAGCGCGGGGTGTCTGTTGGATACTGATGCACCATACTCCCGGGATGTAAATTGGCCAACGCGTGCTCCAGCACCTGGGCATCGGCGGGCCTGTCGGCGGGAGACTTTGACAGGCAGGCGAGCACGATGCGGTCCAACTCTTCGGGCAGGTTGAGGTCCTTGCGTAGTTGGCGCATGGGGCGGGGCTTGGAGCGCTGATGATGCTCGAGCAGCGCCTGCCGATTGCGCGCGCGAAAGGGTAGCGAGCCAGTGAGCGCCTCGTAAATGAGCACGCCGAAGGCGTAGATGTCGCTGCGCGCGTCCAGCGTGCCGCCTATGCATTGCTCCGGGCTCATGTACTCAGGCGTGCCGAGCGTGTAGCCGTCCTGGGTGAGCGACTCCTCCTGCGCCAGCTTGCTCATGCCAAAGTCCAGCACTTTGACGATGCCCCCCTCACACAGGAAGATATTGCCGGGCTTGAGATCGCGATGAACGATGCCAAGACGATGGGCGGCCGACAGCGCGCGACAGGACTGCATGAAGATGGGTATGGCAAAGCCCGGGGGCATGGGGCTCTCCCGTTTGAGCTGTTCCTGCAGGCTGCGGCCCTGTAACAATTCCATCACGACATACAGTGTGCCATCGGGCAACTGATCCAGATCGAAGGTTCTGACCACGTTGGGGTGTTCGATGGACATTTGCACCCGGGCCTCGCGCCGCAGGCGCGCCACCTCAGCCGCATCCGCTGCGGCCGCTCCGCGCAACACTTTGACCGCCACTTGGAAGCCGAGCCCCATGTGTTCAGCGGCGTACACGGTGCCAATGCCGCCCGAGCCGACGCTGCGCAAGATGCGGTACTTGCCGCCCAGCACGCTGTGGGTCAAATCTCCGCTGGTCGATTGCATCTCCCCGCGCTGCTCTAGGCCGTGCTCGAGGGCCAGGATGCGATAGCGTTCATGGCAGCGGGCCGCTGAATGTTTGCGGAGCCGAGTGGCTAGATGCCCAGCGGCGCCGCCCAGTATTGCCCCCAAGCTAGCGGCCACCGTGGCCGTCAAGTAGTGCTCGGTGAGGCCCACCGCACCCCCAATACCAGCGGCGGATGCGAGCGCGATCCATGGCGTCAGGATGGGGGCGGCACGATCCCAGCTGAGATGGTAGCGACACGTGAGGTCACCTTTGGAGATGCAAGATTCTTCGCGCAGTTTTGCTTCGCCCAGGCCCCACAAGCAAGGATACGACTTGAGTTCGGCTTGGCGCAGCATGCAAAAACAGCGGTCGCGCTGCTCCACCTCGAGATCTTGAAAGGGAGTATAGGTGAGCGATGCTGAGGTTTCGCTGGAGGAATCTAGCGTGTAGCTACCGACACGCAGCTGCTCGCCGCTGGCGCTGACCGCGAATTGGTACGCGTCCTCGGGCCAGGTCGCGCGACGCAGCATGCGCATGTGCATGCCAAGCACAGATGGATCGGTGATGTATTCCCCGCGTGAGCTGACTGCCTGTGGACCTACCTCGGCGATGATGCGGTCCAAGATGAGCCGGGTGCAGGACAGTGAAATCCAGGAGGAGTCGTGACCGATCTCGTCTTGGTAAAGACCAGCCTCTGCCAGGATCTGCTTGACCGACGCGTTGCCCAGCGCCGCCCGCAAATGTAAGACCGCCGGCCGCAGTAGCGCCGCTCGAACTTCTTCGCGGCCGCCACGAGCGCTAGCCAATGAGGGCGGGTGGTCCATGCGCATCAATCCTAAAGGTTCAGGCTAGCAGAACCAAGCCAACAATCAGGCGCGGACGATGGGCACAGTCCATTGTCAAAACTCCCATGGATCGACCTCAATAAATAGCTGTCGCTCAGGGATAAGTGCTGTGGGCCCACTGTGCGGGACTGGTGCTGGATCGCGATATCCCCGCGCCACTATGTGTGGCCCCAGTCCTGATGCGCAGCGCGGCGGCCGCGAGCAAACACAACACCGGCGACAGGACGAGGTGGTAACGATCTTCGCCGAAGAACACGGCATGCGTCAGCGTGACCGACAGCACGAGCCAATACAAGAATCGACTGGCTGGTCCGGGGGACGGACGACCCGGGAAGGGCAAGGCTGCCACCAAGGGTGTCATGACCACGAGCGCAAAAAACGGGTGCTCCGGTGTCGCGAAACAGTAGCTAGCGTAAGCCGCAACACTGAGCAGAAGTACACTTTGCGTGATGAAACTGGTGCGACGACGCACGTCCGCGATGAGGGCGATCGGACTGAGCGCGGTGGCGGTCATGAGTAACCAGTGAAATGCCGTGAGCAATTGTCGCCCTGCCAGGCGCCGCTCCTCCGGCCAAGCCTCCGGCGCGGCCTCATGGAGATATTCCACCGGAAAGGACTCGTGATCGTAGGTTTGTGCCAACTTAACCGGCATCTTGGCGATCCACGCGTAGGGGTTGTCCAGGATGGTGCGTCGCCCTACCTCGGCCCAGCAGCGGTCCTGTTGGACTTGGCCGGTGACCACCGGGCAGCCATCCTCTGCACGCAACGTTTGAAAGCGCCCGCTCTGGGTGAGCGCGCCGATGGCCAAATTCCACCCACCATTGGTGGACACGAGCGCGCACCCATCCATGACGCGGCAGTTGCGGATGGTCCACGGCGCCACGGTCAACAGGGCCACCAAACCGGCGAGCGTGGTGCGCAGCAGCGCGTTTTTGAAGCTTTTGTCGTAGATGAACAACAGACCCACCACCGCCAGCAGCGACACGGGGCGGATGAGCGTGCCCAGACCCAACAACACGCCTGCACCAATGATGCCCCACACCGTGTGCCGTTTGGCCAAGGCGAGCCAACCCGCGCCAAGTACGAACAACGCGGCGGTGGGCTCTGTCATAACCACGGCGCAGTAGGCGATGAGGCCTGGATGCAACGCGCACAACGCCCCCGCCACGCGCGCACGATTCTGGCTGAGCGCATAGCGGGCCAAGCGATGCACTACCACCACCAAGAGCGTACCCAAGAAGGCATTGAGCACCGGCGCCGTCAAAATGCCGCTGCCGAACACCCAATAGCAGAGCCCAAGCAGCGCACTGTATCCCACTGGATAGTGCGTCCATGGCTTCCACACGTTCGCCCCGCCGACCACGACGTCTTCTGAATAACCCAGGCCCGCCGCGATGCGTTCGGCACCCAAATGGTAATAGTGGCCGTCCCATACCGGTTCTTGTGCCCAGGCCAACGCCACGAACAACCGCGGCACCAAGGCGACCACCAAGAGCGCTACGGTGAAACCAAAGTCGGGATGATCGCTGATGCGCGGAATGGGTGTGATGCGATCGGCGGGGTCGTCCACATACTCTTCGGCCATGTCGCCTGGGGGGACTGACGTGGGGTAGAGGCCACCTGGGTAAGGTGGATCTGATTGCACAGGGGAGCTCATGAAGGTTGATGTGAAGAGAGCGTCGAGGCGCGGCGGGCTTAGTCTACCACTTCCGAATTGATGCCCCGTCGAGCATTGCGCAGCCGCCGGATGTAGGTGCGAGTGGCCTGGGTGGCGTCCAGGCCTAGGAGCTGGGAAATCTGGGTCACAAAACCACGAGTGTAGACCTCAGCTGGTAGGCTCTCGAAGGCGTCGTCTTCAATTGCCTGCAAGTGGGCGGTGGAGATCTTGGTCGTACGAGTGATCTCTTCGAGCAGGATCCCTTGAGATTCACGCACGCGACGCAAGAGCGCGCCAGTGAACTCGGTCTCGGCGTGGATTTCGCGGGCCAGTTGCTCGCGCAGGAGCGCCTGTTCTGCCAGACGCGCTTCGTCGAACCGGTCCGATCGCTCCGCGGATTGCTCACTCGTATCGGGAAAGAACGACAAGTCGTAAGCGCGCCTTCGCACGGGATCGAGCAGAGTCTTTTGTGCTTCTTCGACTCGGCCGCGTTCAATCAGGATTTGTGAGTCGGGCAGGAGGGACGACAGTGCCAGGCTGCCGGGTTGGAATACGTCCCGCTGACGCTTGTAGGCGCGACGCACCTCCTCATCACTGGCGCCGCGGTGCGTCCACAGCACCTCGTACAAGTTGTGTTGGTCGCCGGAAAAGTCGATGGGGGCACGTTTGATCATATCGCGGCTGGTGGCCACCGCGACGATGCGACGGGCAATGCGTTCTACGTTGCGAGCGCTCTTTGACGTGGGGTTGTCCAGGAGCAACGGCCGTCTGCGCACTACCGACAACCAGATCGCGTCGTCGTGCTCGATGTGCCCCAGGTCATCCAGGTGCGTCCCCAGGTAGCGTTCGGCCAAGTCCACCATGGTGCGCCCCAGCTCAGCATCGCCTCGCATGCGCGTGTTGTTGGTGGCCAAGTAGGTGCGCACGCTCTTGAGATGCTGCGCTGCGGTCTGCGCCGTCCCCGCGTCATAGCGTCCGATGGCGCGCACGAGCTCGAGCGGACTGGGCAACGGCGGAAGTTCCAACAGGGCTCGCTCGAGCTGCCGCAAGCGAAAGCGGTCCTTGAGTAACAATCTGCGCACCTGGCGTAGATGAAGTGCCTTGAGAAAACGATACGTGGCCTCCACGCTGGGGGGGTCGGGCGCGGTGATGCAGATTCCAAAATCGGCAGCGAGATAGAGGTCCAAAGTGGACACCGACGTGCCGGGCCCCAAGTCAACGATGATGTAGTCGGCGTCCAAGAAGCGCAGCCCCTTGGCCCAGCGCGGCTTCCGACCTGGACGCAATGGCACCGTGGAATGGTGGGTGAATTGCTGGGCTACCAGGGATAACCCGGGAATTGACGTCGAAATGGGTTCAAGCTCGTCCGATTCCAGCTGATCTGCCGGAACTTTCGACTCCGGGAGGCTGAGGTTCAACATGCTGTGCAGTGCGGGACAGGTTCCGTCCGCATCGACCAGGACCACCCGGCGTCCCAATTGAGCCAAGTAAACGGCCAGATTGGTGGAAAGTACGCTGTGGCCGACCCCCGGCCGCCCCCCTCCAATGGCCAAAATTCGCCTTTCTCCCTGGGGAAGGGCCGAACTGATGTGCGGTGGGGAGTCCGAGGGCTGCGTCACGGCTGACGATTTACCACAGTCGTCCGGTTTCGCGATCCTCTGCCCCGATCTAACCTCCGGCCCCGATGTTGACGGCCCGACTTACCGTAGCCCTTTTGGGGAGTGCATTTCTAAACTTGAGCATGACCACCTGCCGCTCACCAGGTGAGGGGGACAAGACTGCTGAGCAGAAGTCTGAGCCCGCTACGCGCGTAACGCTGCAAGGGGTGGACTCTTCGCAACTTTCGCCCCGCGAGGAGGCGCGGTGGTCGGCTCATGTCAGTGAACTGTTGGCTCCCTGTGAAAACACGCCGGTCAGCGTGGCCAAGTGTGTGGAAGAAAAACGCGCCTGCGCCGGGTGTCTTCCGGCGGCTGAGTACTTGATGGTCCAAGTGCGCGAAGGCAAAACACAATCGCAGGTGAACGCGGCTTACAAGGCGCGCTTTGCAGCCGACAGCGTGGTGCCCATTGACGTCACCGGGTCACCCAGTAAAGGCGCCCCCGACGCGCCCATCACCATCGTCGAATGGGCCGATTTTGAATGTCCTGCCTGCAAAGCAGCTAGCCCAGTTTTGGATCAGGTGGTGGCCGAGAACAAAGACGTGCGCTTGGTGTTCAAAAACTTCCCGCTCGACATTCATCAGAACGCCGAACTCGCCGCGCGCGCGGCCGTGGCAGCGGATGCGCAGGGCAAGTTCTGGGAGATGCACAAGCTCATGTTTGACTCGACTGTGCCGCTGGTAGAAGCCACTCTGCTCAAGTTTGCTCAGGATTTGGGCCTGGATCTCGAGCAGTTCAAGGCGTCATTGCGCAGCGAGGCCACGGCTGATCGCGTAGCTCAAGATCGCAAGCACGGTGAGGAGGTCAAGCTGCGCGCCACCCCCACGGTGTTCGTCAACGGTCGACTGTTCGAGTATGGCGTGGATATGAAGGTCGGATTTGATGAGTGGCTCGGTCTGGAGCGCAAGCTCTTGGGCTTGCCTGCGCCGACGAAAGCGAACCCATGAGAGGGTTGACTGATGCCGGTGGGTGTTTTCCCACGGGCAGACACTACCCTGGCATCGCTCACTTGCTGCGGCTCTCCGTGGAAGGTTTGGCGGACGAGTGGGGCAGTGAATTGGACGTGCGTGACATCCCCTGGGTGTCCATCGACACCGAGACCACGGGGCGCAACCCCGAGCAAGATCGCGTGATCGAAGTGGGCTGTGTTTTTTATCGCGGCGGACAACTGCTCGACAAGAAGGGCTGGCTCATCAACCCCGGTTGTCCCATTCCCGCCGAAGCCTCGGCCGTGCACGGGATTTTCGACCAAGACGTGGAAAGCTGCCCGCCATTTGAACAAGTGGCGGACGAGATCGCGAGCTCCCTTTTGGGTTACATCCCCTTGGCCTACAACGCGGAGTTCGATCGCGCGTTTTTGCAGGCGGAGTTCAAGCGCTCGGGCACGGCACCGCGGGCAGAG
>JACZCW010314954.1_pt1 | contig 14419 bp, 22 predicted proteins | sample 8641861 | NCBI WGS metagenome assembly JACZCW01 (sample SAMN15324607, study PRJNA640507) | soil metagenome | isolation source: intercropping sugarcane | place: China: Luxin town, Laibin City, Guangxi Province | collected 2019-07-25 | depth 10cm m | reverse complement strand
CGCGGCGCAAGAGGCCCTCGCCGACGAGAACACCCGCCGGCACGGCGCCGACCACGGTCGCGAGCTTCGCGTTTTGCAAGTAGGCGATCGCGAGCGCCTCCGCGGCCTGCTGGAGCACTTCGCAATTTCGCTCGTACGTGGGGCGGACCAACTCCGCGGCCTCCAGCCGAAAGGCGTGCTCGGCTTCGATGACCGTCGTGCGCGCGCCCGGTAAGCGCGCTTCGAGCACGGCTCGGCCGGCAGCGATCGAGCGCAGCGCGGTGGTGGCCGCTTCATGGCGAGCGCGAGCTGCGGCGACCTCCGCGGTGCTCGACTCCCCGAGTCGCTCCGCGCCCAGCTCGTGGCTTAGCGCGGCGTCGGCGTCGGCGAGCTCCCGCGCGGCCGTCGTGTGCTCGGCCGTCAACGCGGCCAGCTTACTCTCGAAGTCCGCGAGCGCCGAGCGAGCAGCGAGCAGCACCGTGTAGGAGGCCGGGGTCACTTCGTCGGCCCTCCAGCGCCTTTGCCTCCGACCGCTTTTTGGATCTTCTCGAGCGTAGCGGGTGCCGGGCGCTCCCGAGTCAGCTCGCGCGTGCGCGTCGCGGTGTTGATGTTTTGCTGAACCTGTTGGGGTGACGGCTTCGGTGACTTGTTGGCCATGATCAGGCTGCTCCCTTGGGAAGGTTGGAAAGGTCGACGCCCATGAACTCGCCCGGGTCCTCGGCGCTCTCGAAGGCGTCGTCGACGGTGACGCCCATCGCGGCGAGGCGAGCACGAGCGCGCTCGTACGGGGCTGCATCGGGCGTGGTGCCGGCGCTCGCAGCGGTCACGTGCTCGGTGGTGATCGAGCCGACGAAGCGCGCATCGGCCGCGAACGCTCGAGCCAGCGCGCCACGGTCGCCGACCGGCACGATACGCGCGCCGTTGTACGCATAGGCGCCGCTCTCCACGAGCGCGGTTGCGCGCTGCTCAAGGCTTTCGAGCGGTGATGTGGGGTGCAGCTCGCGGAGCCGCCGCAGGATTTCGGATCTGAGTGCTTCGGTGGTGGTCATGGGATTTCTTTCGTTGGAAGTCTCGGCGGCGCCGGGTATCGGAGCCGGAAGGTTCGATAGTCCGTGATGCCGCGTGGGCCGGCGAAGATCGGGTCAGGCGTGGTGCTGCAGCCCCACTGACCTGGCGGCCATGTTGCGCACCAGGCCAAGTACTGCCGGTGAAACTCGGCTTCGTCCCAGCGGTGAAGCATGTCGACGGGCTTTCGCGCGAGCGCGATCGAGACTCCCATCACGAGGGCTGTGACTCGATCGCCGTGACCGGTCGCCGTGCGCTTGATCCGGATTACCTCGTTGCCCGCCGGCGTGAGCTCCGAATAGACGGAGCGGAGCTCTTGCAGCAGCTGCGCGTCGTTTGGGATTCGCACGCGCCCGTTGAGCATTGCAGCGCGCACCGATCGGTACCGTTGCGACTTGCTCATGTGCTCGCGGTCGCCCAGAAGCCAGTCTTCGTCGATGCGGTCGCCGCTGGTCCACGGCTCGACATGCACCTTGAGGCCGACGTCCGAGGCGAGCTGCTTCCACGAGCTCGCTTCGTGCTGGTCGGCGATCACGCGAGTGACACCGAAGCGATCGCAGACCTCGCGTTTGAGACGCAGCGCCATGTCGCGCGGAGAGCGATCGGCGCGCCAGCCGTGCGTCTCGTAGACGCGCACGATCGATTGCTCACGGGTCTTCGTGCTGTCGTTCCATGGCCCACTTTCGTGGGCGCAGACAGCGACGCCGAACCGGTCGCCCGTCTCCGTGAACGCGGCGTCCACGGTCACGATATTGTGCGGCCCCTTCAGCGGCGCGAAGGTCATGCCGCCTCCTGGTCGAGCGCCAACGTGATCGCCCGCTCACCAAAAAACAAGCCGGTGATGCTGTCGGAAGCGATCGCCGCGTATTCCATGGCCCACGTCGGCTCGTGCGGCTCGAGCGCGCGGGTGTCCTCCTCGGTGACCGACGGGTTTGCGATCCACGTCGCAGCCTGAAAGACGATCTGGTGCGCCTGGTCGCCTTCGGAGAAGCGGGCGAAGTGGTAGTTGGTCTTGCCGACCGGCGCCGACAGCAGCAGCAGCTTCGGCCGATGCCGGCGGTGCGTGACCGTCATGGCCACCATCGAGCTCACGACCGAGCGTCCTTCCTCCAGGTCAGGCGCCGCTTTGGCGAGCTCGTCCGCGCGGCCACCAATTGAGCGGAAGCCCGCGACCTTGCCGGAATCGAAGGCGCGCACCAGGAAACCGCGGCGGAGCTCTGGAATCACGATCTCGTCGCCGCGCCGCTCGAAGGGCACGCCGAGTACGGTCAGGTAGCTCTCGTACTGGCGGAGGCGCTGCCCGGCCTCGGCCTTGTTTTCTGAGACGTCGACCCAAAAGTGACACTCGCCGGGCGGCACCTCGAAGTCGCCGGCCAGCACCTCGTTGATCGCGACGCGCGACGCGAAGCCGGACTTGATGCCGCCGCGGCCGACCTGAGCCACCAACGTGTCGGCAGTGCCGTTGTACAGGCGGGCGGCTTGCTCGAGCCAGGCAGGGGTCAGCCCGTGGTGCCCGGCAGCCCCGAGGCGGCCGCAGAAGCTAAGCAGCGTGCTGAGCGTCGCGGTCACTTGTCGGCTCCGATCTCGCGGCGGAGGCGGGCGACAGCGCTATCCACGGGCTTCTTCGTGGCAGCGAGCCGCTCGGCTTCGTCCCGGGCAGTGACGGCCAAGCGCTCGGCCCGGGCGTCGAGCTTGAGCGCCGTATCGAGCAGCCGAGACCCTTCTTCGGTGAAGAGCCCGACCTCGGCGGCCTTGGCGGCGAAGCGCGCCGACAGCACCGACCAGCGCGCGCGCCGCGCCGTGAGGTCCTGCACCTCGACGGCATCGTTGGCGGGCAGGGCGGCCAGGCAGCCGCGGAACAGCACCATGGTCTCGCGGTACAGCTGCTCGACCTCTTCCGTCGTCGCGCCGGCTCCGAGCTGCTTCTTGATCAGCGCCCGGACCCCCGATCGCTCGGCGGCTCGGTTGCCGGCGGCAAAGCGACCGCCAGCAGCCCGATCTCGGCTCGGTTCGGGCGCGGTATAGGCGCCCACGTCCTTGCGACGGGGCGGCGCCGTGCGGATCCCGTTGTGCTCGAAGCGACGGGCCATCAGCTCGGCTCCCCGAGCGTGCCGAGCTCCCGGCCCAGCCGGTCGAGCTTTTCTCGCAGCTCCACGAGCGCCTCGTCGAAGGCCGCCAGCGCGGCCCGACCCTCGTCGGTGTCTCGCTTGGCGACCTCGCCCGCGAACCGGGCCGCGAGAACCTCCAGCTGGGCGAGATTCGCGGCCGCATGGGTGTGCTCGCGGCGGACGCGCGCCAGCGCGCGGGCGTGCTCGCGGGTCATCAGGCGTCCCCCTGCACGCGCTCGCGTGCCACCTTGGGCTCTGCCTCGGCCAGCGCCCGCACGAGGGGCGCTAGCCTGCGCCACGGGCGATATGGGCGCTCTTTGAGGGCGTCGACGACCAACGCCGCGGCGGCCGAGCAAAGCGCGATGGCGGTGTCCTGCTGCGTCTCCACGCTGGTCGCGCGTCGGAGTAGCTCGCGGACGAGTACGGCGTCGGTGAGGCGAGTCATCGGGCGCACCTCGCGTGCGATGCCCGCAGGTGGCGCACCCGTCCGACTCGGGCCTGATTTGGCTCGAAAACTGGGCACTGCGTGCGATTGGCGGCGATGCACCGATGTGAGCTGCCGCGGTTTCGCGGGGTTAGCCGAGTCACGAGAGCATGATGCGCGCAGCATGATTCCCGACTGCGACAAGCAATTCGAATGTCTGTCGCGAGGCGCGACCTTGGCGCTTCCGGGCTCGCCGTGCCGCGGGGGCGCGAGCGCTCACGACTCAAGCAGCTGCCTCGCCCCTTCCTTTCCCCACGTCTGCGCCTGCTTCTCGTTCGTGCCGCCCTTCTGCACCGCGACCCGCTGCCGGCTCTTCGGCGGCTTCAGGTGCTTGTTGGCGTCGTCGACGAGCTCCCACGGGTTGATGCGCTGGCAGAACTCGTTGACCAGGGCGTTCGAGACAATCGCCTTAGCGCCGTCGAGCCCGCCCTTGCGCTGGCAGAGCTTTCCGAAGGCCTGCATGGCACGCCCCCAATTCTCGAACTCGGGCTCGTGGCCACCGCCTCGATGCTTCTTGTATTCGTCGACGTAGTGGATCTTGAGCAGGTGGCTGTCAGCGCTCGGCTGCTCCGGATCCTTCTTTCGAGAGCTACGGCTATCGCGCTTCCGCGGAGCGGAAGAATGGGATCCCTTCTTTGGATCACTTACTGGATCACTTACTGGATCACTTCGGGTGCCTGTGTGGCACTGGTCCGGTGCCAGTGTGGCACTACCCCCGTGCCCCTCTGGCACTGGTGGGGTGTCAGGCTGGCACTGGTGCCCCTCTGGCACTGGTGCCTGAGTGGCACCGGTCAGGCCGGCAAGCGGGCTCAGGTCGTACCGGTTGGCTAGCCCCACGGCTCGCTCGATTCGGATGGCGCCGAGTTGCTCCAACCGTTGAACGGCACGGAGCACGGACCGCCGGCTGAGCGACGTCCAGGCCACCAGCCGGTTGACGCCCGGGAAGGTGTCTCGGCCCCGGCTCCAGTGGTTCAACAAGGCGAGCGCGACCAGCTTCTCATTCGGTGGCAACGCGGACGCGAACACGGCGCGCGTCGCCTCCAGCAGGTTGAGCTCACTCACTCGGGGAAGTCCTCCACGACCGCTCCCCCTTCGGTGAGCCGGCGGTACATGGCGTCGCCGTAGCGAGCGCGGAACTCGGCCGGCTTGAGGCCGGTCGTAACCACGGTGACACCACCTCGACGGTAACGGTGGTCGATGATCTCGAACGGCACCTCGGTTAGCTTTTCGAAGCCGAGCTCGTCCATGATCAGCAGCGCGCAGTCGAGCGAGTAGCGGATTAGGGGCGCTTCTTCGCCCAGCGACGCATTCCGACGGGCCACCGCGAGCTCGGGCCCAGTCGCCCACAGGAAAGTCGACACGGCCACATTTTCTTCGCCGCCTTGCGCTCGCGCGATCAGCCGAGAGCGCTCACGCCAGAGCCAGGCGAGTAGGCCCGCGCTCTTGCCGCTGCCGGTCGGCGCCGCGAGCAGCAGGGTAGGTAGCTTCTCCGGCTCCCATTTCTCGATGGCGCCGAGCACTCGCTTGGACGCGCGCTTCCGGAACTCCGCATTCTCGAAGCGCGCGTAAGGCCACTGCGGTGGGTGACAGACGCCGTAGCCGCCACGTTCCGAGATGTCGCCCGCGATGTTGCCCGCCATGTGGTATGCGAACCGCGACTCGATCCTGCGAACCTGCTCGTCCACGCGGGCTTTGCGAGCCTTTTCCTCGCGCTGTTCTCGTTCGGCTGCGTACGCCGACCAGCACTCGGGGTGCCAGCGCGTGACGTTGTCGTATCGATCGGTGACCCGCTTGGGTTCGCCCTCGATCGGCTTCCTGCAACGATGGCAGTCTCGCGCGTCGTCGTCGTTGTTGTTGTTGTCGTCGGCAACGACGACCCCGCTGCTGCCGATCTTGTCGATCAGGCCCTTGAGCTCAGGATCCATGGCGGCCTCCCCGTGAATCGCAAACGCACGCTTGCCAAGGGAACGAGCAACGCTCGCACTCATCGGTCGGAAGTGGGTTGTCGAGGTCGTAGCTGAACGATGCCTCTGGGCTCGGTGCCCGAGCCTTCGCGCGTAGGTCCCGCTCCAGCTTGTCGAGTAGGCGCGCGGCGGTGCCAAGCGCCGCGTCCGCTTGCTGTCGGCAGCGGCCGAGTTCGACGCGCACAGCTGCGATTTCGCCTGCTGTCATTCGGCCCCCATCGCGAGCAGCTCGCGCTCGGCATCGGCGTCCCACGACGATAGATCGTTCGCTGGTGCGGTCCTTTGACGCGGTCGGACCGGCCGCGATTTCAACCACCGCTCGAGCTCTTGGCGCTCCACCAGCACGCGGTTGCGTGGGCCACGACTTAGCGTGAGCTCGCCGCGCCGGGCGGCGGCCAGCAAGCCATCGCGGCCCACGTGGTATTCGGCCAGCGTCTGGCGCGCGTCGAGCTGCTCAGCGCTCCTGTCGATGGGATCGGCGATGGCTGCCTCGAGCGCGGCCACGGTAGCGCGCGCGGTCGCCAGTGCGGCTTCCAACGCTTTGACGTTTCTAACTCGGGTGTTACCCTGCATGCGACTCGTTTCTGCGAGAGCTGCCCTGGATTGGTCGTCGGGGGCGGCTTTCGCTTGTGATTAGGCGGCGTTTACCGCGGGGATAAGGCCCTTTTCGACGAGCACGCGCCGGACACGATGACCGGCCATGCCGCGCACGTGCGCGCGTTCGCCACGCGCGGCTCGCAGCTCAGCAATCACTGATCGCGGATCGGCATCGGCGGCCACCGCGAGGGCTCGCAGAGTTGCTAAATCGATTCCAAGGTCGGTGTGACCACCAGGAGTGCGAGAGGCCATGCGCGCATCGTGCGCGCGCTATGGTGTTTGCTCGCGACTACGCTTTCGATTTCCTGTCGCGTTTCAAGTGGTGCACGTAGAAATCCTTCAACTGGCCGCGAAGCGCAGAGCGCGAGTCAGGGCGCGGCCACACGTCGGCATCGAAGGCGATCGCGTAGTAGACCTTGGCGAAACGCGAGCTCCGCGATCGGAGCCGTAGGGCGTCCCGTATGTTCGTCACCGTGGCCCCGCTGTCACCACGCTCGGCCTTCGTGGCCCTGACGACCTCGTCCGGTGAGAGCTCGCCCCCCGAAGCGCGGAAGGCGATCATCATCAGACTGAAGCCGACGGACCGCCGGCGAAGGTCGACGACCTTGCGCTCCGCGACGAGCCGGAGCGCCGCCGTCACAACGGGTCCAGAAGGCATGCCCCATCTCGTGGGTTCCTCATCAGAGAAGCGCAGCTGCTCCAGCGTTTTGGCGTCCTCGACGCCAGCGACGCGGCCGGCGTCAAGTTGCTTCACGACCCAGGTTAGACGCTCGTGCAACTTTCGCGCTGCCTCTGCCATGTCGGCGGTCGTCACCACCGTTTCATGCAGCTTGCTCTTGGGGTCGCGCGTCCTCATTGGCACTCGAATCCTACCAGAGCGGCGCTACGGCTTCCCGCGGCGCGCCCGCTCCGCCTCGAGGCTCACGACGCCAGCCCGGTCAGCCCGTCGCGCCCGGAGCTCGGCCGTGAGCGCCTGGACGGCGTCCCACTGCTCGGCCCGAGACGCCCGCAGCAAGGCTTCGCTGAGCGCCTGCTCGACCGGATCGGGAGCAATCGCACGGCTCTCATCTGGCAATGCACGCGGGCTGAGCGTCGCGGACTTAGACAAATCCTGACCGAGCATCTGGGCTTCGTCGGCTTCCTGACCAGGCGTCAATGTGGCTTCTGGCTCAGGCGTCGACGGCTTCGAATCCTGTGGGGCGCGCAACTGCTCGCTGTCACTTCGCGTAGTTACCGAAGCGCGTGCGTTTGGCGTGTGCGTTCGCCGAGTGAGCAGCGCGGCCGGCAGCACCGGAAAGACTTCGCCGAAGCCTTCGCGCCGCGCCTCTGCGAGTCGGATGTAGCGCTGCGTCGTCGTGAAGTCGGTGTGCCCGGCGCGGTGCTGGATCTTCAGCGGATCGTCACCACGCACGGCCATCCACGTGATGCCCGTCGCGCGCAAATCGTGCCAGCGGATCGGCCGCGTCGTCGGCGTTCGGTGGTGCAGCTCGTGGCGGTCGACGCCGGCACGCTTGAGGTAGCGTCGAAGGCCGCGCGCCATCTCACTGACCATCCACGGCACCAGCAGCTCGGCCGGGTCTCTGCCCTCGATCAGGGCCTCGACGAGCGGCACGATGTTGGCCTCCATGGTCGGTGTTCGGTTGCGCCGGCCCTTGGTTGCCTTGACCTCTCCCGTCCGCTTGCTGAGCGCCTTGGTGATCTTGGTCGAGCGGTGCTCGACGTCGAGATCGCGGCAGTGCAGGGCGCGCAGCTCCGCGTCGCGGGGGTACAGGTAGATCGCCAGCGCCACGAGTTGGCGCCACTTCAGCGGCACCTCCTCGCACGTCACGAACTTCAGGAACTCGGACGGGTACAAGCACTGCTCGCCGACCTCATCGCCGCGGTCGGGGCCGCGCACGCCGGCGGCAGGGTTGTCGTCGCGGCACTTGATGGTGTCGAGCTTCGAGGCGGCCGCGTCGCTCGCCATCTTCCCCGCCGTCGTCCAAACGTTGACGGCCGACTTCCACGCCAGCTCCTTGCCTTGGACCTTCGCGTCAAGCGCGGCGGAGAGCTTGCGCATATCGTCCCGGGTCCACGCGCGGACGTGCTTCTCACCGATCGCCGGCGCGATGTGCAGCAGGTAGTGTGAGCCGTTGTCCCGCACGCCGCTGTAGCCGCGAGCCGTACGGTCGTCGAGCCATGCCTTGACCCATCGCCCCATTGGCGTGTCAGGGAGCTCGCGCGTGGTGGTCGTGGTCGGCTTCTTCGGATTGATCTTGGCCGCTAGCTCCGCGTGGTAGGCGGCGCGCTCGCGTGCCATCGCCTCGCTGGTCCCCTTCGGAAACGGCTTGAGGCGCTTGCGGGACCCGTCCGCGAGCGTCACCTGAGCTTGCCAGCGGCCGTCGCGAGTCTTGAGCAAAGTACCGACGCGCGCTCGGCCGCCGCGTCGTGGTGTCTTCTCGTCAGCCATGAAGGTCTCCGTTCAAGCAATGGTCGCAGTCGCAGCAGAGCGGATGCTCGTGCCCGTCTGTGACACGGTTTGGCTTGTTTTTAGGCATAAAGCTGTTCAGCTCCGTTTGTCTTGTTTTCGGCTGCACGCGCATCGGCACCACCGATGTAGAGCCGTTTTCTGCTTCCAGCGTGCGCACCACGCCCGCCACGTGATGCCGCGCCTCGATAGCGATCAGGCTCGCGAAGTGCGCGGCGACGTCGGCCGACATGTCGAGCCGCGAGAGCGGCTGGGCGAACGTGATCGCCAAGCCGCCTGCGGTGTGTTCGATGCGAGCGCCCCAGCTCACGGCTGGTCGCCTCCCAGACTGAAGGCAACCTCGAGCCCGACCGCGCGCAGCTTGCGCCGCAGCGTGCCCGGCTCGAGCTGGTGAGCGTCGCCGGCGAGCTGGTCGAGCTCGTCAGCGGCACGGCGTAGGAGCGCGGCCGTCGTCGTGGCTTCGACGACGGCTTCGGCCTTGGGGAAGGCGTGGCTCATTGGGCGGCCTCGCTTTCCGCCTCGCGAATGGCCCCATTGAGCTCCGCCGCGGCGCGAAGCCGACTCTCGATGCCGGCCAGCACGTTGCGAACGAGCCAGTCCGTGGCCCCGTTGTCCATCGCCTGCCCCAACACGTTCAGCTCGTCGGCCGCTTGCTCGCAGGCGTTTGATGCGACGTCGGGGCCGTGCCCGTCACAACCGGCGGTGAGCGCCGCCGCCACGATCTTGGCCTCCTGGCGGTTCACGGCTGCACCTCCGCCAGCTTCTCGGCCTCGCTCTTCAGGCACAAGCGCGCGTCGTTGACGAGCCGCAGAGCCTCACAAAAAGCGTCCGTTTTGAAGACGCCGTTGGAGGCAGTGCCGGCTTCGATGATGCTGTTCAGCGCCTCCTGGAGGCTCGCCGAGATGCCGCGGAGCTCCTCGGCCAGCATCTCGCGATCGGTGCGCGGCGCGTTCATGACTCCACCTCCGTAACCGCCGTCTCGAGGTTCCGCCGCGCCGCGTGGAGCTTGACGAGCACATGCTCGAGCCCATCGGCGTACCCATCCTGCGTCGCCCACGCATCGACCGTGACGTGCGTGAGCTCTTTGAGCTGCGAGCAAATCGAGTCGAACTCGCTGCGGCTGATCAGCAAATCGCCTGCTTTTCCCTCAGTCTTCGAACGCGTCTGTCCCTGTGCTACTTTCGATTTCGAAGTTGCCATCGTGAATATCCCTCACTGTGGTGACTGGGGTCCGAGCTGCCTGAACTCAGCGCGGGCCCCGCTGTTTGCGTTACTTCTTGCGTTTGGTTGCTTTACCCAACCCTCTGATCTTTGGAAGATCGAGCTTGATCTTGGGCATCGGCGGCACTGCTAGTTTCATTAGCTCCTTTTGCTTGCGAACCTCTTGCTCGACGAGGCTCGGCGTCAACGTCATGAAACGTTGACGGATCAGTTGCCTCATCATGTCGGAGGCCGAAAGCCCCTCGTTGTCTGCAATTGCATCGAGCATGCGTCGCTCGTCTGCAGTGAGCCGTATCTGAAACTTCTCGCTTCTCTCGAGTGCTGCCATCTGACAGACGTCTTGTGTCATGACATGGGGCTGACGTCAAGGCGTGTTCTAACCTTTTCGCGCGAGCTCGACCTCTAGCGCCCTGAGCGCCACCTTCACCACCAGCGCCGGCCGCAGCCCCATCCGCGCGGCGAGCTCGACCACCTTGGCGAGCGTCTCGTGGTCGACCTCGATGAGCGAGCCCATCGGCGCGGGCTCGGGCGCTGGATCGAGCCGCGCTGGCCGTGCCAGAAGGTCGGCGAAGTCGCTCACGTCACCTGCTCGACGAGATGATCGGCGCGGTACGTGACGCGTCCGGCGCGTTTGGCCCCTTCGGCATCGCCGCCGCCGCTGCCTTGAGCGCCTTCGCGGCCTCTTGCAAGTCGACACCTGCCTTGCTCGTCGCAGCGGTCGCCTCGGGCGCCTGAGCGGGTGCGCGAGCGGGCGCGGGAAGGGACGCCTCCGCCTGGTTGCTGGTCGCGTTGAGGGGTGGAGAGCCAGGCGGCGCGATGCCTGGCGGCCGCAGTTTGCGCTCCATGCCCGGAGCCGGCACCCGCCCCTCCGCGATGGCTCGCTCGCGTGCCTGCTTGTCGAGGTTCTCGTCGGCGATCTCCTTCAGGCCCTTGTCCGTCGTCGCCCATTCCCAGCCGACGTCCAGGATCCCCTTGCCGCCCGTCTCCTTCTTGAGCGACTCGTTCTGATCGTAGGCCGCGTAGATCGCGGCAGCAGCGAAAGCGGAGGCGCCCGCGAACTTCGCCATGCCGATCTGCGCAGTCGTCATGCTGCCTACCAGTGACGACACGCCGCTTGAGAGCGCAGCACTGATGCCGGCGCTCGCCACGTCTTTCGCGACACTCGCGGCGATGACAACGCCGACGCCCTTGACGGGGTTCTCGGCGAACCAACCGACGAACTTGGCCACCTCGCTGCTCGCGTTGGCGATGTTCGGGATCATCGCCGTGAACTGAGGCACGAGCCGCGTGACCGCGGGTAGCAGGTCGCGACCCACGGCCGCGTTGAACGCCTTCGTGGCTTCCTTGAACTGCATGTCCGGATCCGCCATGCGCGAGTTGGCCTGCGCGGTTCGCATCTCCGGACTAAGCGCTGCCTTGTTGTAGCGCTCGAACTCGCCGAGCACGGCAGCGTGCCCCGAGCCTTTCTTCTGTGCTTCAGCGTTGGTCCAGACTTCCGAGAAGCCGGACAGCACCTTGCCCGACTCGGCGTTCATGATCTCTTCGCCGAGCGACAGTGAGCCTTTGGTCTTGTCGAGAATGCTGGCTAAGATCTCCTGCGGGTCTTTCAAGAACTGATGGTTCTTGTCCGCGAAGACTTTGACGCCGAGCCGATCGAGCGCCTTCTGAGCCGGCTTTTTCGTGAGGTCGGCGGCGAAGCGCGCCACGCCTGTCGTGGCCTCGGCGGCGTCGGACGCCCCGCCAGCGCGCGCGGCCGCCTGTGCCATCGCACCCATGCTCAGCAGCAGCTTGACCGGGTCACCCGCGAACTTGCGACTCGCGCCGCCGAGACGCCCACCGAGCGAGGCCATGTCGCTGAGCTCGACGGTACCGATGTTGCCCTGACCCGCCCACCCCGCCATCGTGCGTTGCAGGGCCTCGACTCGCTTCTGAGGATCTTTGATGCGGTCGGCGATCACGTTGAAGGCGTTGCCGGCGGCCTGGCCCATCTCACCGAAGTTGGCGTCGACGGCGATCGTCAGGTCCCCCAGATCCTTGATGGCAGCGCGCACGACGCCGAGGTCGCCCGTCTTACCGAACATCTTGTCCATGGCCTCGAGTGTCTCGGACCCCGTGAAGCCGCGAACGTGGGTCGCTTCCTCGGCGAGCGCATCCTTGGCGCTCGGATCGCCCGCCTTGTTGGCGAGCGCGCTCGCCCGACGTCGGACGTCACTCTCCTCGCGTAGAGCGCCAGCGGTCGCGAAGCCTCCGGCCACACCGAGCGCCGTACTCCCGAGCGCAAGCGTGCTGCCCACACCACCACGCACGCTTTGCGCAAACCCGCTGCCGATCCGCTCGGCGGTCGCGCGCCGACCAGCCGAGAGCTTCGCCGCCGCGCGCTCAGACTGCTGGTGCAGCTGCATGAGCCCGCGAGCGCGCTGGCGGTCGAGAGACTCTCGAGCGCGCTGGAGGTTGCGCTCGCTTTGGATGCGAGCCCGCTCCTCGGACTTGATGATCCCGAGCTGCTGTCGCTGCTCGAGGCGTTGAGCGGCCGCCTTCTCGCGCATGGCGCGGGCAGTGGCCATAGCCTCGGCGCGCTCGCGGGCGCGAATCGAAGCCGTCTGCTCCTTGCGACCTGGACCCTGCATGAGGGCCATTTGCTCGCGGGCCACCCGCTGTGCACTCGCGCGCTTGCCGGTCTCGAGCCGCTTGTCGGAAGCTGCGGCTTCGCGCTCGACGCCGCGAAGCACCGACCGGAGCTGTTCTACGCCAGTAGTAGCGATTTCGTAGGAAAGTCTCATTGCTTTTCAGCCTCCACCGCGCACAAGCGAAGCGTGCGCAGTTGCAAAAGGGTCACCATGCTCGCGACCGCCGCGTCGAAAGCGTGGCGCTCGAGCGCGCTCATCGCCGCGAGCGCGTTTGCGTGAAACACCCCGCCGGCGCCGTGCTTCGCGTGCACCGCTTTCCAGAATTCTTCGATCGCTTCGTTTGCGATCCCTTCAGGCGTCCTGTTCACTGGTTCGACTCCTTGAAACCAGCTCCGCTCATCAAAAGTGACTTGGCCGGGTGCTCATTCGTGGGATTCACAGGGCTTTGCGTCGCGAGCTGGCGCACGAAGGCGACATGCAGCGCGATGAGGGCATCCGGCACGGCGGCAACGTGCGCCGCGTCGGGCGCCTCGTGCACGGTGCTGACTCGGTGCGCCTCGTAGGCGCGGTACGAGTCGGCGGCGCTTACCAACACGGACAGCTGATCGCTCGGCGCAGTCGGAAGGAGCGCGTTCGCCCAGTCCACCTTCCCGCCAGGTCCGTCGTGATAGGCGGCCGAGCCCGTGCCGATGACCACTGGCGGATCCGGAGGCACCGATTGGACGGCGCTCGGGTTGTCGTTCCGCATGTGGTTGTCGAGCGCGCGACGAATCGCCGCGACGGACTTCTTCTGGCCCTCGGTCGTCGATGCGTATCGATACGCATCAGGGATGGGGTTGTCGCCGTCCACGTTCTCGTGCGCGGCCGCGTCAGCGAGGTGCTCGTTGATGGCGGCGATAAGATTCGTGAGCCACGTGCCGATGTCGCCTCGTTTCGCGCTGGCTTCTCCAACAAGCGCTGCGAGCGCGGAACGCACGGCCGGGCTCTCCGCCGCCATCTTCGCAAGCCCAGTGCGCGGATTGCGGAGCGCAGGCGAGACAACGCCGTGAAGCTCGATCGTGGTCGGAATGATCTCGTCGCTGAGAACGTAGACGAGCAACTCGACGGTGTCCTGCCCGACGCCCAGAGTGCTAAGCAGCGGCGATGCGAAGTAGAGCGAGACCGACGTGGGAGTCCCGACGATCTCCTCGCTCGGAGCCTTGTTGGGGTCGGTGTCGTAGACGCCGCCGTAGACGCTCGCGCCCCGCGTGATCTCCTCGACACGGAATACGAACGCGCCGCCCTTGTCGGCCGTGAATGGCAACTGCCGACCCGCGTCCGCTTCACCGACGGCTACCTGCGTGGCGCCGCTCTCATCGAGCTTCGCTCGCAGGTTGCTGCCGGGTGGAGCGTCGGTGCACCAAAGGCGCACGTAGTTGCCTGACGTCGCCGCTAGGACGAGCTTGCAGGGGCGGCCAGCAACGGGTGCAGTCGGCACAGTCGAAACGTTGGCGGTCAAGAGTCGGTCTCCTCGTACTTGCGCCAATCGGCGTCACGGTTGTCGTCATCGAAACTGAACATGGTCACTCCAAAGGGTTAGGTCGCCGCGCCACCCGCCGGGGGCATACATCCCGACGGGCAGCGCCTGCGATGCGTCTCGGGATGCACGCGGGGATCGTGGCTACGCTCGACCCGCACGCAGCACCGCACGGCTTCGCGGTGCGCCGCGGGACCACCGCGGCTCCAAGGTCCTGTCACTCCGCCGCCTCTGCGGTCCACGAGAGTCGCTCGAGGATCTCGGCTTCCGTGAATCGCTTGGGGTCACGCATGAAGCCGAGCGTGATGTCGATGTTGTGCTGCCGGCGCACGCGCTCGAGCGGGTCGCCGGCGCGGCGCAAGAGGCCCTCGCCGACGAGAACACCCGCCGG
>JACZCW010008782.1_pt1 | contig 14589 bp, 13 predicted proteins | sample 8641861 | NCBI WGS metagenome assembly JACZCW01 (sample SAMN15324607, study PRJNA640507) | soil metagenome | isolation source: intercropping sugarcane | place: China: Luxin town, Laibin City, Guangxi Province | collected 2019-07-25 | depth 10cm m | reverse complement strand
GTCCACCCGGGTGGGCGCGTCCATCGCCGCCGAAATCGGCTCAATGAAAGTCACCGATCAGCTGGACGCGTTGCGCCTGTGCCAGACCGACCCCATGGATTACCTGATCGCCCCCAAGGTCCTGGCATCGTTCATCGTCACGCCACTGCTCACAGTGCTTGCCGGGATTGTGGCCACCTTCACCGGTGCGCTCACGGGCTATCTTTCTTTTGGTATCAACCCCAGCGTTTTTCTCGATCCCAAGTACATTGACCCGGCTGATCTCATCACCGGCCTCAGCAAAGCCGTCGTATTCGGGTTGGTCATCCCCATCATTTCCAGCCGCGCCGGCTTGCTCACTAAAACGGGTGCGGAGGGCGTGGGCGACGCGGCCACGAACGCAGTGGTGGGTTCGAGCTTAGCGGTCATCATTCTGGGGTTCGTGATTGGAGTGCTGGGTCAGCTAGGCCTGGGGTAAAGTCTGCATGTTACAGTTCGTGGACATAAAGAAGAGCTTCGATGGGACGCCCGTCTTGGATGGCGTTTCGCTCAGCGTCGCCCCTGGCGAGGTCCATTTCATCATTGGAACATCCGGGGCCGGAAAGAGCGTGCTCATCAAACAAGCGGTAGGCCTGTTGCAGCCCGATTCAGGGCAAATTCTGCTCGACGGACAGCTCATCTCCGGGCTCGATGAGGCTCAGTATTACGCCATCCGCAAACGTTGCGCGTTGGTGTTCCAACAGTCCACGCTGTTTGACACCCTCACCTGCCAACAGAACGTCGCGTTGCCCTTACGCAAGCACGCACGCCGGGGAGCCAACCAGCTCTCCCCGGTTGAAATTCAGCATAAGGCCAGCCAGCTGCTCAGCCTGGTCGATATGTCATCACACGCCGGCAAGCGCCCGCATGAATTGGGGGACGGCCTCAAGAAGCGCGTAGCCATCGCGCGCGCCCTGGCGCTGTCACCCAGTTATGTATTGTTTGATGAACCAACCACGAGCCTCGATCCGCTGTCTGCCCGCAACATCGACCGCTTGATCCTCAACCTGGCGAGACAACATGCCGTGGCTTGTGTCGTGGTGTCGCACGATCTGCGCAGCATCTTCTCCATCGCGGACCGCATCACGCTGTTATACAAAGGCAAAGTGAAAGCACAGGGGACCGCTCTTGAAATCAAACGACACACGGACCCCATCGTGGCCCAGTTCGTGGCAGGTTTGGCGCAAGGTCCGCTGGAGACGCAGTACGGTCCGGAGACCGCATGACCGAGCGCAGCATGGAGGTGAAGGTCGGCGCCCTGATTGTGGTGTCACTCGTATTGCTCGTGGGGTTCGTGGTGCTTTTAGGTGGACTCAGCCTCAAGCCAACCTTTCGCGTGTTCGTTCAGTTCGATGACCCCGGTGGCCTGCAGTCAGGCGCCCCCGTGCGCATCAGCGGCGTGCGCGTGGGGCGCGTCACAGCCATTGAATTTCGCGGAGGAGAAGTCGACGAGCAGGGTCAGCCGGTCCCTCCCATTCGCGTGGTGGTCGACATTGACGCGACGCACAAAAAGGCGGTGCACAAGGATGCCCGCTTCTACATCACGGCCCAAGGTATGTTGGGTGAGATGCACCTGGCGATCGAGCCCGGGACGTTCAGTCAGCCTATTTTGGCTGACGGCGCGACAGTGACCGGGGTATCTCCGCCCCGGCTCGACCTGCTGATCAGTGAAAGCTACGAACTGCTCCATCGCAGCTACAGGGGCGTTGTCGACAACGAACGCAAGATCAGTGAGGCATTTGATGGTCTGCACAAGACGCTGACGGGTACCGGCGCGCTCTTTGACAAGCATCAAACGGACGTCAGCGCGCTGATCGAGCGGCTCAACCAGCTGAGCGCAGAAAGTGAGGCGACGCTCAAGGCCGCGCGCGAGCAATACGTGGACGGCGCACGCATCAACCGCATTCTTTCGCGCTTGGACCACACGACGTTGGTGCTCGACGAGAACCTCGAACCGCTGTTGCGCGACACGCGTCTGGTGATGCAAGACAGTCGCAAGCTCTCCGCTTTCTTGGCAGACGACGCTCAGCTGGGCGCGGTGCGAGATTTGACCGGCGAAACCAAACAGATGCTGCACACGGCTCATGGTGCGGCCCGCGACCTGGGTGCGATTGTTGCCCACATCAAGGCTGGGCGCGGCAGCGCCGGGGCGCTCATCATGGACGAGGCCTTGTTCGACGATTTTCAGGAGCTCATGCGCGATCTGAAGCACAACCCCTGGAAAATCATGTGGAAGGAGTAGCACCGCGCCGGATTCGACTTGCGATCATGCGACAGGTCCTGGAAACTCACGCCGCCGATCGTGGGTCGGACCGGGATGCGCTTTCAACTTACCGGCCAACTAAGCCGCATTTTTGGAATTTTCGAGACCAGAACTGCAAATCACTCGTCCAGATGAGCTACAGTGACACTTGACGCTGTTCTGTCGTCACTGATATTTGCCTGGCCCAAACCGGCCCACGCCCGCCTAAAGCTCCCTCCACCAAGCCCTTTCAACAAGTACCCAGCATGGCAGACAAAGACGAAAGTTCCGTACTCTTCTCCCTCAACGAGTTGATGAATCTCGAAGAGGATCGCATTGCCGATGAAGAGGCCAAGCGGACCGCGGCCGCGGAAATCGAGCGCAAGCGGCAAGAAGAAGAAAACCGCATCAAGCGCGACGAAGAAGAGCGCCGCATTCGCCAGGCCGAGGAAGTGCGCCGGGCGGAAGAACTCCGCCGCCGCGAGGAAGAGGCCCGCATTGAGGCTGCTCGGCAGGGTGAACTCGAAAAGGCACGCGCTGAGGCTGAACACAAGGCACGCATGGCGCAGCTCGCTCAAGCCCAGGAGCATGAGCAAAAGCTCGCTGCAATTCGCCAGGACGAGAGCAAGAAGAAGCTGAAGATGATGGTAGGCGGAGCCATCGCGGCCGTCATTCTGCTCGGTGTGGGCAGCGTCATGTACATCAACAAGTCCAACGAAGAGGCAGCGCAAAAGCAAGCAGCTCTTCAGCAACAGATCGCGGCGGCTCAGGAAGAGGCCAACCGCAATGTTGCCCAACTCCAAGCTAAGTTGGCTGACGCCGCCAGCATGGGTGAAGCACAACGCAAAGCGTTGGAAGCAGAGCTCACAGCCGCCAAAGAGAAGCAAGCGCAAGCCAACGAGAACGCGCAGAAGGGCTCCAGCAGCGGTGCCGTACGACGTCCTACCGGCGGCGGGAGTCGCCCGGCCCCAGCCGCAGCACCCAAGCCCAGTTGTCCTCCCGGCGACCCCATGTGTGGCGGTCTCTGAGACGGGCCTGATGTCTTCATCCAAGGCCTCTAGCCTCTCCTCAAAAGCCCACGGTCGGCTCGCGTTCGCGCTCGACTACCCTGATTTAGCTGCGGCAGAGATCGGGGCCACCCTGATCGCGCCTGAAGTGGGTGTGCTGAAGGTGGGCCTTGAATTGTTCGTCAAGGAGGGGCCCAGGGCAGTCGCCATGGCCAAAGGCCTCGGTTGTGAGGTCTTTCTCGATCTCAAGCTGCACGACATTGAGCAGACCGTGGCGCGCGCCGTGGCCACAGCCAGCAGCTTGGGGGTTCGTTATCTCACCATCCACACCGCTGGGGGGCCGGGGATGATGAGCGCCGCGGCCGAGCGAGCGCTCAAAGAAAACTCTGGATTGTGCATCCTCGGCGTGACGGTGCTCACTTCTTTAACCGACCACGATTTACACGCGGTCGGCGTGGTCGAGACGGCATCGGAGCACGTCCTGCGCCTGGCGCGCCTGGCGCGCGCATGTGGACTCGGCGGGCTGGTGTGCTCACCCCTCGAGGTGGCCGCCGTTCGGGCGGCCGTCGGCAGCGAGATGGTGTTGGTTACGCCCGGGGTGCGCCCCCACGGCGCCGACGCGGGCGACCAAAAGCGTGTGGGTACCCCGGCCCAGGCCATTTTGGCTGGTTCGAGCTTGCTGGTCGTCGGGCGCCCCATCCGTGACGCGGCTGATCCTTGCGCCGCGGCGCGTGCCGTCCGCGCGGAGATGGAAGCAGTGCTGGGATGAAGCACCCACGTCCAACGGGTCGCCCACAAGGAAGCGGCAGAGCGCCTCGCGCCCCCTCAGACCTTGCAGCGCTCGCTATCACGCAGCGCTTGGTCCTCGGCCAACAATGTGTGCGCGAGGCCGTGCGAGTTTGGGGCAACCGCGTGGGTCGTGTGCTCATCGAGCGCGATCCCAACCCCCGTCTTTTCGCCTTGCAAAAGTTTGCCGAAGACCAGGGCGTACCCATCGAGGTGGTCCAGCGCGCACAACTCGATCGCCTCGCTGGGGGCAGCATCCACCAAGGAGCCGCCGCGGATGCACCGCCGCTGGCTCTGCGGTCGTGGGGTGACTTGCGTGACGACCCCCGACTTCTGGCTGTCGCCCTGGATGGAGTGGTCGATCCCCAGAACTTCGGGGCCGTCATTCGCAGCGCCGTGGGGATCGCTCGCGCACCGATCCTCTGGGCCGAGTCGGCTTCGGCCCCGCTCACGCCGGCTACGTTTCGCGCCAGTGCTGGCGCAGTTGAACATGCTCAATTGTGCCGCGTACCGTCCCTGCATGGCACACTCCAGGAGGCCGCGGACCGCGGCACGGCTGTGATCGGTCTGGCTCCCGATGCTGAACTCGAGCTCAGCCAGTTCGTTCCGGATGGGCCGGTGATTGTGGTCATCGGGAGCGAGCAGAAAGGCATGGGGCGGGCGGTGCGTCGGGCGTGCACCCATTTGGTGCGCCTCCACCAATCAGGGCTGGTTCAGTCCCTCAATGCCTCCGTCGCAGCGGGCATCGCGCTGCACCATCTGAGCACGAAGCTCTCCGCGGTTGCTCTGGATTCTATTGAATAGATCGAAAGACCCCGGTCAACCGATCTCATCCGTCCAGAAAAACAGGCGACATTTCCATGGGTTAACTCAGATCTTAAAAGGTAAATTCTCGACCTGGGTCTGATTGCGAGAATTCACTTCAAGAACTGTCACCCGGGCTCCGCCCGCGCAAATTCAGCTCGATTGAGCACCCCGAGCCGCTCCAAGCCGCTCAGCAGGTGCGTGATCTCCGCCTCGGTCGTCTCCTCGCCTAAGCTGATCCGCACCGCGCCCGTCGCCGCCGGTCGACCCAGCATGGCCTCAATCACCGGCGAGGGTTCGGCGGTACCGGCGCTGCATGCACTGCCGCTCGACACACAGATCCCCTCGAGATCGAGAGCAGCGACCAACTCGTCACCTTTCCAGCCCTCGGTTCGAAAGTTGACGACGTGCTCCAGCCGTGGCGCATCTGAGCCATGAATGTGGAGCGCGCCACGGGACCACTGTGTCAAATGTTGCGCCAGCCTGCGACCCAACGCGGCGGCACGCTCATAGCCTGCACGGCATTCATCCAGTCGCTGCAAGGCAGCCCCCAAGCCAGCCAGGGCCACCGCGTCCACCGTCCCAGGGCGCAGTCCTCGTTCTTGAGCGCCGCCCCGACCTGTCGGTAGCGGACTCCACCCACAATCAAAGGCCAATGCTCCAATCCCCTTGGGTCCGCGAAACTTGTGCGCGGTGATGGCGATGCTGTCCGCGACGTCCAAGTGCTCTCGATCCCCCTTGCCCAACCACTGCACCGCATCCACATGCAGACGCGCTCCATAGCGCCGCGCGATGGCGCTCACTTCTGCAAGTGGCTGAATGACTCCGGTCTCATGATTCACTCCCATGACCGCGACCAGCGGGGTGTTGCTGTTATTGAAACCACCCGAAGTTCGATCCGTTTCGGCACGAGGAACCCCTAACTCTTGCTGCAGGAGCGCCTCAATGGAAGATGGCACGACGCGTCCCATTGCATCGACTTGCGCGTAAAGTACCTTCGTGCCGCGCTCACCGAGCCAGGCGGCGTGAGCCAAAATGGACGGATGTTCGAGGGCTGAGACGATGAGCAACCCGGCGCCCTGCAAGGCCAGATGATTGGCCTCTGTGCCCCCGCTGGTAAAGACCACGTCGCGTGGGCTGCGTCCCAACCAACGGGCCAACTGTTCGCGGGTATTTTCCTGAATTTTTCGGGCGGCGCGGCCCGCTTGGTGGACGCTGGAGGCGTTGGCCCACGCATACTGTTCGGCCTCGACCATGGCACGCACCACGCTTGGATGCCGAGGACTGGTGGCGTTCCAATCCAAATAAGTACTCATGAAGGCATCACAGCTTTGACCCCGTCGGGGCGCACACCAAGAGTCATCACGAAACACGCACCCGCGTAGGTCTCGCCGGCCTCGATCACCGGATCGACGCATAGGCTCAAATCACCGCCGTGCCCCCGCGCCACGCCGCGAGCTACCGCCAAGCCCACCCCGGTCCCACCCTGGGAGCGGGTGGGCGAACCATCTGCTTGATAGAACGGATCGAAGATGCGTCCCTTGGCGAATTCCGGCACGCCAGGCCCCTGATCCGCCACCAAAACTTCGAAATGTTCGGCGTCCAGCGCGCGGCACCGCAGCAAGATGCGCGTGTGTGACGGACAAAATTTGCTAGCATTTTCAAGGAGTTGCTCAACCGCTCGGGTCACGCGACTCCGGTCACCGAACAGCGTGAGTGGTTGCGGCGGTAGCACCAGACGCAAGGTTTGCGACTGCTTGGCGCGGGTTTGTTCACCCAGCCCCGCCGCATCCCGGACGGCGAGCGTGAGATCAAACGGTTGACTGGCAAACCGCAACCGCCCTGTCTCGATGCCCGTGACGTCGAGCAGATTATCAATCAATGAGCGCAGACGTTGCACACAAGCGCCAAGCGCACCCAATGCCTTGAGTTGAGGGCCATTGAGCGCGCCCAGCTCCTGATCCAAAAGCAGCTTGGTGTACCCGACTATCGGCGTCATGGGCGTCGACAGTTCGTGGGAGATGTTGCGATAAAACTCTTTGCGCGCCTCATCCAACTCCACCAGCCGCGCGTTGGCGGCGCTCAATTCAGCTACTTTTTGTTCCAAGTGCCCGACGATGCGTTGGGATTGCGCGCGCAGGTGCTCGCCGGACGTCTCCACGCTCACGCCCTCGCGTTCACCCTTGAGGTAGCCCCTGAGTGTGGTCACAAAAGTGCGCGCATCGATGGGTTTTTGTAGGAATCCATCGCACCCCACCGACAGACTCGTATTGCGGCTGCCTTCAGCCGTGATAGCGATGATGGGCACTTCCTTGAGGCTTTGCTCAGATCTGAGCCGCAGCGTCACCTCGTAGCCGTCTAAACCAGGGATGGCGATGTCCACTAAAATCAGGTCAAATCCGCCTTCTGTGGCCTTGCGCACCCCATCGAGGCCGTCCACGGCATCGACCACTTCGAACCCAGCAGGGGCTAACAACTTTCGGACCAAAAGACGGTTTGCCGGGTCGTCTTCGATATGAAGCACACGGGGCATAAGGACAACTCTTGCTCGCGTTTATTGACTCAGGAGGCCAGCAAAGCAAGTATCAGCTTAGGCCTAGGATTTGTCGGCGCAAAACTCCGGTCTCTCGTCGTTCCCGATTGGCTTCAGCCCTCCATGAGCTCCGTCACTCCTCCCACCTCCAACCGGGTTGCCAAGAAGCGCGTCTTGGTCGCCGACGACGATCCGTCCATCAGTCGGCTCCTCGAGCGCATTCTCATGCAGGACTACGATGTGGTGACGGCCAGCGACGGTCCCACGGCCCTCAGCCTCGCCTCGCAGGTAAAGCCCAATCTCATGATTTTGGACGTGATGATGCCCGGGCTTGACGGTTTTCAGCTGGCGGGTAAGGCGCGCCACGTGCCTCACCTCAAGGCGGTTCCCATCATATTCCTCACCGCGCGCGACGGGCCCCTCGACACCATCAAGGGCATTCAGGCGGGAGCGCGTCACTACGTGACCAAGCCCTTCAAAATTGACGATTTACTAGCGAAAGTGAAGAAAATCCTCGTGTAGAGGGTTTGACTGCCGACGCGTTTTCGACTGCTCATACTTATGGCCTCCTCCCCCGCCCTGCCGCGCCCCCTGTTTGGGCGTTGGACAAGCGTCAGCCTAGCTGCACTCACCGGCTTCCTTTTTTACGTCTCTTTCCCTGGTCTGGACGTATGGCCCTTGGCCTTCGTGGCGTGGATCCCATGGTTCTTGGCGTTGCGTGGCGCTTCCCCGCGCCGCGCCGTCGCGCAGGGACTGGCCGCGGGTATGATCATCGGCTTGTTCGGCTTTTATTGGCTGATGGAAATGCTGGAGAATTTCAGCGGTTTTCCTCAGTGGATTTGCGCCGGACTCACCGTCATCGTGTGTGGCTATCAGGCAGGTCGCTACGCCTTGCTGGGTTGGCTCTACGCGCGCGCCGCCGCGCGCAACTGGTGGCCAGGGCTGGCGTTCGTCGCTGCATTTTCAGCGAGTGAAGTCGCCTATCCGTTGCTATTTCCCTTCTATTTTGGTGCCACGGCGCACGAGGTCTACCCCATCGTCCAGGCGGCTGAGCTCGGGGGACCCATTCTCGTCGGCCTCATCTTGATCGCTCCCAGCTGGGCGCTCGGGCTCGTCATTGGCCGCGCGATCGAGTTGCGACGTTCCGCCGAGCGCGTGGGCTTTTCCCGCCCATTCATCGACATTGGCTGGCGGCGTTGGAGTTTTGGCTTTGGGGTCCCGCTGCTTGCGCTCGTTTACGGCATGATCCGCATCGTGCAAGTGGACGAAATGGTGCACCATGCTCCCAAAATCAAAGTCGGTATCGTTCAAGCCAACATGAGTCTGCTGGGCAAGCGTCAAGATCTCAAAGAGGGGCGCGAGCGCCACCTGCGCATGACCGAACGGTTGATCAAGCACGACAAGGTTGACCTGGTGGTGTGGCCCGAGACGTCCATCGCCGGCGCAGTGGCTGAGGAAGAAGCGGAGGCTTTCTATCGCAAACACATCACTAAGCGCATCAAGATACCACTCATCTTTGGGGCCATCTTGGCGCGCGACGTCGACGACGAACGCGACTACGTGATGTTCAACAGCGCGCTGATGAGCGACGGCAAGGGGGCCATCCATGGCCGCTACGACAAGCAATATTTGGTGCCTTTCAGTGAGTACATTCCCTTCGGCGACGACTACCCCATCCTCTATGGCTGGTCTCCCAATTCCAGCCGTTTTTCACCCGGTACCATCTACGATCCATTGCCCTTCCACGAAAAACGCATCGCTACATTCATCTGCTACGAGGACATCATTCCGCACTTCGTCAACCGCTTGATGCGCGAGCAAAATCCCCAGCTGCTGGTCAACATGACCAACGACGCTTGGTTTGGCGACACGAGCGAGCCGTGGGAGCACATGGCCCTGGCCAAGCTGCGTTCCGTGGAACAGCGACGCTACTTGGTGCGCTCCACCAACAGCGGCATCAGCGGCTTCGTCGATCCGGTGGGACGCCTGACGCACCGGACCGGCACGTTCCAGCAGACGGCCATCTCCGCCGACGTGGCCTTGCTCGAAGGCTTCACGGTCTATCGTCTGGTGGGAGACATTCCGTTCTGGCTGCTGACGTTGTTGGCGACCGTCATGAGCTTCGTTCGGAGGCCCCAGCGCGCGGCTTCATCTGGCCCGGACGTAAATGTCGCGGTGAGTTGATCGCAGTCGTCCGGCAGCGCCCGGTCTTGGACCAGCAAAACGCTGTGGAATAACGGGATCGCCTCGAGCGTCGAATGGTCCGAGGTCGACAGCCCTCGCCGGCACGGTTCGTGCTGTGAGCGCTTTGACCCCTCAGGCCATGCGTACATCCTTCCTTCGAGTCCTTTCCCTCCTGCTCCTTCTACCAGCGTGTGGCCCCACTTCGCCTTCCAGCGAGCCCTCGCCGGAGACACGCGCCCAGCAGCAATTGCCCCATGTGGAGGGTGAATCCCTGGGTGGATGGGGCGGGTCCGTCGCTCGCTTGCCCCTGGATTGCGTCGCGGCTCATCCCCCTGAAGGCGGAACTTGCGCCCCAACCGATGCAACCAGCACCTGTCAGAGCTGTGTTGCGACCCGCTGCTGCAGTGAGCAAGCGGCGTGCAACGCTTTGCAACCCATGAACAGCTGCGCCTTTGGTTCAACACTATTTCAGGGCAGCGCCGTGCCGGGCGGGGAAATCGGCTGTGTGATGGAATGCTTAGCGAACCGCTCAGAAAGCGGCGTCTTTTCGGGCCAACCCGACGACATCGAACCGTGCGTGGACCAATGCGCAGCCAGCGAGTGTGGTAGTCAACGGGCCAGCACAATCACGCGGGATTTGGCCGCCTGCATCGTAGGGAACGCACCCCAGGGCGATGCGGGCTGCCGCAATGAGTGCGGCCTGCTTCCTTAAGCGACGACGGCCCCGCGCATGCTCGACTCGCCTGGCCTCCAGTGGTCCGGTTTTTCAGCCAAAAGAAAATTGCGAGAATCGGCAATGAAGGGGCGCGGGCACCTGCGACTCAGTCACCGTTATGTTATAGTCCGCGCCGCCATGTTGACCGTCGGTTGTGCCGGTTTCGCCGTTCCGGCGACTCGGTACTTTAAGGAATATCTTTTTGTTGAAATCCAGGAAACTAACCTTGCGGTCCCTGGTCCAGGCACCATTCGTCGATGGGGGCGGGAAGCCCCCGACGGTTTTGAGTTTGCGCTCCTTGGACCTCGGGAAATCACACAAGAAAATTTCAAGCCGGGTAAAGTTGTAGACGCGGCTCTGGAGTCGTTGGCCGGCGTTCGAGATGCGCTCACTGCGACCACCGCGGTGTTCGTGGCGTCCCCTGAGTTTCTCCCCAACAAGACCAACAAGGCGAACCTCAAGGCATTTTTGACGCAGGTCCGCCCGCAGTATCAGCGCATCGTGTTTGAGGTACCGGGGTGGAAGCCCGACGATGCTGACTCCCTCGCAGAAGAAACTGATACATTAGCCGCGCGTGATCCCCTGCATCAGGGGCTGTCCAAGCGCCGGGAAGCCTACTACCGCTTGCCGGGTCCGGCGGGTCGCAAGAGCCGCTATGAAGATCCGGCCATTGAAGAATTGGCCGACATTGCCAGCACTGACCGGGCGCAAAAAGCGCACTTCGTGTTTGCGAATGTGGACATGTTCTCCGACGCCAAACGCTTCCGCAAAGCCATGGATTTCTGAGTTGGTTGCCCCCTGCCCGCCGCGAGCGGGGGCTCCCCCGCGCCATCAGGCGGCCCCTGGTAAGTCCATGCACAGCTCATCCACAGCCGTACGCCGCGTGAATTTGCCCGGCTCCGTGGGTGAACAAGAAGCGCTCTCAACGCTCTCTGCAGCTGCTTTGACAACGGCGGGTCGAGGCGGCCGGCGCAACCAGCACGGGCTTTGTTTTACGTTAAACAACAGTTTATTCACAGCGGAGCGCCTGTTCACGACGCCAACTGTTCAAGGCACGCGGGTGTTCAAGCCGTTCGGCTGAACAGCAGCAGATGTGCAGTGGCGGCGAGCGTCGTCATTGCACGATCAGGTTGCAGATGCGTCCCGGCACATAGATGAACTTTTTCAGCTGCGCCGAGGCCAACAGGCCCTGAATGATTGGGTTTTCGAGCGCCAAAGCCCGCACCGTTTCCTCCGACGCGTCGCGCTCGACGTCCATGCGGGCCTTCACCTTACCGTTGACCTGAATGGGCACAGTGACGACGTTGTCGACACAATAGGCCTCATCCCAGCTCGCCCAAGCCGCGATGCTGAGACACGACGCATCCGCACCCTCGCCAGGCAGGGATCGTGTCATGCCCAGCGACGCAAACAGCTCCTCGCTCAAATGAGGAGCAAATGGGCATAAGATCACCAGAAGTTGCTCGAAGGCCAAGCGGGGAATGCGCTCGAGCGTGAGCAAATGATTGGTGTAGATCATCATTGAGCTGATGGCGGTATTCAGGCGTAGCCCCTCGATGTCCCCCGTCACCTTTTTGATGGTGCGGTGCATCAATTTCAGGGTTTCTTCGGCCATTTCTGCGCCCGGATCCACACGCGCGCTGGCAGACTCCACCTTGTCCAAGAAGCGCCGCATGCCCAAAAGACCGCTTGTTTGCCAGGGTTTGACCTGCTCCAGCGGACCCATGAACATCTCGTACAGTCGCAAGGCGTCAGCCCCGAACTGTTGCACGATGTCATCCGGGTTGACGACGTTGCCGCGCGCCTTGCTCATCTTCTCCGCAACGGGAAGCAACCCGACCCCCAGCTGTGGGTGAACGGGCTTGCCGTCACGGAACTCAATTTGGGACTCGACCAGGAATTTGGCTTCAAAGCGCTCGCCGCTGCTCTCGTCAACGAACCCGCCTTGGTCCTTGTCTGCGCTCACGCGCTTGTCGTCGCCGGCCCGGGCACCGCTGCTGCCTTCGAAATAGCGATACACCATGCCCAAGATCATGCCCTGGTGAACCAGTTTGGTGAACGGCTCGGGATGGCGCAAAACCCCACAGTCAAACAGCACTTTGTGCCAAAACCGCGCGTACAAGAGGTGCAGCACTGCGTGCTCAGAGCCGCCCACGTACAGATCCACCGGCATCCAGTCATCGTACGCCTGCTGACTCACTAACTGCTCACGATTGTGAGGATCGAGATAGCGCAAGTAGTACCAGCAGCTCCCCGCCCATTGCGGCATGGTGTTGGTCTCGCGGGCATACCATTGCCCATCTCGCTGAAAAAAGCGCCATTCCAAGGCCTTCACCAGGGCACCCGCTGGATCTCCAGGTCGATAGTCCTCAAGGTCGGGCAAACGCAGAGGCAGCTCGCTTTCCTCCACCGGAATGGGACGCGAATAGTCGATCTCGTGAGCCGCGCCGCTGCGCGGATCACCCGCGGTTTTCACGGGAAAATAGATGGGAATGGGGTCACCCCAGTAGCGCTGCCTTGAAAAAACCCAGTCGCGCAACTTGTAGTTGACCTGTCGCGTCCCCAGGCCCGCCTGCTCCAGATGAGCGATCATCTTGGACTTGGCTTGTGCAGTGGGGAGCCCGTCGATCAACGGCGACCCAATGGCGTAGCCATCGTCCACCAGTGCCTGCTCCAAAACGTGCGGGGCTTCTTGCGCGGTTTTTCCCACGACCTGCAGAATTTCGAGGCCAAATTTCTGGGCAAAGGCAAAATCGCGTTCATCGTGGGCCGGCACGGCCATGATGGCACCGGTGCCGTACGCCCCCAGAACGTAGTCCGCGGTGTAGATGGGGATAGCCCGCCCAGAAACGGGATTTTGGGCCATAGCGCCCGTAAATACGCCGGTTTTGTCCTTATTGGCCGTGCGCTCCAGATCGCTCTTTTTGGCGGAGGCCAGCACGTAGCGTTCCACCTCGGCGCGTTGCGCCTCGGTCGTGAGCTGGGCGATGAGACGATGATCCGGCGCAACGACCATGTAGGGCGCGCCGTACAGCGTATCGGGACGGGTGGTGAAGACCTCGAGCTCCAGGGGTTGACCGTGCTCGTCGCGCTGCCCAACGACCGCGAAGCGCACCAGGGCGCCTTCACTGCGTCCAATCCAATCACGCTGTTTTTGCCTAGTTTCTGGCCAATCGAGGTCCTCCAGGTCGGCCGCCAAACGGTCAGCGTATTGGGTGATGCGCAATTGCCACTGCCGCAGTGGACGGCGTTCGACGGGGTGGCTGCCCCGTTCCGACAGGCCGTCGATGACCTCTTCATTGGCCAACACCGTGCCCAGTGCCTCGCACCAATTGACGGGGATTTCGCTCTGGAAGGCCAAATCGCGCTTGAACAGTTGCAGGAAGATCCACTGCGTCCAGCGCACGTAATCGGGATCAGTCGTATTGACCTCCCGCTCCCAGTCGTAGCTGAAGCCCAAACTGGACAATTGGCGCTTGAAAACCGCTATGTTTTTCGCGGTAGTGGCGGCAGGGTGCGTGCCAGTTTGGATGGCATACTGTTCAGCAGGCAAACCAAATGCATCCCAACCCATGGGATGCAGCACATCCACCCCACACATGCGCTTGTAACGCGCCACGATGTCCGTAGCCGTGTAACCCTCAGGATGACCCACGTGCAGCCCGCTACCCGACGGATAGGGAAACATGTCCAGCACGTAGAACTTGTCTCGACCGGGGCGACGCTTTGCCGCAAAGACTTTATTTTCTGCCCAAAATCTTTGCCAGCGGGCTTCCATGCCGGTGGGTGCTTCAGCCATATGAGGCTGGTCGTTTAGCAGGAACTGTCCCACAGGTCAGCGTGGATCTCGCCGTACTCCACTCATTCAATGTCGGCGCACACGCACACGGCATGGGTGGCACAGGTAAAGCAATAAGCGCTGTTCTCCAGGCCCGGGGCCGACACGGTTTCCCCGCACAGCTGACACGTGCGCGCCGTCCGATAGCCCTCCCTCCCCCGAGCGCCGTCCACGCCATGCTTCGCCGACTGAACGTCACGCGTAGCGTCTGCAAACACGCCCGACTCTTCGTCTTGCACCCACTCTCATTACCAGACAACGCGCCCTTGAGCTCCACAAGACTGTCTCGGGATTCGTAGGCCCCAACCATTCAATTCAATCGTAGTCCACGACCTCGCCCTCGGCATTGGCTCTCAGAGCTCGCGCCAATGCCTCACGAATGGGGCGCGCCAACGCCTTGCACCGTAGATCCACCCGATCCCACTTGGCTTCGCCCACGAACGACCAATCCCAGCCACCAGC
>JACZCW010016283.1_pt1 | contig 14599 bp, 13 predicted proteins | sample 8641861 | NCBI WGS metagenome assembly JACZCW01 (sample SAMN15324607, study PRJNA640507) | soil metagenome | isolation source: intercropping sugarcane | place: China: Luxin town, Laibin City, Guangxi Province | collected 2019-07-25 | depth 10cm m | reverse complement strand
GCTCTAGGGGTTTGAAAAATGGACTCGCGCTCTCCCAACAGGTGTTTGACCTCCTCTTAGTTGGTCAAGTTGCCGTTGTGGGCGAGAGACAATGAACCAAGCGAATAATTGATGGCGATGGGCTGGGCGTTGCGAAGGGCCGAGGCGCCTGATGTGGAGTAGCGCACGTGACCGATGCCATGCATGCCCTTGAGGTTACTCAGTTGATTTTCCGAGTAGACATCGATGACGTGTCCCATGCCGCGGTGAGCGAACAACTGGCGCCCGTCACTGGTGACGATGCCCGTGCTCTCTTGTCCGCGATGCTGCAGCGCATGGATGCCGAGGTAAACCAACTTGGCGGCCTCATCGTGGCCGTAGATTCCGAATACGCCGCACATGATTGATTCAGCAGGGTTCTGGGAGTCAGCTGGGCTCTGGCAGAGCAGCAGGCGCTGGGAGTCAGCAAGGTCGTGGGGGATGGCCCGGGGCCGCCGTGGGCGACTCCATACCGCAATCGGCGAATCCCGCAACGCAAGAACGGGGCCGAGCAGCCTGGCACAGGTAATATGTGGTCGGCAGTGGCAGCGCGCTAGCGCCCAGCGCGCTGTTCGATCATCATTTTGAGTTCATCTGCGTCATTGGAGCGGCCCAGCGCCTCTTCCATGGAAATGAGCCGGCGCGCGTACAGAGAAAACAGCGATTGATTCATGGTCTGCATGCCGTGTTCGCCCTGGCCCATCTGCATCTGGGAGTAGATTTGATGGACTTTGTCTTCACGGATGAGGTTGCGGATGGCGGCGTTGGGGATGAGGATCTCCTGCGCCAAGACGCGACCGGGAGCGCCCGCGCGGGGCAAGAGCAGCTGACTGATGATGCCCTCCAGCACGAAGGACAATTGGGCGCGCACCTGGGCCTGCTGATGGGGGGGGAAGACATCGATGATGCGGTTGATGCTCTGCAGGGCAGAGTTGGTGTGCAGAGTGGCAAAGACCAAGTGCCCCGTTTCAGCGATGGTGAGCGCGGCTTCGATGGTCTCCAGATCACGCATTTCACCCACGAGCACCACGTCTGGGTCTTGGCGGAGCACGTATTTGAGGGCGATCTTGAAGGCGTTGGTGTCAGCGCCCACTTCACGCTGATTGATGACGGACTTTTTGTGCGGATGCAGGTACTCAATCGGATCTTCGATCGTCATGATGTGCTGTCGTGTCTCACCGTTGATCTTGTCGATGATGCTCGCCAAGGTGGTGCTCTTGCCTGAGCCGGTGGGGCCAGTGACCAGCACCAAGCCGCGCGGTCGTTTGGCCAAGGTGGAGACCACAGCGGGCAGACCCAGCTCTTCGAAGCTCAGGATTTTGAAGGGGATGGAGCGAAATGCGCCAGACACCGCACCGCGCTGCATGAAAATGTTGGCGCGAAAACGCGACAAATTTTTCACGCCGAACGACAGATCGAGCTCCTTGTTCTTTTCAAAGTCGATTTTTTGCTCTTCTGTCAGCACGGAGTAGCAGAGCTGCTTGGTGTCCACAGGGGTCAGCGGCTGGAGCTTGAGCGGGACCACCTGGCCATCGATGCGGAGCAGAGGCGGCGAACCGGTGGTGATGTGCATGTCGCTGGCACCTTTTTCAATCATCGCCCTGAGCAACTGATGCAGGTTTACTTTTACGCCTTGGTCCATCGGGGGGGTCTCCAAACTGATATCGCGAGCTAAAAATGAAGGCCTTGGGCTCAGTCTGCCATCGTGACGCGGCCCACCTCTTCCGGGGTGGTAGTACCATCGAGGACCTTGTTGATGCCGCTCATGCGCAGACTGGACATGCCGCCTTTGATGGCCGCCATCTTGAGCTCGACGCTGGAGGCGCCTTGCAAAACCAGCTCCTTGAGGGTCTCGTTGAAGCGCATGACTTCATAGAGCGCGATGCGGCCCTTGTAGCCTGTGTTGTTGCAGGTGGGGCAGCCTTTGCCCTTCATCATCTTGGCGGTCTTGGCGCGCTCTTCGCTGCAGCCCAAATCCAACAGGGCTTGCATGTCGGTCGGGATCTCTGCCTTGCAATCGTTGCAATTGCGGCGGGCCAAGCGTTGCGCCAGCACCAGGTTGACGCTGGCCGTGATCAAGAAGGGTTCAACGCCCATATTGAGCAAGCGCGAGATGGTAGCTGGCGCGTCATTGGTGTGCAGAGTGGAGAGCACCATGTGACCGGTGAGCGCGGCCTTGACCGCAATTTCTGCGGTTTCAAAGTCACGGATCTCGCCCACCATGATGACGTCGGGGTCCTGCCGCAAGAATGAGCGGAGAGCCGCGGCGAAGTTGAGCCCCACTTCATCGTGCATTTGGCACTGGTTGATGCCGTGCAAGTTGTATTCGACCGGGTCTTCTGCCGTGGAGATGTTGACGTCAGGTTGATTGAGCGTGCTGAGCGCCGAGTAGAGCGTCGTGGTCTTTCCTGACCCCGTGGGGCCAGTCACGAGCACCATGCCCCAGGGTTGGGCGATGGCCCACTCGAAATCGCCCTTGGCCTTGCTTTCAAACCCAAGCTTTTCCATGTCGAGCTGCAAGTTGCCCTTGTCGAGCAAGCGGAGCACGATTTTTTCGCCCCACATCGTGGGCAGCGTGGAGACGCGAAAGTCCATCTCGCGACCTCGACCGAGCTTGAGCTTGATGCGGCCGTCTTGCGGCAAGCGGCGCTCGGCAATGTCGAGCTGACTCATGATCTTGAGGCGGCTGGCAAGGGCATTTTTGAGCTTGATGGGCGGCGACATCTCCTCGGTGAGCACGCCGTCGATGCGGTAGCGAATGCGGAGGCGCTTTTCGTAGGGCTCCACGTGGATGTCGCTGGCCTTTTTCTTGATGGCGTTGAGCAGCAGCATATTCACCAGGCGCACCACGGGCGCGTCCTCGCTCTCTCGCGCGAGCGCGAGCGCGCTGCCTTCTTCCTCGACGTCCGTGTCGAAGTCGATGTCCTCATCTTCGAGGTTGAAGTCCTCCAGCACCTCTTCGTAGCTGGGGCCAGCGTTGTAGTAGCGCTCGATAGCGGACTGAATGGCCGCTTCCGAACTTACGACGGGCTCCACGTTGTAGCCGCTCAGAAACTTGATGTCGTCGATGGCGTGAAAGTTGGTGGGATCACTCATGGCGACGATGAGCGATGACCCTGAGCGTGAAACCGGCACGATACCGTGCTTTTCACACACCTCTTTGCTCACGATCTTGAGCACTTCTGCGTCAATCTCGTACTCATCGAGATTGACTGCGGGCAGACGGTACTGGTTGGACAGAAAGTTGGTGATTTCGTCGTCATTGACGAAACCCAGGCGCGAGAGCGCATAGCCGAGATTCTGCCCCGTCTTCTTTTGTTCCTCCTGGGCTTGGCGAAGCTGTTGCAAACTGATCAGCTTCTCACGCACCAGAAGTTCGCCAAGTCGGTTCGAGGACATGGCGAGAAAGTAGCAGTGCCGCTTGGCCGGTGAAAGTGGTCGAAATTCAGGGACTTGTGGGCTTGTGTCGGAGCGAGTGGGGGAGGGTTAGGGCAGGGTGTTGGATGGGGATTGGATTTGTCCTTGACCTTTGCGGCGGGGGGCCAATATTACGTCGACAATTGTTACATCGGAAAAGGGTGACAATTCATTCACGGATCCAAAAGAATGGCAAAGACCTACAGCGACTTATTCTCCGACGTCCGCAATTCCGTTCGCATCATCAGTCTGGAGGACCTTAAAGCCCGGCTCGAAAACCGCGCCCAGCCGGCCCCTACCTTGGTTGACGTCCGCGAAAAGGATGAGTTTCGCGCAGGGTACATCCCCGGGGCCATCCACGTGCCGCGTGGCTTCTTGGAGATGCAGGCCGAACAGAAGTTGCCCAACAAGTCCGCGGAGATCGTGGTGTATTGCGCGGGTGGTACGCGCAGCGCCTTTGCGGCCAAGAGCTTAGCCGAGCTGGGATATGAGAACGTTGTGAGCGCCAATCCGGGCTTCGTGCGCTGGAAGGATCTGCGTTACCCTGTGGAGCTCCCACCTCAGCTGACCGATTCACAGCGCGATCGCTACAGTCGCCACCTGCTTTTGCCTGAGGTGGGCGAAAAGGGTCAAGAGAAGCTCCTCAAAGGTCGCGTGCTGCTCTTGGGCGCTGGCGGCTTAGGTTCGCCGGCTGCTTTGTACTTGGCCGCCGCGGGCGTGGGGACGATTGGGTTGGTGGATGCCGACACGGTGGACGCGTCCAATTTGCAACGACAGATCTTGCACGCCACGTCGCGCCTGAACATGTCGAAGGTGGAAAGCGCTGAGATCGCGCTGCGTGACTTGAACCCCGACGTTAAGGTCGTCTCCTACAAGGAGCGGCTCAACAGCGAAAACGTCGATCGCATCTTTGGACATGGTTGGGATGCTGTCGTGGACGGCTGCGACAACTTCCCCACGCGCTATTTGGTCAACGACGCGTCCATCTTTCACAACATCCCCATCGTGCACGGCTCCATCTTTCGATTTGATGGGCAAGTCACGACGTTCCTTCCCAAACAGGGCCCCTGCTACCGTTGCTTGTACCCTGAGCCACCCCCCGCTCACTTGGCGCCCTCCTGTGCCGAGGCGGGCGTGCTCGGCATCCTTCCCGGCATGATTGGCGTCCTTCAGGCCACCGAAGCGGTCAAGTTGATCTTGGGCCTGGGCGACACCCTTTCCGGGCGCTTGCTCACCTACGATTCATTGCGCATGACGTTCCGCAACCTCAAGCTGCGGCGCGACCCCAGCTGCCCGGTGTGCGGTGAGCATCCCACCATCACCAAGTACATCGATTACGAAGGCTTCTGCGCGGGTTGAGCGGTGATTTTCGGGCTGCCCAATTGCCAAATGCGCGCTGTTTGGGCACAACCATCGGGCATGACGGTTTTAGCAAATCGGGGCTGGGCTGCACCTGGGGCGATGGGGCGGGGGACCGTGAGTGGTTTGGTTTGCGCGCTGCTGTTTGCGTGCGGCGGACCCAAACCGGCTCAGTCCAGTTCTGACGTGAAGTGCCCGCCGGGGCAAAGCTTCGATGGGCAGTTTTGCAAAGTCGACCAAAGCGTGGCGACGGTAGAGCAGCCGTTGCCCGCCGCGTCCGCTGAAACGGCGCCGCCAGCGCCGACGAGTTCGGCGGAACCGGTCGCGCAAGTCCCGGCTGACACGGCGTCGACGCAGCCGGGTGCGGGAGAGGGACCGGGCGAAGTCACGCCCGCTGACTCGGCGAGCTCACCCGTTTTTGTCGCGCCTCCGGCGGCTGCCCCCGTGGACTATGCGATGGCAGCCCAAGCGGCGCCTGTCATGCAGTATTTTGCCAGCTCGCATCTGCCGGCTGGGTCACGACCCGTGGGCGCGCCCTTTGCTGGACAATTTCAGGCCGGACAAGGCCTCATCAAGAAGGTCCAGCTGACCGCGGGTAAATGTTATACGATTGTTGGCATGGGACTTCCGCCGGTGCTCGAGGTCAACTTGCTCTTGGTGGACCCCACAGACAACCAGGTGCTCCTGCGCGACGAAACGAGCGGGACCCAGGCAGTGGTGGGGAGTCGCGATCAATGTTACCAAGCAACGCAGACTGCGTCTTTTTCCCTGGTCCTCATCGTCGAACAGGGGCAAGGGGTGGCCGCGGCGCAGGTGTTTCAGAAGTGATCTAGATCGCCCGTCCGGTACCCTTGAGCAGCGGGCCCAGGAAGGTGCGCACGATCAAATACGTCAGGCCCCAGATGGTGTAGTCATCGACCACCCAACTGGGAAATTTGAGATTGAGGCCATCGCGACGCACTTCGACCTGACTTTGATGACGTGGATGAAGCAGCTGTTCTAGAGGGATCCAGCGCGCTGATACGGCTTCACCTGCATTGAGTTTCAGCGCTGGGGCGAAGTCGGGGATGCGGTACACGTGCGCGGTGACCCATACGGGATGAATGGTTACGCGGGCCGTGGCCAAGATAGGAGTGAGGGCGCCCCAACACAGTTCTGCCGAGAGCTGGAGCCCCACCTCTTCCCAGGTTTCGCGACGCGCGGTGGCCTCCAGGTGTGGATCGAGCGGCTCATGGCGACCTCCAGGCAAGGCCACATGGCCCGACCATGGGTCGGCAGGATGAATGGGTCGCTTGATGAACAAGATGTCGGCAGACGCATCGGCCAGGATGATGGCAACGGCGGCGTGTCTATCTCCCTCCTTTTGAACGGTGGGCTTGGCCAGCGTTAGGCCAGTCTTGAGCAGGGCTTCCCATTCTGTTGCACTCATTCTGTGATTTACCGTTGAGGGTGAGCCGAGTACCTGGTGGGGACGTGCTGACGCTCCTCGCGCAGCATGTGGACAAGTCTAGAAACCGTTGGGCGTGCGCGCTAGCCTCCGCCGCCATGTTCAAGCGTTCACCCCGTCTCACTCCTCTTTCTTCGATTGCCCTGGCCGCCAGCCTGGCTTTTTCGTGGGCACCCGAGGTGTCTGCATCTCCCGTGTTGATTGCCGGAAGCGGCAGCGAAAAGGTGCACTCCACGGAGGTGACGCTGATGAAGAAGGCAGGCAAGTCGGTGGTCAGCATTCTGCCTGACTATCAGGGACCCTTGTCTGGTTTTGCGGTGATTGTTGCAGTGCCCAAGGACGTGGCGCCCGATCACGTTTCCACACTCAAGCGGGAATTCATCGACCGCGTCTCCCGAGTGTCGGCTCCCAAATTTGCTGAATTTTGGGAGATGGATCCGTGTGACACCGAGGAGCTGGAGCAAGACTGGGAACGCGATCTGACTGCCAAGGCCAACACCGGGTTCTTGGGCGTCATGCAAACTGAACCGACCAAGAAGGTAGCCAAAGAGCTGCTGCTCGACATGAAGGCCAAGACCAAAGAGGGTGAGTACAAAGAGACCTTTCTGGGCTCAGCTGAGGAACTCAAAACTTGGCTGAAGGGTAAAGAGTACAGCTTGCCAGCGGGCGGTGAGCAAAGTTTGGCCACGTACGAAGGCCAAGGTTACAAGTTTTTGGCGCTCGATGTCGACGTGAACCGGGTGGAGTTGGTAGGGGGCGATCGGGCCCAGTTGTCGCCGATTCGCTATTGGACGGCAGAAGATATCAAGTCGTTGCCTACGCGATTTGGTTTGCCATCGGCTGCAAAAGAGCAGGAGATGTTCATCTACACGCTCATCCCTGAGCAGCGCTATCAGGTGACCAACTATCCGACGCTGCCCATCCCCACCAACTTGCGCGTGGTGAACGAGTATGAAGAAAAGCCGGGATCAAAGTTCAACCTGAAGGAAAAGATAGGCGAGTTTTACGGCGCGCTGCACGATCGATTCTTGCAGAAGCATCCTGGTTCATTTCTCATTGAGTACGCTTATCCAGCGGACACTTGTGGCCAGCCCTGCACCACCGAGCCGCTGTTGCCTCATGAGATTCTGAGCCTGGGCGCGGATGTGTTTGAAGCAGACTTGCCCGAGGATGTGCGGCGTCCCAAACCCCCTGAGCCCACGGCCGAGGACGAAGAAAAGCTCAAGGCGGCACAGGCAGAGAAAACCACCGCCAAAGAGAAGAAGGAAGTGAAGGCGATGTGGCTGGCCGATCGCGAAGAGTTGGCGGCACGCAAAGCTTTGCTCGAGCGCAATCAGTATATCCTTTCGCGTTTGCACTACCGCTACGCGCAAGCCGGGATGCCCAAAGACGTGGAACTGGGCGCAGCCCCGGCACTCGAAGGCGGAAACGCGCTGCCCCAGGGTGAAAAGGGCGAGTCTGATCTGGCGATCAAGAACGCCGACAAGAACGCGTTCCAGAGCCGCTACAACGGCGTGTTTCCGAACAAGGTCGTCGTCAAGTGTGACAATCCCAAACCGCAGCGTTGGGGCAAGCCCCCACGCTCGTACATGGGGTTGCGCAAGATCTGGGTGGCCGAGGACATGACGCGACGCAACCGCACACGCGTGAAGCTGGAGCAAGCGGTTCTGTCCTCCGTGCCTGACTTGGCCCTGCCGGGTGAAGTGGTCAAGCAACCGCAGGTCGCAACGCCCGCTCCCGTGGCCGAAGAAAAGAAGGACGGTGGATGCAGCTTGCACGGAAGCTCACCCAACAGCGGCGGTGCTTGGTGGTGGGCGGCTCCGCTACTGGCAGTACTGATGCGCGTACGACGTTCAGCGCGAGCTCGCTGAAGGTTTGCAGCTCAAAACCGCACGCTACGGAATCGAGACTCCGGCGTCCGCAAGGTAAGCTTGAAGGACGTCGCGGGCGACCTCGTGGCCACGACGATGCCATTTTTCCGGGTTCTGCAGCACGATGCTGATGACGATGCGCGGCGACTCGCTGGGCGCGAACCCCACGAACCAACTGCTGGTGGGGCCACCCACCTTTTCCTGCAGAGTTCCAGTCTTGCCCGCCACTTGTACAGGGCCCACCGTGCTCATGCCGTGTTCGTCGACGAACGACGAACTCGCGGTACCGCTGTGGATGGTGACCTCCATGGCGTCGCGCAACCGACGTGCGGTGCGCGGACTCATGATCCGGGTGACCTTGCCGTTTGGTTGGTCTGTACCAAAGTGCATGGGGGTGAGTTCGCCCCCCCGCGCGATGCTGAGCACGATTTGCGCTGCCCCCATCACGGACAAGCGTGAATTTTGAAAGCCCGCGGCGGTACGCGCAAATTCCAGGTCGTTGTAGGGGATGTCCAGCGTGCCCAGCTGAGCTGGCGCATCCAACTGCACTTGTCTTCCAAACCCAAACGATGTGGCCACGGCCTGCAGATCTGAACGCATCAAGCGCTGTGTCGCCAACTGAGCAAAGACAGCGTTACGGCTGACACCCAACGCCTGAGCGAACTTGGTACACACGGTCCCCGGACCATGCGCCGGTGCCAAATGTTCACGCTCAATGCCGCGCAGGCCACCGTGGGTACAGATCTGTGTGCTGGGGGTCACGTCGGAGCGTTCATAAAGTGCTACCGTCGTGACGAGCTTGAACAAGCTTGCGGCGGGCGCGACGGGCTCAAACAACAGACTTCCTCGCGCGTCTCGGCCCAGTTCAATCGCTGCCAGGATCTGGCCGGAGGTGGCGTCGATCATCGTGGCCGCGGCAGCGATGGGTTTGGCATGTTGGAGCTTGTCCTGCAGCAAATGCTGGTAACGCTCCACGAGCCCCAGCTGCACCGTCTTCCCGCCTTGGGTCTGCGCGTGGGCATGCCCGCGGTCCCACTTCAGGGTCGAGAACTTAATGAAGTCACTGGGTACGTCGCTTTTGGCCCAAGCCAACTGCGCGCCGGCTGTGACCACAGCTGCAGCCAAAGCCAGCCATTTTTGCCGAAAAACAGGGCGCCGCATGGAATGTATCTACCCCCCTTGTCCGCCCAGGGCCAAGAAAACTCACAATGTACCCAGTTGACCTACATGTCGCATAAAGTGTACAAAACTTGGCCCGCTCCGAGAGCTGGGCCGAGCATTTGACGCACAAGGAGGACCAGCCGCTGTGGAACGACGCATTGGAGTACGCGCACGAACAGATTTTTCGGTGATGAGCAGTGGGGGACTCTTTGTTCAGCGTCTGCGCGCCATCGAAGTCTCGGGCACAGGCTTGGTAGTGAGCGATCGCATCCCGCTCGAAGGAACGCTCAGACCCTTGGTGGTCAAGTTGCGGATCCAACTGCCCGAGCGCAAGCGCCCCCTCTTTGCGCTGGCGCGCTCGGTACGCACCTACGGGTACCAAGAGGCCTTGCGCTTCATTGAAATCACCGACGTGGATCGTCTGACCCTCGCCGAGCACATCGATGTGCTCCATCGCCGTGGAGCGCTGCTTCACTGAGCAATGGCTTGTGCCGAACCGCTCATCTCGATCACTCACAGTCAACAGTCATTGGTTATGAAAAATTTGCACACCATTCTCTCTCATCCCGTAGTTTGCCGCTTCGTTCTCCTGCGTTTCATGGGGTTGGCCTGCGGCCTGTCTGGATGCGTCCCTGCAACCGCGTACGAACAAGCAGCTTCCGCTGCAGACGTCGAACGCGAGGGTCATCGTCGCGCCCAAGAGCGGCTGGTTGCCGCGCAGCAAGAGCTTGACAGTCTGCGGAGCGAGCAAGCGCGCCTGCAACACGAGAAGGCAGAACTCAGCCGCCGCCTAAAGGAGGAACAGTCCCAACTGGCGCAAGCTTCGCTCGATGTAGAGACAGGTCGCAAGGAGACCGAGCAACAGGAAGAACTGGTCACTCAGCTGAGGGGCGAACTGGCGCGCGTTGGTGAACACATCAAGAGCTACGCGGGGCAAAAGTCAGATCTCGAGCAGCAGCTCGAGCAGACCCAACTTGAGCTGGTCGCACGCGAACAGCGCATCGCCACACTGGAGAGTGAGGTGGGCGGACTTTCAGCCGCCGCTGATCAATCTGCGCAGACCACGGACCAGTTGAACGACGCGCTCGCTGAACTTTCAACCCTGCAAGGACAGGTCGAAAACCAGGCTGAAGCGCCGAGCGAACCTGCACGAGCTGATGAGCCCCAGGCGCACGACGAACCGCCGAACGAGGACGAGGCGCGGTCCGATGATGATCCGAAGGCCAGCGATGACGCAACGAATGAGGACGCGCCGGCCGAGGACGCCGACGCGGATGACGGGAGCGGAGCTGAGGAAGAACCTTCAGCCGGAGACGCCGACGCCCCAGATGCCGAGACGCCTGAAGCGCCCGAAGAAGTGCTGCCCTCTGAATGAAGCGGGCGCTGGGCGACGCGAGGCGCGAGTCAGCGCGAAAAGGTGACCTTGGCGCGCCAGCTGCCCGGAGAGGAGAACGTTATGGCGCGGACGGTCTCCACCAGACAGTCTGCGGTGGCTTGTCCCTGATCGTCGACATGAGCGATGCCCGCGGAAAGTACTTTGCCGCTGGGCGCCACGTACGCAGTGATCTCGAACGGACCGCCGCCGCCGCATTGCGAGAGGGCGCTCTGGGTTTTTTCTTCGGACAAACTGCTGCTCGCGTCACTTGCGCTCCAGTCGACCGGAGGGCGCACGTCGGAGGGCGCGTCAAATCCAATCGACCAGCGTGCTAGCCCGATCAAGCCGCCTACGGGTTTGGGCCAGCGTGCGTCCTTCAAAATTCCCAGCATGCAGGTTTCTGCGGCATAGCTGCCCAAGTTGGATTTCTCCGCGTGGGCAGCGACCGCGCGCCCCGTGCGATCGACCTTGACCAAGAACGCCACGTCGCCAGCTAGATAAGGTTCATCTGCGCTCTGCGTGGTGAGGCAGTCCGCGAGGCGCGGTGCGAGGCCCTTGAATACCTTGGTCACCTTCTCTTCGTTCATCCCACCGAACTCTTGCATCATCTCCATGTCGTCCTCTGACTCTTCTTCGTCGTCGACCGTGACGGGGGTGGTGGACTCAGCTGCTTTCTTCTGGCTTCCGCCGCAAGCAGCGGCCAGGATGATGACAAGAGGAACTAAGATCAGTCGTGGGGCAACGCGCATAGTGGTGCGGTGTTTAGCTAAAGGGCCCTACGCGCTCCAGAGGGAGTTGAGACAAAATTCGTCGTTTTGAGCGGGGCCCGCGCGCGTTGATGGGACACTTGCGGGCCCCCGAGCGCGAAGTGTGCGACCCGCTCGCACAGGTCGCCCTCCCGTTCATTGACTGGTTGCAGTTACGCCGCGTGCTCGGTGGGCTCGCTGCGGACGAGCCCCACCAGCCGTTTCAACGTTTCCGTGTGCTCAAGCAGGTGGGCTCTGGCCTTTTCTCGCCCTTGACCCAAGTTTTGACCATCGAGCGCCAGGTAGGCGCCCGATTTGGAGATGTGACCGTGCTCCTGTCCCAAGTCGAGTAGCTCCCCGACGCTGTCGATGCCATGTCCCCAACGAATGTCGAACTCTGCCTCTTGAAAGGGCGGGGCCAGCTTGTTCTTGACCACTTTGACCCGGGTGCGGTTGCCCACCGTGTCTTCACCTGCGGCTACCTTGCCAATGCGTCGCACGTCCAATCGTACCGAAGCGAAGAAGCGAAGCGCGTTGCCGCCCGTCGTTGTCTCCGTACTACCAAATGTCACACCAATCTTTTGTCGCAATTGATTGATGAAGATCACGGTCGTTTTGGTACGGGACGCGTCGGCGGTCATCTTCCTGACGCCGCGACCCATCAGACGAGCGTGCAGGCCCATCTGCTGGTCACCCATCTCGCCGTCGATTTCGGCCTTGGGAACCAAGGCGGCCACCGAGTCGACTACGATGAGATCCACGGCGCCCGACTCAATCAATGTGCCGGCAATGTCCAGGCCCTGTTCTCCGCAATCCGGTTGTGCGACCAAGAGTCGCCGCAGATCGACCCCGAGCGCCTTGGCATAGCGAATGTCGAACGCATGCTCGGCATCAATGAATGCAGCAGTCCCACCGCGGGCCTGAACCTCCGCGATGGCGTGCAAGGTGAGCGTGGTCTTTCCACTGGATTCTGGTCCAAAAATTTCGACGATGCGTCCGCGCGGGTAACCCCCAGTCCCAAGTGCCCGGTCTAGGGTAAGCGACCCTGTGGACGTGGCTTCAATTTGACTGTGTGGCCCATCACCCAGGGACATCAACGCGCCCTCTCCATAGCGCTTGTTGATGCCCTCGGCGATCTGAATGATGCGGTCATCGAGACCTTTGGGTTCAAGTTTGTCTTGGGTCTGGCTCTTGTTTGCTGACTTCGTGCTCATGGATGGATTCCTTAGTTGTGGTGTGTTGCGGTTTAACAATTGGCTAGGTCATTGATGCGGTAGCGCAGGGCCTCGCCCACGTGGACGGCGCGGACTTGGTCGCTGTCGTCCAGGTCGGCCAAGGTGCGGGCTATTCTGAGCACGCGCACGTAGCTGCGGGCCGACAACTGCTGCTTGTCGATGGCGAGATCGAGCAAGGCTCGCCCTTGCTGTTCGGGAGCGGCCACGCGCTCCAGCTCCGGGAGGGGCAGATCGGAATTGGTCGCCGCGCTCAAGCCCCAAGCTGTCTTTCGCGCCAACTGCCGCGATCGCGCGTCACCGACCTTGCGCCGTGCGGTTTCCGTGTTCCAATCCGCGGGCTTCGGCGGACATTGCCAAGCCTTGAGATCGGCCGGTGGCACGACCACATGCAAATCGATGCGGTCCAAGAGTGGTCCAGAGATGCGCGCCAAGTAGCGCAGGCGGGCCTCGGTCGCGCAGCGACAGCTGGCGCGGGGATTGCCCCAGTTGCCACAAGCACACGGGTTCATAGCGGCGACCAGCAACGGTCGACTGGGAAAACTGGCGCGAAACTGCGCACGGACGATGTGCACCTCATGGTCCTCTAACGGTTGCCGCAGCGACTCGAGTGCGTTGCGACGAAACTCCGGAAGCTCGTCGAGGAAGAGCACGCCGTGATGAGCAAGACTGATCTCACCGGGGCGCGGATAGCTGCCCCCACCCACCAAGCCCACCTCGCTGACCGAATGGTGCGGCGCGCGAAAGGGCGGCGCGCAAATGATGCCGGCCTGCTGATCCAACACCCCGGCGATCGAATGGATTTTTGTGGTCTCTACCGCTTGCTGCAGCGACAGCGGGGGCAACAGACCCGGGAGTCGTCGTGCCAATAGGCTCTTGCCTGCGCCCGGTGGGCCCACCATGAGTAGGTGGTGGCCGCCGGCGGCAGCCACCACCAAAGCACGTTTGGTCGCGGCCTGTCCGCGGACATCGGACAAGTCGAAGCGATCGCCGTTTTTTGCGTGATAGACCTCAGGCTCCACGAGTTGCGGAGCGCCGCAGCCCGAGAGGCTGTCGATCAACTCGCTGATGTGGCGCACTGCTTGGACGGACATGCCCGCCAGCTGTGCCGCTTCTTTGCGGTTGTCATAGGGCACCACTGCCCTCGTGAGTCCCCGATTTTTTGCTCCATCGAGCAGTGGAAGGATGCCCGGGATGCCCCGCAGAGAACCGTCGAGGGCCACCTCGCCAAAAAACACAGTCCGCTCGGGCAGGTCGGTGCTCAGTCGGCCCACGGCCTTGAGGATGGCGAGGGCCAGCGCAAGATCGAGACCTGACCCCGACTTACGCACGTTGGCGGGCGCGAGGTTCACCACTAGTGCATACTCGTCCAAGTTGATGCCCAGTCCCATGAGTGCACTGCTCAAACGGATGCGCGCCTCGCGCACAGCTGTCTCTGCGAGACCGGCTAGCTGGAAGTGGGAAGGTCCGCGTCGCACACAAACTTCAACCACGATGGGCTGAAAGTTGAGCCCAATCAGGCCGCCGGTGTGTACCGCGCACAGTCCGAGGGGGCGTTCCTGAAAGGCGGGGGGTGTTTCAAAGCCTGCAGAGTTGGCCACGTACTGGCCTGTTCACGCGGCGTGCCAAGTTTCCTCGGGGCAAATTCGCGGTCGGTCGCGCACAGCGCGGTGTGACGACCGCTGACGCGGGCGATGGTGGCCAGCGAGGGACGGATGCGACGGTGCGGCTACGACCTGGTGGTACTGACGCGCCGAACGCGGGGCACTTTGGAAGCGGGCGCTGGGGCAGTACGGTCCAACTCGACCACGCGGTTTGAATCAGTTGTGCCGCCCCTCGCGGTCGAACGAGCCGGGCGACGTCGAGCAGGTATTGCGGTTTGGGTGGACGCGGCGATTTCGGGGGACGCAGCGGTTTTGGTGGACGCAGCGGTTTCGGGGGACGCAGCGGTTTCGGGGGACGCAGCGGTTTCG
>JACZCW010040421.1_pt1 | contig 14639 bp, 10 predicted proteins | sample 8641861 | NCBI WGS metagenome assembly JACZCW01 (sample SAMN15324607, study PRJNA640507) | soil metagenome | isolation source: intercropping sugarcane | place: China: Luxin town, Laibin City, Guangxi Province | collected 2019-07-25 | depth 10cm m | reverse complement strand
GGGAGGGGGCAAAAATCAACCTGGGACGAGCCCTCGGCGGGCGGGGAAGGGGCAATTGCAGGGGAAGAACCAACCTGGGAGGGGGGGGTGGGGTCTGGCAGCGCGGGCGACGCAAGTCATGAAATAGCATTAATTATAACTATTTAGATGCAATCGGCTGGGCCGGGTCGCTGGACGGTGAACTAGCGGACCTCAGCGGAGATAGGCGGCCAGCAGAAGGTCCGACGCCGCGAGCTCAGCCGTGACCAACCCCGCCAGCACGCGCGCGCCGTTCTCCTGAAAATGGGTCCCGTCCACGCTCCCGTCGCTCCGCAACAGAAAAAAATCCTCGGGGGTCGGCGCCGGACAGATGGCTTGCAGGTGAGCGACGCTACGCTCATTCAAATCGAGCACTACGACGTCTTGTGCTGCGCCCAAATCGCGCATCGCCTGGGCGTGGGCGCCAGTGCCGTTGCCTCCGGTACAATACGCTGAATTGCGGGGCGGTGGAGTGACGAGCACCGGGACGATCGAGCGCTCCCGTGCGCCGTCGACGTATTGCATGAGGTAGCGTGGAAAGTCAGTGGCGGGATCGAGGTAATAAGGGATGCTCTGACCATCGAGCTCGTAGGTCGCGGTTTTGTTCCCGTCGTTGGTCCCAAACTGGACGAAGAGATAGTCGCCCGCCCTCGCGTCAGACCAGATCTTGTCGAGCGCACCCTCGTCGATGAAGCGACGGGCCGTGCGCCCGCCGATGGCGCGGTTTTCGACCGTGACGAGCTCCTCAAACAATGCTGGCAACATCTGTCCCCACCCGGCTTGGTCGCTCGGGCTTGCGGTGTCGGCGTAGCTGGAGACGGTTGAATCTCCGGCGAGAAAAATGCTGAGCGGAACGAGCTCTCCGCTCGGGCCTCCGCCGCTTGGCGGAGTGTCATTGCCCCCCGTGCCCGACCAGGTGCCGCCCGTGGTGCCGAGCTCACCCCCTGTTCCGCTGGCTTGCCCGCCGCTGGTTACACCGAGCGCTCCACCGCTGGCAGACGTCGCGCCGCCGCTAGCGTGGGGAGCACCGCCGCTCGCACTGCCGCCCGATCCTGCTGGGAAGGGACCGCTCACTTCCTCATCATCATGAGAGGAAGGTGAGCAAGCACCGTCGAGGGCAAGCAGCATCAGCAGCGAAGAATAGCCCAGGGGCAGGTGCCGATTCATTGCAGGTACTCCGCCAGGGTCACGCCGGCTTCCGTGAGACCGTGAGCTACGAGCTTTGCGATCTCGAGGGCGCCAGGCGTGTCAAAGTGGGTGTGGTCATCGCAAAAGAAATCCCCCACGGGGCCCATGGTTGAAGCTGAGACATCACCACCTGCCACAGGACAGAACGCGAGTTCGTCGTACAAAGCCACGCTCTTTTCGTGCAGATCCACGACTGGGACGCTGAGGGCCGCGCCTTCTTCCTTTACAGCGTCAAGGAATCCGCGCGAACCGACAGCGGTTGAACCGTTGCATGCAATGGCGCTCACCGGCGTCAGAAAGACGGGCTGCGCACCGCGCTCACGCGCGGCCTCGGCCATCATGCGATAGCTGACGCGGAATGCCTCGGTGCCGACGTGCCGAGGACAATTGGGATCACCGTCATTGATGCCAAACTGGATCAACAGAAAGTCCCCCTCCTTCATGTCGCGCAGCATGTCTTGCCAACGCTGCTGAAGAGTGAGCGATCCGTTGGTCTCGCCCAGCACGCACTCTCCCTCGCCGTCTTTGGTGTCCTTGACGTCGTACAGCCACGTACGCACGCTGCGGCCGCCTGCGGCGGCGTTCACCACAGTGATGCGCTCGTCAAACAGACTGTCGAACGACTTGCCCCACCCGACTGGGCAGGGGGTGTTTCCATTGGCGACGGTGGAGTCCCCAGCGAGCCATACGGTGGCAGGCCCCAGGCTGGTTGGCGCCCCGCCCGCCCCGCTCTGGCTGCCCCCGCTGCTCTCCTCAGGCGCGCCCCCGGCGCTGGCGCTCACCCCACCGCTGCCGTCCGCATGCCTGCCCCCGCTGCCCTGCGCGGTCACCCCGCCCCCCGAGCCGGCGTCTGTTCCTGAGGCTCCCCCGCTGGTCGAAGGATTGCCCCCCGCGGCGCTCAGAGTGCCTCCGCTGCCCGCACCCGAGCCGGCGCTTTCATGTTCACTCGAGCAAGCCAGCGCGGGAGAGAGACCTAGGCAGCAAATGAGGCCAAAGCAGGAGCGGTTCATGATCGAACTTCAATGCCGAACGGACGCGATTCGATCCGTTCAAGCGCGGGATCGTCGAATTTGCGAGGCTGACCGCCGTGGTCACTGGCCGCGCTTGAGGCGGATGGAACTCGTGAGGGCTGCATCGGCTGTGTTGGTGAAACGCTGGAACTCTGCGTAGGCCTCGGGCACGACGCGTCCGGCGCGGGTCGTGATCGTGCGGGTGATGCGGAGGGAGCCAGGTTTGACCTCGTCGGTCACCGTGTACTCGGCGTGAGGGGATTTTTTCGCCTCTGACGAGGTATTTTCTTTGGGTACATGGGCGGACAGCGACGCGGGCAGGGCAATGAGCAAGTCCACGTGTTGCTCCGTTTGCTGACCAATGAGCAGGGGCGTCACCCGGCTAGCCAAGGTGGTGAACTGACTGAGCCGGGGCATGAACGGAGGACTCACCAACATGCCCACCGCGGTCTCAGTGGCAAAATGCGGCACCTCGGTCTTGATGGAAATGGTGAGGGGTTGGTCCAAGTTGTCTTTGTTGATGACACGATGGCTGATCAACTGCGCCCCCTGGAGTTGTTGGGCGAGCAGGCGCGATTCAATGACGTTGCCCAATTGGTTCTCGGGAATTTGGGACAGGCCATTGCGCAGCGACGCGGCGAAGCTGCCGTGGAAGATGATCTTGAGGTCGAGTTTGAGGTCACCCGATTCACTCAGCTGTCCTTCGCCTTCATAGGCAATGCCATCTCGGATACCAGTGTCGGGAACGCGGGTTTCCTCGGCTTCCAACTTGCCCAGCAGGTAGGCGGGCGCGCCGCGCAAGTAGCTGGGCACGGTGCCAAACGGCGCGAACTTGTCCTCGATCGTGAGAAAATGGGGTTGGTCGTCCAGCGTGACCACGAGCAGGGGCGTGAGCGGACGCGTCGCGGAATCGATGGGACCAAAAATGGGCGAGGCGAGTTTGCTCTCGGCGAGCGCCCAACGGACTTCGATGCCCGCGGCTCGACACAGCGTCTCAAAGCCGCGCAACCGGTTTCCGTTGCGCGACACGACGACGCGTCGGCCATCTTGCTCTTCACCATCCTGCACGCTGTCCAAGATCCAATGATACAAAGCGCGCGCACGTTCGGTGTCGGTCTTGGCCTTCTTGGTGATGTTCTGAGCGATCTTGACGAGGCGTGGATCCACGGCCTCCAGGTTGATCATGCTGCGACTGATGCTCTGCAGCCGCTCTTTGAACGAAAGTCCCCAGCCAATGGACACGCGCGGCAAAAACTCCTGCGCGGGGGGGCTCATGGGCTCCACCGCGGCGGCGGGGCTGTCATCCACGCGGTAGCGATACACCACGATGGACCCTGTCTTGGTCACCTGAGGCTCTGGCACTCCGTTGTGCGGCTCCAGCACCAGTTCTTTGTCGAGCGGCGCTATCACCACAAACTCACTGCGCGCGTAGGCCACGTCCTTTTCGCGGAAGAACCAGCCCGGCCCTTCGTACATCTCACCGACTCCGTCACCCCAGCGCGAGACGATGCGTTCGGTTTCGATGTAATCACCCACCTCCAAATGGGGCATGGTGACCGTGGGTTTGCCCGCTACCTCCTCGGGCTCCAGCGTGGTGCCATCTTTTTTGATCACGCGCAGGCGCAAGACCAATCCGTGACCGCTTTCTTCGGTGAAGCGGTTGATGGCTTCCTCACTCTGGATGCGCACGATCTCGTGCTCTAAAAAGCGACTGGACCCATCGGGATTGATCCACACCGCCCCGTAATCCAGGACGCGCGCGGCGGTTCCCGGCATGTGGTGATTGCGCGCTTCGTACTCGGCGATGACCTTCTTGCCGTCGAGACGGTACGGCTCGAGCGCGGTGATGCCTTCCACCAGATCGATGGCGCCCTCGATAGGACTGGGGTCGGCGCCTGCGCTGATGGATTCAACCAGCGCGGTGGTGAGCGCGCGGTCGTTGCCCTTGGCCAAATAGGCATCGGCGAGCGCCAAGCGCGCGTGCGCGTCGCGCGGTTCACGATCCAGAGCGTTCTTGAGTTGCTCTAAGGTGCGCTCTTGGTCGCCGGAGGCGATCAGGAGTTCTTCGATGCGACCCTCGATGTCCTTGCGTCCCGGACGACGCGCGAGCAGTCGCTTGAGTTCTGCGAGCGCTGCTTTGTAGTCGCGACGATTGAGCGCGCGGGTGAGGCGCAATTCACTGTCGGGGTGAGCCTGGACGATACGCTCCAGCAGCTCATCGACCTTTTTGAAGTTGCCCGCTTCCTCGTGATACTCGATGCCCAAGCGCAGCGCGTCTTCGTCCTCGGGAAAGTGGGCCAGCAGACTCAACACCGCCGCGTCGTACTCAGGTCCCCAACCCAATTCTTCATACAACTCCGCCAAAGAGAACGGGATGGAGGGTACGTCGGGGAAGCTCTTGGCCAGTTTTTCTAGTTCACCGACTACGGTGGTGGCGCCCTTCTGCTCGGCGTCCCACACGATGTTTTGATAAGTGGGAAACCACAGTCCGCTGTCGTGCTCCACCGCGCGCACCTGCAGCTCATGCACCAAATCGCGAGTCTGAGATTGATCATAAATGGGATCAGCCGCGACGAAGATGGCGGCCGTGGACAAGGCCACCCCCGTGGCAGTCGCGACATCCTCGACCAACGGCTCAAAGAGCACGGCGGCGATGTCCGAGGCGCCGTCATCGTCGGCCAAATAGGCCGCGACGAAGCGCGTCAAATCCGAGGTTTCACGGGCGGACGCGACGTTGTCGAAGAAGGGGCTGAGTTCGTTTGGATCCTGGCTCAAGCTGGGCGGAACCAGGCTGTAACCCGCGTATTGGTCGCTCGATGTCTTGAGGGCGGCGGGGCGCCCGTCTGCCTCCATGATGCGGAGCGAAGTTTGAGCCTCGTGTGTTTTCCAAACCAGGCGGTGGCGCCCTTTGGGCAATGTCACTTGGGTAGCGATGCGTGGCCACGATCCCCACACCCGCACGTCGCGATTTTGCACTTGGACATCATTGACCCAAAGCTGAGTGGAACCACCGGCGCTAAGGATGAGCGTGCGCGGCTGAGTGAGCTCGATGAAACTTTGAGCGTAAAAGACGCCGTCGCTTACGGGCTCGTCCACCACGACCGCGCAACCCGTAGCGTCAACGGGGAGCTGGCCGGGCAAGTCGTGTTGTCCGGGTTCACGCTCGAAATGAGCGGGCCAAAAGCCAGGTTGTTCAGGCGCAAACGGCCGCAAAATGTCGGTGCGCGGGTTGGTGCCAAAGGGCCCCGCCAGCGTGACGTCGGACACGCAGCCTAGCTTGTCGGCCAATCGCTCGTCGATGTCCTTCTCGGCCTTGGTGAACGCATCCTCCGCCCAAAACTCCACCACCAGGCCATAGGCGCGAAAGCCAATGTGGCCAGGTTCTTTGATGAGCTGGTCGATGGCGGTGCGATGCTTACCGGCAAAGTCAGTGACCGTGGGCGCTAGCTCTTGGGCGCGCAAGGCCGCATACCATGCGTACAGCCCCGCTTGAGGGTCGTCCCAGCGGCTGGCTTGGATGAGGGCGTCAAAGAAATGCTCGGCCGCGGCTTTGACGCGCCCGTGCGCTTCATCGTCGATGCCGCGCGCTAACGAAGCGATCACGCCCTTGGTGCCCAGCTGGTCCAAGCGCTTGCGCGCCTGCACGACGCCCGCCGGCTTGCCACCTGGACGCAACATTTCTGCCAGCAGCCAGGTGCTGACCTTGTCCGCGTCGTTGCTCTCTTTGGCGTCGCGCAGCTTGGCCCAGGCTTGCTCGGCTGTGGGCGCTTTTGCGCTGCTCTTGCAGCCAGAGAGCACGAGCGTGCCCAGCAACGTGCACATCAAGAGCCCCACACCAGCCCGAACTTGCAGGCGTGTACCTGCGCTCATGGCGTCACCACCAGGCGATGACCGAGGGCTTGATCGGCCGCAACGCAGAAGCTGCGGAACTCTTTGTAATCTTGCGGGAGGATGCGATCCATAAACAAGCTGAGCGAGGACTCGACCGTCACGATCGAGCCTTGTTGTTTGTAGGTGACGCGGTAGCTGCCAAACCGCGATTTGACGTCACTGCTGGGCGGGGCAGCGTCGACGCGCGCACCCGGGGGCAAGTTGAGCGTGACGTGCTCCACTTGCGTGGAAAATCCAGCAATGCGCACGTCCTGGGTGCGATTGGAGAGCGCGGCGTATTGCGGAGTGAGCCGCGATTGCACGGTCACCGGCACACTCAGCGTCGTGCCCTCACGCCGACCAAATTGCGGTGCGGTGGCGGAGAGAGCAAGGGAAACTGGCTGCTCCGCGTCGCTGAGGTCATTGGTGTGAATGCTGGCGCCGTCGATCAAAACACCAGGGAACTCCTGTCCCAAGTCGCTGGCCAAGCGGTCCTTGCGGTTGGATTCGGTCCCGTAGCGGGCGCGAAAGTTGGGGGCCGCGTAGCCGCGTACATTGTAGTCGAGTGCTATCTTGGCGCCGCCGCTGTGCTCCAGGTCGATGTTCAAGCTGCGCGTGACGACGTTCTTGTTTGGATCGGGCGCGGGCAAGCGCACCAGTTTGGCCTTACCGTCCAAGATCAAGAGGCCGAGCGCCCCGTGGTCCATCACAGGCAACTCGTAAATCCCGGTTTGCTCCGCGGTGCCGTCCAGGTACAGGTTGAGCGCGGGAACGTAGGCGATGGCGTGATCAAACGGCGCCAGACTGGGCAAATTGGAATGAAAATCGCCGCGCATTTGCGTGCGCAGGATCACCAAGTTGGCTTCGATCCCCAACTCCCGCAAGAAGGTGACGATGACGGTAGCCTTGTCCTTGCAGTCACCCCAGCCGCGGTTGACCGTCTGAACGCAACGGCGCGGCTTGAATCCATAGATGCCAAACTCAAGCGCGACGTAGCGCGTGTTCTTGGTGACCCAGGCGTAGACCGCCTTGACCTTGTCTTCGACCGTAGTTTTGCCCAGGACGATTTGCTCCAAGGTCGCGCGTGTCTGCTGGTCGAGGTCCAGCTGGTCTTTGACCAGACCCCAATACCATTTTCCTAATGCGTCCCAACTGGCGTAGGTGGACACATGAACGAATCCGAGTACTTCCGACCAGGGGGGCATGCCTTGCTCTGGGCGGATGGGCGGGACGTTGTTGACCTCAAATTCGTAGATGCGCTGGTCGCCCGACGTCGTGACCTTCTCCTTCAGGCCGGTCATCTGTTTGTCGATCATGAACTTGCGGGTCTTGGGGGTGACCAACACGTACTTGGAGTGCGTGATGGGCTCGTCACTTTGCAGGTACATCACTTCGCCAAAGTAATCGGCAAACTCATTGCGCGGGGTGATGTCGTCGATACGATACCGGAGCTCCACCACGTCCCCCGGCTCCAAACGCGGAAACTGCACGTAATAAGTGCGCGCGGAGGTGTACATGGAGATGCTGGGATCGTCGGCCGCGCCCTCCCCGCTCTCAATGGCCTCATCGACGCTGCCGTCGACACGGTAGACTTTGGCACCCTTCAGCTCCACGCGCTGTTGGTCCGCCTGATACTGGAAGGCAAATTGCCGCGAAGTCGCCGCAGCTGCGTCGGTGAGCGGCTGAAACACCACTTGGCGAAACTGGCGTGACAGCCCGCTCTCATACACCGTGGTGACGGTCAGATCTTGCAACGTGCGGCGCGGGTTTCCAGCGGCTGATGCGTAGCGATGCTTCAAGAACTCTTGGGGAGCTTGGGCGTAGCGCTCGTCCTCGGGCAGTTCAGGGGGCGCGATGTGATCCACATATTTGCGCACCTCCACCTCTTGGGGTCGCAGCCGCAAAATTTCACGCAACAGGCCGAGCTGCTCGTCGCGTTTGCCCAAACGTCCCTTGTGATCCGCCAGGCTCTTGAGCACCCCGATGTCCTCCGGGGCGATGTCACGCGCTTGCTCGAGATCGAGCAGCGCCCGCTTGGAATCACCCAGCGCGCGATGCACGCGCGCGGCCAAACGATACGTCCACAAACTCTGCGGGTCGCTCTTTTGGATGCGCTGCAAGAAGTGCAAACTGGAGCGCTCATCTCGCCGCGAAAGAGCCAACTCCAGGCGCTCGGTGAGCACGGTGGTGTCGTCAAAGCGCAAGGCGGCGTATTGGTCCTCGGCCTCCAGCGCGGACGTGGACAGCCCCAGGGCTTTGCGTTGGGAGGCGACCATGTTGGCCAGGAGCACGGAGTGCGGACGGCGCGCATAAGCGCGCTCCAGCGTGTCCAGTGCCGTACGTCGCAAGCCGGCGCGATTGAACTGCTCCACTCGTCCCTGCAGCGCGGTCAGGTTGTCCGGATCGATAGCGAGCACCCGGTCGTACACCGGAAATGCGTCGAGCGGGCTTGGACCCGTGCCTAGCTGGGCGGCTCGAGCCAGGAGGACCTCGACATCGTCGGGGCGAGCGAGCGATTCAGCGACCTTGAGCGCAGTCTCTGCCGAGTTGCGATCTTCAGCCAAATCGACCAACAACAGTTGCAGCTCGACGCTCTTGGCCTTTTGGGCCGCCCGGGTCGCCAGATCGCGAGCTTGGTGGATGGTGGTGTCGTCCCCGTCCGTTTCCACCAGATAACGGGCCGCCAACTCGAGATCCGCCGCGGACGCATTGGCTTGGCTGGTGATTTTTTTCACCACGTCCATGGGCGCGATCAGGCCCTTGCGCATACCGAGCGCCGGCGCGCTGCTGCCGCTTTGGACATTGTCCTTGGCTTGCTCGCTCGCCAAGAGTTCACTCGTGGTGGCCAAACTTGGATCCACCTCGCCCTGCTCGTCAGCCACGCGCAAGGCAAACAAGGGCGATGACTCTTCCCCGCACACCTTGACCGAAAGCCGGTTCTTGCCGGGACGCAACGTGACCGTCGCCGCGGAGCGACCAGTATCGAAGCCGCGGTACGCGGTCTCTTCAATCACCACCTGGCCGTTGAAGCTGACGCGGTGGGCACCGTCACTGCCCATCCACAACGTGATGGGCCGTGCGCGGTCAGCGTCCTCCTTTTTTGTGCCGTAGACGTAGGTGGTCAAGTGTCCACAGATGTGGCTGGTGGGACGAAAGACATGGCCCAGATCGATCCATCCGTACTTGAACACGGCGGGGAGCTTGCGGTAGCGCACAGGCCGCTCTTTTCCGCTGTACGCTCGGCCGGGAATGATGGGCTCCTCCGGGTGATCATCGGGCCCAAAAAGCTGATCAAAGCCGGCCTTGCCCTCGTTGTCGAAGGGGCCCACCACTAACCAATCGCCCACATATCCGCTGCGCGCAAAGAAATCCTGCGATTGTTGCAGATCGCCGCGGCGCAGTCGGGCGTACGCAAGCAATCGCAACGCGTAGTGACGGATGGGCGCGGGCTTGCTCTTGTCCTCGCTGGCTATGACAAGAGCGTATTCTACGAGCAGCGGGTCCAGCTCCGACCAGGTGCTCCACATCTCGTGCAGGGCCAGGTAAGCCCCCAGCTGGGCGGTGGGGGAGGCGCCCGCTTGCTGGTACTTGAGCTGGGCGCGCTCCAGCTTTTCTTCGGGCGTCAGGTACCCAAACCGGGGAGCGCGCGGCTCAGGCTTGCTCAGCGCGGGTGACACAAAGCTCACACTGAGCGTGAGCGTAAGGGCGCCCAGGAAAGCACCACGCAACGTGCGCGCAACGCGGTGAGCACCGTCGTGCAAGGATGCAATGGAGGACCTTAAGCTCGAAGGTGAGAGGGAACAGGACATGCGCGACTGTGGAGCTATGGGTCGGGGGCCGTTTCTTCCGGTGTTCGTCATGGAAAGCCTGGCCCCATCACTACCACTGATCGGGGCAAATCGACCAAAGACAAAGGGAGCAGGTGTAGAGGGTTGCTGGGACAGGGTCGCTCATACTAGAAGACAAGTCTGTGCTGGGGCGCTCCCCCTGGCCAAAGTCCAGTGCTCATGACTTCTGATCGAAAGCCAGTTTGGATTTTCCGGCTGTCCGTTTACTCGGGGGCCGTGAGACCATGTGGAGGCAGAGATGGTTAACCCTCAGATGGTGATGTACGAAGAGGAGTTCACCCAGATCCAGAGCGTGGTTGATCGCTTGGTTCGTGAGGCGAACGCGAAGGTCGTCTTCATCGTCGATAAAAATGGTCAACTCATCGCCGCGAGCGGTGAGGTAGAAGAAATCGATACGACGTCTTTGGCGTCCCTCACCGCAGGCAACATCGCGGCGACCGGTGGTATCGCTAAGTTGCTCCGTGAAAACGAATTCGCCACACAGTTTCATGAAGGCGAAAATCAGAACATTCACATTCAGTTGGTGGGCAATCGCGTCATTTTGGTCGTGATTTTCGACACCAAATCGAGCCTGGGGCTCGTGCGACTGCGTGTGCGCAAGGCGACAGAAGAGCTCAACTCGATCTTCGAAGAACTGCTCAACAAGGCCCACAAGCCGGGCGAGGATTCACCTTTTGGTGAGATCACCGACGACGACATCGACAGCTTGTTCAACGATTAAGGAGACCCGAGACTGTGAGCTTCATCAATTACATGGCTCGGGAGATCAACTGCAAGATCGTCTACTACGGTCCGGGTCTCTGCGGCAAAACTACCAATCTCCAGTACATTTACGAGCGCACCAATCCGGAGGCCAAAGGCAAGATGATCAGCCTGGCCACGGAGACTGAGCGCACTTTGTTCTTTGACTTTTTGCCCCTGTCTTTGGGTGAAATCCGCGGGTTCAAGACGCGCTTTCATCTGTACACGGTACCGGGTCAAGTGTTTTACGACGCGAGCCGCAAGTTGATCCTCAAGGGCGTGGACGGCGTGATCTTCGTCGCCGATTCACAATTCGAGCGCTTGGAGGCCAACTTGGAGAGCATGGACAACCTGCGGGAGAATTTGGCCGAACAGGGCTATGACCTCGATAAGTTGCCCTTCGTCATCCAGTACAATAAGCGGGACCTGCCCAACGTGGTGGACTTGGATGAACTGCGTCGTGAACTCAATCCCAAGGGCGTTCCTGATTTTGAAGCCAACGCTCGTGATGGCACAGGCGTGTTCGAGACGCTCAAGGCGGTGAGCAAGGCCGTCTTGACCGAGTTGAAGAAGAGTGGCGGCGGTTGAGCGCCGCCAAAAGACGCAGACGCTCGACGCGTCCAAGCTGACGTTTGAGGCGCTGCGCGAAGCAGCGCTGCGCTATCTGGATCGCAGCGATGCGTCGGTCGCGCAGCTGCGCCGCGTGCTCATGCGTAGGGTGGCGCGCGCGGCCGATCCCACCCTTCAAAAGGACGCGACGGCGCAGGTGGAGCTCGTGTTGGCTCGCTTGATCGAGGCGCGGCTGCTCGATGATGCGCGCTTTGCACAGGCGTATGCGGAGGGGCAGCGGCGGCGCGGCACGTCCACCTTGGGTTTGCGCAGCAAAATGAGGGCGCGCGGCCTGGATGAGCAGGATGTCGAGGCCGCGCTCTCTTCTACCATCGAGAGCGATCTGTATAGCGAGGAACAGAGCGCGATGATCTATGCGCGTAAGCGGCGGCTCGTGACGCGCTTTGACGTGCGCGATCCAAAACAGCGACAAAAGGCGTTAGCGACCTTGGCGCGCCGGGGATTCTCCTTCGACATCGCGCACAGGGTGTTGGTTCAGCTCAGCGCGCGGTCGGAGCAAGACGTCGAGTTGGAGCAAGACGCCCAGCAGCTGGACCCCGACGACTCCTGATCGACCGTGTGCCTCATTTGGCGGGCGCCGTGTCGCTGGCGGATACGCCGGTCACCTGATCTGCCGCATTCACGTTGGCTTGCAGGCGGGCGCGCACCGCTTCATACGCGGAGGCAGACTCCAGCTCCTGCTTCAGAAAGGCGATGCGAGCGTCCGCGGTGGCCGCGTACCCGCGGGCGGGCGGAGGGATGTCGCCTGCCGGGGCTTTCTTGGCGGCGGTCTGCGCGGCCAGGGCCTGCGCCCTGTATTTGGTCCAAGCGATGATCGCGTCGGCGAGGGCGCCCTTCTTTTCTTGGTAGACGGCCGCGCAAAACAGTGATTGAAGTGTGAGTCGGTCGTTACCGACTGAGAAGCGCAGTGCGGAGGCGATGTATTCCGCGACGTGCTCGAGCTGGTTGTCCTTCAACGACACTTCAGCCAGCCGCAGATGACCCACTGGATTTTTGGGGTCGGCGGTGAGCGCCGCTTGGTAGTAGCTCTTCGCCGTAGGAAAATCGTGGGCGATGGCCGCTGCGTCGCCGAGCAGGACCTGCTGCCAAAACGGAGAAATGCCGCGCTTGTTCTCCGGATCGGTGGGGACGGGTTGTGGCTGCTTGCCGACGCCGGCTAAAGGAGCACGGGCGGCACTGGACCCTTGAGCGAGGGCGGGTCGGACAACCGTCGCACACAGCATGGCCGCACCGACCACGGCGCTCAAAGGAGCAGCGACGCGGAATGGAACAGCGCCGCGCGAACGCGACAAGGTGGGCGGCGGGGCAAAGTGGCGCGGCATGACGCGTAAACGGTAACGTCAGGCCACGCAAGCTGGCAAGCCGGGTGAAATCGCCGCGCTGACCTTCATGGACAAGGCGCGGAGCTGTAGGCTGGCCAGCGACCCATGCAGGTTCTTCGTTCGACTCCAAGATGCCGCGCCCTGGGTGCAGGGGGGGCGCCCGCAGCTCAGGCACTGCTTGTGGGGCGCTTGAGCAGGTCGCTCGGTTTCTTCCTTACCGTGGGTCTGGTGCTGATCGCTTGCGAGCGTAAGCCAAAACCCGAGCAAAAAGTCGCTGCGGTCGTGGTGCCCACAGCGTCGCCTCGCCCTTCACCGGCGGAGCCGCCAGCGCCGTGGCCGGTGGGCACCTGGCAGGCCGAGCTGGAACCAGGCGTGATGAAGCTGGTGATGACCGAGTCAGGAGAAGTCAGCGGGAGCTTCGACTACCGCGGTGATCCCGTACATGTGAGTGGTCTGTTTGAAGGAGAGCCCGTGATGTTGCGCCTCAAACTGACGGCCACTGCGTTCTACGGCACGCTGGTGTGCCTGCGAGAAGGCGACACGTGGGTCGGACAACTGCGTGCCTCTCCTCAAGCGCAGGCACAATTCGAAAATGATGCCGGACCATTTGGCGAAGAATGGAGCGTGACCTTGCATCGTCAGGCAAGCGCCGAGCAGCGCAAATGAATCCCCAGCCGGCTGTTACTGCGCACAGCTATCAAGCTGCGCTTTTTTGCGATGAGACTCCGCGCTTCGCGACGACGCAGCAGCCGGCTCACTCTGCCAAACATGTGAAAAGTGACCCGTCTCGTGTAAGGATGCGGCGGCCGTGGACCCGACCCAGAGCATTTTCGAGCGTCTGACTGCGCAGCGCGCGCGCCTGCGAGCAGCAGCCGCGATCGCCGGACGCGATCCAAGCACCATCAAATTGATCGCCGTGAGCAAGCGCCACAGCGTCGAGGCCATCCGTGAAGCTCATGCCGCAGGCCAGCGGGATTTTGGTGAGAACTACGTGCAGGAGTTGCTAGACAAGGCCAAGCAGTTGGTCGACCTACCGGACATCGTTTGGCACATGATCGGGCATCTGCAGTCCAACAAGGCGCGCCACGTTGCGCCCTTGGTCCACGCTGTGCACACCGTGAGCAGCGTGAGCTTGGCGGCCGAGCTGGGCAAACGCGCGCGTGGTCGCAACACGGCGCTCATGACCTTGGTCGAGGTCAACGTCAGCGGAGAATCCAGCAAGAGCGGCTGCACGCCTGAGGAGTTGCCCCAAGTGCTCCAGGCCATTGAAACGGAGCCCGGCCTTCGCTTGGCGGGTCTGATGACGATGCCCCCGTTTGACGAAGATCCTGGGCAAGCGCAGCCGCATTTCGCGCATTTGAGCGCGCTCCGCGAGCAGCACGGCGGGACGGCGCGCCTGCCGGAGTTGAGCATGGGGATGAGCCACGACATGGAGGTTGCCATCGCCGCAGGATCGACCATGGTTCGGATTGGCACCGCGATCTTTGGTGAGCGCAGCTGAGGCGCGCGGGCGCGGCGATGAGAGGCAGCCGACATGAAGTCAGGGCGAGACAGCGAGGGCCTATTCGAACGCGCGGGGCGCCTAGGGCGTCTCGACGCGGCAAGTCGCGCGCCGTTGCCTGATCGGATGCGCCCGCAGACGCTGGATGAGGTGGTGGGGCAAGCGCACTTGGTGGGGCCGGGCAAGTGGCTCAGGCAGAGCATCCTGGGCGACAACTTGGGGAGCCTGATTTTTTGGGGACCACCAGGTGTCGGCAAGACCAGCTTGGCACAGGTGATCGCGCACGCCACGCGCCGTAAATTCGTGCCTTTTTCCGCAGTGCTGGGCGGCGTGCCGGAGCTGCGCGCCATCCTGAAAGAAGCGGAGGAAGAGCGCAAGTACCGTGGCGGCTCGACCATCTTGTTCGTCGACGAAATTCATCGCTTCAACAAAGCCCAGCAGGACGCGTTCTTGCCGCATGTGGAGCGCGGCACCGTGACGTTGATCGGCGCGACCACGGAGAACCCCTCGT
>JACZCW010260462.1_pt1 | contig 14665 bp, 32 predicted proteins | sample 8641861 | NCBI WGS metagenome assembly JACZCW01 (sample SAMN15324607, study PRJNA640507) | soil metagenome | isolation source: intercropping sugarcane | place: China: Luxin town, Laibin City, Guangxi Province | collected 2019-07-25 | depth 10cm m | reverse complement strand
CGCGCCGACGTACTGCGCGCGCTGCCGCCGCGAGCACCGGCCCGACCAGCGTCACCGGCCCCGTGTCGAGGCCGCGGACTGGCTGTGGTGGACCCGCCGCCGCGTGGCCCGCGCCGTCCGCCGATTGCTCGACCACTGACATCACCCTGTTCACCGCCATGATCAAGCCGCAGGAGACCGCGCGATGACCGACCTCGAGACCATCAACCTCGCCCACCACCGCCTCCGCAACCACGAGAACGAGCTGCGCTCCAACATCTACGGCCCCAACCCCGCCGCCGAAACACTGATCATCGACCAGCGCGACGGCGCGCTCTACCGCTACACCGCGCCGACGTTCACCCCGCTCGGCCACGGCCCGGACGCGTGGATCGGCGAGCTGCCGCATACGCCCTGGCCGCCGGCCCCGCAGCCCGCCGAGCCCGACGAGGACGTTGTGCCCGGCATGAGGCCGGACGGCTACATATCCCGCCACCGGCGCCGTCTCGCGCCGCTGCTGCGCGGTGTGCTGATCGGCGGAGGCGTGGTGGCCGCCGTCTACACCGGGCTGATCGTGGCCGCGTGGGCGGTGATCGCGTGAGCGGCTACGAGGACGCGCCCGAGGTCATGTACGGCGACGGGGGGCTGACCGCCGACCAGGCGCTGGCCCGCGCCCGCCGCGCCCTGCAGGTCGCCGAGGCCAACGCCGACCACATCGTCGCCGCATATCAGCACGGCGACGCGGTCTGGACCACCGCCGACGCGATCGCCCACGCGGCCGCCCGGGCGCAGATCGGCCGGGGCTGGGTGGAGCTGGGTGCGGCGCTGCGGAGGGCCGAGCGGTGACCGCGCCGACCCCCAACGCCGAGCCGGTCGACGACTACGACGAGCACTGCCACGGCGAATGCCGCAGCACGTACGACGACGAGTCCGGCGAGATCGTCGACGACGGCATCGAGTGCGCGCACTGCGAGTGCTGCTGCGGCTGCCTCGCCTGCGAGTACGGGCCCCGCGACGGCATGCAGCTCACCGCCGAGCAGCGCGCGCCGATCGCCGCGTTCGAGGCGACCGACGGCGAGCTGGCCCACGAGACGCGGGACGCCGACGACGAGCCGACCGAGCCGGACTTCGACGACGTCCCGCCGAACGCCGGGAGCGCCTCATGAGCCGCGCCATCACCACCCGCCTCGTCCGCAAAGGCGACCACACCGAACTCTCCGCCACCTGGGAGCCCTACACGGTCGCCCCCGGCGAGCCCGACATCTACGGCCACGTCCTCCGCCGCCACATCGGCTACGTCGAATGGGAAATCACCGCCGGCCCACACGGGGAGCCCCTCGCCTGGGGCGTGACCCTCACCAAAAGCGGCGCATGGATCGAAGCGACCGTCGCCGCGTGCCGCCGCGACATCATCGACCGCGCCCGGGAACAGGCACGCCGATGAACCCCACCGACTCCCGCAACCTGGTCGCCCGGTTCCAGGCCGGCGACACCGCCGCGTTCGCCGACATCTACCGCCACTACCAGCCGATGATCCGCGGCTACGTCCGCTCCTGCCTGCCCGCCCACGCCGACGACATCACCCAAGACGTCTTCGTCAAGGCCTGGTCCGCGCTGCCCCGCTGGCAGGACCAAGGCAAAGGCCTCGGCTCGTGGCTGATCGTGATCGCCGTGAACCTGGTCCGCTCCCACGCCCGGTCCGCGTACACGACCCGGGTCACGCTGGGCAAGGTACCCGACCGGGCCGACACCGCGGCCGGCCCGGACACCGCGGCTGCGGACACGATCGTCCGTGAGGCGGTCGAGAAGGCGCTGGCCACGCTTCCTAGCGAGCAGCGGCGGGCCGTCACCCTGTACTACCTGCGCGGGTTGAGCACGGACGAGACAGCACGGGCGATGGGCCGGGACACGGTGACCCGGCAGGCCACCACGTCGTTGCTGTTCCGGGCACGGCGGGCGCTGGCCGCGCAGCTGACGGGTGTCGCCGATGCCTGAGCAACAGCCCCTGAGCAACAGCCCCACCCTGCCGCCGGCCACGGTCGTCGACGGGCCCGGCGTCTACTCGATCCCCGAGGCCGACTACCACGCCCGCCCCGAACTGTCCTCCACCGGCATCCGCAAGCTCCTGCCCCCGTCCTGCCCGGCGCTGTTCAAGCACTGGCGCGACAACGGCGACCCGCCGAAACGGGCGTGGGAGGTCGGCTCCGCCGCGCATAAGCTGGTCCTCGGCGTCGGCCCGAAGCTCGTGCGGATCGACGCCGAGGAGTGGCGCAGCAACGCGGTCAAGGCCGAGGTCGCTGCCGTCCGCGACGCCGGCTCTGTGCCGCTGCGGCCGTCCGACTGGGACGTCGTGCATGCCATGGCCGACGCGCTCCGGGCCCATCCGTTCGCCGGGAAGCTCTTCGAGCCGGGCACCGGCCGGGCCGAGCAGACGCTGATCTGGCAGGAGTCGGCGACCTACATGCCCGAGGGCCGCGAGGTCGTTGGGCGGGCGGTGCCGGTGCGGTGCCGGGCGCTCGTCGACTGGCTGCCGAACCCGCGGGCCGGCCGGATGGTCGTGCCCGACTTCAAGAGCGCGGCCAGCGCGGCCCCGGCGAAGATCGAACGGACGATGGCCGACTTCGGCTACCACGTCCAGCTCTGCCTCTACCTGCGCGGCCTGCGCGCGCTCGGCCTGGCCGGCGACGACGCCCAGGGGCTGCTCGTCGTGCAGGAGAAGACCGCGCCGTACCTCGTCACGGTGGTGCAGCCGGACCGGGACGCGATGCGGCTGGCCGAGATGCGCATCCGCGAAGCCCTCGACATCTACGCCGAGGCCACCGCGACCGGCCGGTGGAAGGGCTACTCCGACGACGTCGTTCTCGCGTCGCTACCCCCCTGGGAACTCAAGGAATTGGAAGGACAGGTCTGGTGACCACCAACGCTCTCGACCGGATCGCGACGCCGGCCCCCGACCACGTCGGCCAGGCCACCGCGATCGAGCAGTCCCGCGCCGCCGCCGAGGTCGCCGCCGCGGTGCACGTCGCCCAGCAGAACCCCCGCAACATGCAGAAGGCCATGGCCGAGATGCGCGAGTCCTGCGCGCAGATCCGCCTCGCCGAGCGGGCGTTCTTCCGCTACAAGCGCGGCGGCGGCAACGTCACCGGCGCCACCGTCCACCTCGCCCGCGAACTCGCCCGCTGCTTCGGCAACGTGCAGTACGGCGTCGCCGAGCTCCGCCGCGACGACGCGGGCGGCTACTCCGAGATGCAGGCGTACGCGTGGGACGTCGAGCGGAACACCCGCTCGGCGCAGATCTTCGTGGTGCCGCACGCCCGGGACACCACGAAGGACGGCCGAAAGCCGCTCGTCGACCTGCGGGACATCTACGAGAACAACGCCAACATGGGTGCCCGCCGGCTTCGCGCCGCGATCTGGGCGATCCTGCCGCCCTGGTTCGTCGACGAGGCCGAGGAGATCTGCAACCGCACCCTGGCCGACGGCGGCGGGGTGCCGCTGCCGAAGCGGATCGCCGACTGGATCGCGGCGTTCGGCCGGCAGGGCGTCTCGGTGCAGCAGCTGGAGCAGAAGATCGGCCGGGAGTCGGGGCGGTGGACGGAGCATGACGTCGCCCAGCTGGCGGTGATCGGGAAGTCCGTGGCGCGCGGTGAGGCCCGCCTCGAGGACGAGTTCCCGCCGGAGCGGGTGACCCGCGAGGAGATCACGGGCGCGTCCCCGAAGTCCAACGAGGCGGCTCCGAAGTCCAACGGGCTGTGCGGGTTCGAGACGCCTGACGGCCGCTGCAACCTGCCGGCCGGCCATCGGACCGGGCCGGACGAGGGCGGCTACGACGGCCACGACGTGGTGCCGGACGGTGAGCCGGCGTGATCCGGCCGCTGCGCCTCGTCGCGCTCGACCTCGGCCTCGCCAACGCCGGCATCGCGACCACCCACGACCAGGCCGGCCAGCCCCGCCTGTCCTGCCGCACCGTCAGCCCCCGGAAGCGGCCGTCGCCGACCCTCATGGACCACTGGCGGGCCAAGGAAATCATCGACTCGATCATGGCGTCCGTGCGGTGCCGGCCGGACCTGGTCGTGATCGAGCGGCCGCTGCAGATCTCCGGGCAGGGCGACACGTCGGTGCGGCTCGGCGAGATGCACGGGGCGATCAAGCACTGGCTGTTCTCCCAGCGGCTGCTCTACGTCGACGTGCACACCTCCCACGTCAAGCAGTACGCGACCGGGAACGGCGGCGCGAAGAAGGACCTCGTGGTCCGGGAGGTCATCGGCCGCTACGGACAGCTGCTGCACGTGCACACCGACCACGAGGCCGACGCGGTGTCGCTGCTGATGCAGGCGGCCGACCACTACGGCTCCACGGTGACCAATCCCGCCGGGGAGCAGGTCGCGGTGCCTGATGTGCCGGTCAAGCACCGCAAGGCGCTGGCCGGCACGCGGTGGCCCGAGCTGCTGATCGGGGCGGAGTGATGTGGGCGCGGCTGCGGGCGTGGGCGTCCCGCCCGGTTCTCACGCCGGACGTGATCGCGATCCCGCACTCCGCGCTCGCGGACCGGTTCGACGCGGTGAAGCTGCGCTGCCTCACCGTCCTGGACGAGCAGGCCCGGCACCGGCCGGAGGACCGCGACGACCAGCTGATCGACCTCGCTGTCGACGTGCTGAACACGCTTGGCGTGGGTCTGGCGAAGCCGTCGCCGGGTGAGGTGCCTGTCGTTCCGGGGTGGTCGCTGTGAGCGCGCTGCTGGCCGCCGCCGGGGACGACCCGGGCCGCAACGCGAAGGGCCTGATCATCGGCTTGGTCGTCGCCGTCGCCGCGATCGCCCTCTGGGCGGGAGGAAGCAACCGCAATGGCCGCTGAACTCCTCCGCCTCCCCGTCGCCGACATCCACCCCAGCCTCAACGCCCGCGGCCACCTCGGCGACGTCGACGAACTGGCCCTGTCCCTGAAAGTCCTCGGCCTGCAGAAGCCGCTGATCGTCATGCCCCGCCCCGGCGGCGGCTACGAACTGCTCGACGGCCACCGCCGCCACGCCGCCGCCCGGAAAGCCGGGCTCACCGAGGTTGAGGCGATCGTGCGGGACGACCCGGGCGAGGCCGGCCGGTTGCAGGCGCAGCTGGCGATGGAAACCCACGCGAAGGGCTTCGACCCGATGGCCGAGGCGCGGGCGCTGCACGCGCTGATGTTCAGGCACAACCTGACCCGGGAGCAGATCTCCCGCACGGTTGGCCGGACGCCGGGGTGGGTGCGGGACCGGATCTCGCTGGTCCACCTGACGGCGGCCGAGCAGGCCCGTGTGGCGTCGGGGTCGCTGTCGCTGACGATGGCGCTGCACATTCTCGCGACGCGGCGCGCTGCCCGCGATGGTAGGCCGGCGCCGAAGTTGGTGCTGCCGACGGACCCGCCGCCGGGCAGCGGAGGAAACGGCTGCAAGCACTGCTGGCAGCACTGCCCGAGGTCCGCATGAGCGCCCCCCGCAGCCCGGACCCGGACGCCGTGATGGTCATGGGCGTCCTGCTCGCCTCGCCGAACCGCGACCAGCCCGGCGCGCTGCTGGCCGCCGCGAAGGCGTACGCGGCCCTCAAATCCTCCCGCGAGCGCGAACAGCGCGCGCGGCCAACCAACACCGAACGGAGCACCACCAGCATGACCAGCGACATCACCGTCAACCTGTCCGGCACCTGGTCCGCCAAACAGCGCGAGAACAACGGTCTCGACCTGGTCGCCGGATACATCCGCCGACAGTGGAAAGCAGGCCACCAGGTGCCCCGCGTCCCCGTCGTCGGCTACATCGAATATCACAACTGGCACGAGCCGATCTCGGGTCAGGTCCTCGTCGTGTCGGTGCCGGTGATCGAGCCCGCGTTCGAGGCCGACGGCTCGGACCCGAACGGGGCCGGCGCGCAGCTGATGCAGATCCTCGACGATCTCCGGAAGCAGCGTGGTAAGGGCAACGTCAACGAGGTGCCGTCGCGGGCCGGGGAGATGGCCGGGCAGATGGGCTTCGACTTCGACGGCCCCGGCGAGGAAGAAGGCGAGGAAGAAGCGGAGACGCGGCTCGGCCCGGACGGTCCGCGCGAGGTGCCGCCGCCGTCCGCGGAGGAGGAGCTGGCGGAGCGCGCCGAGGCGAAGGCCGCCGGCGTCCCGGCCGCCGAGTTCTCCGGCGGTGCGGCATGACGAACCGCGACCCCGACCTGCGCAAGTCCCCGGCCGCGCGCATCGTCTTCCTCGACACGGAGACCACGTCGCTGCGACCCGACCGGCGCGCCTGGGACATCGGCCTGATCCTCCGCGATCCCGGCCAGCCCGACGTCGAGCACCAGTGGTTCGTGCCCACCTGGGAACTAGACCTCGCCAACGCCGACCCATTCGCCCTGAATATCGGCCACTTCTACGAGCGCCACCCGCAGATGAACGGCGACGGCATCGCCGCCGACTGGGAGCGCCCCGACGAGGGCGAGGTGCTCGACGAGGTCGAGCGGCTGACCCGGGGCGCGCATCTGGTCGGCGCGGTCCCGGACTTCGACGCCGAGGTCCTCGCCACCCGGATGCGGGTGCACGGGATCGCGCCGTCGTGGCACTACCACCTCATCGACGTCGAGGCGCTGGCGGTCGGCTTCATCGCCGGGTGCGCCGCCGACCCGGTCCCGCTGCCGTGGAACTCGGACGAGCTGACCGCCCAGCTCGGCCTCGACCCGGTGCCCGAGGCCGACCGGCACACCGCTCTCGGTGACGCCCGGTGGGCCCGCGCCATCTACGACCGCGTGACGGGCGGTGCCAGCTGATGCCCGCCCCGTTCACCGCCACCGCCGACGAACTCCGCTGCGCCGCCGAGTTCCTCGAGTCGCTCGGCGCCGCCACCGAGAACACCGGGGTCATCATCTCGGACACGTTCACGGTCCAGCTGTCCGAGGAGGGCAGCTCGATCGAGGCCCAGTGGGACGGCGCGAACGGCCGGTACGTCCTCTCCGACCGGGTCGGTGGCTGATGGCCGAGACGATCACCCCACGCCCCACTCAGTTCCAGCTGAGCCTGCTCGCCGACATCGCCAACGGCCGGGTCGGCGACGACGCTGACCACACCGTCTGGGTCGACCTCGGCGACGGCGACCGCGGCAACGTCTCCACCGCCGTCTGGGAACTCGAGCGCGCCCCGTACCGGTGGGTGCACCAGCACGACGGCGAACGGATCTGGCGGCTCACCGACGCCGGCCGCGACACCATGCAAGGGCGGGCGTCATGACCGCACTCATCGCCCTGACCCAAAACGTCAGCCTCCTGTGGCAGATCGCCTACACAACCGCGCTGATCCTCCACATCGCCGTCATGCTGGGCTACCGCTCCAACCGGCTGCACCGGGCGCTCAACGCGGCCGCACGCATCCACCAGGAGCTGTGGCTGTTCGCGCCGGCCGGGCTGGTCGTCAATGCGGTGATCATCTGGAACGGGCCGGTTCCGTGGATGATCGTGTTCTCGGCGTTTGGCCTGCTGGTTTGGTGGCAGGCCCGGAAATGGCCAGACGATAACGTCTGGAAGCGGCGCGGGAAGAAGCTCCGCGACAAGGTAGCCGTCAGCGCGGGGCGGCTGGTTGTCGTGCCTGCGGGGGCGTCATCATGACGGCCCGACCGAGCGTGCGGCTCCGGCCGGCCCCTGCGCCGGCGTCCGGGCTGCCTGACCAGCTCGACACCACCGCCCGGCAGGTCCGGGTCGACGGCCGCGACGACACCCCGGTGCACCGGCTGGTCGGCGAGCCGTACACGGTGAACGGCGGCGGCCGTCACTACCGGATCCTGTGCGGGGGGACGTTGACGTCGTTCGGCGGGGCGATCCTGACGACGCGGGAGACCGACTGCGGGCGCTGCCGGGGCGGTGGCCGCCGATGACCGCCGTCGTGCTCCTGATCGCAGCCGCCCTCACCGCACGGGCGCTATGGACACACATCAGACGCCACGACCGTCAGGCGACCGCCCGGTACCGCGTCGACTGCCCCGAACCGGCATGCACCGTCTCGGCGATGTCCGCCGCCGCGCTGGCCCACCACCATGAGCGGGCACACCTGGCCGGGAAGGGCAGCGCCAGCCAGGCGTCGGGCTCACCCAGCCAGAACGGCGGCAGGCATGGCTAACACCGCCGAGATCATCCGGCTCATGCGGCACGCCGCCAACCGGCTGAACGAAGAGGACGCCCACGAGATCGTGCCGCCGGGCGTCAGCATCGGGTACCGGGAGCGGGCGATCTCGACGGCGGCCGCCATGACCTACGCCGAGGCGATCCTGCGGACCGTGGCGGCCGTGCTCGACGAGTCGGAGGCGGCCGATGGCTAGCCTCCGCAAGCTCCGCCGCCGCATGCGCACCTGGCGCCGGTACACCGCCCGCTACCGCCACCTGTCCGCCTCCGCTCGGGACCCGTGGCCGCACCTGCCGCCCGGCTACTGGCGCGCCCAGCATGCCGTCCTGCGGGAGGAGGAACGCCGCTTCTGGGCCGAGACCCCGGAGATCTGGATGGGCGGCCCCGAAGGCGAGCAGGTACTGATCGCCGACGTCCTCGACTGGCCGCCGCCGACCGACGAGGAGCAGCGTCGCCGCGACCACCTCGACGCCTGCTGCGACGACCTCCACAACGACCCATGCGAGTACTGCGAGCAGACCGACTGCCTCGGCGACTGCTGGGGCGAGGAATACGAAGACGACGAACCGGCCATGCGCGTCATCACCGAGACGGCCTTCGCCGAACGGGGGCTGCTATGAGCAACGTCCAGACCGAGATCCCCATCTCCCGGCTCTCCGACGAAGACCGGGACGCCGCCACCCGCTACCTCACCCGCAAAGGACACGCGGACCTGCTGCCCATCCTCGGCCTCGCCGACCCGCCGGCCCGGGAGCGAACGCCGTGCCCGTCATGCGGTAAGCCCCTGCCCGACCCGCTCACCAACGGCGGCCGCAAACCGTGCCAGCGAAAGAGGTGCGCGGCCGGACCCGCGGCGCGGGGGGTGAAGCGGTGACCGCACAGCCGAAGGTCGAGATACGGGCGACCCCAGCCCTGCACGGCTCGTTCTCCCGGCACGTCGCATGGTGCCACGAACCGGGCTGCACCTGGATCTACGTCAACGGCGTCAAAACCGACGTGCAGGAGATGGCCAAGTACCACCGCGCCCAGCACCGGAACGCCGCTGCCGGGGGTGGCCGGTGAAGCTGCACCCGCGCACCCAGCCCGTCGGCTCGGCCAGCGCCTACACCCGCAGCGCCCTGCTCGACATCCAGGACGAATTCGAGCTCACCGACGTCGAGATGCTCCGCATCCTCCTCGAAGCAGCCGAACGCGTCTCCAAGCACCTGCTGCGCGCCGAACGGCACCCCGACAACCAGGAGCTGAAGGGCGACGAGGCATGCAACGGGCTGTGCCGCCACGACCTCCCCACCCCGCCCGACCGGTGCTCCGACTGCGGCCGCGGCGCCCGCCACCTCGAGCCCGTCTACGAGACCGTCCACGGCGTCCGCGAGGTCGCGGGCTGGCTCGGCCCGGGCTGCTACCGCAAACACCTCGCACGGGCGGAACGCGCCGTCGCCATGCCCCTCGGAGGTGGCGGCCATGCCTAGCGACTTCGAGCGGCGCGCCATCCAACGCCTCATCGACCAGGCAACCGAACTCGGCGTCCACATACCCGAGAACATCCTCTGCCTGCTCAAGGCCGAACACGGCGTCGGCGGGGCCGTGCTGTGGGCCAAAGCCCACCCAGACGCCGACGGCACCGGCTGCTGCTGGGGCGACGTCCAGCACGGCCCGTACGGCTGCACCTGCTGGGTGCCGATCTTCGACACCGAGCAGGCCACACCGATCCCGCCGCAGCGCCCCGAGGACATCGAGGTGCAGCGCCGCATGTGCGGGGACTGCGCCTTCCGTAAAGGCAGCCCCGAACGGGCCGAGGGCTACTCGGAGGAGGCACTGCTCTCCCTCGCCACCGAGGGCACCCCGTTCTACTGCCACGAGGACATGCGCCGGCCGGTCCGCTGGGAACATCCCGACGGGCGGGTCATCGACGGGTCGCCGGACGACTGGCAGCCCCCGATCGTGGCCGGCCTGCCGTATCGGCTCGACGGGCGGCCGGGGCTGCTGTGCGCCGGATGGGCCGCCCGGGCCGCGCGGGCTGATACGAAGCGGGCCGTGCGGTGAGCCGCGTGCTGGCCCGGGTCGCCGTGATCCTCACCGCCGCCACCACCCTCACCCTCATCTCGGCCATCGGGTGGTGGACACCATGACCATCGACCCCACCCCCGAGATGATCCGGAACATCCGCTCCCGCATCGGCGGCAGCGAGATAGCCGCCCGATCCGCGGCAGAGGCCGTACTCGCCATCGTCGAACGCGACCAGGCCACCGAACTGACCGATCTGCGCGCCCTGTTCCAACTCCAGTGGACCCGCTCGCGCGAGGCTGACGCTAGGTGGCGCGCCGAGGACCCTGAGGCAAGGGCGAACATCACGCCCGACCTCGGCGTGCTGCTGCGATGGCTCATGGACAGCGCCGACCAGGCGTACGGCCGAGGCCGCGACGACGAGGCGGCCGGGTTGCCGCTTCCCGACCACCTCGCCGATCCGCACTGCGGCAAGCCGGTCGGAGAGCACATGCTGTGCGCCCGCCCGCCCGGCCACGGCTTCCCGCCATGCGGCTTCCCGGTCGGCGGCGACGGGCGGGAGCTGGCGTCATGACCAAGTCGACCAGGCCGTCGTGCGCGTGGTGCAGCGGGCCGATCCCGGCCCGGGCGCGACGCGACGCCTTGACGTGCTCGCAACGCTGCCGCCAGGCCCGGCACCGCGTCACCGTGGCGGTACGCGACAGCTCGCCGCGATCGCCACACGACGCGTCGCGTGAACCTCGAGTGTCGCGCGACGGATCGGCGGCCGCGGCGGGCGACGGCTCACCTCGAGCACTACGCGACGTGTCGCGCGTCGACCAGCCTCTGCAGGCGCGACGGTTCGCGTACGCCGACCCGCCCTACCCGGGCAAGTCGTTCTACTACCGCGACCACCCCGACTTCGCCGGCGAAGTCGACCACGCACAGCTCCTGTCGCGGCTGGCCACGTACGACGGCTGGGCCCTATCCACATCCGCCCGGGCGCTACCCGACGTCTTGGCGCTAGCCGTCGCGCAAGGCCTCACCGTACGGGTCGCCGCGTGGATCCGTGGCGCCCGGCCGCACGAGACGGCTCTGCACGCGCTCAACGCGTGGGAGCCGGTCGTGTACGCACCCGTCGCGCGGGCCCGCGACGTGTCGCCCCGCACCGGCGCGGCACGACGGATCGACGTCCTCCGCCACGGCGTCGGCCCAATGCTCACCCTCCCCAACCGCGTCATCGGCACCAAACCCGCCGCGTTCTGTCGCTGGGTCTTCGACCTGGTCGGCGCGACGCCTCGCGACCAGCTCGACGACCTGTTCCCCGGCTCCGGCATGGTCGGACGCGCCTGGGCCGCCTACTGCGCAACGACGGTGGCCTGATGCCCCGCCAGTTCGGCAAGGTCGACGGCTCGGTCAGCTGGAACCGCTGCACCAGCTGCGGCACCACCCACCGCACCGAAGTCCCATGCCCACCCGTCGGCGTCTGGCTCGTCCTCGCACTCTGCGGCCGCTGCAACCCCAAAACCGGCCTCTACTGCACCCGCCACCGCGACCGCATCACCGACACCGAACCCCCACCGCCGCCCACCGAAGACGTGCAGCTCCTCCGGATCGGAGGCGATGCCTGACACCTGGCCGTCCACCCCACCCAGCGCGGCCGGGCCGCACCAGACCCCATACGCACCACCCCGAAGGACACCGACATGACGTGGTTCAAGGTCGACGACTCGTTCCACTCCCACCCCAAGGTGCTCGCCGCCTCGCCGGCCGCGCTGGGCCTCTGGGTGGTCGCTGGCTCATGGGCCGGGGCGAACCTCTCCGATGGGTTCATCCCGGACCACGTGCTGCCGCGACTACTCACGGACGCAGCAACGCTCGCGCAGGAGCTGGTCACCGCCCGGCTGTGGAGAAGGGTGCGCGGCGGCTACAGATTCCACGACTGGGCCGACTTCAACCCCGCCGCGAAGGCCGTCCTCGCCGACCGCGAGGCGGCCCGCGTCCGCATGCGAGCGGTACGCGCCCGGCGCAAAGAAGGGCCAACGAACGATCAACGAGCGGACTTCGAACAAAGCTCGGAGAAAGGTCGAGGATCGCTCGACGACGGTCCGAGAAACAGAACCGCCCGAGGTCAGAACAGCAATGGTTCGGGCGAACAGAACGCGAACGTTCGCCCTGTGTTCGCAACCCCGACCCGACCCGACCCGTTCTTAGGGGGCGCTCTAGGAGATCCACTTACGCCGGGCACGCGAACAGGCCCGCCCCCCTCGAAATGCCCCGAACACGAACACCTCGACGAGCCGCCCAACTGCGGCCGATGCGCCGACCTCCGGCGAGCCCGCACCCGCTGGGACATCGCCGACGCCGAACGGCTACGCACCGCCGAGAAATGCCCGAAGCACCGCGGCCAGCTCGCCCACAACTGCGCGCTCTGCCGATCCGAAGCCGTCGGCGGCGACGCATGACCAACGACGACATCGGCCCCGAGCAGCTCGCCGACATCATCGACGAACTCCAAGTCCTCTGGCCCGCCCTGCCCATCGCGCTCCCGAGAGACGCCGGCACCAGCAGCGGCGAACGCGTCACGACCTCGGAGCAGGTCCACACCGTCCCCCTCAACGTCGAAGTCGCCGCCGTCATCACCGACCTCGAGCACCACGTGCCCGGCTGGACCGCATGGGCCGCCCGCACAGCCGGCCTCGGCCCGACACCCAGCACCGTCCCCGCGTGCCTCCGCCAGCTGGCCGGCATCCACCACCGGCTCCTCGAACAAGGCCGCACCCGCGACGCCGCCCGCCTCGCCGACACGGTCCAAGGCTGGCTCGGCGCCGCCCGACGTGCTCTCGGCCTCGACGCCCCCGACGAACACTTCGGCGAATACTGCCCACGCCACGACCAACCCCTCATCGGCCTCATGCGCCCCGGCGACGTCGGCCACCTCCGCTGGACCAAGCTCGACCAGGCCGGGCATCCCGTCGACCCCACCATCACGTGGACACACGTCGACGTCGTGTTCTGCCGCCACTGCGACAGCCTGTGGACACCCGACCGGTACATGTGGCTCAACCGGCTCATCAAGCAGGCCAACCGCGAGCGCGCCGCGGCCCCCCAAACTGTCGTACCCGAGGGAGAAGATGCAGCGTGAGCCCTGTGCTTGGGGGGTGAATCACCCCTGTGCTTGGAGGCTCAGCAGGGGGGTCAATCACCCCTGTGCTTGCGTCCTCAGTAGAGGGGTCTGCGACCCCTGTGCTTGGGGCGGTTCGCTACATCAAGGCCGTCGCCGTCGACTTCGAGCCGACCTTCGGACTTACCCTGGACGCATGGATCAGCCAGACAAAGTCGACGCCACTCTGGCAGCCACGTACGCCTGCAAGCTCACCGGACACGCCTACAAGCCCGGCACCGTCCGGCAATGGGCGAACCGCCGCCACATCGCCCGCTACGGACGACGAGGCCGCGCCACCCTCTACGACCTCCGCGAGATCCACATCTACCTGACCGGCCACGACCCGTACGAAGAAGGGCCGATTGCGGATCTTGAGCATGCCGTGTAACACTTCAAGCCGCTAGGACTCTGCCTGTATCCACGGCGAGCCCAACGACCCAAGAGCCCCGCAGCGGATCACCGCGCGGGGCTTCGTCGTTTCCAGACCCACACACGAGGAGGCCTTCCGTGCCGCTCACCGCCAGCATCAAGGCCGGCATCAAGGCCTCCCACACCCGCGCCCTCGACCTCGGCACCCCCGCCTACCAACTCAACAAAATCCTCGAAGTCGCCCTCGCCAACGGCACCGGCAGCGGCCAAGCCGACCTCCTCTTCACCGACACCCGCACCGTCGCCGCGTCCGGCACCGACGCCCTCGACCTCGCCGGCGGACTCACCGACGCCTACGGCACCACGCTCACCTTCGTCGAGCTCCGCGCCGTCCTCGTCGTCGCCAGCTCGCTGAACACCAACAACGTCCGCGTCAACCGGCCCGCCTCCAACGGCGCCCCGCTCTTCCTCGCCGCCGGCGACGGCATCGACGTCCCGCCCGGCGGCGCGTTCCTGTGGACCTCCCCGGCAGACGGCAAGGTCACCGTCACCGCGGGCACGGGCGACCTGCTGAACATCGACAACGCCAGCTCGGGCAGCTCGGTCACCTACGACGTCGTCATCCTCGGCGTCAGCGCGTGAACCACGGCGATCAGCTCGCGGCCGCTGTCGCCGAGCTTGAGCAGATCCACGAGACGGCCCGCACCCGCCTGGCGCAGGACATGCCTGCCGTTGACCCGTACACCGTGGTGGACCACACAGGCCGAACCGTCCTGCTGGACAGCCTCACCGCCATCGTGAACGCGCGCGCTGTACTCGCTGAGAGCGCCAGCATCGACACCACGCACATGGCTGCCGCGGTCACCGTGCACCCTGGCGACAAGCTCCTTATCGGGCTGTCATCGAGCGGAGCCTCCGAGATCGGCGCGATCGTCGATGCCATCAAGGCGACCCTCCCTGGCGTCGAGATCTGCGTCATGGAACAGGTCTCGGCCATGGCCGTCGTGCGAGGCGGCGGAGACACCCGGGCCTGACCATGCGCAGGGT
>JACZCW010010982.1_pt1 | contig 14675 bp, 7 predicted proteins | sample 8641861 | NCBI WGS metagenome assembly JACZCW01 (sample SAMN15324607, study PRJNA640507) | soil metagenome | isolation source: intercropping sugarcane | place: China: Luxin town, Laibin City, Guangxi Province | collected 2019-07-25 | depth 10cm m | reverse complement strand
GGCCCCACAACGCGAAAGGGTGGCGTTCGCAGCCAAGTCAAAGGGGGCGCGAACGGGTCGGACTATTTCATTTATGTTTCGTTGGCACTCACCTCACTCACGGCGCTGCGTGCGCATCCTGTTCGCGACGCGATTTTCGCTCGAAATATTTCTTCTATGTTTCCATGTGACTGTTTATTTCTATTCAGTTTCACACTTTTCGTGAAAATTGAGCGATTCAGAAACAGTGGGCCGGAAGAATGGATTCATCGAAGGCCGAACCATGACCCACTCCGAATCCAGAAGCCTCAAGCCCCCCCAAGCCTTGCGTGTGGCTGTCTCCAATCTCAAAGAGCGGGACGAACTCGCCCGCACCTTCGCCGAGCTCGGTGCAGTAGTGGAAAGTTTTGCGGATTCTGCTGGAGACGCTGGAGCGGTACCGCTCGAGCGCTGGAGCGCCCAGCTCGTCTCGGGTGAGTTCAGTCACGTGATATTTGCGTCCGCGCAGGGCGTGCGCCTTGTGGTGGAAATGGAACCCGAAGGAGAGCGCCGGGACAAGATGCTCGCGGCGCTGGGCAAATGCGTGATCATCGCCCGGGGCAAAATGCCCGCACAGGCGCTGGCCGAGTTTGGGATCCACGCAGCGCACGTCGTAAAGCCCCCCACTGTCGAAGCGCTCCTCGAAGTCATCAACGCCGATGGCCTGATTGGCAAGGTGGTGGGCGTGCAACCCTTCGATAAGGCGCAGGAGCACCGCTTGGCGAGCGCTATTGAGGCTCAGGGTGGCATTGCCCGCCTCGTCGCACCTGTCACCACGGTCGATCCGGAAGCCACGCGCCTTTTGGAGCGCATCCTGAGCGAAGAGCTGGGTGCGGTTGCCTTCTTGTCCGAACGAGCTGCGGCTTGGATGTTCGATGCCTGTCGTGTGTCGGGTCAGGAAAGCCGCTTGGTGCAGGCGCTGCGCACCGTCTTCGTGCTCGCGTCGGAACAAGCGACCGATTTACTCCGTCGGCGGGGGGTCCATCCCCACCTCGTGATGAGTCACTCCGCCATTGTTACCCCAGATAAAAACGTCATCGCAGAAGCGCTCGGTTTTACGGATCCCTCAAAAATGCATCAAAACGCAGCAGTCGGCCGCGAACGTGTGGTCATCGTCGGAAATGGAATGGTGGGTTACAAACTGTGTGACCGCTTGACGGATAGCCCGGAAAGCCGGGAAAAGTTGTCCGTTGTAGCCTTGGGCGAAGAGCCCCTCCCCGCTTACGACCGCGTTCATCTCAGCGAGTACTTCTCCGGCAAGACGGCGGAGCAGCTCTTGCTCGAGCCCGCCCACTGGTATCGAGATCGCGGCATCGATTTGCGTCTGAACCAAAAGGTTCTGCGCATCGATCGGGAATCTCGCCTGGTCATCACTCAACATGGCGAAGAGGTCCCCTACGACACGTTGGTCCTCGCCACAGGGGCCGGGCCCTTCGTTCCGCCCATTCCAGGCACGGAGAAGAAGGGTGTTTTCGTTTACCGCACCATCGATGATCTGAACGCCATCACGGAGTACGCCAAGCGCTGCCAATCCGCAGCTGTGATAGGTGGTGGCCTCCTGGGTCTGGAAGCGGCAAAAGCAGCCAAAGATCTCGGGCTAGAAACCCACGTCATCGAGATGGCACCCCGCCTCATGCCACGTCAGTTGGACGACGCTGGGGCCACGCTCTTGAAGCGTGAAATCGAGAGTTTGGGGTTGAGCGTCCATTTAGGCAAGCGCACGACCGGCATCGCGGGTGATGAAAAGGTGACGGCCGTGTGTTTTGCGGATGGGGACGCGCTGGCCATCGACATGATCATCATCTCTGCCGGTATCAAGCCGCGTGATTCTCTCGCCAAAGAAGCCGGCATCAAGCGCTTCGAGCGCGGTGGCATCGTTGTGGACGACTTCTTGCGCACGTCCGACGAGAACATCTACGCCATTGGTGAGTGCGCTGTCCACGAAGGGACGCTGTACGGCCTGGTAGCTCCCGGCTATGAAATGGCGGCGGCTGCTGCTCAAAACATCCTGGGGAACTCCACCAAGTTCACTGGGGCCGACATGTCTACGAAGCTGAAGCTCTTGGGTGTGGATGTTGCCAGCCTAGGCGACCCATTTGCCGACACGGAGAAGGGCGCGATCTCAGTCGTTTATCACGACCTCCTCGCTCGCGTGTACAAGAAGCTCATCGTCGACGACTCAGGCAAGACGTTGATTGGTGCAATCCTGGTGGGAGACACCAAAGAGTATTCGACCCTTCTTCCCTACGCGAAGAGCGGAGATCCACTGCCCATCACGCCCGATGAGCTGTTGTTTGGATCGCGTGGTGAAGGGGGCGGCGCGGCGCTCCCTATCCCTGACACGGCGCAGATCTGCAGCTGTAACAACGTCACCAAGCTCAACATCGTCCAAGCTATCGACGCAGATCCCAGTTGCAGCGTGGACGCCCTCAAAAAGTGCACCAAAGCCGGCACGGGCTGTGGCGGGTGCATGCCGCTGGTCATCGATCTGTACAACGCAGAGCTGGCTGCGCGCGGACAAGTGGTCAAGAGGTCTATCTGTGAGCATTTTGATTACAGCCGTCAGGATCTCTATGATCTGGTGCGCGTGGGGCAGATCCGTAGCTTCCGCGAACTGCTCGACAAGCATGGTCGTGGACACGGTTGCGAAGTGTGCAAGCCCGCGGTGGCGTCCATCTTGGCGACGACAGGCACCGATCCGATCATCGAGCATCAGATGCTGCAAGACACCAATGATCGCTTCCTGGCCAACATCCAACGCAAGGGGCTGTACTCGGTGGTGCCTCGCATCCCTGGTGGTGAAATTACCCCAGACAAGCTCATCGCCATCGGGCAGGTTGCCAAGAAATACAGCCTGTACACCAAGGTGACCGGCGGACAACGCATCGATCTGTTCGGGGCGCGCGTCGACCAGCTCCCGGACATCTGGCAAGAGCTGATCGAAGCTGGATTCGAGAGCGGGCACGCCTACGCCAAATCGCTGCGCACTGTCAAAAGTTGCGTGGGGAGCACGTGGTGCCGCTATGGCGTACAAGACTCAGTCGGGTTCGCCATCCGGGTCGAGCATCGCTACAAGGGTCTCCGTTCGCCCCACAAATTGAAGTCCGCAGTGAGCGGTTGCACCCGCGAGTGTGCTGAAGCGCAGAGCAAGGATTTTGGTCTAATTGCCACCGAAAACGGTTACAATCTGTACATTTGTGGCAACGGCGGTACCAAGCCGCGCCACGCCGATCTGCTCGTCGCGGACATCGATGAGGACACGGCCATCAAGTACATCGATCGATTCCTCATGTACTACATTCGCACAGCTGATCGCCTCCAACGCACCAGCGTGTGGTTGGACAAAATCGAGGGCGGCATCGAGCACGTGCGCAACGTGGTGGTCAACGATTCGCTCGGCATCGCCGCGCAGCTCGAAGCGGACATCCAAAAGCTCATCGACGGCTACGTCTGCGAGTGGAAAGACGCCATCGAGAGTCCTGCCAAGCGCGACCTGTTCCGTCACTTTGCCGGTCCGGAGAAGGCTTCACCCGCCGTAGACATGGTTCAGGAGCGACAACAGAGCTACCCCATCGCCTGGCCCAAGACTGCACTCACCAAGAAGGTTCATCTGCCCATGGCAGGCATCAGCTGGCAAAAGTTGGTGCCCGTCAATGACGTGCCTGTGGAAGGTGGGACCGCGGTCAAATACGGAGACGTGCAACTGGCTGTCTTCAATTTCCAAAGCCAAGGCAAGTGGTTTGTCACGCAGAATCTCTGCCCCCACAAGCGCGAAATGGTGCTCGCCCGCGGGCTGCTCGGAGACACCGCTGGCACTCCGAAGGTTGCGTGTCCCTTCCACAAGAAGACGTTCAACTTGGAGACCGGGCACGGGATTTCGGATGAAGATCTGTCCATCAGCACCTTCCCTGCCAAGGTGGAGGGCGGTTGGATCTACGCGGAGCTTCCGGCCGCGTCCGCCCTCGCTGAATCGATGCGCAACCAAGGCTGCGTCGAAGACTGCGCAACCGCAGCCGAATGACCGCTGCTTGTAGAGCAAGTTTGCAGGGAACCTTCCAGAAACAAGCCAAGAAGAATACTTCATCATGGGCGTTCGACTTCAAATCATCCAAGAGCATCTCAAGGCGCAACAGGACCTCAGCGCCGTAGAACGCTTTGCTCGCCTCCACGACGAAGGCCGCGCGGGCCAGGGGCCCCTCTATGAATCGCAGATCCCCCTCACCAAGCCGCGCGCGGGACAACAGTACGGGTTCCAGGTGGACCTCGACGCTTGCACGGGGTGCAAAGCCTGTGTGGTGGGCTGCAACAAGATGAACGGCTTGGATCCAGATGAAACATGGCGCGCTGTTGGCACAATCCACGGCGGGACCACCCACCATCCGATCCAACAAACCGTCACCACAGCCTGCCACCATTGCCTGGATCCCGCCTGCATGAGCGGCTGTCCAGTGGGCGCGTATGAAAAAAACCCCGAGACCGGCATCGTCAAGCATTTGGATGACCAGTGCATCGGTTGCCAATACTGCACCCTCACTTGTCCCTACGAGGTGCCCCAGTACAACAAGCGTCTAGGCATCGTGCGCAAATGCGACATGTGCCAAGATCGCCTGGCTGAAGGCGAGGCGCCCGCCTGTGTCGAGTCCTGCCCCAACGGCGCCATCGCCATCAAGATCGTAGATATCTCCGAGGTGCTCGACGATGCTCAAGGCGACGCGTTCCTGCCTGGTGCGCCCTCCCCCGGCATCACTGGTCCCACCACGACCTACAAGACGCAGCGCAATTTGCCGCGCAATGTGCTGCCGGCCAACTTCTACGATGTGCGACCGGCAGCCAAACACATGCCGTTGGTCGTGATGTTGGTGCTCACCCAACTGTCCGTCGGCGCCTATGTGGTGGACGCTCTGTTGAACGCGCAAGGACACTCTTCGGTGTCGAGCGCGTTAGGGCGCGCGCACAGTCTCATCGCGCTCGGTTTGGGCTTGTTGGCACTCGGCGCAGCCACATTGCATCTTGGGCGGCCGCTGTACGCGTTTCGAGCCTTCATCGGTTTGCGCACCTCGTGGATGAGCCGTGAAATCGTCGCCATCGGCGTCTTCGTCAAGATTGCGGTGATTCATGCGCTCAGCTTTTGGAAGCCCGAGTTGTTCACTTGGGTAGGCATTCCGCGGCTCTTGGGCACCTCCATGGACCGGATCCAAGATTGGTTATCCGTCATCACCGCTGCGGTGGGCGTATTGGCCGCGGCGTGTTCGGTCATGATCTACGTCGCGACCAAGCGCAAATGGTGGAGCGGGTCGACCACAACCTTGAAATTCTTTGGTACGGCGGCTGTCTTGGGTTTGAGCACCATGAGCGCCACGACGAGCGTCACCGCGCGCATCACCGGCTCTCAAGACCTCGGCGCTACCTTCCGCGTTCTTCTGGCGTGGTTCGTGGGTATCTCCGCGGCCAAATTGATCTACGAGGCGGGGATGTTCCGGCATCTTTTGGACAAACAACAAGGTGATCTCAAGCGCACGGCCTTGCTCATGACGCGTGACCTGAAAGAAGTGACGATTTGGCGCTTCATCTTGGGTGCCATTGGCGGAATCATTTTGCCGGGGCTCGTTCTCCTTGCCGAGTCTCCTCCGGCCTCAACGGCGGCCATCGCGATCACTTGCTTGAGCACTCTGTTCATGCTGGGCGGGGAGCTACTCGAGCGTACGTTGTTCTTCACAGCGGTCAGCGCACCGCGCATGCCAGGAGCTATTGGAAAATGAAGTTTCTCAAACAAGCTCAGAGCATATTGTTTGAACGCAACGGCGTGCTCACCCGCGAGCTTTTGCGTGAGCCTGGTGGGTTTGGCTTGGGTCAAGTCCCCACCCGTCTGAAGCCTGACGCAACGACCACCCTGGTGTGTGGCTTTTGTTCCACCGGCTGTGGGCTGGATGTTCACTTGAAGCAGGGGGAGGCCATCAATCTGTCTCCAGCCAAGGACTACTCCGTCAATCTGGGCATGGCCTGTCCCAAAGGTTGGGAGGCGCTCACTCCCTTGCGCGCAAAAGACCGCGCCTTATACCCCTTGTTGCGCGACGAAAAGGGGCAAATGCAGCGCGTGGACTGGACGGTAGCGCTCGAGACTTTCGTGCGTCGCGTCCGCGCGGTGCAAAGCAAACATGGACCGGAGTCCGTCGCGTTCTTGAGCACGGGCCAGATCCCCATGGAAGAGATGGCCGCGCTCGGCACGTTGGCCAAGTTTGGCATGGGCATGGTGCACGGCGACGGAAACACCCGCCAATGCATGGCGACAGCTGTGGTCGCCTACAAACAGTCCTTTGGCTTCGACGCGCCCCCCTACACGTACAAGGACTTCGAAGAGTCGGACGTCATCGTCCTGGTCGGCTCCAACTTGTGCATAGCACACCCCATCATGTGGGAGCGCGTCTGTAAAAACCCTCACAATCCTGAAATCATCGTCGTTGATCCGCGCAAAACAGAGACAGCGATGGCCGCCACCCAGCACGTGGCCCTCAAGCCCAAGAGCGACCTGGCGCTATTTTACGGCATCGCTCAGGCGCTCATCGAGCGCGGCGCAATCAAGCAGGAATACATCGACGCCCACACCACTGGCTTCGCTGAATTCAGGGAATTTGTCGCACCATATACGCTGGAGCGCACCGCCCGAGACACCGGATTGTCTCTTGAGGTGCTCGAAAAATTCGTCACCAGCATCCAAAATGGCAAACGAGTCTCCTTGTGGTGGACCATGGGTGTCAATCAGAGCCACGAAGGGGTACGCGTCGCGCAGGCGCTCATCAACATCGCGCTCATGACCGGCAACATAGGACGCCCCGGGACCGGCGCCAATTCGATCACAGGACAGTGCAACGCGATGGGCTCGCGCCTGTTTTCCAACACCACCAACCTGATCGGCGGACATTCCTTCGAAAGCATTGCCGACCGGCAAAAAATCGCGACGGCGATGGGCATCGACGAGGCCCTGATCCCCAACAAAGGCAGTCTCGCCTACGACCAGATCCTGGAGGGGATCCATCGCGGGACCATCAAAGGTCTGTGGGTCATCGCCACCAATACATCCCACTCCTGGATCAACCAGTCTGATGCGCGGGATTTGCTTTCAAGGCTGGAGTTTTTGGTCGTACAGGACATGTACACCACGACCGAGACCGCAGCCCAAGCCCATCTGGTCCTGCCGGCCGCGGGCTGGGGCGAAAAGGAGGGATGTTTCATCAACTCCGAGCGCCGCATCAGCCTGCTCAAGCGCGTGGCACGTGCGCCCGGAGAAGCCCTGGCAGATTTCTACATTTTCAAGCTGATTGCTGAGGCATGGGGCGCATCCGAGCTGTTCAAAAACTGGCGATCGCCCGAGGACGTGTTTCAGACCCTCAAAGAGTGCTCGCGCAATCAGCCGTGCGACATCACTGGCATCGACGACTACAAGATGTTGGACGAGATGCGCGGGATCCAGTGGCCACTCCCGGAGGGCACATCCGTAGAACGCCGCTCGGAACGGCGGCTGTTTGAGGATGGAAAATTCTACCATCCCAACCACAAGGCCAAGTTCATCTTCGACCCGCCCGTCCCCGTACCCGAGCCGACCAACGAGCGCTACCCGTTTGCGCTGCTTACGGGACGCGGCACGTCCGCCCAGTGGCACACTCAGACGCGCACGGCCAAATCAGATGTGCTCAGACGTCTGTACAGCGAGGACCCCTACGTCGAAGTCAACCCAAAGGACGCGCGCGAGCTGGGCATACTCCCCAATCAGTGGATCACCATTGAATCGCGGCGCGGCAAGATGAAAGCCAAGGCGTACGTGACGCAAATTGTGTCACCTGGTCAGCTCTTCATTCCCATGCACTACGTGGACACGAATCAACTGACGTTTCCATCCTTCGATCCGCATTCACGTCAGCCTTCGTATAAATTTTGCGCAGTGCGGATCAGGCTGGACAACTAGAGAGCCCCGTCTCCCCCATTTGCTTGGCCAAGGACGGCTACGTTTGGCAGCGGCTGGTAAGATTAGGTACTCTGCTGCGTGCCTGAAATTCGAGTCCCTAACGTGAGTGCGCTCGCCGAAGGGCAGTCACGGACATTTGCCTACGAACTTGAGGTACGTGGAATGCGCCGCAGGCACGAAGGCTTCGTGCTGCGACGTGGTGGGAAGCTCCTGGCCTTCCAAAACGAGTGCCCCCATTGGTCTGTCGAGCTCGATCTGGGAGACGGACACTTTTACGACGCAGCGCTCGACCGCATCTACTGCAAAAATCACGGCGCCTTGTTCCTTCTACCCGACGGCGTGTGTGAAACCGGCCCGTGCCTCGGGCGAGCCCTCACCTCGTTTCCCGTTCACACTGACGGCAACGATGCCGTGGTCCAGGTATGACAGCCAAAGAGCTCATCATCCGCGTTGCTTTGGGTCAGCTCATCTTTAGCTTGGGCGTAACGGTCACGCTGGCACTCTTGGGTCCTACGCTGCTGCTTTTGGATCAAGCTCAGGCGCGCGCGGCCGTTATTTCCACCTCGCTCGCCCTGTCCGTCGCCTTGCTGCTGAGTGTTAGCCAGGCCTTGAGCTTGATTTGGGCTCGTCGGGGTCTGCTCTCTCAATTGTCCAACAAGCGACAGCGTCAACATCAGCACATCGAGATCCCCAAACTCAACGACGATCCCTGGCACATCACCAACGCCTGGCTGTTCTCGTCCGTGTTCTCCATCTTGGTGGCCATGACCGGGTTTCGACCAGCCGCCATTCCGGCGTCCATTGCCCTGATCATTTGTCTATTTTCGTCCATTCTCCTGGCAGCGGCCAGCCTTCCGTTGTTGGTCTTCGTGCGCCAGGCGTTCGTGCGATTGATCGAGCAAGTGCCCCCCGACATCATGGCCGAAATCATCGACGCTCAGTTGCGCTCGGGTCGTTTGCGCGGTCGCACGTCGCGTCGGCTTCTCGCCGCTATTGCAACACCTGTAGGCTTTCTGGTGATTGGTTCAGTGTTGATTGTGGGAGCACACCTCCGCGCGCTTCATGATCAAATTGCCGGCGAAACTGCGCATGATTTGGTGCAGAGCACGCTTTATCCTGATCCATCCGATCCCCAGCCCGTATCGCACGAGACACCCGGCATCGCGTCGAGCCTCGGTGCTTTGGCGAGGCATGGCTTTCAAGTTCAGCTGTTGGGTGGCCACGTGGATGCCCCCCAAAGCAAGTCCGCAGCTGGGGTCGTGGAGCTGGTAGTGCCCCTAGGAAAGCAAAGCGCTCGCGTCTTTTACCGCCAAACTTCAGGCTGGACGATGAGCTGGATGATCGTGCCGGTCGCGCTGGTCACGGTGTTTGGAGCGGTGTGGACGGCCCTGGCCATGGCGCGATTGCTCTCGCGCGACCTACGCATGGCTAACCATGGCGTGCGCATGCTCGGGACGGACGCCGCGCTGGACGGAACCCGCGTGATGCAGCCGGCGCGCTTCCGCGCCGTGGTGGAGCTCAGTACCGCTATCGAATCTCTGTCGGACCGCTTCCGTCAGTTTGCTCATGCACAATCGCTGGCTATTTCAGCGCGTGAAGCAGCGACGCGCTCACGAGGCCGATTCTTTGCAAGCGTCAGCCACGATCTGAAGAGCCCCCTGAACGCTATCTTGGGATTTGCCGAGATCACCCGCGCTGATCCATCGATGCATGGGGCACAGCAGGAAAGCTTGGATATGATTCTCAAGCGCGGCAAAGAGCTGCTCATCCTTGTCGAGACCATTCTGGACGCAGCGCGCGTCGAAGCTGGGCAATTGCACCTGGAGATCGACGACCAGGACTTGGGTGATTTGCTCGAGCTGGCGCTCAACAAGGCCCGGGATTTGACCTCGGACAGCGACATCTTGACGCGCATCGAGCTCCCCGCCGATTTGCCCGTGATCGGTGCCGATCAATTGAGACTATCGCACGCGCTGGCGACATTTCTCGCTCACGCTCGACGTACGGCTGAGCGAGAAAGTTTGCGCGTCTTGGTCGAGTGCGAACCCAAGCCTGAGCGTCCCACGCTGAAGAAGCGAAAGATCACCATTCACATTGAAATTCCCAGCTCCAAATTCAGCGCCCGAGAATTGGAGGGCATGTTGCACCCCGAGATGCACCCTGGGCAGCACCGCGGGCTCTCGCTAGCACTGCGCCTAGCCAAGTCGGTGGTCGAGCTGCACGGCGGTCAGGTCGCCGTGACCGGACGCACAGTTCGAGAGCCTGCCTTTGCCGTTACGCTGTTTGGTCGTGGCGGTCGATGAGCCGCGGAGAGTAAACACTCCCTCTGTATCATCGGGTAGATTCGCTGCGCTGGATGCGTACTTGAACGGTGGAACCCGGAGCAGCCACTGGCAAGTGCACCTTGGCACCGGGGGTGACCAGAAGCTGCTTTCCGTCGATCAGCACCTGGGTGATGTTGCCCGTCCCCACCACGTCGATCTGGTACGTAGCGCCGCGGAAGCGCCTGGTCACTTGGTAGTTGGACCAGGTGGATGGCACCTGCGGATCCACAATGAGGCCATTGTAATCCGGTCGCACACCGAGGATGTATTGAGAGAGCGCCACAAACGCCCAAGTTGCGGTACCGGTGAGCCAACTATTGCGGGCGCGACCAAACTTGTAGGGGTGATCCTTGCCGGTGATGAACTGCGCGTAGGCGTAAGGCTCCATCGAGTAAACGTCAGCCGTATCGTTCTTCGCGGCGGGCAAGAACGCGCGATACAACTTGAAGGCTAAATCTGCGCGCCCCAGCATCGCTTCGGCCACCACTGGCCAGGTATTGGCGTGGCAAAAAATGCCGCCGTTCTCCTTGAGACCACCTGGAAAGGTAGTAATTGCTCCCACTTCTGCGTCATGGTCAACGTAGCTGGGCGCGTTGAGCACCGCGCCGTGCTCGGTCGCCAAATGCGCGTGCACCGCGTCCATCGCCGCCACGAGACGTTCGGGCTCGGCCGCTTCACCCAAAACGGCCCAGCTTTGCGCGTTGAGAAATATCGTCGATCCGTGGCTCTCAGCGCTGCCAATTTTCTTGCCTGAATCAACGTAACCACGAACGAACCACTGCCCGTCCCAGCCGTACTCGCGGATCTTCGTCAAGAGCTCAGCCTTGTAAGCCTTGAAATGAGTGACGTCGCTTTCGCCCCGACCGAGCGTGCCACACAGCTCCAAAAACTCATTGATGGCGCGCAGGAAGAGGAACGTGGAAAAGATCGTCTCGCCGCGTCCCTTGAGGTTGAGGCAGTCGTTCCAATCAGCTGCCAACCCCAGACACAAGCCGTGAGGACCACGGTTGTTCCAGGAGAACTCCAAGGCCATCTTCAAGTGCTCATAGACCGAGCCGTTCCCGACGTCAGCGTACTCGACGCTCTGATCCAGCAAGGCGTAGTCGCCGGTCTCGCGCAAATAGGCTGGGATCGCGAGCAAGAGCCACAGATGGTCGTCAGAAAAATGAGGAGGCGTGACGTTGTGCGCGCCTTGGGTCCAGGTGAGCGGTTGCACATGGTGCATGGCTGCACCAAAGGAATGTTGAGCGCGGAGCAGCTCCACCAGCCGCGGCCGCACCAACTCAGGGATGGAGTGCAGAACACCGAGCACATCCTGGCAGGAATCGCGGAAACCAAGTCCATCGCGACCGCCAGCTTCATTGAAGGACGCCGAACGCGACCAATTGAACGTGGTTTGGCACTGGACCTGGTTCCACACGTTGCCCATGCTGTTCACCGCAGGGTCCGGCGTGGACATCGCCAAAGCAGACAGCCGCGACTGCCAATATTGCTTCACCTTATCGAGCTCACGTTCAACCGCACCTGCGCTCTGATAGTAGCTGCGCAGGCGCTTTCCATCAGTTCGCGCGTCACCTACTCCAGCGATGAAGGTGATGGTTTTGCTCTCCCCCGGCGCGAGGTGCACCACGTGATGGAGCGCCCCGCAGGGCGTGCCACCCACCGCTAAGCTGTTCTGACAGCGGCCATTTTCCACCGCCACCGGTTGCCCTTCGTGACGATAGTTGCCCAAAAATACCTCACGATCGGTGTCGAACGACTCCACCCTTTCGGTGGAGGCAAAGAACGCCCGCGGCTCTTCAAATGGCCATAAGCGCAGCGCATAGTCGATGATCCCATCCACTTCGCCCATGCGGCACGTGTACAGAATGTACTGAAAGTTCATGGCGTCTTGTTGGATGTGCCAAAAGCACCACTCCACATAGCCAAACAAATCCAGCGTCTTGGGCGAGGAGCCGTGATTGCTGAGCGTGACCGACCACACCTCGGCATTTTCTCCATCGGGAACAAACGCGCGCGCCTCAGCCTCAATGCCCTTGTACCGGCAAATGAAGCGACTGGTCCCGGGAGCGTGGCGACATTCATACTCGGCTAAGTCTGGCCCGGCGGCCTTGCCGTCCGCGGACTTGCCACGCACGGAAAAAGGTTTTGCTACTGGCTGCCAGGTCACCGACCAGGTGTCGCCGTCGTCTCGATCTTTGATGTAAAAATAGCGACCCGGACGATCGGTGGGGACAGAATTGAATCGAAAACGCAACATGCGCCCCGACTTGGGTGACTTGTGGAAGCCATACCCTGAGGCGTTGTTGGATACGATGGCGCAGTATTGATCGGTGCCAAGATAGTTGACCCAGGACGCCGGGGTGTCGGGTCTAAAGATCACGTATTCTTGTGTAGCGTCGTCAAAGTATCCGTATTGCATGGTGGGGTATTCTATGGTCCAGGACCGACAGGCCTTGAGGGGCGCCGGGGGGCCCAAACAAAGCCACGGGCTTGATCCTCGCGCAAGCGCGCGGCGTCCAGCGGCCAAAACAGCGCAGTTCGGAACTGAGCCTACTTGGGTAGCCAGCGACCTTGCGCGCTGCGCGATCCACCGACAGGCTAGAGGACGTGACACAGCCCCCGGCGCCGGACCTTGAACCCAAGTTTCGGGCTCAACTCATCGACGAGGCGACCGTCGTCGATCGAGGGGAACAGGTGAAAGTTTGGTTCGTCCCTCTGCGTGATTCATGGGTGCGCGCCAAGGACTATCCGCTCGCTGTCGTGGACGGTGAAAGTGGTGAACAGAACGCAAATTTTTGTCCGCCGGGGACCATTTGGCAGCGCACCATCGAGCTCACTCTCCCGGTCAAGACACCACTGTTGTGTCGCGTCACCCGACCGCTCATTGAATCATGGGCAACCGTTGACTACTTCACCAAGGATCGTCGGACGGTGCGACGCCACGTTGAAGAGCGTTGGTATCGTCTCGTTGGTAACTACCGGCTGAGTCGCTGTGATGAACCCAGCAGTTTTGCCGAAGCACGCGGCAGGCACGAGCGCGAGCAGAGTAAACCTGGGCGCTAAGTCAGGCGCGCTCGGGCAAACAGTTCCGTCTTTCTTTGCCTCGCCTCAGAGACCATGTCGACGTACTTGGCGTTCGATAACCAAGCTCGCTGCCAGCCTTCTTGCTTTCCCACCGGACGCCCAGCGACCACACCCCATTGAATTGCCCCGGCAGTCGAACCATAACAGAGCGTCCGAGCCAGATTCTCACCGGGAAAAAGTGCGGGATGGTGTTCGTCCAAGATCAGAAAATTAGCCACGGCGCCGACACGCAGCGGTGAGCACGCACCCCGTGCGCGTAGTGGGTAGCTCCAGGCGTCAAACGCGCGGCCATCGCCCAGCTTGAGCAGCACGTTTGGTTCAATGAGTGACGCGCTCTGCACGGCGTCCTTGCGCGCTGTCTCGAGCCGCTCCGCGCTCAACAGTTGTCCCGAGTCGAGCAGCGCGCGGCGCTCGGGACCAAAGCTCGTAGCAAGCGCCGCATTGCCGGCAACCAGGGGCAACTCACGCTGAACATCCAGAGCATCGTTGCTCGCCACGCAATCCGTGCCGAGCGCCACCACTCCTCCCGCGGCCGACCAAGCATCGAGCGGTCCCAAGACCCCAAACTGTAGCTGGGAATACGGACAATAGGCGAGCAACCATCCACGCTTGGCCAAGTCTACGATGCGAGCCCGGGACAAATGAAGACCATGCGCGATCATCACACGGCTGTCGCCGAGGGCGTCCGCGACCGTCGCAAATCCGTGATCGACGCTGCCGTAGGAGCGCTGCATTTCAGCTGCTTCCTCGAGCGATTGAGCCAAATGCATGTGAACGGGCAATCCGTGTTTGACGGCTAGGTCGGCGATGTGTCCCAGCGCCTCAACACTGACGGTGTCGCTGGCATGGGGCCCAAAGGCGGACGTTATGCCCAGGCTACTCAATTGTTGGTCCGCAGCGATATCGAGCGTGACGGCCAATTGTTTTTCCCACGCGTGAGCAAACGGACCGCCTTTGTCCTGAAGTGTTGGGGCCACCATCCCGGGCAGTCCCACATGGGCCAGCGCCCGCGCAACTGCGTCACCAAAATAGTAGTGATCGAAGACGTACAAACACCCCGAGAGCAAGCTTTCATATGCGCCCAAGCACGTGAACGAAAAGACATCATCCGCAGTGAGGGCCGATTCAAGACGGAAGAATAAGTCAGTGACCACGTTACCCGAGCGCACGCTCTGGTTCGTTAAGCCGCGCAGCGCGGACATAGCCAGGTGAGTGTGAGCGTTGACCCAGCCGGGAACGATGGGGGACGATCCTACATCGTACACCACGAGCTCCTGGTGCTGCTC
>JACZCW010144880.1_pt1 | contig 14780 bp, 13 predicted proteins | sample 8641861 | NCBI WGS metagenome assembly JACZCW01 (sample SAMN15324607, study PRJNA640507) | soil metagenome | isolation source: intercropping sugarcane | place: China: Luxin town, Laibin City, Guangxi Province | collected 2019-07-25 | depth 10cm m | reverse complement strand
GCTATTCATCCCCCGCGACTATGTCCAAGGACTTGTCGGACACTCCACTAGCGGGGTCCTCGCGCCGCCCGCGCTCCCTCTCCTCTCGTGCCTTGGCCAAGGCGCGCAGCTTGTCGTTCCACTCTGCTTCAAGCGTGTCGGCGACGAGGCGGTTGCTCGGGTCGACCAGCATGAAGCGACGCTGCGCCAGGTCCGCCTCGACTTGAGCTCTCTGAACGGCGCGACTGCGCAGTTGTTCGACTTCCTCCTGGCGCGCGTCGACTTCCCTGCGAATCTCCAAGGCCAGTTCGACGGCAGCGGGAGTCATCCTCTCGGCGACGAGCGACCCGACGGCTTCGTCGATGGGGGGGCCTGCTATCGACTGGCAGTTGGGCTCGGCACTCTGGCCACTTGCACGGTCGCAGACGTACCAGGACTCCAGCCTGCCGCGCCGTGCGGCGTATCTCACCCGAAAGTGCTTGCCGCAACGCCCGCACACCGCACGCCCCTGCAGAAGGGCCGTGCCCTCACGAGGCGGGGACGCCCGTGCCACCTCGTACCCTCGGCCGTTGGCCTCCAGGAGTCTGAGGTTCTCCTGGTACCTGTCCCACGTGATGTAGCCAGGATGGGCGCTGGGAATGCACGCCAGCCAGTCGCTGCGCTTGCGCTTGTGCTGTGTCTTCTGTCCTTCAGCAGTCCGGCGGTAGCGCCGCCGCCCGTACGTGTAGGCACCTGCATAGCGCGGGTTGTTGAGCGTGCGCATCGCCGCCGACGCAGTGAGCGGCCGGAAGACGACCTGCGAGCCGACAGTCCGGAAGCGAGACGGGAAGCTCAGGCCCTCCTGTCGAAACACCTTGACAGTCTGGTGTGCGGAGCCGACGCGGGAGAAGGTCTCGAAGAAGTAGGCAATCGTCTCGCGCACCTGCGAGTCGGGGTCGAGGACGACGTTGCCTGCCTCGTCGTACACGAAGCCGGTCGGCAGCACACAGCGGTACTCGCCTCGCCGCACCTTGTTGAGGATTCCTCCGCGCAACCTCGCCTTCAACACGTGCAGTTCCGCTTCGCTCATCGTCCCCTTGAGGCCGAGGAGCAACCGGTCGTTGAAGTTGGCCGGGTCATAGACGCCGTCCTCGTCGAGGATGAGCGTGTCGGCGAGCGCGCAAATCTCCAGCAACCGGTGCCAGTCGGCGTTGTTGCGCGCCAGCCGGGAGACTTCGAGCCCCATGACGATGCCAGCGCGGCCCAAGCCCACGTCCGTGACGAGGCGCCGAAAGCCCTCGCGCCATGCGGCTGACGCGCCGGACTCGCCCTGGTCCGAGTCGATGACGACGATTCTGTCCTCCGGCCAGCCGAGTGCCGTCGCGCGTGCCCGGAGCGCATACTGACGCTTCGTGCTCTCGACGTTCTCCACCACCTGCCGCATGGACGACTGGCGGATGTACAGGTAGGCCTCGCGCTCGAGGTGCTGAGGTTGGACTTTGAGGGACTCGTTCATTGCTCCTGCCGAGTGTTGGCACTCAGTGCCATCGCTGCGAAAACCTGAATGAGGGAGTCGGGCGAGGGCCTCGCCGCCGGATTCGAGGACTGTGGGCGCACCTGCAGCGCAGGTGTGCTCGCGGCGGCCAGTGCCCGAGCCCATCCCCACATGCCCCGACGCAGGAAGAGGGCGAGGCCGCTGCGTGCTTCGGGTGGGAGCGGTTCTCCCAGCGCGGCCAGGCGCAATGCTTCGTATTGGGCAACGGCCACGGGAGCCTGGGCGGAGGGAGACTCCGAGGTGCCTGGCCTCACCTCGGCACTTTTCCCAGCGCGCGCTCGATGGTCCTGGGGTGTACGGCGAGCTGGAACTTCTGCCGCACCCGCATCGCCAGCTCTCGCGCCCGCAGCGGCTCGCCCGGAACAGCCTGCTTCCTGAGGAAGGCCAGCACCTCGCCGTGCAGTTTATGCGGGCCCCGGGGGCCTCGCTTCTTGGGGACCAGGCCCGCAAGACCCGCCTCATCAAAGCCCTCCTTGGCCTGGTAGTACGTGGGCCTGGAGACGCCGTACTCTCCGACGGCTTCCGTCACCGAGGCCCGGTCCACGCAGACGCGGCGCAACATCTCGTATTTCACCTGTACGACGTCGCGCGGGTCGAAGAACTCACCCGCGCGGAACTTCGGGTCGCAGACCTTCTCGGGCGCGAAGTTCAGCGTGCCCTCCTCGAGGAGGGCCTTGGCCTTGGAGGGCTTGCTTCGATTTCTGGAGGACACAGCCACCCCTTGGAAGCAGATGCGTGTAAGCACAAATAGGCCGCTTTAGCCCGTGCCTTCAAGCCGCGATTGGGCGGCTTCCCATGGCTGATTCCTCGGCAAGCACGCGAGCGCCACTGGCTCTTGCCTGAGCGTGGACGAGGAGATGCGGCGTAATTGAGCTTACGACTGCGGCGCAATTCACCTGACAGCTCATGGACTGCCCGGCTTGCTGCACCTCAGCCGAGCGACGAGCTGCGCGAGCTCAATCAAGTCCTCGGCACGGAAAAGAGCACGCCCTCCGCCGATGGCGATTTCTGGATCCGTGGCCACGAGGTCTGTCCACTGCTGCGGAACGGAGCAGACGGTCTCCTCGTCGACCCTCAGTAGGAGACGTCTTCCGTAGCGGTTGAGCCGCTCGCCCACGCAGACGAATTGCCGCCCGCTGAGTGGATGGAATGGATGCACCACGCGCACAAGGCGCGCCGAAGTGACGGGAGAGCCTGCATTCTGAACTGAGTTACAAGCGGTTGGACACCGGCTGCTTCCAGGTGCCGCACGGGCTGGAGGAGGGAGCTACCAGCCTCGTCGTGGAGGAGCACGTGCTGGAGGAGCTGCTGGACGGGCTGCGCGTCGAGACGCCGCGTCGAGGCCCTCGCCCGCATTGAGGGGCGAGAGTCGCGGGGCCGGACGCGGTGGTCCCTACCTGGCAGGAGGGTGTCGACAGCGCCGCCGTGAGGGGTTACAAGGCCGCGGTGCCGATGCACCAGTCCCCAGCCGCCACCCTGGCGCGCATTGCCGAGCTCGAAGCTCTGCTGGCCTCCGAGCGCGAGCGCACCGCGCAGTTGGAGAAGGAGCGGGACGCGCTGAAGGCCTCGCATGAAAGGCTGCGGCTGGAGCTGGAGTTGCTCAAGCACCGGCTCTTCGTGGCCAAGGCCGAGCGGGTGGACACCCGGCAATTGGAACTGGAGTTCGCCCAGAAGCTGCGGGCCCTGGAGGAGGTGGCCGGCACGCTGGGCATGGCTACGGGCCAGGGCGCAGGCGAGGCTGGGGCGACGAAGAAGAAGCCCAAGCCCTCGGGCCGGCGCGACTTGAAGGGCCTGCCGCTGGAAGAGAAGCGGGTGGAGATTGCCGACCCCGTCTTCGACGCGCTGGTGGCCCAGGGCAAGGCCGAGAGAATCGGCTTCGAGGAGAGCTGCAAGCTGGCCTGGCAGCGAGGCGGCATGCGCCGCCTGGTCATCGCCCGGGTGAAGTACCGCACCGTGGACGCTGACGGCGAGGCCACGCTGGCGTCGGCGATGATGCCCAAGCAGCTCTTCTTCCGCTGCCTGGCCGCGCCGTCGCTTCTGGCCCACCTGGTGATTGGGAAGTACTGCGAGGGGCTGCCGCTGTTCCGCCTGGAGCAGCGCTTCGCGCGCGACGGGGTGCCGGTGGACCGGGGGACGATGGCGCGGTGGATGGAGGACGTGGGCGCCACGGTGGGCACCAGCGTGGTAGCCGCCATGCGCGACGAAGCGCTGGCGACCGCCTTCTGCATCGCCACGGACGCCACGGGAGTGGCGGTGCAGCCGGTGCCCACCGAGGGAAAGCGGCAGGCCTGCCGGCGCGGCCACTACTTCGTGCAGGTGGCTGACAAGGACGCCATCTTCTTCGAGTACACGCCGCGTGAGACGAGCGCCGCGGTGCTGGAGCTCTTCAAGGGCTTCGAAGGGTACGTGCAGGCTGACGCGAAGAGTGTCTATGACGCCCTCTTCCGTCCCAGTGAGGACGAGCCGCCGGACGGCGAGGCCGAGGTGCGGCAGGAGGTGGCGTGCTGGGTGCACTGCCGCCGAGGTTTCTGGGAGGCGACGGCGGCGAAGAATGCCGTCGCCCGGGAGGGCCTGGCGCGCATTGGCCGCATTTTCGAGTTGGAAGCGACGTGGAGGGACAAGCCCCCGGAGGAGATTCACCGGCTGCGGCAGGCGCACTTGCGCCCGCACGTGGACGCCTTCTTCACCTGGGCCGAGGCGGAGCACCAGACGGTGTGGGAGCAGCGCGGCCTGTTGCGCAAGGCCCTCGGCTACGCCGTGCGGCAGCGCGAGGCGCTGCGGCGCTTCCTCGAGGACGGCCGGCTGCTGCTGGAGAACAACCGCTCCGAAAGAGAATTGAGGAGGATTGCCGTCGGAAGGTAGGCATGGCTTTTCGTCGGCAGCGATGACCACGCCCAGAGCGCCGGCCACCTCCTCACCCTCATCGCCACTGCCCGGCTGCCCCGCCTGGCCCCCGAGGCCTACCTGAGGGACCTCTTGCGCGTGCTGGCGCACTGGCCCCGCGAACGCTACCTGGAGCTGGCTCCCAAGTACTGGGCCGCCACGCGCGCTCGCCTGGTGGCCGCCGAGCTCGACGCCGAGGTGGGCGAGCTCACCGTGCCCCAGCCGCTCGCGGCCCCGGCCGAAGAGCAGTCGTCGCCGCGCTGAAAGAGTCCCGTTCACTCTGCCAGACTGCGCCGACTTCCCGCCTTACGAAAGACGGGGCTCGTACAGCGGATACGTGGATGCCTCGTACAACACGCTCCGACGCTGGGCGCAGAAGCAGCTGGGACATGGCGGGCTGCGCGTCACCGTGCGCGTGCAGGACACGGCGTCGGGCGAAGAGGCGCAGGTAGACTTCGGCCACGTCGGGTGGCTGTGGGACCAGAAGGGGCAGAAGAAGAAGCTTTGGGCGCTCATCCTCACCCTGAGCTTCAGCCGGTACATGTACGTATGGCCGACGCCGACGCAGCCGGTACGGGACGTGTGCGAGGGGATGGACGCCGCGTGTCGCTTCTTCGGCGGCATGCCGCTGCGGCTGGAACCAGGCGGCGAGCTTCGCGAGAGGAGTGGCCGCGCGTAGCCGTCGCACCGCCCGGGCCAGCTCGTCGACAGCGCGAGGGGCGAGCTTGCGCAGCTGGCGCTTCAGGTCCGCCCACCACAGTTCGATGGGGTTGAAGTCCGGGCTGTAGGCCAGCAGGTACACCACGCACGCCTCAACCGCCTCGATGGCCTGGAGCACGCCCTTGACCTTGTGCGCGCCCAGGTTGTCCATGAGCACGACGTCTCCGTGCCGCAGCCAGGGGCATAGTCGCTGGCGCACGAATCGCAGGAAGACGGGGCCGTTGACCGCTCCCTTGTGCGTCATGAGCTTGGGTCGGCCCCCTACGCGGACAGCTCCCACCAGCGTCAGCGTCGTCCACCGGCCGCATGGGCGGGTGCCCACGGCACGCTGCCCCACGGGGGCCCAGCCGTACTCACGCATCATGGAGGTGGTGCAGAACGACTCGTCCAGGAAGACGAGCCGGCGCACGTCCACTACCGTCAGGAGTGCGGCGAGGACACGCCGGCGCCAGAGGGTTTGCGGCGTGTCGCGGTCGGTGGCGACGAGGGACTTTTTTGTGTGAGTACCCCAGCCGGTGCAGTGCCCGCTGCATGGAGGCCCGGCTGGTGACCACGCCCGTACGGGCCGTCAGCGCCTCCATCAACTCCACCGCCGTCGCATCCGGCGTCTTGACCACCAGGCGCGTGAGCTCCTCGGCCACCTTGCCCCGAATGGGCGAGAAGTTACCGCCGCCGCGGGGTCGGGGCGCCACGCCTCCGGTCTCCCGATGCAGCCGCAGCACCCGGCTGACGGTGGCCTCGCCAATGCCCAGCAGGCGGGCAATCTGCTCGTACGTCAGGCCCTCCTCGTGGAAGGCCCGAACGATGGCCTGCCGCAGCTTCTCCGGGGTGGGGAGTCCAACACTCATCCCCTATGAAGATCAGACCCCGACGATCGCGTCAACCGAGCCCCGGGTTAGCGGGGAGAGACGCCGAGAGCGTTCAACAGTGGAGGGCCTTCGGCTTGGCAGGGCAGATGTTAATTAACTGTCCACCGCATCGCGGGTGTTCATTGGCGCGACGAACGGACAGAGCAACGGCGCGCACCCGCGACAAGGAGCCAGCCGCGAAGCACACGCGTCGTTGCGGGCCACGCGATTGGACTTGGAGCAGAATGCGTAGAGGGCCTCCTGCACGAACCTCGGCGAATAGCTCGGGAGGTCAGCTCGGAACTCACGCAGGTCGAGATGTGCTGCCTGCTCGCGTAGCCAGCGCTCACGCGCATCGTAGGTTCGCGGCGCGCCAAGCACACGAAGAGTGTCAACGGCGCGCGCGACATTCGTGTCGATCACCACCAGCTCATTGCCGTCAACGTCGGGGAACCACGGGGTCAGCCCCGGAGCGAGTGCCGGCGTCGATAGAGCGCTCACGACCATCGTCGCGAGCTTGCGCCCCACGCGGTGGACCAAAGCAAAGCGCTCCACCAAGAGCGCGGCTCGCTTCGACGGCGAGGACTCCTCGCGGCAGACGTTCGTTAGCAACTCGCCCACGCCGCCGTCCTTCCAGATCCGGAGCCAAGCAGAGGTCGGCAGTTTGCCCATGTCCCCCATGCGGTTGAACACGACTGTCGCGTCCTTTACGTGACAGCAGGTGCCCGGCCGCCTGCCACAGTCGACGCTCTTGCCGGACTTCGCGACATCGCAGCCCTGCTCGAAGTCGTCAGCTGACCGTAGCACAGAGCAATCATGCGTGCCGATCGATCGGCGCACGAAGGTCACGTCCGCAACCACGCGCATCGAGGCACGTGGCAGGTCATGCTGCTGGCGCATGATCACGACATCGCGCAGTGCTTGGTACATCGCGAGCGTGACGAAGAGTCTGAAGATCGCCGCGTCATCGCCCGCCGCAAGCTCGTCCGGGGCAACAGCGAAGGCACCGACGTAGATGGGATCGCAGTAGAATGGCAGGTGGCCCGAGCCCGCGGGTCCCCATGTCTCAATATACCAGCGGACGACGTTCCAGACCTGCTCACATGGCCGCTGCGGTGGCACACCTACCCCCTGGTATTCAGCGACACGACGTCTGTATCGAGGCCTTGCCGGTTGAAGTTGAAGCACCATGACCGCCGGAGTTCATGAGCGGTTACTTCGAGCTGGGACGGGAAGCAAGCGAGATGACGAAGGAGCTGCGGCATCGGCCTTGGACAGAGCGGAGAGTCTTCAACAGCCGCGATGGAGTTTAGCCCAGATCGCTCACGGGCAGAGGGAACACCGCATGGGGACCGACCGAAAACTGGAGTGTTCCTAGGCACTTCAGCGATGCGGGAGGTCCCACGCGGCGAAAACAAGAGTGTACCCATGGAGCAGTGTTGGCGGTCATCGCGGAGCGCGGAAATCTGGTCGTCGGAAGCAGCCCGGCCCCGCCCCCGACCGCGGAGAGGCCGAGCAGCAGAGCGAGGCCGACGGGTTGGCGGGGGTACTCGCGCTGCGAGAGCCCCCCTGAGAGGAGTTATCCCGGATGGCTTAGCGGTGCGGCTTGCGCGCGTGGCGGGCGAACGCCACGCCGAGTGTCACTCAACGGGACCACCGTCCCGCTGGCGGGCATGCACGCGCGAGCTCTTCTCGAGCTTCGCCATGGACGCCACCTGGCCGCTCAAGGGGTGCGCCCGCCACCACTCCTCGAGCACCTCGGTGATGACTGCGTTCATGGAGCGCCGCTGGGTTGCCGCGTACACCCGGAGCTCCGCGTGGAGCCTCTCCGGCAGCCTCAAGGGATAGGACCTCAATGGGCCCTTGGGACGCTGTCGCGTGCTACCTGTCCGCCTCTTTGTCGGTGACATTTTGCCTCAGTGATATTATGATATCACTAGGAAGAAGTTTGACGGCAAGCGGCTTTCTCATAGGGTCTCCCGGAGCCGTGTCAGGGGAGACACCTAAGGTGCGCTGTTCATGGGAGTGGGAATGCGGGAGGAGCTTCCAGAGGAACTCGTCGCGCGTCTGCACGAGACGCTCCAGACGAAGGACCACACCGAGGGGAAGACCCACAACTTCTATCACTACCCGGCACGCCTCCCTCCGGACGTGGCCCGCCTCGTCGTCGACACCATGTCCCAGCCTGAGGAGTGGGTGCTCGACCCGTTCATGGGGGGGGGAACGACCATCATTGAGGCGCTGGCGGCAGGACGTAGCGCCCTTGGAGTGGACCTAAACTCCCTCGCCGCGTTCGTCACGGACGTCAGGACTACCCCGCTCTCACCCGAGGACGAGGCAACGCTGCGCGGGTGGGCGATGCACTGCGCCTACGTTCTGCCGCTGATGGACGCGCGCAACCTCACCTCCGACACCCGGGTCAGGAATCTGCCCAAGGCGGTAGAGATGTTCACCGTAGGCGCGCTGCGCCTCGCGGAGCATCGCCTCACCTTCCCGCGACAGAGGAATTTCGCGCGCTGCGCGCTGCTCCGGCTGGGACAATGGGCCCTGGATTGCAGGGACTTCGACGCCCCCCGCCGGAAGCGGCTCGCCCGACACTTTGTCGGCTTAGTCGACGAGATGCTCGAAGGCCTCCAGGAGTTCGTCTCCGAGTGCGCCACAAACGGCGTCCCGAAGAACCGCATCACGGCGCGCCGCCTATTGCTGAACAGGAGCGCGGTCGGGCTCGAGAACGACCCTGCCGTGCGAGAGTTGGCAGTGCGGCCTCGGCTCGTCTTCACATCGCCGCCCTACCCCTCCGTCCACGTTCTCTATCACCGCTGGCAGTACCGGGGCCGCAAGGAGACAGCGGCTCCGTACTGGATTGCGGACGTGCAGGACGGCGCAGGCGAGGCCTACTACACCGGCGGCAGCCGCACACCGACGGGACTGCGCAACTACTTCGCGATGATCACTGCGGCGTTCAAATCCGTCCGCTCGGTCATCGCAGACGACGGTTTGGTGGTGCAGCTCATCGGATTCTCTGACATCGCCACGCAACTCCCGCGCTACCTGCAGGCCATGGAGGAGGCCGGCTTTTCAGAGGTACCGGTGAGCCACCCCACAGGGAAGCGCCTGCGGAGGCGTGTGGCCAACAGGAAGTGGTACGCCAAGCTCCAGGAGAAGGCGGATGCCTCCTCGGAGCTCCTTCTCATCCACGCGCCCCACGCGAGCGGGGCACCGCAGCTCACGCCGCCTTCAGCCGAAGCTTCGACGGAAGGGACAAGCACAGAGGGACAATGACGCGTGCGATTCCCTTCGCCTCGTCCTGAATGCGCTGGCGCACAGCCACCCCGTCGTCCTTCTTCCATTCGTCCGTGCCCTTGACTTGGTCCAGCAGCCCCATGACGACCAAAGCGAGGCCGTACTTGAAGACGAAGTCCACGGCGGGGTGCTCGGACGGAGGCCGCAGCGCACGGGCCTGAGTGAGCAGCTCGGACTGTCGGTTGAGTAGCAACTGCAAGCGCCCCGTCTGCGGGTGGCGGTTGATGACGATGGGAGGACTCGTCGGCGCTTCGTCCACCTCGATGATGTCCGGACGGCTAGGAGTGGCATCCGCCTTCGGCTCGGAAGGGGGCCGGGGCGGGCGCGGCTCGGGCTGTTTCTTCTCCTGCTGCTCGACGACGGAGGCACGGAGGACGAGCCGGAAGGGGCCACTGCCCTTCTTGTCCTTGATCTCCACCTCCGCTTCGAGTTTGGAGCCCAGGAGGGCCGCCTTGTCCGCGACGCACGTCAGGAAGAGGCGGCCGTTGAAGAGCCTCAGGCCCTGCACGAATTTGTCCCCCGTAGCCTTCCAGCTGCCTCGCCACCTGCGCCGCGAGAAGTAGTCGTTCTGCACGTCCGTGGAGAACCAAGGGCGTGCAGTGCCCCCCAACGGCAGGTCAAACTCCACCGTCCGGGAACCGTCCTTCGCCCTGAAGAAGGTCGGGAACTCTTTGCCCACGAACTTTACGGCCACACTGGTCGTAATCTTCCCGTCCTTCCCGGCAGTCGCCGTCGGCGCGGCGACCTTGCCGGTGATGAGTGAGCCAAAGAGGTCCGCCAGCTCGGGGTCGGTCTGGAGCAATTCCTCAAGGGCATCCACACCGTGGTTGTCAGTGACTGCGTTCTTCAGCTTCTCCTCGTAGCGCTGCTCGTTGAGCTTGATGAGTTCCTCGTGGGTCCGTAGCTCGTCCTGCACCTTCTTGAAGAGTTCGGTGAGGAGGTGGTCCTCCCGGAACGTCTCCCGGTTGCTCATAAAGAGACTGTTACGCGAGGCCTGGCTCAGGCTCGAACAGTCCAGTGTGACGAGCATGCTCCCGGCAATGTGCTCCAGGTTCACCGCCTTGACCTTGAAGAAGGAGGCGTCCCGCTTCGCGTGCGACTGCCCGTTGATGACGGCGCGCAGCCCAGTGGGCAGCTCCGTCTCCGTCTTCTCCCCATCCTTGTCCTCGTTGAGACGGAAGACACGGATGGAGCCAGGAATGACCTCCTTGGTGCTGGGAAGGACGATGGAGAAGCTCGCTCCTTTCTCGAAGCCGGGCTCGAGCTTTTTCTCGCCCCACGCGGCAAGCCTGTCCCAGACGTTCACGGCCATCACGTTGGCCCGGTACCCGGGGCGGCACTCGATGATGCGCATCGGCAAAGCCGGCTGGATGAGGTAGTCCTCCAGCTTCTTGAAGAGCTCGCCGCAAATGTTACTCTTCGGCGGCTTATACTCGTACAGCTTGATGAGCGTGCCGGAGGTCACCTTGCGCTCGCGAGGCAGCGGCACCTGGCCCGGCTTCACTACCCCCCGCTCGGGCACCAGCCCGAGCGGCTGGCTGCCGGCCGTGAGGACTGCCCCCTTGGTAGAATTTCCCTTGGGGGGTGCGACCAAGTAGCTCCAGCCCGGCCGGTCGGGCGATTTGAAGAAGCGAAAGAGCGTGAAAGCCCACTCGTGTGAGTCCCCATTCACCAACTCCGGTGCGCGTCGCGAGACGATGAGCTGGAAGTGGTGCTCGTCACTGCAGTAGGGCAGCACCCCTGTGGCCCCCATGTTGAAGCGGCCCTGCACGAAGGGGATGGAACCCTTGTAGGATCCCCCGCTCTCGCCGTGGATAAGCGAGCAGAAGGTCGACGGGAAATCCTTGGCCAGCTGTCCCTCCCCATTGTCGTAGAGATTGAGGCAAGGGCGCGACTTCGAGCCGGTGGCATAGAGAACCAAGTGTTCCTCGGCCATTTTCCGGACGGCATCGCCTTTCATGTCCGTGATGTCACCAAAGGCCAGCTCCACGGCCTTCGCCATCGACTGCGGCGCCTTCTTGGAGCGCGGGTCGATTTCCTTAGCCTGGACGTGACGCATGAGGATGGCGTCGATGCTGTTGGTGAGCTTCTCGACGAGTGCCGCCATGGCGTTGCTCTGCTGGTTCTGCACGATGGACATGTTGTTGCCCATGTCCCCGAGCGGCCTCCAGCGCGTCTCATCGCTGAAGAGCTTCCAGTTCTTCAGCACCTTCACGACCGACTCTTCATCCTCGGCCCCGAGCAGATCCATCAACAACTCACGATTCTCTGCACTCACGAAGCTGCTCCTTCCTGGACGAAGGTGTTGCCAACTGCAGTGACCTCGTAACTGACATTACGCCCGAGCCATCGGCGCAGAAGGAGCCCGAGTTCCGCCGCACGCGAGACTAGCCCGGTGATGTGGGTGCGAGCCATGACGGCCGTCCACTCGTCGGGAAGCGTGGGCCTCACCGCGGCGTGGAGGGAGTCGGGCGTCGCGTGTCCATCCAGCACGCTGCGCAGGACGCGCCTCAGCTCGCGCGCCTCCCCCTGGAGATACTGCCGCGTGAGGAAGAGAAAGAAGTCCCGCTCGGGCTCGAGGAGAGCGCCCGCCTCGTCGGCCTCGTCGAGGATAGGGTTGCGGAGCGCAGCGAGCTGCATCCCCTCCTTCGTCAGGCCGATGTGTCCATCGTCGAACTCCGCCAAGCCGTACTGGTAGATAGCCCCCGGATACACGTCGCCGGAGCGGGTGGTGCGCGCGATGATTTGGCTGACGAACCGGTCCTGAGAAGCGCTGTTGCCCAACCGCGGCAGGCCAGTGGCTAGTTGCTCGTCACGCTGCCGGCCTGCCTGCTGGTCCGCCTTCTCCAGATAGGACCCCATTAGGGCGGCATCCCGGGCAATGCGCTCCTGCACATCCGCTAGCCCAAGCCACCTGCCAGCCTGGTCCCCGAGCCTCTCCCATCCGAGTTGGGCGAGCCAGCGGACGGCGAACTTGATGGGGAAAAGACGATTCACCTGCCCCCAGACGCGCTCAGCCGCCGTGCCCCCGGAACTCTCGTGCGCCAGTGGCCTCGCGTAAGGGAGCCCCTCGGAAGGAAGCGCCAGTCGCTCCCGTAGCTCGCTTGCCTGTGAGTCCGTCCCGCCATGACTCCGGCCCCGGGGCAGCCGGCTGAGCGCCTCGCGCGCGGCTGCTGGGGCCCGCTCCTTCACTCGGAGGGTGCGCGGGATAGCCTCAACGCCTTGGACCACAACGCCCTCGGCCGCGACGAGGCGCCCCACCGGGGGAGGCGTGGGAGACAAATCCTCCTTTACCGGCGGCATCAGCGCTGCCGGCTTCGCCCCACGCTCAAGCGCCAACTGGTTGAAAGCGGCGGTCGTCAGGAAGCTCTCCGGGCTGGCGTACTCCCCCCGCGCCACCAGTTCGGTGATTTCCCGAAAAGCAGTAGCCGGAAGGTTGACTGCAACAACGGGCATGATGCACTCCGAAAACGAACCCTATAGGACAATAAGTTCTAAAAACCATTTGGCAAATAAGACACTCCAGAGTCTTATGCATTAGTGCCGTTCGGAAAGCAACCCCTTCTCCTGCCCTCCAGGCGGCCAGGCGCTAAGTAGAGAACCAGACGTGAAGCTGCGGCCACTTCTGGTCTCCCACGTAGGTGCGGAGGAGGCGAGCGCATCGCTCACTGCGTATTCCAGTGATGTCGAACACCTGTTCCGGCGTAAGCCGAACGCCGCATGTCGCCGCCGACGAGATGGCCCCTCATGTCACCGAAAATCGTCGGTACCCAGGGACCCGCCCGGTGATTTCAGCCTGGGTCTCCGCCCGAGCCGACAGCGCGCCGAAGCCGCAGGGCCGTGCTCCGTCCGCGGTGGCGGCGGTTCCGAGGTGCACCGCGCCTCTTCGGTGAGAGCTGTAGTGCGCTCATGGTCGTTCGCTACGTAATCTCCAACCAGGAGAGCGAAGAGTGGCCGCAGATCATTGGCACCCCGCTAATGGCCAGCGGTGTCCACCACGCCCACGTCATGGCCATTGAGGGCGACAGTTTGGCCGATCCTCACGCGATCCATCCCCCAGCCCTTGACTTGGTGGAGCAGAGGAACCCCTGACAAGAGACGAAGGCGGGTCGGCTCCACCTGCCTCCGCTGCTCCGTGACAACCACACCTGGTCGCTGGGCGGGAGCACCCACGAGGGTGTCATGCACCGGCAACGGTGCGGACACCCGGAGATCGTCAGCCCTCTTTAGCTCTCGGCGACGTCCATGCACACCCCGGCTACGCTATGGAAAGGATACCCCGGACAGGATGACGGTGCGGCCGGTGCGCGGCTCCCAGAGTTTGAGGGTGTAGAGGCCCTGGGCCTGCGCTTCCAGCGCTTCCGCCTGCACCACGATGCGTTGTTCGCTTCCGCCGGGAGCCACGGGCCCGGACTGCCACACCGGCAGCGCCTTCAACTCCACACCCTTCTGGTCCGTCAGCACGGCCTCCGTGGTCGCCCAGGTCTGAGCGACTTCGGAGTTCTCGAGACGTACCTCCAGGGCCACCTGCCGCGCGGAGCGGTAACCGAGGACTCGCAGCGTCACGAGCGCGTTCCGCGGTGTCCGGATGACCGATTCCGTGAGATCCCGGGTCCTCACCCCCTTGATGTCCACCGTCTCGGCGGCAATGAGACCCGCCAGTCCCCCCGGTAAGGCGCGCTCGGAGCGCCCCTGATCCAGTTCCTCGTGACACTGTTCGGCCTGGAGCCGCGCCACCCGGGCTTCCCGCTGGTAGAACTCCACCGGTTGTGCCTTCCGGTACACCTCCACCAGGCGCTCCGCCCGGACCGGGTGCACCACGAGGCTGAACGCCGCGCCTGACGGGGCCGCGCCGTCCTTGAAGCGCACGGACAGCCGCAGCCTCGCGCCGGACGCCAGCTTGTCGGAAGGCGTCAGGCGCAGGAGGGTCTGCCCAACCTCCACGAGCGAGAACTCCTCCCGCCGCTCCAACACCACCAGGTCCTTGCCACCCTCCCCACTCGACAGCTCCGCGTCGAAGGTGAACGTGGTGGACAACCCCGGGCTGACGAGAACCTCCGGCTCCTGACCGGTTGGCTCCGTCGGCAGTTCGACCACACGGACACCTCCAGTCCAGGAAGCGAGGCGCGGCTGAGCGGGGGCCTCCGCTCCGGCCAAGAGGGTGAACACCAGCAGGACGGCGGAGTACGCGGCATGCACGAGGCGGAACCTCACGGAGCAGCCATGCGGCTGCGTCACTCGAAGTGGTCTACCGGCTTCAAATCCCCCACCGGGAAGACGCGGGCGGAATTGGCATCGCCCCCGGGCTTTCGCTCCAGGCCCCGCTTCCCGTCCAGACCAATCAGCTCCATGCACACGGAATAGGTCGCGCGGCGGTCATGCGTGACCGCCGAGGTGAAGCGGCCGTACACGCGGTCCCCCAGGATGAGGTGGCCGGTGACCACCGAGGCGCTTCGCAGACCTTCCCATCCTTCCCCCAGTCTCACCTGAGTCTCTCCGGCGTTCACGGAGAT
>JACZCW010030005.1_pt1 | contig 14786 bp, 11 predicted proteins | sample 8641861 | NCBI WGS metagenome assembly JACZCW01 (sample SAMN15324607, study PRJNA640507) | soil metagenome | isolation source: intercropping sugarcane | place: China: Luxin town, Laibin City, Guangxi Province | collected 2019-07-25 | depth 10cm m | reverse complement strand
TTGTGGGCTACACGGTGCGATGGCTGCGCTTACGCAGTGACTCAATTTGCTCTCGGAACGAGCAATGGGTAGCGGCTTTCCCTACAAGTGTCATGCGGTACAAAAATCAAAACAAATTCTGCAACCACGGCTAAGGGGACGGCCGGGCTGGCCGTTGTGGAGAGTTGCCCAAAGAAACTGGGGGCAACCATGAGCAACTCACCAGCGTTTAAGAGCGAATTTGAGGCAGCAACAATGCGCTCTGCCCATCATTTACTGCAAGGCATGTTGGGCCTCTCCATGCCGGATATCGAAGAATTGGCTCAAGTCCACGGTGCGTTGCTCATCACCGGGGAGCCTGGCACCGCAAAAGAGCTGCTCGCGCTAGCTATCCACCGCAGCTCATCGCGCGCGGCTGGACCATTTTTGACCCTCAACTGCGGCGCTGTACCTGAGGCACTGCTCGAACTGGAACTGTTTGGTCACGCGCCAAGCGCATCGTTGGGACAAGGTAAGGCTCGCCCAGGGCGCGTCCAAATGGCACAAGGCGGCACGCTCTTTCTCGACGAAATCACGCGGCTTCCGCTGAGCTCGCAGGTGAAATTGTTGCGGCTCCTCCAGTACCAAGAGTTTACTGCCTTCGATGACGGCCAGATCTTGAGTGCTGACGTGCGCATGATTGCCGCCAGTAGCATCCCACTTGAGGCTGCGGCGCAGGCGGCGATGTTTCGTGAGGACTTGCAGTCACTCCTGCAAAAGTCGCATGTGCACTGTCCTGCATTGCGGGAGCATCGAACCGACCTGGAAGCGCTCGTGCAGCACTATTTCTTTGCTGCAATCAAGCGATTGGATCGGCCAGACGTGCTCCGGATCTCACCTGCTGCGCATCAGGCACTGTGCAACCACGCATGGCCGGGCAATCTGCGAGAGCTTGAGGATACGTTGGTGCAAGCGGTGCTCGAAGCTCGCGCACCTGAGATCCAGATGCAGGATCTGCCCGAGGCCATGGCGCGGCCTCTACGTGCACCGCGAACGTTATCGAATCCTGCTCAATTGGCGGGCACGATGGCGCGCTGATAATTAGCTAACGCCCAGATGGGGAAGATCTTGAGGTAATTGTCGTAGTGGATGGCGCAGGTCTTGTTGAAGACCCCTGCGATATTCTCATCAGCATAGGTCCCGTCGTCACTGCGGCGGGCGTTGAGGAAGGTGATGCCCCGAGTCACGGCAGGAGAACGTGCCCGTCCACAGCCGATGAGGGCCATGATAGCCCACGAGGTCATGACGACTTGGCTTTCTGTGTCAGGATCGTAGCTTCGCGTGATGCAGTTTTTGAGACTCTCACCCCAGCCACCATCGGCGCGCTGCTTGCTCTCAAGAAACGCCGCGGCGCGCACCAGGGCGGGGTGACTGGTGGGGACCTTTGCAGCCCGGAGACCAGCCACCGCAAACCAAGTGCCGTAGGTGAAACACACTCCCCAGGAGCCCTCGAAGCTGCCATCTGCGCGCTGTTGTGAGAGCAAGAACGCTTGGCCGCGAGCTAGGGCTTGGCGAATTTCCGATTTCTTGTAGTTGGGATACTCCACACAGAACGCGGCCAAGGCTTGCATGCAAGCGCTACTGCATTCCACGTATGAATAATCAATCATGATCTCGCGAAAGCAGTCCGATGGGTTGAGCTGTTCAAGCCAAGTGGGACCCCGACAGAGCTCGTAGGTAGCCCAACCACCGTCCTCATTCTGCATGGACAAGATGAGGTCAGCCGCGTGCATCAAGCGTTGCTTGATGTCGGCGTCAGAGGCCGGGAAATTTCCCTCGGGCAAGAGCCCCGTGCGTTGAGCGTCAAGCAGCATGAGAGACGCCTTGAGTCCCTCGGCGGTGCAGTCACTGATGGGCCAACCATGAGGTTGATCAGAGAAGGGCCACCCGCCTTGAGAGGCATGGCGGAAGGCGCTCGGATGATCACACACGTCCTCGCGCACCTGATTGTTGCCAATGAACGCGGCAGCGCGCACCAATGCTTCGGCGCCTTCTTTTAGCTCCTGGGCGTGAGAGCTGAGCAGTGCTTGCACGGTGAACGCGGTGTCCCACAGCCTCGACGAGTTGTAGCCCTGCATCAGGACGCCATCCTTGGCCTCGTACAAATAGTCGCGCAGCCGAGTGCGGTGAGCTTTGAGTTCAGCGCCTCGAGGATCCTCAAAGTACCAGACCAACGTGTTGAGCAGCTTGTTGATGGGCCCGATGCAAATGTAGTTGGTGTTCTTGTCCTCGCGATCGATCTGATGCAGGACAAAATTCAGGGCTTTTTGCTTGAGCGTGTCCGGGTACTTGGCTTCGAGGCCGAGCAGCAGCGTGTTGGCGGTGCGGCTGAGCGGGGTTTGCGGAACAAGGTTGTCCGTCGGGCTGATGGCAGTACGGCCCTTGCTCCAATTGACCTGATCGTACCCTTGTGGGTAAAGCTCTCGGCGTAGATCTTCGATCAATTCGCTCTTGGGTGATGAGCAGCGACGCCGGTACAGGTACGACATCGGCAGGTACACCATGCGACAGTGGCACCACAGCTTTGAAGGATGAAACGGCAAGCTCTCTGGCAAGAGCCACAGCTCCGGTGCGATGGGGTTGAGCGAATCGTAGGGGTACAGATCAACGAGCGCCAAAAAAAACTTGCCCCAAGACGCCGAACCCAAAGGTCCACCATTTTGGTGCAGCCAGTCCCGCGCCTTGGCGGTCGACTCAGCGTCAGCTTCCAGACCCAAAAAACGCAGGCCCACGTAGTTGGTGACGGTACCGTAGACGCAACTGGGACCTTCGACGTGCAGACCGAAGCCACCGTCGGGATTTTGATGGGCCAAGATGTACTTCATCATTTTGGCGCGGGTGGCGGCATCGATGGGTTCATCAATGATGTTGCACGTCACGATGTAGAGCGGGAGCAGGAACATGGGCCCGCCATAGTTACCGGGCCAAGACCCGTCCGCATCTTGCGTCCGTGCGAGCCATCCGATACCGCGCTCGATATTGCTGCGAATATCTTCTGCGTCTGGGAGGCTGACTTGCGCGTTGGCGTTCATTTTCGCGTCACCGACCTCAATGACACTGGTTGACAAGGTGGGCGTACGCCGCCCGGAGAGCGTCGTCGTTTTGACAATCGCGTCCGCAATCAGCGATGACCCGGGCGACCGTCTCCCTCGAGATCTTTACGCTCAAGGTTGGCTCGAACATGGCATCGCTGTCGATGGCGAGCGCCAATGTCTCTAGCGCCATCCACAGGGGCAGCAGGCAAAACAGCCGCAATTGGTGATGGCGCGGGGGGATGGTCAGCATGTAATTGAAGGCCGAGTCCAGGTGCCCCTGAGCGCACTCAATCACGCGTCGCGCGACGCGCTTGGCAGCGGCGCGATTGGCAGGCAGCAGCATTTCTTCAGGCTCGAACCCTTCAGCGACGCACAGCTGCCGAGGCAGGAAGCTAACACCGCGCTGAAAATCATCGGTGACGTCTTTGACGATGTTCACCATTTGCAGACCAAGGCCGAATGATTCGGCGTAGTTGCGCAAACGGTGGGCAACAGCTGTATCACCGATGGCCTCGTCGAACAGGTCGGTGACCAGATGCCCCACCGTTCCGGCCACGAAATAGCAGTAGCGCTCCAGGTCGACCAAGCTGATGAGACTGAAGAACTCACGTCCCTCCGCGCGACGCGTGTAGAGGCGCATGCCGTCAGCCATTTCTGACACCCAGCGCACCGTAGCCACCTTGGTGTTGTGGCTCTGTGTTTCAAACACGGCCATCACGCGCGGCAGGTTTTCGATCAGGCGTATTTCCGCGTCCGAGGCCTCGACGTGGGCCATCTTGGGGAACAACTCCTTGGAGCTGGCATTGCCTTTGATGATGCGATGAAAAAGCGAAAATAGCCCGTCTTTTTCGTCCACCTCAATGCCCTGGCAGTCCTCGATGGTGTCTGCCACCCGGCACAGCAAGTAGCCGACGGTCAATGCACGCCGCTGCTCCTCGGGGAGTAACATGATCGGCTGGGTAAAAGTGCGCGAAACTTCCCCTAAGGACTGAACACAGAAGCTCCAATCATCAATAGGAGTGGGTTCGGAACTAGCGGTCGTTAATTGTTGAGTCATCGAGTTGTCCTGGATGGTCGAGGGAGAAGCGCCTGAGGCTTAAGGAAGCGGCACCTTACTCGGCTGGGGTAGATGCGTGAGAGTTGTTGGAATATGGGGCAAGTCGTCCAAGAAGAAGCGACCTCGGATCCCGAATGGGCGTATCAAAGCTGCTCTGTGCGCGCAGTTTTCGCGATTCTACGAAGGGAGCGAGCGCTGCACTCATGGGCCATTTCAGCCAACTGAGGTCTCGTCCAGCGTGACGTGGATGCAGCGGAAGGCTGTCCGCGATGGTGACCGCCGCGGCCTTGACGAATGCTTGAACGAAGCTGGTCGGGCTTTCGTCTTCACCCGTGAGAATTCGCATCGTGCGCAAGCGCTCGCGGCCGTCGTTACGCAGCATCGACAGTAGGCCGTGTCGAACGCGTAAGGCACTTTCGTCCTCGCGTCGCAGCACATGGTAGAGCACGTTGGTGAGGAGCTCGACGATGTAGTTGCCGCGCCTTGCCTCGTATTGTTCCAAGTTGTCGCATTCTGCGACAGCAGCGGCATCCAGGAGTCCGAGCGTCATGCCCATCCCCGTGATGGGATGAAGGTGACCCACCGCATCCCCCGCCAGCCAAACATGGTCGCGTCCAAAGTACGTGCGCGGCGAAAAACGAGTGGCGGCCCACGGGGTGGCCTGTTTCAACGACTCAGAGAATGCTCCGAGCAAGGAGCGCGGAAGAACCCGTGAAAATGCGCGATAAATCGCGTCTTTTTTGCGAGCATCGCCGCCGAGATCAATGGGCACATCCAAACACCCTCGGATAGTGTCCTTATCGACGCGGTAGAGCAGTGCAGGCCCGGGACCGCCTGCGATGACATGACCGAGACCTTCGAACGGCAGCCGCACGTCCTTCATCTCAATGCCCATCATGTAACTGATGGGTTGGGGCGCGCCGGGCGCATCGAGGGCGGCCCGCACTTTTGAATTGCGCCCATCCGCGCCAATGACGCGCTGTGGTCGAACCAGTTGCCGCTCACCCTGGTCTTCCAGGATCACGGCGTTCCCTTCAAAACCGCGGAAAGCGCAGCCAGGGCGGTAGCGTACCCGCGGATGTCTCGAAACGATTTCGCGCAGTTCGAACACGAGGTCGTGGTGGACGCGTGCCAGCGAAAAGCCGCGCGCGTACGGGAGCTGCACCGGTTCCTCATGCGGCGCGAGCAACACGAAACCCGAGCCACTGGCGCGACTGAGCCGCTCCACGTCGACACCCAACTCGGCCAACTTGCGCACGCCGGGCGGGTGCATCCATTCACCGGCAAAACGTTCAGCTGCCTTGGGTTGAGCCTCTGCCAGGAGCACTTCCGCGCCGCGCTGTGCTAGCGCCAGTGCGGCCGCGCAACCCGTCGGGCCCGCGCCAATCACGACTACATCAGCCAATCAGCTCTCCGCGCATGTTCTCGGGTGCAGAGGTAGTGTTAGTGGGCCATCGGTTCAAGAAGGCTAGGTTTTTTTGCCTGAAGTTATCTCGCATGGGTGTTTGGTTGTGCGAACTGACGGAAGCAGCACTTCAGAAAATCCCCAGAATAGGCTGCGCGGTGTCATGGCCGAGTGCCGGCAAACTGCGAAATAATTTTCGCGTTTAGGCATCGGCTGCCAGGCCGCGCCGGGCCTGCATGCAGGAAGGCATGGGGCGGACTGCCGAAGCAACCCGTTTTGGGACGCTGCGACTGGAAAACTAGACAAGACAGTCGCGGAGGTACGTGCACTTGCTCTCGCTTCGCTGCCCCGTGTAGCTCTTATGAAAGAATGATGACGGAGCAGCCGCCGCGCATCACTGCCGAGCGCGAGGAGCCCATCATTGGCCTGCGTCGCACGCGTCTACTCGAGTCCACGTCGTTCGTCTGAACGCACAGACGCTGGGTGTAGCGTGCGGTGTCGTAAGCTGGGTTGACGAGTTTCGTCATGGTTGAAGGCTCAGTTTCAATTGTGCAATGGCCAGGGTTAGTGGATGCTTCGTGCTCTGAAGCGGGGTGACGACAGACGTGGGTTTCGTTCCGTGGCATTTTGCCTCATATGATTTTGATCGACGAGCAGGCCGGTTGAGCAATGGCGGTGGTTTCATGTTTCACGGAAAGTCTGCCTGGTGACTGCGGCTCATGAAATGAAAAGGCAGCGAGTGCTGTTAGTGGATGATGATGTCCATGTGAGCAAGGCTCTCGCCCGGCTGCTGCGTCGTTTCTGTGACGTTGAAATCGTGCCCAGTATCGCAGAAGCTCAGCGACTGCTGACCCGTGACAGTGCCTTTGCCCTCGTTCTTTGCGATCTTCTGTTGGCCGATGGGAACGGATTGGATTTGTATCGGTGGATGCTTTCCACCGGCTCCACGTTGACGGCCAGGGTGGCCTTCATGACTGGATTGGGCGACGACGCTCCCGAGGCCGAAGAGTTCAGCGAAGTACCTTGTTTGGGTAAACCGCTCGACATCGAGCGTGTGCGGGCCTTACTCGCCAACTAGCGCGGCCTTTGCGCTTGCACGCGGGCACGTTGGGGGCAAGACTGCTCGACAACGATGCGAAAGGGGACGCGGCACGTGAAGTGGACAGTGAACGGGTTTGCCCGAAGTTGGCTGAAGTTTTTGGGCTTATGTCTCGGCATGAGCGGCGGCGTTGCTTGTGGGAGCGCACCGCTCAGCACTGCGATTGTGGAATCACCGAGTTCAAAGGTCGTGACTTATGGTGCTCCCACGCAATTGACGTACTCCGTTGAAGTCGATCCTGCGCTGGATGTGTCCACGCTCACCATCTATCAAAAGGCGCGTTGCGAAGTGATGTCCGTGCAGCTCTTCGATCGCTATGAGGAGAAGCGTCGCGGTGATGAGGTGGTGGAGCGCACTCTATTGGGCAAGCGACAGCAGGTAGAGTCGGTGAAAGGGCATATCGACTGTGCGCAGAGCTACGGCTCGCGGCTTTTGGTCATGGTGGACGTCGGGGGCTCCCACTTCACGCTGGGCGAGACCGATCCTTTTGGTCAGGTGGTGGCGCGGTGGAGCGACTTGTTCAAGACGGCAGCCATGGGCATTCCTGAAGGCCCGGCCCAGATCCTCATTCGGCCTCAAAAGGCGCAGCCCAGTCAGGTCATCGGTACGATTTCTTTCCAAGAATTGGCGCGCCACCAGACACGTCTTTTGGAGCTCATTCATCAATTGGGTGACATTTTGGATCGCTCGGTCCCAGAGCAGCCAAATCCTGCTGCTCCGGCTCAATTGTCGCAAGCAGACTCGCTCCGTGCGTATGAGCTATTCGCGCAGATCCAACAGATGGCTCCTAGCGACCCGCGCACGTCCGCTATTGGGACGCGGTTCTGGGAGCTGGTGTATGCACGCAAACAGATGGAGTCGAATGACAAGCTGGTGCGCAACTTGGACGCGCTTTCGGCCGCCAAGGAGACGCTAAAAGCCATGGGCAATGCGGCCATTCCTATCTACGTGCAAGCAGCGGTCACAAGCGGTGTCTTGGATGCTCGTGCGCTCGAGTGGGCGAGTTTGCGCTTGATGAGTGCCATTTCAACTCAGCAATTGACGTGCGTCGCGGGGGGAGGGACCACGCCGCCAGCGACCTGGGCTAATGGCCAGGACCAATTGGCCTGGCAATACTTTCAATACGGCGTGGGCCAAGGGCAAGGCCAGCGTCTTGCGGCGATGTGCACGCTCTTTCGATGACAACGAGCGGGGACCGCTCGCGTCATCAAACGGACCAACAGAGCACGAGCCATCTACCTGAATGAGACGCGGGGCGTAGATTTTTGTGGTCGCCGAGCTTCAGTTTCGGGCTTGGCGTCTGATCGGTGTATCTTGCGGCCGATGGCAATCAGACAGATCACCTTACGTAGTTGCGCGCTGGTCCTCAAGTGCGCCCTCATCGCGCTCGCGCCCGCACTTTCGGGCTGCTTGTCCAGCGCTCAAGTTGAAAGCAAACAGCTTCCAGTGCGCCGTGTCGTGGTTTATCGCAACGGGGTTGCCTATTTCGAGCGCGGCGGCCGGGTGAATGCGGACAATGTTCAGTTTCAGCTGCGCAAAGAAAACGTCGGTGATTTTCTCGCCACGCTTGCCGTGCTCGAGCGCGGCGGACAATCGGTACGATCAGCTTCGTTCCCTGTTTCGCTCGAACAAGACGAAGAAGAGATGGATCCTGAGCTTTCCGCCGCGATGGATCGCTGGGATGGAAAGAAGAAGCGCACCCGTGAGCTGCGGCGCGTGACCTTGGAGTTGGGCAAAGGTGAGCACGATCTTTCGGTGGGCTACTTAGCCGAGACGCCATTGTGGCGCCCGTCCTATCGCTTGGTGGTTGGGCAGGGCGGTAAGGCGACCCTGCAGGCTTGGGGCATCGTTCAGAATCAATCTGGAGAAGACTGGAAGGACGTCGAAGTTGCGCTGGTGGCCGGCGCGCCCATCGCCTTTGAATCTACCTTGGCCGAACCGGTGATTCCCCCTCGACCTGTCGTGACGGACGATGGGGAGGTGATCGCCTACGTGCCCGAGGGGGAGACCACCTACGAGCGTCCGGCGGCGCCGGGGAGATTGGGTGCCAGCGGTGGAGCCAGCAGCGATATGAAGCGGCGCAGCATGGCCGCTGGCGGGGCCGTCCCGGGCGACGAAGAGGCGCTCCAAGATGAGGCCCCGGCGATGGAGCCAGAAATGATGGCGCCGGCTCCCTCCAGCGCGCCAGCACCCGATGCGGGCCTGCCAGCCTACAGCCTATCGCCGAAAGACTCGTCGGGGTTGGCGCGTGTGCAAGCCCAGACGGGGGCTACCCGCTATGAGGTGCCTCATCGCGTGACCATCCCCGATAAGAGCGCCACCATGGTACTGTTAGTGAATAAAGAGGTGGGCGGTGAGGCGGTCTACCTGTACTCACCCGACGGAGGCGTTCCCGATTCATACGTGCATCCGTTTCGGGTCGCACGCTTCAAGAACGAGTCGGGCGGCTTGCTTGAACGGGGTCCCATCGCCGTGTTTGAAAAGGGGGCGTTCTTGGGCCAAGGCATCATGGAATCGTTGCCTGATGGCGGAAGCGCCACCGTGCCATTTGCATTGGTGCGTTCGCTCTCGCTTCACAAGGAGGTCTCCCAAGATCAGCGCAATGCACGGCTCTACTCCATTGAAATGGGAGAACTGACCATCGAACGCGATCAGGTGACCATCTTTGCCTATCATGTGGAGAACGGCGACAAGAGCAAGGCGCGCCTCCTCATCAAGCACCAGCTGTCGCCTGGTGCGCAGCTGTGGGACCCGCCCAAGGGGACTGAAAAGCTGTCTGGTGAACAAGAGGTGCTCAGTCCGGTTGATATTCCAGGTAGCGGCGCCGCGGATCTCATGCTGGAGGAACGCCAAGCATTTCGGCGTCGCGTTGAATTTCGGTCCGCCGAAGCGCGCACGGCTGTTCGTGACTATCTCAAGTCGGAGAGCGTACCGCAGGCAGAGCGTGACGGGCTCGAACTCATCCTGAAACACGCCGCTCAACTGCAGGCGCTGGATGACCAGGAGACGGCGCTCACGCGTGAGCAGCGTGAGCTGGAGAAAGGCACCCAAGAGACCCGCCGTAGCTTGCAGGCCGTCAAAGACAATCAACAAGCGGGCGCATTGCGCCGCGAATTGACCGATCGTCTGGCTCAAGGCACGCGACGCCTGGACGAGCTCACCAAGGAGCTCGTGGAGGTGCGCCTGCGCCGCACCGAACAGGAATTACGCCTCCGAGATGCGAAGCAGGGAATGTCCATCTTGCCTCCGGATCGGAGAAAGTAAGCCGGTTTGTTGACAGGAAGATCCTGAAGCTGAAACGATGATCACGGCGGGAGGAATTAGCCGTGAGATCGCAAAAGACCATCGTTCGTCGCCCCGAGCGGCATACCGTACGCCTGTGCTGCCAAGTGGTGCGGGAGCGAGATTTTCGCCTGGTCGCGGACCGCGTGGAGAATCTTTCGACCTGGGGCATGTTGGTCAGCCCGGCTGAGCCTGTGCTCACTGGTGAACGCGTGTTCGTTTCTTTCCAGATTCCGGGCACTCGCCACTACATCGATACCATGGCCACGGTGACGCGCGTAGCCCACGGCCGTCGTCCTACGGAGTTTCAGCGCATGCTCGGCCTCGAGTTCGACCAGCTGTCTCCTTACGATCGGTTCCGACTCAAGTCGTCGTTGCGGGGTCGACCGCTGGCCCCGCCGGGCACCCGACCAGGGCGGCGATCAGACAGTTTTGCTATCTGGACGCTCCTGCATTGCCAAGCCCGCGAGTCGGCCTTAACTTGACTCCGTGGTTCCCTCTGCTGGGCCCGCTAGCATCAGTAACGAATCCCGCTAACGCAAACCCCTGGGAAGCGACATCTCACGGCGGAGTGCTGCGCCTTGTCCCTCGGGATCACTCCCGATACTCGGAAGCCAGAAACCGTGAACAGCTGCCCACCTTTTACGCATGGGGTTCGGCACTGGATCATTCGCGGCGGCCCAAGCGGTACGGAACCCTTTTTTGTGTGGCTGTGTGCGCGTCTGTGAGAGGCGCGCGCAACAGGCCTCCTTCGGCCCTCAACGCCGCTGGAAAGTTTCTCACCCTGCCGAATCGGTGAAATCAGCGCGGAAGGACGATGGGTCAGGACTTCCTCCCGCTCGCCGCGTTGAGTAGCGTTAGCAACCGATGGCACAAACAAGACGGCTGGGACGCCTACACCCGGCGCACTTCCTGGCATTCCTTTCTCTCGTGACGTTACCTCCGACAGCTGCTTGGGCCGAAAAGGTGTGGGGCTCTGTCTCGGGTTTCGAACATTTGGAAAATCCCGTTTGGAAAGAAGCGAAGGATCCCAAGAACAAGGGCTACTCATTTCGTGAGATGGTCCCGACGGTTCCTGCAAAATACCGCAAGCTTTACCCGCACATTCCCCGAGAATTGTGTCTGGTGGCGCTCTCCACTCAGGACCAGCCCGCTCAAAGTGCCACGTTGATCCGCGTCGGTGGCGGGCGAACCACGCCGGTGACCATTGTTGTCACGCCTGGAACCAAGCTGGTGTTCCAAAATACCGACCCGTTCAAGCACCGCCTGTACATCAAGGGCGACACCAACTTTCAACCCAATGACACGGACAAGGGTGGGAAGCGAGAGTGGAGCGCGACTAAGCCCGGCGTCTACGAGGTGCGCGATGAGTTGGCTCCCAGCTTGCGGATGTGGATTGTCGCTGAACCAAAAGTCGCGGCCATCGCCTATCCGTCAATGAAGGGTGACTTCAATCTATCCGTGCAGCAGCCTGGTGACTACCAAGTGCAGGCGTACTTTGCCGGGCAGCGCGTGGGTGATGCCGTGCCCGTGAAGATGGAGCGCGGGGACGTCAAATTGCCAGCACCCATTGTGGTGGGTAAGCCCGACCAGGCACAAGACAAGGGGAGCAAGTAATGCTGCTGTCCCGCTTTTTTTACGTATTGCTTGCGCTCGTCGTTGGCGCCCTTTTGTTCACGTTGGAGATGGCGCAGAGCATGTACAACCGCGCTGGTGATCGGGCGCGGGGTGAGGGCTTGTCGTCGGATAGCCAGGTCGTTTCTTGGTATCTCAAAGACGACGCGCGCACCCGTTCTGCTCAGCTCGTGAAATTCGCGCTCGATCCGGATATTGCTCGCAATCTTCAGAAGGCGAGCACGTCGGAGGCCGCGGTCGACGAGAAGCTGCGTGACCCGGTCACCGCGGCGCTCAAGAAGGTGCATCAAGAGATGCCCGAAGCATTCGATGCAGTGTTTGCGGTGGACCAACACGGTCGCGTGGTTGGTCACGTGGGTTATCCGCAGGCCAACGGGATGACTGATTTCGAGCTGGGTGGCTACCCCGTGGTCGCTGACGCGCTCCATGGGTTCATTCGCGACGACACCCTGGTTTGGGGACGCATCTATCGCGTCGTGGCGCGGCCCGTAGAGGTGGAGGCCGGTCAACTGCCAGCCGGCGCGGTGATTGGTGTGCGCGTATTGGACGACGCATTTGCTCGTGAACTGAGTGAACGTACAGGGGCGGCTGTTGCCTTTTACGTCAATGGTTCACGGACGGCGGCCGGCGCCCCTGAAGGGTTTCAGACATCGAGTCTCGACCAAATCGTGAGTGATTTGGGTGCTCTCAGCGGTGACGCAGACTACCGAGACAAAGGGCGCAGCAGCGTTCGGGAATTGGGTGAGGGGTTGAGCGTTCAGTACACGCGCTTGCCGGGTGAAGCCTATGAACTGGGCGCTGGTTTCGCGGTGGCCCGCCAATTTCAAAAACTCAGCTCGCCGCTGGCTTTTTACAGTCGCGCAGACGACAAGGACAAGGCAGCTGCCCATCCCATCATTCTGTTGGCCGTGGTTTTTGGGCTCATGGTGATTGGCCTCGGAATGACGTACCTGGAACACACGCGACCCTTGCATATCTTTCACACCGAAGTCGCGCGCTTGGCCGCGGGACAGGCTGATCAAATGCATCCAAGCAAATTCGCGGGAGCGTTTCGGAAGCTCGCGGCTGAGGTCAATGAGGGCATCGATAAGGTGGCCGCAGCAACAGGCGGTCGCTCTCGGCGCGCGACGAACTTGGAAGATGTGCTGGGGGAGTTGCCCGCACAACCCATGATGGCGGCATTTGCCGTGCCGGACATGGCCGCAGGCATCCCTGCAGCTGCGCCCTCTCCACTGCCGTCTCCGGCTGCGGGCCCCAAACCCGTGCCACCCGGCCGCAATCTGCCCAAGCCACCTGGCCAGGTGGCGCCCGCCGCTGCCGATCCCGAGGCGGAGTGGCGCGTGATTTATTCGCAATTCGTCGCGACCAAGCAGCAGTGCGGTGAAATCATCGAGGGTTTCACCTACGAGAAATTTCGCACCACCTTGGTGAAGAACCGCGACGCGATCGTGGCGCGGCACGGTGTGACGCAGGTAAAATTCTCGGTCTACGTGAAGGACGGCAAGGCGGCGGTCAAGGCGTCGCCCGGACGCGCGTGAGCCGCGCGAGTTGAGCTGAGGAGCGTTGTGTTAGAACTAACCCCTCAGCTCAACCACTGACCAGACCGATGGCTTGAAGCTCAGCTCACAATACCGCTGAGTATGCCGTGCGCGTGATCGGGGTGCCCAAAAGTCGGCACATCGACCCCAAATGCCGCGAGCACGGCGTGCAGGAAGTCGCAATTGCTGGCGCCTTCGTAGGTGAGCGATCGGCCCGTTCGGATGGCGCCTCGAGCGTTGCCCAGCAACACGTAGGGGATGTCATAAAGCGAGTGGCTGTTGCCGCGAGAAATCTCGCTTGACCAGAGCACCACCGTACTATCGAGGACGCTGCCGTCTCCCTCGGGCATGGACGCCAATTTCCCCATGAAATATGCAATTTCTTCGGCATGCCAGCGCACGCGGTTGGTCATGGCCGTCCAAGCGTCAGTGCTGGAATCGCCCGAGTGACTGAGGGCATGCCCTTCACCTTCAGTGTCCAGCCATGGAAAGCGGATTTGATTGAAGCCCGTCGAGTACTGGACGCTGGCCACGCGCGTCAGATCACAAGACAGCGCGTGCGCGAGCAGGTCGAGATGATTTCGACTGATATCCGGCATGGTGTTTTCGCTGTCCACCTCCAGCTGTGGCGGAGCTGACAAATCCGTGCAAGTCGCGGCCTGGATCGACATGCGGCGTTCCAGGTCCTCCACCAAGCTGAGATGATGTTCGAGGGTCAACCTGTCCTCGGCCCCCACGCGCTTGTGAAGCAACGCCAGCTGGGACTTGCTGGAGTCGAGCACTGCTCTGGCTTTACTGTTCGGGTCACTCGGGTCTAGGGAAATTTCCCGGTGGAACAAGCGCTCATAGAGGGCCACCGGATCGCTGATGGCGGGCAGAGGCGCACCGGATGCCAAATAGCTGATGCGGCCCTGTACGTCTTGGATAGTGGCCCGCACGCCCAATTCAAGGCTGGAAAAAGCTGTTTCCCTGCCAATGTGCTGGGCTACCACTTGATCGACACTGGGACCATCGGCCCAGCCCGCGGCAGAACCGCAACCATCTAAGAATTCACCTTCCAAGAGCATCTGTCCGGTGAATACGGCGCCCATGCCGCGCTGGTGGGGGCCACCACGATTGTTCGGGTCAATCGCCACCGTGCTGTTGATGCCCTTTGCGAGCAATAAGCGATCACGGTACGGCGCAAAGGGTGTCAAAATGGCGGGCAGCTCGAACTCCGTCTCACTGGTCGACGTGGGCCAAAGGTTCTCTCCGACCGTGCCATTGGGGTGAAAGAACAACACCAATCGTAGGGGCGGTCCCGACGTCTCGTCACCCCGTGAGAGAGAAGGCAACCACGGCAGGGCAAGCGTGCCGGCCGCGGCGCGCAACCAGGTGCGACGTGAAAGTTTGAAAATCATGGCGCGGCTCCGTCCAGGTCGTGCGGCGCGCGCCATTGAAACGCGTCGGTTGTGGTGAGCGCCACGAGCAGCTCTTGGAGCGAGCCGCCCGCGGCGCGCGCCTGGTCCACGGCTTGTTCCAGAGAAGGTCGATCGCCCAAAGAGAAGCTGCGACCTAGAGCGAACGTGAACCATTGTTGGCCCAAGCACTCGAGCGCGGTTTGGCTGCCCGCCACGCGCAAGGCCAGCTCTCGTGCGCTGTCAAATGCACCGTTGAGGCTTACTTCGTCTACATCGACCAGCGCGCCCGAATCGTCCACGCTGAGACCATTTTCTAC
>JACZCW010028950.1_pt1 | contig 14819 bp, 13 predicted proteins | sample 8641861 | NCBI WGS metagenome assembly JACZCW01 (sample SAMN15324607, study PRJNA640507) | soil metagenome | isolation source: intercropping sugarcane | place: China: Luxin town, Laibin City, Guangxi Province | collected 2019-07-25 | depth 10cm m | reverse complement strand
GCCTGAACAGGCGGAGCTGACCAAGTCTGTCCCTCACGGGGCTCCTCGATATTGGGCGAACGGGACTCACCTCCGCACAAGAAGTCGGGATGGTCTTGCGCGCTATCACCTGAGTCGTGATTCCACGTGGCGCGGTCGATGGTGCCCATGAGACCGCACGGAGGTCGCGCCGTCTTGTGGTAGGTCAATTGATCGAGATGTTGCTCGCGCACCGCCCAGCGCTTGGATGTATAGATCCAGGTGGTCTCGACCGTCGCCTCTTGCCACACGTATTCTTTGGCGTAGCCATTGACCCCCGGCTCGCAGTCGACCCGCGCCTTGCGCGCGAGGGCTTCATAGGGATCGTCGTAGTTGCAGCGCATCAAGCACTCACCCGTCACTGGATTGGGCTTGCTCGCTTCCCAATCGGCGGACACTTCTTGGCAGCGGTCGCTCTCCGCATCCTCTTCGCAGGCCTCCGCCCCGTCTGGTTCCGGGAAGGCTCGATCAGTCTTGAATGAATATTGGGGGGGTGGGGAGCCACCACCCTGACCGCACAAGTACGCGCTCGTGGTCTGCCCGATGCCTTGGGCGGCCTTCTCAATGGGCATCAAGAGCTTGTCCGTCCAGTCGCCCACCTCTTCCGGCAAGAAGAACGTGAACTGTTCCAAGGCTCCAGTAACCGCCATGTCGGTGGCATGCGCGCACAACACAGGAAACTCATCACTTTCTACCGGGAGACTGTCAGGCGCCGGCAATGCGAAGGCTCCATCAGCTGGAGGATGGTGCTGGGCGGCTTCGAGCATGCCGGCGCCCAGAGCAACAAAGGGCACCACGACGCTAGTTGCCTCCTGCACGTCGTGAAGCACCTCAATCACCTCGAAGATGGGGTCTTTTGCTTGTTTGTAGGCCTGGTTGAGATTGGTCGCCAAGGTCTGGCAAGCGGTCGCCGCGGGCGCGGTGAGGCCGAAGTACCACGCGCCGGAGAAAAGCAGAGTGGCTGACACTTGAAAGAACGTCTGCGTGAGGCGAATGGCAACCAAAATGGCCACGAGCGAAGCCATGAGCAAATTGATGAGAGCAATGAGGTTCATGCCGCGTGCCATGAACACAGCGGCCGCAAATGCACTCGCGTCGGCCGCGTCTTGCATGCCTTCACGGGCTTGCAAGGTCTTGACCGTACCTATCATGAAGTACAGCAGCGCCACGCTGAGGATCATCATGAACACACCGGACACCATGAGCGCACCGCGGTCGTCACGCCTCAGGTCCCCACGGCGCCTAGTCGCTGCGCCCGAGCGCGTGCGATGGAGCGCGCTCACGGATTGCTCCCGTAGTAGTCGGCACCCTGGTTGGGCATGATTGCCTCGGCGGTCAGCAGCTTGAGACGGGGAAGGGCGGAGAGGATCAGGTCGCGGACATTTTCCGATTCAACGAACTCCATGCGATCGAGGAGCTCTTGTGTGGCGTCGTCACCCCAGCCCAGCGCGCCTGCCCATCGCGCCATGCGCCCGCTGCACATCAGCGCCGAGACGATGGGTACCGAGCACGGCATCACATAGGCCACGCGCACAGTGATGGGGTCACGCCTGCCGACTCGGGTGAGAACTTCGTCCTCCCCGGGGGCGTGCACCGTCACCGCGGCGCCCCCCAAGTTGTAAATCAGCCGACCACTCAGAATGCGGTCGAACGAGCCGTCGGAGAGCGCGCCTTTGAGTGTTCCGCTCCACCACGAGGAAAGCGACGGCGCGAGAACAGCCAGGGGATGGTACGCGGCGGCGCGAATGGCTGCCATGCGGGCACCGCTGGGGGCGCTCGGAGCACCGGTCGAAGAGGACGAGTTTTCGGTAGGCGCGGCAGCAGCGGGGGGCTCCGTCTGTTCGGTCGAAAGTTGCGCGGGGAGCCCCTGGCCGGAGGACCCCGAGCCTGCGGTCAAATCGCCCCGTGGCGCTCCATCGTAGCGCTCGGGATCGTCCTCAAGCACCACCATTGCGGCGCGCGCCGCCCGAGTGGCCGCGTGTTGAACGATGGTTTGCGCCGCAAACATCAGGGAGAGCTGACAGAGCGCAAGAAATGTCATGAACACCGGGAGGAAGCAGATCAACACCTCGACGTACACCACGCCACGTGGCGGCGTTTGCCTTGCCCGCCGCGATCGAGTGATCGAAAGTGTTCGAGCAGGCCGCGGCGAGCGATACCGATCGAGCGGCTGGATGCGGCACGGCGCACGGCGCGCGCTTAGGTCTTGGAAACGGGTGGGCATGACTGGTCGAAGCTGCTTGATGACTGAGCTACGCGAATAAGAGCTGCAGACTGAAGTGGTGGATCAGGTATTGATGGACGCAGCACAGCGCGGTGCTGCACCCCAGGTACGGCCCAAAGCGCTCATGCGTGCGCACAAGCGCCACCTCTTGTGCGGTGCGGCGCAGGCGCGCGCTCACCTGCACCGTACGTTTGAGCAATGCTGTCGCTTGTCCCTGAAAAGCCGCTCGGCCGAGCGCAACTGCGGCGAGCAGGATGAAACCAAGAAGTTGGCATTCAAGTCCCAGGTCTGGCCCCAGCCAAGCGCCCAGCACCATGAGCGTCTTGACATCGCCCCCACCGATCCCCTCACCCCGCGAGAGGTAGAAGAGAACGGCGGGCGCGAAACCACAGATCAGGATCCCCCACACGGCGAGGGTGAGCTCCGCTGGCCCTCCTAGCGGTCCGTGCAGCGCAACGGCCAAGATGAGCGAGCCTGCGTTCATCCAGTTGGGCATGTGCCCGGTTCGATGATCCACGAGACCGATCAAGATCGCCGTGCAGCATGCGCCAAGTAGAAGGATGGGACTGTGCATGGTGGACATCGGGGGTTAAAGCGCCACTCCATGGATTCAATTTCATCGGTGGAGCTGCTGATCTTGCCCCTCACCGTTTCGCCAAAAGAGCTCCATACTTGGATGCCGCCTACCGCGAGCAGCACCAGCAGGATGATGTACTCCACGGTGGAGAGTCCGCGGCTGTCTCGCAGGAGACCGGTTTTTGACGATGAAAGGCGACTGAGTTGAGAGTTCATTGATGGATTTCCTTTTCTTACGGGAGATGTGAGAGCAAGGGCACCAGGGGGTGGCTTGCTTGGTAACGGGTTGGTCGGCCGCTGCCGTCGTCCGTTGAAAAAAAAGTGCGTTAGGGGAAAGGCAGCGCTAACCACGCCACGCGCAGCTGAAAGACCGAGACGAGCCCTGGACCAAGTGACGCCAGCGCGAGAGCAGCGCCCAGCATGAACACCGCCAGGATGACCAAGTATTCGACGCTGACTGCACCTCGCTGGGCACGAGCAACCGCACGCATGCTCGATCGTCGGCCAGGCGGACCCACCGTTGCAAAAATCAGCGCCGGGTAGGCAGAAAAATTTGTTGCAACGCTCGAGGTCGTCCGTCCGAAGACACGGATGAAGGCAGCGTTCTGCCTGAGATCACCATGCTTCAGACTGCTAACAAGGTGGCCGTAGCCACGTTTTTCATCGGAATGGCGGGTTTTTACCTGTACACGTCGCGGCTCCAACGGGAAATGCGGGGAGGCGACCCTACGGCGGTGCTCATCGTGCGGGGCGACGTTGCGCTGGGAGCTGCGCTGACGGATCAAAACCTAGGAGAAGTACTGGTTCCGTCCCGCTACCTAGATAGGCGCCGCATCTTGGCGCAGGACAAGGCGAAGGTCTTGGGTGTCGCGGTGGACGAGGCCCTCCAAATGGGTGACGGCCTACTGTGGTCAGATCTACGTGACGGCTCCGCGCACCAGCGTCTAGCGGCGAAGGTACCCGTGGGGCAACGCGCTTACAATTTACCCCCGCGCACCAATCCGCTCGGCAGCATGTTGCAAGCGGGCGATCGAGTGGATGTCTTATTGGAGCGGCATCAAACCAGCGAGTTGGTCCTCGAGCGTGTTCTTGTGCTCAGCGTGGGCGGCAGCCTTGAATCAAGCGCGCCACGGCCGGATAAAAAGGGCGTAGCCTCGAATACTGGGGTCACCGTCAGCGTCGCTCCGGATCAGGCTGCGGCGCTCTTGGCCGCAGAGGGAAAGGGCGCGCTGCGCCTCGTGTTGCGCAATCCCGCGGATGAGGCGGAGCGCTTGCCCCACTTGGAGGCCATCTCTCCGCGATCGGCCGTGGTCAAAGCAAGCAATGATGCGCGGGAGATCGAACATGTGCGTTGACCTCTCGTGCCAATTCAAATTCCTAGGTCGCACTGTGCTCTTGCTGTGTGGCGGGCTGCTTTTCTCTACCCAAGGCATGGCCCAACAAAGCCCCGTGCCGCGTGTGGCCACGGTGATGGAAGCCAGGGACATGCAGTCAGAGCATGAGCTTACGCTCAAGGTATCCGAGCAGCAGGTCATCGGTGCGCAAGGAGTGCGCAGCTATTCCGAAGGCACGCGCGGTATCGTGGATGTGCGTCTGACCCGCGCGGGTGATCAGTTCGTGCTGGTGGGCCAAAAACCAGGAAAAACGAGCCTGCTTTTGATCATGGAGAGCGGCGAACAAAAGCACGTCACCGTGGTGGTCACCGATCCCGAGGGTACGGTCCGACGTGCCCATGCTCCCACGGTGGACCGCCAAGACAACATTCGGCTCGACTTCTACTTCGTTCAGCTCAACCGTTCTCAGCGCTTGAACGTGGGGCTCGCGTATCCGGCCAGCATATCGATGGGCACCTTCTCTGCGGGGTTTGACTTTCTCACTCAACGTTTTGAATCAGCGACGGCGGTCGTCCAGGATCAAGCTTTGTTGCGCCTCGACTTGGCCCAGGCCGGTGGTTGGGCCAAGTTGCAGCGCAAGGCGGCGGTCATCACCGAAAACGGTCAGCAGACAAAGTTTTCGGGAGGTGGAGAGGTGAACATTCCCGTCGTCGGTTCGCTGTCCACGGGCATCCACGCCATCCAGTATGGCAGTACGGTGGAGGTGTTGCCGCTCTACGATGAAGAGACCGGACGCATTCAAATCAGCCTGCGCGCTGAGGTCTCGGATCTGACGGACGATGAAGGGTCGGGTGTTCCGGGGCGTGTGACGTCCGATCTCAACACCGTCGTGAATCTGGAACTGGGTCAGGCGGTCATTCTGGCTGGGCTCAGCTCGGAGAGCCGCGTGGAGACGCGCAACGGGGTGCCCGGACTGAGTCAGGTGCCCATCATTGGATGGCTATTTGGCGGTCAGCGCCGGGCCTACCAAACGGTAGACAACGTCATTTTTATCATACCCACCGTCGTCAACGCGACCAGTCACGAAGCGCGCGAGCAGATCAAGGCCGCGCTGGACATTTACGACGATTATCGAGGTCAAAAGCCGGCGCAAGCCGCCTTGCGCAAGCAATGGGAGGAGAAATGATGATGAGCCAGGGCGGCCAAGCATTGAGCGAATCTGTGTCTTCAGCAGAAGCCAACGTGGTCACCGAGAAGGTACCCGGCACAACGAAAATGGTGGTTCACGTGTTCATCGCGGATCGCCAGCAGTTCAAGCGGGCTTTTGCTGTGGGAACGAGCGTGAGTGTGGGGCGTAACAGCGACTGCCACATCGTGTTGCCCTCCCACCACGTGTCGCGGCGTCATCTGCAGCTGGTATGGGAACCCGGCGGGCTCTGTGTCCACGATCAGTCGAGCGGCGGTACGCTCGTCGGTGAGGAGCGTGTTCGGGGCGCGCGCCGCGCGCTGGGAACGGGCAATCATGTGCTGTTGATTGGGCCGTATCGCCTCGTCGTGCGCCTGTCAGCCGCCCCGATTGAGAGCAAGGAACAGCGCCGATCCATTCACAATCAGCTCTTGGAGCGCCTCGACCTCTCGCGCCGTAAGCTGGGCGACGCGGTGTCACCGCAGTTGCGTCGAGAAGTGCGGCAAGCCCTGACTGCGATCGTCGCCGAGCCAAGTTTAGGGATCCGGGCAGCCGATCAGGTGCGTCTGATCGCCGAACTCGAAGACGAGGCGCTGGGCCTCGGTCCGCTCGAGGCGCTGCTCAGCGACGCCACGGTGAGTGAAATCATGGTGGTCGACCCCAAGACCATCTACGCGGAGCGCAAGGGCAAGTTAGAGCTGACTGGCCGCACTTTCACGGATGATGAGGCGGTACGCTCAGCCATTGAACGAATCGTGACGCCCTTGGGTCGGCGCATCGATGAATCGAGTCCACTGGTCGACGCGCGACTGAAGGACGGCTCGCGTGTCAACGCCGTCATTCCGCCTTTGGCTTTGCGCGGCCCGTGCATCACCATCCGCAAATTTCCCTCGCGGCGCTTGCACATCGAGGATCTGGTGCGCGGTGGAACGCTGGATGAACGCATGGCGACATTCATTCAACGATCGGTGGCACTCAAGAAGAACATTGTCATCAGCGGTGGAACGGGCAGCGGCAAGACCACGTTGCTCAATGTGCTCTCCGCGGCGATAAATAAGGATGAGCGCGTGATCACCGTAGAAGACGCAGCGGAGCTGAGTCTCTCCCAGCCCCACGTCGTGGCATTGGAATCGAAGCCCCCCAACTTGGAAGGACGTGGTGAAGTGACCATTCGCGATCTGGTCAAGAACGCGCTCCGCATGCGACCCGATCGCATCATCATCGGGGAATGTCGCGGGGGCGAGGCGCTGGACATGTTGCAAGCCATGAACACGGGCCACGAGGGATCCATGACTACGACGCACGCCAGCTCGCCCAAACAAGCCATTTCTAGGTTAGAAACCTTGTGCCTGCTGTCGGGCGTGGACCTGCCCTTGTCGGCCATCCGGCGGCAAATCGCCGAAAGCATCGATCTCATCATCCAACAATCGCGCTTGGGTGACGGCTCGCGGCGCATCACCAGCATCGTCGAGGTGGTGGGCCTAGACGACGAGCAAAAGGTAGAGATACGCGAACTGTTCGCGTACAGCAGCGCTGCAGCTGAGCCCGCACACGTGGCAACTGGCTTCATGCCCACCTACCTGGACGACCTTGAGCGCTGCTTTGGGCATTTTGGAGAAAGGATATTTTGAGCATGCCTACGCCCAGCAACGCAGGCATGGTCTTCATTTGCACCATCTGGGTCAGCGCTACCTTGGCGTGGAACGCGCGGGTGGTGCACGGCATGTTGACCAGTGGCGATTCAACCGCGCGTCGCCGTTGGGTCGAGTATCAAAGCCAGTTGGCCGCAGATCTCACCTTCATTCGTTCAACCTGGACCGCGCGCCACGTCATCACGCTGCAGTGCGCGCTCGTCGCAGGCTCGCTCCTGGCCTCAGCCGCAAGTTCAGCGCTAGCAATTTTTGGATCAGTGCTAGCGCTCTTGGTGCGCGGCGTGCTGTCGGGCATGCGACGCCGCAGGGTGGCCCAGTTGGAATCGCAGATCGAAGGTTGGCTCGGAGCGCTCGCCCGCGCCCTCGACGCGGCGCCGTCGCTGGGTGAGGCCATTTCTGCAAGCGCCATCGCCTGTGCATCTCCGCTGCGTGACGAGCTCGAGTGGGTTCAAAACGAGATGCGCTTGGGGCTGTCGTTGGAACGCGCGCTCTACGCTTGGGAAAAGCGAGCACGGAGTGAGGTGCTTTCTTTGGCGCTGCTCACGCTCCACATTGGCAGGATGACGGGTGGGGCGCTGCCGCAGGTTCTCAAGGATGCGGCCGGCGCGCTGCGGGAGATGGAACGATTGCGTGGGGTCATTCGCGTAAAAACCGCTGAGGGGCGCGCGCAGTCCTATCTCATCGGAGGACTCCCTTTGCCGCTTTGCCTCGGCATGAACTGGTTGGACGCAACGCACTTTGACCCGCTCAAGCATAGTCCTGTGGGTCACGTACTGGTGGGCATTGCGGCGCTGCTCTGGGCGGCCGCAATTTTTTCGGCAAAAAAAATCATGGCTGTGCGGATTTGAGGAGGAACGCGCATGCACCCAACTGACCTGACGGATCGCTGGCCGGCCATTTTGTGCTTCAGCCTTGTCCTTGCATACGTCGCGCGCTCGCTTGCCCTCGTGCCCGTGCTTGCGCGACCACACGGTGGTTTCGTCGGAATGCAGCGTGACCGAGCGTTTGCACCAGCGAGCCTGCTCGAGAAGATGTTGCGTTGGGGAGGCAGCGTGACGGTTCATCTGCTGCATCGATGGCGGACTGCTTGTCCCGCTTCGACTGATTGGTTTGCGCGCTGCGCTTCGAGCCAAGCTCAACGCTTGGCCTGGGCAGGTTGTCCTGCGGGAATTTCGGTGCATGAGGCCTGGTTCATAGCGGCGGTGCTGACCGTGCTGGGCGCTGCGGCAGGGTATTACCTGGGTCACGCGTCGGGCACGTGGGTCTGGTCTTTCCCGTGCTTGGGTCTCGGCGCACTCATCCTACCGCTAAGATTGCGCGCGCTCACCGCGGAGCGCCTGTTGCAACTCAAGCATGAGTTTCCTGCCATCATCGATCTCACTGCGCTGGCGATGAATGCAGGGTCGGACCTGCCAGCAGCTTTAGCCAAGATCGCAGCCAGAAAAGTTGGGGTGGTCGCTGATGAACTGAATCAATTCTTGAACGCGTTGGATCTTGGAGTCACAAGACAGAGCGCACTTTTGGCCTTAGAGAGCCGCTGTCCCGTAGCTGAGGTCCGCGACGTCGTGCGTGCCATTTTATTGGCCGAGCAAAAGGGCTCTTCAGTGGTCGACGCGCTGACCGCGCAGGCGCAGACCAGCCGGCAACGCCGCAGCGTCAAAGCGGAGGAGTCTGCTGCTCAAGCTGGGGTATTTCTCATGCTCCCCATGATGCTCTTGGTGGGGTGTGTGCTCATCCTTCTGGTTGGACCGCTGATTTGTGAAGCGCAACTATTTTAGGTGCGGCCTGCGGAAAGTCGCAACGTGGGTTTCCCTCGACCGAACACCTTCACATGAAGACGCTCGCACGGGTGCTCGTCCCGCTTTGCATGCTTTGGGCTGGCGGCTTGGGTTGTTCACGTCAGCACACCTCCGCCGCGACTACTCCTCCTACCGTGGTCGGGGCCGAGCAGTGGCTGCACCAGGGGAGACGCTTGGCTCAGCAAGGGAGCATCGGTCGCGCGGAAGAGTACCTTTTGGCAGCCTGGTCTGAGGGGGCTTCGGCTCACGAAGTGTTGCCCCTGCTTCTGCCCATGTGTCTCAGCGAAGGTCGCCTGCGTACTGCCCTTGAGTATGTCCAGCGCGCGCGGCGGGCTGATCCTCGCGATCCGCAGCTGTTGCAGATCTCGATCAGCTTGCACATGGCGCTGGGCCATAGCCTCCTTGCTCGGCGCGAAATAGAAACGTTGGCGCTACTGCAGCCGCAGTATCGACAAGCTATCCACTTTCTGGGGGAGCAATTTTTTCAGCTTGGGCAACCGGAACGCGCGCAGCCGTACCTGGAGCACTACAAGGACACCTGGCCCGACGCCCCCGACGTCCCGTGGGTCAACCATATGCTGACGCGCATCGCACAAGACCGCCACGATGCAGAGCAACTGAGCGCCCGCGCGCTCCCCTCCTCAGTGATCCAGCCGGAAGGTACTTTGCCAGAGGCTGGCCGACCATGAGCGCTGTTCGGCAAGACAACCCGACGCTGCGTCAGTTCGTGGAAGGTTTTTTTGAGCCCGTTGCCGCGCACTTCGCTGATCCAGCCGTGAGTGAAGTCATGATCAACGGCCCATCCCTGGTGTTCGTGGAGCGCCAGGGAATCATCTACAAGAGCGACGCACAATTCCCCAATCGCGCGGCGCTCGTGAGCGCTTTGCGCGCGACTGCTCAGTTCTTGGGTCGCCCCCTGGACGAGCTGCACCCCATCTTAGAAGGGCGCTTGCCCGATGGGTCGCGCATTGAAGCCATTTTAGACCCCGTCGCTCAAGGCGGTCCGTGCGTCGCCATTCGTCGTCATCAAACGGTGAGCGTGACCCTGACAGATCTGGTGAAATGGGGCGCCCTTTCTCTAGAAGTGGTCGGATTGCTTGGAGACTACAGCAGCGCGGCCAAGAACATCATCGTGTCAGGTGGAACTGGCACCGGCAAGACAAGCCTCTTGCGTTGCATCGCTTCGCTCATCCCGGCTGAGCTGCGCATCGTGACCATTGAAGACGCTCGGGAGCTCGAACTACCTCATCCGCACGTGGTTTCGCTCGAGTCGCGGCCTTCGGACGAGCGCGGCCGCGGGGCGCTCGACATTGGACAGCTATTCGCGGCGACGCTGCGAATGCGGCCCGATCGCATCGTGATCGGCGAGCTCCGCGGAGGCGAAGCGCTCGATCTGGTGCAAGCGATGACCTCAGGTCACGGTGGGTGCTTGTCCACGGTGCACGCCTCGACGCCACTGGATGCACTGCGGCGTCTGGAAACTTTGGCTTTGTTTCGTGGTCTGGGACTTCCACTTGCTGCGCTGCGCAGCCAAATCGCCGCCGCTGTGGACGTGATAGTGCAGGTCGAACGAGCGCGAGATGGGCGCAGGCAAGTGAGTGAAGTGGTAGAAGTGATGCCGCTGGATGAGCTGGGGCAGTACCAGGTGAAAGTGCGGGCTCAACGGGCGCCGAGCGGCGCGCTTCAGCTCATGGAAGGTGCGCCATGAAGGACGACGACCTCACCCAACTGATGCTTGTTCGGCCTCCGCGACGTGCGGGGGCTGCTACGGGCCCCAGCTCTTTTGCAGAGCAACCCAGCGCCATCGCGTCGCCCCGCGTGGGCAGTCAAAGCGCCGGTGAGACTTTTTTTGGCGACACCGATGTGGGCGCGGACGCTGCTGTCCCCAAGGCCGGTAGCACAGCCAAGCGCAGGGAAAAAAGCGGAGACGCGCCGCCAAGCAGGCCCCATCAGCGCAGTTCCCCAGCTCCAAGCGCGCCCGCTTTTGGAGTTCGGCGGGCCGTCGTCTGCGCGGCGCTCGCCGGCATCGCACTGGGGCTGGGCCTATCGCTGCGCGCACGCGAGCAAACAGCTCTCGCCCCCAGCTTGGCTCCGACGACGTTGAAGGAGACTCAGTCAACCATCCAGGACGACGGCGTGCTCACTCCGCCAAGTATTTCCGACGCCGCGGCGTCGCGCGCACCTTTGGTGCAGGTGTTCCCGTTCGAGATGTCCGAGCACGAGGCACAGTGGGCTGAGCAGGCACACGCAGCTGCTCAGCGTGGCTCGTGTCCAGAAGCGCTCCAACTGTACCAACGCTTGGTCGACCTCAGCGCTGCGACGAAAGAGACGAGGGTGGAGGGTATGAGCCGGTGGTGGCCGTTCTTGGAACAAATGCGGCGCAGGTGCTTTCCGGACCCTGCCCCCAATCCGCACAGCCAGGGGGCGCCGTGAGCGTGAAACAGCGCGCTTCAATCAAGTCGCACGTGCACTTGGCCTTACTGTTGAGTGCGTCGTGGCTCGCTGGTTGCCAGCCTACGCCTGTGAAGGGACCCAGGGGAATCACGCTGCACGTGCGGTTTCAGACGCATCAGGGTCGAGTGTTGGAGGGCGGTTGGGTAGAGTCTGGTGAGGGTAAGCAGAGCGCTGTTGAGGGCGAACTCAAGTTGATGGTGCCGTTTCATCCGCGCGGGCAACACATCGTCGCACAATGCCCGCTCCTTTATGAAGGCGCCACGGAGCGGCACTTTTCGGCCAGCACTTTGAGCGCGGGAGGCGACATGGAGATGACGTTGGTCTGTCAGCCACTGGGCCGTGTCACAGGTCTCTCGGTGCATAGCGATTGTAAAGGTGCAAAGCTCTTCTTGGAGGACCAAGCGCTTGGTCAGGTCAAGGACGGGTGGTTTCAAGCGTGGCTCAGAGAAAACGAACGGGTGTCCACCGCTCGCGCTGACGCTAGTTGGTTGCGCCTCGTCGCGCGTGCAGATCCCGATTGCCGATTCATCGATCCTCTGACCCAGCGTCCCACGTCACAACTCGAGTTCACTGTCGCCCTCTCCCCGTCGGCCCAGGCGGTTTGGATGGACTTGCGCGGCGTGGTGGTGGCTCCCCCGGTGCGTCGTGCGCCCAGCAAGCCGTCCCGCCGCCCTTACCGTCTGTAACCGAGTCAGCACGCCCAGCGCGACGCTGGGCCCAGTCGGGAAGATTAAGACAATGAATACAACATGTTACAGTCGCGAGCCGTGAGCGCGACACCCGTGCTACAAGGCGGCCACAAATGTTCATTTCATTGCGTTGGCTCTCTGAACTGCTTCCCGCGGCCCAACTCGACTCCATTGAAACCGCCGAGGCGCTCACCTCGTTGGGTCTGGCGGTGGATGGGGTCAAGGACCACGCGGAGGCGCTTCGCCCGGTCGTCATTGCCGAAGTGGTCGAAGTCGCGCCGCACCCGAGCAGAGATGGACTTCGTCTGGTCACCATCAAGATGGGCAAGCCCGCGCACCTCAGCGTCGGGAGCTCGCTGCCGCCCGCGCTGCCTGGGTCTCAACATCCACAACAGCTCACAGTGGTGTGCGGCGCCAAGAACGTGCCTGCGCCAGGCGGTCTCGTGGCGTTTGCGGGACTAGGAGTCAAGTTGCCGGGCGTGGATTTCGTGCTGACGCGGCGCGACATCGGCGGTGTAGTCAGCGAGGGCATGTTGTGCAGCGAGACAGAGCTGGGGCTGGCGGAGAGCAGCGAGGGGATCTTGACCTTTCCCGCGGGCAGTCTCGAGTCAGGCGCGCGGTTCATCGACGTGTTTCCCGAGGCGCGTGACGTCATTTTCGAGCTGGACGTGACCCCCAATCGGCCGGACGCCTTGGGCCATGTGGGCGTCGCGCGTGATTTGAGCGCCTTTTTGGGCGTAGAGCTGGTCGAGCCGGCGTCGAGCCCCCTCAAAGAATCAGGTGCCCCCTGCTCATCGAGCATCGCAGTTGTAAACCAAGCGCAAGAGCGGTGCCCGCGCTACGGAGCGGCGGTCGTGCGTGACGTGCGCATCCAACCCTCACCCGACTTCATGCGCTGGCGATTGCACCGCCTGGGGGTGCGACCCATCTCCAACGTGGTCGACATCACGAACTGGTTGCTCATGGAGTATGGTCAACCGTTGCACGCGTTTGATCTCGCGCACGTAGCCGGTGGCCAACTTACGATTCGCACCGCAGTGGACAAGGAGAAAATCACGACGCTCGATGGCGTGGAGCGTGATCTCGCGCCTGACGACTTGGTGATTTGCGATGCGAGCGGGCCTACGGCCTTGGCGGGGATCATGGGCGGGCAGCACAGCGAGATTATGGCCACTACCCAAGACGTCGTGCTCGAGTGCGCTTACTTTGCTCCGCAAGGCGTGCGGCGAACGGCGCGTCGCCAAGGAATGCACACCGAATCCAGCCACCGTTTTGAACGTGGAACAGATCACGGAGCGACGGGGCGTCTCCTCGATCGGGCACGGTATCTACTTTCCGAGCTCGCTTCGGGCAAAGTCGCCCCCACCCCCGTGCGCGCCGACGGAGCAGAACTCCCGCTGCCACTTCTGGAACTGCATGAACGGCGCCTGGAATCGCTGTTGGGCGTCAATGTTCCCTTCAAGAATGTCGTGGAGATACTTGGACGCCTTGGTTTGCGCGTCGAGTATTTGGTCGACACCCATGCAGGTTCAGTGGCCAGTGTCCGTGGTGCGTCACATCGTCCTGACATTCGCCTCGAACAAGATTTGATCGAGGAGATCGCCCGGGTGCGCGGGTTGGACAACATTCCCACAGTTCTGCCGGCCATCCCTCCCCAAAATCCCCGCACATCGGGCGATCTGGAGCGTTCGGCGGCGCGCGTAGCCGTTGAAATTGGCCTGAGCGAGGCGCTCACTCACGCCTTCGTTGCCGCACCTGATTTGGCTGCCCTGCACGCCCCGCTGCCCATCATTAGTTTGGCGAACCCGTTGAGCGAAGATCGCAGCGTGCTGCGCACCTCGCTTGCGCCGGGTCTCATCGAGGCCGTGCGTCGTTCCCGGCGCCGGGGCGAACCGCGGATCCAGCTCTTTACGATTGGTGCGATCTTTCTGCCGACCCGGGACGATCAAGCGTTGAGCGCGGCGCGGGTCCGACAAAAAGAGGACCTGTTGGCGCTGCCCTATGAACAACCAACCTTCGCCGCCATTTTAGCGGGGCCACGTGATGAATACATGAGTCTCAAGCCCGAGCAGGTGGACATCTACGACGCCAAGGCCATAGCCGTTGAAATGGTCGAGCGCATGACGCACCAGCGTGCGCGGGTGACGCACGTTGGTCGCACCTCACTCACCGAACACTTGCATCCACGCGGCGCGGCAGAAATTTCCGTCAATGGCACGCGCGTGGGCGTGTTTGGTCCACTGCATCCAGACGTCGTGGAGTACTTCGACATGGACGGCCCCGCGCTGCTGGTGGAGCTCAACTTGGCCGCTATCGAGGCGCTCGGGACGGTGGTGCCCCGTTACCGTCCCATCCCCAAGCTACCGGCAGTCACCCGCGACCTATCGCTGGTGGTGGACGACAAGACCCCAGCGGACAAGGTGGTGGAATTGCTCTTGCAAGCCAGCGGAGACCTATGTGAGCTCGTGGATATTGCAGCCGAATTCCGCGGAGGCTCCGTGCCAGCGGGCAACCGCTCGCTCACGTTCCGCATGACCTATCGTGATCCCAAATCGCGTCTCGGGCAGGCAGACGCCCGAACGCTCACTGACAAGGAAGTGGACGTCGTGTTCAACGCCGCGCTCGATCAAGTCACACGCCAGCTAGGGGCAACATTGCGTGGGTGAGGTTTTGGAGGCCACGCGCCATGAGTGGAAGGTGAGGTATGCGCGCGCCAGCTCGCGACAGCGAGGCTTGCAGCTGCTTGCGTTGGCCATGTCGCTCAGCGTCTCCGCAGTCGCGCAAGTCAAGCCCCCCGCCAAGGCGGACGCGAGCGCCACGCCCGATGCGTCTGTCAAGTCTGACGCACCCTCCAAGTCTGACGCACCCTCCAAGTCTGACGCACCCT
>JACZCW010033466.1_pt1 | contig 14914 bp, 11 predicted proteins | sample 8641861 | NCBI WGS metagenome assembly JACZCW01 (sample SAMN15324607, study PRJNA640507) | soil metagenome | isolation source: intercropping sugarcane | place: China: Luxin town, Laibin City, Guangxi Province | collected 2019-07-25 | depth 10cm m | reverse complement strand
CAGCTGGGGTTTGATGCGCTCATTTGCAATCGCGTAGCGCGGGGCGGAGCGGGTTTGTCGGATGCGGCCGCGTTGCACGCGGTCAGTGAGCTCCAGTCGGTCCACGCTGCGTTTGCTGACGCTGCGCTCATGGACCGTGTCGTTGTCGCTTCGCGTTACGAGGATCGGCGTAGAGAGCGACAAATTCGCATGTGTGATGAGCTGGTCGCTCGTCTCAGCTTGGCTCAATCGAGCAAACTCACGAGTTTCGTACCTGAACTTTCATCCGAGCAAGCGCACAAAGGCGTCCATGCATTTGCCGAGGCGCTGATTGAGGGAACTACCGTCCGGGGCACCACCAGTCCGGGAGCGACGAACGGCGCTGCCGCGAGCCGCGGCGCGTGAGCCGCATCGGCGAAGGTTATTCGCCGCGGTCTTTGCCTCGAAAAAATAGCCGCAACGGCACGCCCTCGTAGGAGAACTCTTTACGTAGGCGGTTCACCACGTAGCGCCGATAGCTCTCCGCTACGTGTTCTGGAGAGCTGCAGAATGCGACGAAGGTCGGTGGTCGCACGGCGATTTGGGTCATGTAGTAGATGCGTGGAGCCTTGCCTGCCCGTGTGGGAGGCGGATGCTCCAGCAGTAACTGTTCGAAGAAGCGATTGAGTTCCGACGTGGGGACGCGATGTTGCATGCGCCGTCCCACCAGGGCGACTTCTGCCATGAGCTGAGCGACACCATGACCGGTGCGTGCGCTCAGCGGAATGATCTTGGTCCAGCGCGCAAAGTGCAGCGTGTGTCCCGCTTCTTCCTTGGCCTTTTCGATGTCCTTGGCGTGGATGAGATCCACCTTGTTCAGGGCGACTACGATGGCCTTACCGCGCTCCTTGGCCAGCCCCAAAAGCCGAGAATCCTGGTCGGCAATTCCCAATTCGATGTCGACCATGACCACTACTACGTCGGCTCGGTCAATGCTCTTGAGCGAGCGAATGACACTTTGCGCCTCAATTCCGGCGTCCACTTTGCTTTTGCGGCGCACCCCGGCGGTGTCGACGATCACAAATTGTTCACCTTTGTAGGTCACGAGCGAGTCGATGGGGTCGACGGTTGTGCCAGGGCGATTGTCGACGAGAGAACGCTCGCTACCATTGAGGCGATTGAAGAGAGAACTTTTGCCTGCATTGGGTCGCCCCACGAAAGCCACACGCAAGGGAGCCTGCCGTTGTTCTTCTTCTTCCTCCTCTTGGCCTGACGAGCTGGGAATGTTGCGCAAATGAGCGCCGAGAGCCGCTTCGAGCTTGCCCGTGTGGCGACCATGCAAGGCTGAGACTGGGATCAGGTCAGTTACGCCCAAGGTGTAGTGGTCATTCAGGAGCCATTCTTGGGATGCGCCGTCCATCTTGTTGGCCACGTACACGACGGGCTTGTTGGCGCGCCGCAGCAGCGCAACGGCGTCTTGGTCGGGTTGCGTGGGCGGCAAACTACCATCCAAAACGCACACGACGATGTCAGCTTCATCAATGGCTGCCTGAGCCTGCCGGGCGATGCCTTGACCCATGGGATTGTCGGTCGTCGGATCGAGTCCTCCAGTGTCGACGAGAGTGACTTCACGACCGGCCACCGTGGCGTCTGTGTAGTTGCGATCACGTGTTACCCCGGGTGCGTCGTGAACAATGGCCAGCGGCTGGCCACAAAGGCGATTGAAGAGAGTGCTCTTGCCGACATTGGGCCGTCCAACAATGGCGAGGATCGGACGGTTACTCACCTTTGACCTCTGTATCCTGGAGCGTGGTGACCGGGTCGTAGCCGAGCTCAGCGAGCTTGCGTGGTGCGTCTTTCCACTCGTCCGTCACGCGGACGAACAGCTCCAGGTGCACTTGCTTCTCCACGAGGGCCTCGATTCTCTGCCGCGCCGCGATGCCGATGGCCTTGATTTGACTGCCGGCCTTGCCCACCACGATCTTGCGTTGACCCACCTTTTCTACATGGATCGTGGCTGAAATGCGCAACAACGCCTCGGTCTCGTTCGCCTGTTCGATGGTCACCGCCACCGCGTGGGGCACCTCGCTGCGCAGCTGATTCATGACCGCCTCACGCACGTACTCTCTCACGAAGAACAACACGGGACGGTTGGTAAGGACGTCAGAGTCATACCCGCTTGGACCTTCCGCCAAACGACTGGTGATCTCAGAGAGCACCGCTTTGATTCCGATGTCTCGGCGCAGACTCATCGGTACAATGGCCGCGAAGTCGAATGCTTGGCTGTAGGCTTCCAACATGGGAAGGAGCCGCGACTTGTCGCGGGTCAGATCTACCTTGTTGACCGCCAGCACCGCAGGCACGTTCGCGCTGCGGAGCGCATCGATGATCTCTTGATCACCAGGCCGGACCCAAGGGCTCGGACCGGGGGCTGCGCCGGGCAGCTGAGGAATGGGACTGACCTTGGGGGGCTTTTCCCAAGTGTCGGTGATGAACAGGGCTACATCCGCGGCCCGCAGCGTGTCGAGAGCCGCATGGTTCATGCGCTTGCCCAGTTCCGTGCGTGGCTTGTGCAAACCTGGAGTGTCGATGAAAGCCACCTGGGCATCTTCATGTTGCATGACACCGAGCAACGCATCACGCGTGGTCTGGGGTAGAGGCGATGTGATGGCCAAAGCTTGGCCGAGCACGTGGTTGAGGAAGGTGGACTTCCCAACATTTGTGCGTCCGATGAGTGAAACTGTCCCAAAGCGCATGTGGCGGGCCCTTCATGCCCCGTAGCCCGCACTCCCGCAAACGAAAAAGTGCACTTTTACACCCGCTGCCGAATTATAGGTGGCTTCTGAGGCGCTCCTTTGGCGGATCGGGCCGTGACAGCTCCGGCAGATCCGGGTAATTGTGAAATGAATGAGCGAGAGTTGGAACCCACCGGCTCCACAGGGAGCGTTCACTGACCCTACGGGGGACGAACGCCGCTCTTCCCAGCGTTTCGAGGTCGAGTGGGCCGTGGACTGCGTGGGTGAAGAAACCTTCCTCTACGCCGAGATCACCAATGTCTCACAACTGGGGATATTCGTGGCGTGCCAGCGTCCCTTTGAGGTGGGTACGGCACTGACTCTCAAATTCAGTCCAGACGGTCATACGTTTTCGCTGCCGGGTCGAGTGCAGTGGGTCAATCGCAGCCAAGGGTTTGCTTCCAGCAAACATCCCGGGATGGGGATCCGCTTCAGCAATCTCTCCCCTGAGGATAGAGAACGCTTGGTGGAGATCATTCACACCATCGCTTACCTACGTGCCTGCAGCAATTGACGAGAGTACCTGGAGCAACGGACGCCGCTTACGGTCCGGGTTCGGCTTGAGGCGTCCCGGGCGTAACAGGTTGGGCCGTGCTTTTTGGCTCGGGTGAGGGTGAGGCATTGGAGTTTGACGCGATGGGCTCTGGTGTTGGGGAAGCGCTCGCCTCTGCCGCTGGCGCCGCTGCGGCCGGCTGCTGTTGGCGATCCGTTGCGGCGGCCGGTGTCGCTGACGCGACGCCGGGTGGTTCACTTTCGGGTCGCAGCTCAGAAAGCGCCTTTTGCGCGCGTTCTCCGAACGCGCCGCTGCGGGTCAAGTTCTTGTAGTGAGCGACGGCGCGATCGATCTGCCCCATGGCGCGATAACAGGAGGCGGCATGCCAAGCCGCTTCCGATGAAATGGTGCCCGCCGTCTTTTTGGCGGCCACCGCGTCGTAGATCGCCGCAGCGCGTTGACAGCCCGAACCGTTGCGCGCGGCGTGTCCCTCGTGCAATGCGGCCGAAGCGGCTTGCTGTCCGCCGGCAGAGGCCACCTCGGAAAAGAGCCGCTCGGCCTCGGCGTAACGCCCGTGTTGGTACGCAGTCATAGCCTCGCCGTAGGCCTTTCTCTGCAGCCGTTCGGCTTCTTCGTCGGGCGCGTTCTTCGTCGGTTTGATGAGCTCAAGGTTCTCCGGGTCGTCGTCGTCTCCTCTCCGCAGACGTGACGGCCCGTCTGGATCGCCGCCAAAAGTGAGCGATTTGTTTGAGCCCGAGACCTTCGATCCATCCGCGGAAGGCATGCCGCGTTCGACCACCAACATTTCGTCTGTGCGCTTTCCGCTGGGCTGCGCTCGAACGAAAATCAGACTCGATCCAATCATCAAGACGAGCAGGGCGGCCATGGCTAGCTGCGGTCGCATCGCATATCCAGCCAGCACGCTGACGGTGCGACTGAAACGTTCGCGCAATGGGAGCGAACTGTGAGCCTGTTGCTCCGCCTCAATGATACGATTGAACAGGTCCCCAGGCGGTGATTCCAGTGGCAGGTCGGACAGCTCGCGTGTGGTGCGCAGGTGATTCCACAATCCCCGGCAGCGCGTGCAGTGGTGCAAGTGGCGCATCGTAGCGGCGGCACTGAGCTCATCTAGCTCACCGTACAGGAGGTCCATGCTGTTTTTATCAAATCGCTCACAGTCCATGAACTACCTCAATGCCCGTGCGTATTCTTCGAATTCACATAAATCCTGTTGCAGCCGCTCGAGCGCGTAGCGCATGCGACTTTTAACCGTATTTTCTGGGGCCTCGACGATGCGTGCGATCTCAGCAAATGGGATGCCCCCCAGTTCTCGAAGCAGGAACACTTCCTTCTGTTCCTCAGGGAGGCAGTCGACTGCTTTCAAGATGCAGTCGCGCATTTCTAGAGTCGCAGCGCGACGGTCGCCACTGTCTGGAGCCACCACCATGGCTGGGCGCACAGTGAACTCCGACAGCTCATCCTGATCTGTGCTGTCGAGTGATTGATGACGACGGTGCTTGCGTCGTCGAAGTTCATCGATGCACAGATTGCGAGCGATGGAGAAGAGCCAGGTAGAAAAGCGCGACTCATGTTTGAAATCCGCTGAGCGCTTGACCACGCGTAAGAATGTTTCCTGAGTGAGCTCAGAAGCGCCTTCCCGGTCTGCCAAGTAGCGCAACGCGAAATTGAAGAGCGGTCGCTGATAGCGGCGCACTAATTCCGAAAATGCGTCGCGGTCGCCGCGTTTGTAGCGCACCATCAGCATCTCTGCGCTGCTCTCGGCGTGTCCGGCGCTCATCATCGACTCCCTGACCTGCACCTCTCGTCCAACGAGCAGACCAGCCCGCCGCGCGTGGCGGCTGGCTGTGGTGCTCGAATAGGCTGGGCGAGAGACATGAGGAAGCAGGCTTCCATCCCCACCACCGTACTCCCCGTAGGCAGCGGCGGGCAACCAAAAATTAAGCTAGGTTTGGAGGCCTAAGTACTGGACAAGGTTAGCGAAACACAACAAGTCGTGCAGGGGTTCCGGCGGCGCACCATCCATCGGCACCGCGGCGCTGAATGACCACAGTGCACCGCTGTACCGGTGTTGTAACCTCACCCAACAACCGTTAGCCTAGGCGGGTCAACCTGGGCTGGGGTATTGAGTGACTCAACCCCCAGCGTGTCTCGACGATGTGAGGGGCGGCCCAGTGGGCGAAGAGGGCAAATGAAAGTAGCTGTAAGCAAGCTTGTACAAGTTGGTTTGATTTGGGCGTTTATGGGGACAGGTCAACTTGCCATGGCGGCTGAACCAGCCGCTCCCCCAGCGGCCGCGACTGGGGCTACGCAGCCAGCCGCGACTACAACGGCCACCACGACCGCGACGACCAAACCGACTGCCACCACGACGACCTCTGCGCCGAGCGCCAGTGCAACCAGCACGACCGCGACGACGCAGGCCCAACCGAGCAGCACGGAGGCAGCTCCCACTGCAGCGGCAGACAGCGGCGAGAACGCGCCGGCAGCGGCGGATACTTCGCAAATGGATGGCGAAACTTACCAAGTCCGACTTCGCGATCTGGAGCAGCGGGTGGACGAACTCAAAGAGCAGATTCGGCGAAGCCACACGCGCTTGTCGATGCTCAGCGACACCATTCTTTCAGGGGTGAGCGGGGGCGGTCGCGCTGAGATCCAGTTCAACAACAAGTTCAGCGGCGCCTGGCACGTAGTGGAAGCGATTTTCGTCCTGGATGGGGCCGTCCAATACAAGAAGTCGGACGACACGGGCGTACTGGCCAAACAGGCCACCATCCCCATTTTTAGCGGTTCCATTCCGACGGGCGATCATACCTTGCAGGTGATGCTCAAGTTGCGAGGCCATGGATTTGGCGTGTTTTCCTATCTGCGCGGCATCGAGGCGGACGTGAAATCGAGTTATTCGTTCACGTTGTCGGACGGCAAAGTGTTGGACCTCAAAGTGGTCGGCTGGGAAAAGGGAGGTCCCACGACCCCGGTCGAGGAGCAGCCGGACATCATCTTCAATTCGACGGTGCGCGAGCTCACTGATCCGCCACCTGCTGCACCCGCCGACAGCACCAAGTCGGGCGGCGCTGCGGCTGCAAAGCCTAAAGACGTCGGCGCGACGGAAACGAAGGTCCAGGGCGGAGTCGCCACACCCTGAATGACCGGTCGTGAAGCTTTTAAACCGACCATTCGTTGAAGAACTCGAGGGATAGCAGCTGCATGCGATCAAGGATGACACTTCTACGACCACTGTCCCTTACCCGGCTCAGGCTTGACCGCGCGCGGCGCGCAGCGACCACCTGTTTGACCAGCGGGCTGGTGTTCATGACAGCACAACAGAGTGCTTGGGCGAGTCCAGGCGGCGCCCGTGAGCGCGCGCGCCAGGCGGTCGAAGAAGTCGAGCGCTCGTCCAACAAGCTCAGCGCGCCGGCGCCCGGGGGCCCGCGGTTTCGCGTCGGAAAGCTGATGGCGGAAGCTGAGCTGCACCTGCGCAGCGGTCAATACGAGGCGGCCATCGATAAACTCAATATTTTGGTTGAGTTGCATGAGCAAGGGCGCGCGATCGAAGGAACCGACGCGGACGCTCACTACATGCTGGGTGAGGCCCACTTCAAGACCGGCGAGCTCTACTCGGCCGGCCGGCATTATCAGCTCGTGCTCGACCGAGCGGATCGGCCGGCGTACTGGGGCCTGGCTGGTGCGGCTGCAAGCCGCCTGGTCGACGTGACACTCCGCACGCATCGACTGGAGCAATTGCCCAACGTGCTGACTCAAGTCGATAGCATGATTGCCCGAGCAGGAAATGAGGCGCTTCACTATGCGCGCGCGAAGGTGCTGATGGCCATGGCGCGGTTCGACGAAGCCATCAGTGAAGCTCAAGGTCTGAGCGGCTCCGCCGCTTTTGGCCAACGTGCTTCTTATCTGCGCGGGACGGCACTCCTTCGCAAAGCCCAGGACGCCGTCGGCGACAAGCCCGGTGCAATTCCCGACTACGCTGAGGCTATCGCCGCGTTTGAGGAGGCTGCCTCTGCTCGTACTGTGTCCGGCGCTACGCCCCCAAAAGATGCGGTCAACGCCCGCGCAGTGACTGAACTGTCGTGGTTGGCAGTGGCGCGGCTCTGGTACGAGGCTCAACAATTTGACCGGGCCGCGACCAATTATCAAAAAATACCGCGTGAATCCGAGTATTTTGCGCAAGCCCTGTTCGAGTTGGCATGGACCCACGTTCGACTGGGAAGGTACGGGTTGGCGCAACGCGCTCTTGAAGCACTCACGGTGCTCAACCCAGGTTTGGTCGATGGCGCGGACGGTGAACTGTTGCGAGCGGACCTGTTGCTTCGTGAAGGCAAGTTTCGCAAGGCTGAGGAAGCCTATGAAACAGTGAAGAAGAAATTCAATCCGCTCAATGACCGGGTGGGGTCATTTATCGCGGCCCACGAGGACCCGTCAGTGTACTACGATATGCTGACGGCGGCCGAAATCGAGGTGACCGATGTGATGCCCGAAGTGGCCGTGGACTGGGCCCGCGAAGCAGCCGAAGAGGAACGCGTCTTTGCCATTGTGGATGACGTGGCTCGTTCGCGAAAGCTCATCAAGCGCTCGAGGAAAATTGCGTCACTGCTGCGTGCCTCTCTGGCGTCGCAATCCAGCGCTAAATTGTTTCCCGCCCTACTGTCTCAGCTGGAGAATGTCGTCGCGTTGCTCAATCAATTGAGTGTCGCTCGGCTGTCGCTGGCGCGTGGTATGGATGAAGCTGCCGGCAATTCGACGGGAGAACTCAGCCGGGTTCGCACGGAGCGCCGTAAGCTGATGGCGCGGCTGGGCGAAATTCCCACCAATTTTGGTGATTTCACCGTTCGCGAAGCGGAGGCAGAGAAGAGTTGGAACAGCGTGGGTCAATCTCTTCAACGCTTGCAGTTGGAGCACGACCACTTACGCGCACTGGTCAACGGCCTGCGCCGCATGCTGGATGAATCCGACCGCTATGGAGTGACCGTCGACGCGGCGAGCCTTGAGCGGTTTCGCCAAGAGATCAACGAGAACGAGAAGGACCTGGCCGTCTACACCAAGCGCATCGACGAATTGTACGCGCAGGTGGAGTTGGGCAAGGTGCAGTCAGGATTTGGGGACGAACGTTTTCAAGAGGATGAGCGAGTACGGGGTAGTTTTCGCGAGTTGTTCAACAAGGAGACGCGCTTGGCGCAGAGTAGCCCCCACTCGGGCGAGGCCAATTACGCAGCTTCCATCGTGCCCATCTTGTCGCGCATCGTCGTGATTGAAGGAAGATTGAATGGTCACGTGACTCAGCTCAACGCGGCGCTGGAAGCCCAGAGCGAGGAAACAAAAGCCGTGTTGAATACGGAAGCCCAAGCCATAGAAGTTTACGCGATGCGCTTGGACACCATGGATCAGCACGCGCGGTCGCTGGTCGGCGAAGTAGCCAAACGCAATTTCATGCTTGTTCGAGATCGGCTGAGCGATGTGGTGCTGCGCGCGGACGTGGGCCTAGTTCAGCACGCATGGGAAGTCCGCGAGGAGCAGAAGCTGCGTGTGTTTGACCTCTTGCGAGAGCGTGCCCAGGAAGATCGCATGATCAATGATGAGTTGCGCGAAGTTTTGGACGATTCGGAGGAGCTGCCTTGATTGCGTCACAGATTTCAAAGCGAGCCACAATGTTGCGAGCGAATTCGTTAACACGGGCGGTCTCAGCTGGGCTTTTGCTCGTGCTTTGTTCAGGATCGGTCCTGGCCAAAGACAGCAACCCACCAAGCGATACGACCAAGTCGGTGGCTCCCCTAAGCGCAAGCAAGAAGCCTGCGTACAAGACGAGTTGTCGGGCAAGTGGAGAGTTGAAGCAGACGGTCGTCGTTCAGGATGTTCCGCCCCCCACTCCTGCTCAACTTGCCGCGCTGAAGATGTTAGAGACCGAAGCAGAGGGTTACCGCGCCTCAGCTAAGGACTTTCAGGACAGGCTCACGACGGTGGTCCGGCATCATTACGAGGAGCGCCGTCGGCGTGTACTTACGGCAATCGATCGGGAACTCACCTTCGAAAAAACTACCCTCGCCGAGGCACGAGAAATGGCCATCCGGCGATTGGAAGCTTTCGTCGCGCACTACAGCGGCGAAAACGCGCACCCGCAGGCCACCCCGGACGCCATGTTGCGCCTCGCTGCGCTGTATGAAGAACGGGCACGCGCCGACCTGGACGCGGATTTGCTGGAGGCGCTTCGTCCGGCCATCGCGCTCTACCGCAATCTGGTCATACAGTTTCCAGAATATGAGGAAACTGCAGCAGTGCTCTACTATCTTGGACACGCGCTGCTCGATTCTGGCCGAATCGACGAGGCTCAGCAATCCTGGCGGTCATTGGTTTGCTCCAATCACTACCACATCACTCCGGGCGCGGAGGACACGGTGACGGTGCAGCCGCTTCCCCAGGACCACGACGATAAGTTCTGGAATGAGTGGTACGCCAAAAATCCGCTACCTATCGACCAGCTGGGGGCGAGGGCTGATCTGAGTCAAATTGGCGTCGACGAAGAGGAACTGGCGTTCAAAGACCCGTACGCTGGTTGCGAGGCGGTTGCTCAAAAGCTAACGCCCGGTGAGGAGCCGCGCTACGTGGCTGAAATCTGGTGGCAGCTCGGCAACTATCATTTTGATCAGTTGGACTCCCGCGGCGGCCCTTACAATCTCAATCGCGCGGTCAGCGCCTACGACCACAGTCTGGTCTACAAAAAGCCCCCGCTTTTTGGGGTGGCGATGTACAAGCAAGCTTGGGCCTACTTCAAGCAGCAGCGGTATCACGCTGCCATCGATTACTTCGTGCGTTTGCTGCACTACGCGGACGAGCAAGAGGCTCTGACGGGCGATCCTGGCGCGGATTTTCGTGCGGAGGCGTTCACCTACATCGCCGGTTCGCTCACTTACATCGACATGGAGGGGCCTTCTGCCCAAGATCCGTTCATTCCGCGCAACGACGTGCTCGACACGGAGTTGGATCCGGTCGTTGCCGAAGAAAAAATGGAACTCGCCATCGCGCGGGTCCAGGACCCCAAGTTGATCCCTCAGGATCAAAAGTGGACTGTTGGCATCTACAAAGCCCTCGCGCGCGAGTTCGTGGAAATTGCGCAGAAGCGCAACGCTATCGCTACCATGGAACTCACAGTGGAGAAGTTCCCGCTGGACCGCGACGCACCCGCCATGGTGGGACGAGTTGCAGAGCTGTACGATGAGCTGGCACGACTTGCTCCCCAAGGTTCGGAGACCAAGCGCGAGTACGCTGAGAAGGCGCTGCGCGCCCGTACCAAGCTGGCAGAGTACGTGGGGACGACGCGCTGGACGGACGCCAATCGCAACGATCCAGAGGCGCTGGCTCAGGCGGAAGAATTGGCCAAGGTGGGCCTGCAGCGCGCCGCTGCCGATCACACCAATTACGCGCGCGCCTACAAAGAGGCAGCCCTGGCACTCAGTGAGGCCAGCGCACAGGCCACGCAGCTGGAGCGCGCAATCGAAGAGTATCGCCTGGCGGCGCAAGGTTGGGCGGCCTACATCGACCAGAATCCCACCGCGACAGACGTCTATGACAGCAGTTTCTGGCTCGCAGATGCTCAGTTTTGGGTGGCCGTCCTGCAGGTGCCACTGGGCCGCATGCCCTCCCAAAAAGAAATCCAAGATGCCTACACGTCCACGTCGGCGGTGCGCGACTCCAATGCCAACGACAAGTATCGACAGCCTGCCGCGTACTATGTCGTGACGTTGGCCGAGAAGGTGCTGGACGCGGAGGCCCTGGCCTATGAGCAAAGTGGTGGCACGCAGGGTATTGCGCGCAAGGAAGCCGTGGGTTTCGACACCGGGCCAGACGGTAAAAAGAAGGTCCACGTCGAAAAACTTCCCGCACCGGTGGAGGCAGCTGTATGCGCACGTGACGAGTACAACGCCGCCATCCCGCTCGATCAGGATCCGGAGAAGAACGGGTTGCTCTACGCGTCTCAAGCGGCCGAGTATTTTTTCGTCTACGGTCAGTTCGAGGAAGCGCGTCGCCGTTTCATTCCCATCTACAAGGAGTACTGCGGCAAGAACAAATGGGGCTACAACGCTTGGGAAAAGCTCATCAGTATGAGCAACTTCGAGGAAAACGGCGCGCAGAGTCGGCTTTTGGCCGAATCGCGCAGCTGCGCGTTCGACGAGGAAACCCGAGTAGCTGAAGAAGCCATTCGCACGCCGGTAAAGATCGGTGTTGCTTATTTGGATGCCGGCGCTTTGTTCAAGAAGGCGATGGGTATGGAGCCCAGCGCGGAGCGCGACAAGACTTGGCGTGCGGCCGCTGCGGCGTACAAGGTTGCGCTCGACGTCGCGCCCGACAGAGACGAAGCGCCCGAAGCGGTCATGAACGGGGCCTATGCGTACAAGCAGGTAGGTGAATACGACAAGGCCATCGCCATGTACCGTCTGTTCATCAACAGCTACGGCAAGAAGGAAACGCTGGCCAAGTTGCAGCAGAGCGACAAGCCAAAGTTCGAAGAACGCGTAAAATACCTCAACGACGCGTATCAAGCTCTGGCGGGCGCCTATGTGTTGTTCTTTGACTATCCCAAAGCGGCTGAAACATTCGACGCGATAAGCGACGTGAGCTATTTTGCGCCAGAGGAGCGTAAGCTCGCGGCTAAGCAAGGGCTCATGCTCTACGTCAATCTCGACGACCGTGCGGGCATGCTCAAGATGCGCAAGCGCTACGAGACCTTAGGCGCGAGCGCGGAGGATTTGGCGGAGGCGGACTTCTTGATCGCCAGCGCTTCGCTCAAGAAATGGGACCCAGCCACGCCAGACAAGGGCGCCAACAAGGACGCACGGGTAGCCGCGCAACGCGACATGACCAACTACTTCGACGCGAACAAAGGTCGGCCAGCCGCGTACAAGTACTCGGTCCAGGCTGCCTACCGCGTTGCCCTAGCCCGCCAGGCGGGCGGTGGAGCCGGCGAGGATGAATGGTGGCAGAACACCATCACAGCGTTTGACAAATATTCGGCGTCTGCGCCCCGCAAAGGGGGCAAGAGTACCGCCGTTGGATCGGCTGAGGCCACTATGGCAGCTGAAGCGGACTACCGTTTGGTCGACAAGGATCTCAAGAAGAAGTTCGACTACGAATCAGGTCATCACCGCTATGCCGGCACCGTCGTTGAGGTCATCAAAAAATATTCAGACGACGCGAAGGAAGCCAAGATTTGGTACGATCGCCTGCAGACCATTGTGGACAAGTACGTGTCCCAAAAGTGGGCCACGATAGCCATCGCGCGCCAAGGCTCGGTCTACGACTCGCTCCGCACCGGGTTGTACAATACGCGTCCACCTGAGCTGAAGATGTTCACGGAGCAACAGGAGAAGTCGCTACGTGTGGCCGAGCAGAGCGACAACGTGGATTTGCAGGACAAGGCAGATCAAATCCGCACGCAAGTGCGAGAAGCCTGGCGCACTAAGCGCGATCAGGAACTCAACAGTGCCGATCGTATCGTGGTTGATAGATACGCGGTGTCCGTCATGCTAGCGCAACGCTATAACTTGTCTGATGAGCAAGTGACCCGCGCGATCCGACGCTTGGCGTTTTTGACCGACGTTACGGGCGAGGCAAAAATGGCCGAGTACACAGCCGCGAACAAGGAGCTGGGTTACCAAGCGGGGATGTTCCAACGTATGCGCCCAGGTGTGTTTGATTCTCCAAAACCGAACGCACTTCCTGCGCCTTCACCCGTGGGGGCCAAGTAATGACCAGCTCGACCATGGCCGTCCTTCACACCCAGCGATCATCGCGTTCCCTGCGTGCTCGGCTAGCGCGCGGTGCAATAATGACGTTCACCGTCTTGGCCGTAGTGGCTCTTGCGCCTGCTGCGTTTGCGGAACCAGCTGCGAGCAAGGCGGCGCAGTCCACTCGACCCCAGATGAAGCAAAAGGCCGCGCAAGCCTTCAAGAGTGGGGAGAAGGCCTTCAAATCTGGCGATCTCAAAGGCGCGGAGACGCAGTTTAAAGCCGCGATAGCAGCCGATAGTAAAGCGTATCTGGCTCATTTCGCATTGGGTGTCGTGCAAGAGCGCACCGGTAACACAAGTGGTGCGGGCAAGAGTTATCGTGCGGCGCTCGACATCGTACCTGATCACGAGCCAAGCATTGTGGCATACAGCTTGGTTTTGGCCCGCCAAGGAAAGTATGACGAGGCGTTTGAGTTTGTGCAGAAGCGCCCCAGTTCCGCCGGCCCAAGCGCAGCACTCGTCGCGGCAAAAGCCGAAGTCAGGAGTCTCCAAGGGCGCTCAGGTGAAGCTCAGGAGTTGGCACAGCAAGCCCTGAAGATTGATCCAAATTTCAAGGGAGCCATGGTCACCTTAGCGCGTGACCATTACCGCGCTCGACGCATTGATTTGGCGCTGTATGCGCTGACGGGCATCCTGGATGGGTATGGCAACGACAACCCCCCGCGCGACAAGAACAACGCAGAAGCTCACATGTTGCGTGGGCTCATCTACGCGGAACGCAACCTCCGGGGTCCAGCCATGGAGGAAATGGAGAAAGCCCTCAAAGAACGTTCGGATTTGGTCGATGCCCATTTGATCCTAGCCAACTACATGATGCAGGCCGGCAATGCCAAAGACGCCCGACCTCATTTGGAGAGTGCGATCCGCTACGATAGCCGAAATGTCGGTGCGCACCTTCAGCTCGGCGATGCATATCGGCTACTGGGGCGGCCCGACGACGCGCGGCGCGAGTTGGAGTGGGTGCTCAAAGCCGACCCCAACCAGGCCGCTGCCCGTTACAATTTGGGCTTGGTCTTCCTACTCGGCGGAACTCTCAAGGGGATGTCCGAGGCAAAAGCGGTCGACAAGGCCATTGAGCATTTTGAGGCCTACAAGGCCCGTGCGGTGCGTGGGGGGCCCGACGACGTGGAAGAGCTGATCACGCGCGCCAAGACCAAGCAAGCCATGCTCAAGTCACAGCAGGGGCAACCAGCCCCAGAAGCGGAGAGCAACTGATGTCGGCCAGCAAAGGAAACGAAGTGTCTGGAGTGAGTAATCGTCTTGGGCTTCTCGCCGCGCGGTTGGCGCTCGGTGTGGCGTTTGCTGGCATCGGGTTGTGGTCGCAGTCTGCTCTCGCTCAAGGTCGTGTCGTGACCATTAGCGAGGTGACCATCGTTGGCCGCGTACAAAAGCCTATCGCGGCGGTCGATGTGAGCCGCATCCAGCCACGTCTTACCCTGGCTGAATTGCGGCAAAAGTTTACGGATCGCATCGAGCGGGCACTGTATCGCGCTCCATTCTGACCGGCGCATGGCTTATCCTCTTGCGCTCATCTTTCTGGTGATGGTGTGTGGGTTCTCGTTGTTGACCGCGCTGCGCATCGGGCGCAGCGCAAAGTTGCGACTCGGTGTGCTTCAACATCGAGTAGAGCAACATGCTCATCAACAAGTGGCGCTCCCGCCACCCCTGGTGCAGGCGCCGGTAGAAGCCGAGCTGCGTATTCCACTTGGAGAAAGCCAGGAGACCATCACTGGAGACGTAGAAGCTCTCATCGATGAGGTGTTTCACGAAACGAACCCGGAGGTATCGAGCGTCGCCCTTCAACAATTGCTGGAGTATGGAATGTCCATCAAGGAGTAGTGTTTGACGGCACGGCTG
>JACZCW010004938.1_pt1 | contig 14942 bp, 9 predicted proteins | sample 8641861 | NCBI WGS metagenome assembly JACZCW01 (sample SAMN15324607, study PRJNA640507) | soil metagenome | isolation source: intercropping sugarcane | place: China: Luxin town, Laibin City, Guangxi Province | collected 2019-07-25 | depth 10cm m | reverse complement strand
ACTGATCCCAGTGAATTCTTGAAACGCAAGTTGGCGACCCAAGCGGCGCGAGGCGAGGCCCCATGACCCAGGCTTTTATCCAACTCAAGCGCGGCGGGGCTCAGCGTCCGTGGGTGGGTCAATTGGTGCGCTTCGACATCGAAGTATGGCGTCCCACTTTGGAGGCGGCGCCCCTTCCGCCTTTCGAGTTCGACGAACTCGAAGTGCCAGGGGCCATCGCCCATTTTCGCTCCGAAGCGCCTCCGCCCGATGAGATAGAAAAAGACGGACAGCAATTTCTCGTCCAGCACCGCACCCTGGTTGTGTTTCCGCAGACAGACGGCGCTCTGAGCGTGCCCATGCTCGTGGCGCGCTGGTCCAACAGCGACCACGAACACGAGATCCAGAGCGAACCTGTCACATTTGAGGCGGCGATACCGCCTCATTTTAGCGAGCAGTTGGTGGTGAGCCCGGAACTAGACCTCCAGCAGTCCATCAAAGGCGACCTCCATGGACTGCGGGTCGGGGACGGGTTCACGCGCACGGTGATGTTACGTGCTCGAGACAGCGATCCCTTGGTGTTACCGACGCTGGCATTCGACACGGTGGCAGGTTTGTCCGTCTATCCGGCGGCGCCCCGAGACACTTCCAGTGCAGAACGCGGCCAGCTGAGCGCGACGCGGACGTTCCAGGCCACCTACGTCGTGGAACGCGTGGGGCACTACGAATTGGAAGCAATGTCGCTGCGCTGGCTCGATCCGACGAGCGGTCAGTATCATGCTGCGGTTGCCCCCCACCTTGAGTTTTGGGCACGACCCAATCCCGCCTTGGGTTGGTCCATGTGGGGTACAACGGGCGAAGCTCAGCTCGCGGGGTTTGGGCTCAGCCTGACGCTCGTCGTGGCGGTCGTTTTTGTAGCGCGCAAACGCCTCAAAAATGGCCCTTTTGGCTTCGAACACGCGTGGCACCAGGCCCGCGCTGAACGGCGAGCCTTCCGCCAGCTCTGCGGCGTCGCGCGACGTGGAACAGCCATCGACACGGTCCGCTCAGCATACGAGTGGCTGCGTGTGCGCTTTCCGTTGCGCGCGGAGCGCACGCTTGGACCACTCCGGAACGCAACAGGCCCAATGGCCGAACGTTGGGCGCTCATCGAAAGCTCAGCATTCGACCAATCCTCAATGACGCCTGTGACATCCTCCGTCACAAATGACACTCCACATTTGCTCACAGTGGCTCGGCGTCAACTTGCAAAAAAAGAGGCCGAGGTGTTACGGGACACTTCATTGAGGCTCAACGCACCTCATCCAGGGAAGGGGAATTCATGAAAACCAGCACCGGGTCACTGTGCTCCATCGCGCTGACGTTGGTCAGCGCTCTTTTTCTCGTCGCTTGCGACGATAAGGGCAAACAAGAGGGCGCAGATGAATCAGCACCTGCGCAGGCCCCCGCGCAATCCGCGCCAGCAGACACGACGCCACAAGAAGTGCAGTTGACCCGTGCAGTGTACAAGCCGCACGCAGCGTCATTGGCCACGACGGCTGACGTCATCGCTGAGGGCAAAAGCAAGAAGCCAAACATCTTGGTCATCATGGGCGATGACATTGGCTACTGGAACACCAGCGCCTACAACCGGGGTATGATGGGTTACGAAACACCCAACATCGATCGAATTGCCAATGAAGGCATGCTGTTCACGGACGGCTACGGCGAGCAGAGCTGCACCGCAGGACGCTCCGCGTTCATCACGGGCCAATCACCTTTCCGGACCGGTCTGAGCAAGGTCGGTTTGCCAGGTGCGGACTTGGGCCTCCGCCCCGAGGATCCGACGATCGCCGAGCTCCTCAAGCCGCTTGGTTACAAGACCGGCCAGTTTGGCAAGAACCACCTGGGCGACAAGGACGAATTCTTGCCCACAAAACATGGGTTCGATGAGTTCTTCGGCAACCTCTACCACTTGAACGCCGAGGAAGAGCCAGAAAACCCTGACTACCCGAAGGATCCGGCCTTCAAGGCGCGCTTCGGTCCGCGTGGCGTGATCCACAGCAAGGCTGATGGCAAGATCGAAGATACCGGCCCCCTCAACAAGAAGCGCATGGAGACCATCGATGAAGAGACGGTACAAGCCGCGGTCAAGTTCATCGAAGAATCCCACAAGGAAGGAAAACCCTTCTTCACTTGGTACAACTCGACGCGCATGCACATCTTCACGCACTTGAAGAAGGAATCGCAGGGCGTGACGGGCCTCGGGATCGAAGCCGATGGCATGGTCGAGCATGACAAGACGGTAAAGGTCCTGCTCGACAAGCTTGACGAGCTCAAGATCGCCGACAACACGATCGTCGTCTACACGACGGATAACGGCGCGGAGACCATGTCCTGGCCTGACGGTGGCATGACGCCATTCAAGAATGAGAAAGCCACGACCTGGGAGGGCGGCATGCGTGTCCCCATGATGGTGCGTTGGCCTAAGAAGGTCCCGGCCGGTGTCGTGTCGAACGGCATGATTTCGAACATGGACTGGCTACCGACCTTCACCGCCGCAGCCGGTGAGCCTGACGTCGTGGCAAAAGCAAAGAAGGGCTATGCGGCCGGTGGCAAGACCTTCAAGGTCCACCTCGACGGGGTAAACCAGCTCGATCTACTCCTCGGCAACGGAGGCAGTGCCCGCAAGGAGTTCTTCTATTTCAACGACGACGGCCTGCTCTGCGCGTTCCGCGACGAGCGCTTCAAATTCCATTTCTCCGTTCAAGATGGGGAAGGATTCGCGGTCTGGCAGAAGGCCTTTACCCCGCTGCGTACGCCGCTCATCATTGATATCAAGGGAGATCCGTTCGAAAAGGCACCGTTCGTAGGGATCGACTATCACCACTGGCTCGCCGAACACATGTTCCTCTTCGTCCCAGCACAAGCCGCGGTGGCCCGGTTCGTCACGACCTTCAAGGACTTCCCGCCCAGGCAAAAAGCAGCGAGTTTTAGTGTAGACCAAGTTCTGGCTGCGTTGAGTACGAACGCCAAGTAACTTGGGCTGAGCCCAAACAGCAAAGGCGGGTGCTCGCGCACTCGCCTTTCTTTTTTTTGAAAACTACCTGGACGATTTCAGCTCTCGTCGTCGCCCTTCTTGTTGCCCTCGTGGTCATCGCCACACAGGCGGGTCGACTCTTTCTTGTCTCCGTCCTTGTGATCCCCATCTTCACCACACAGGCGGATCGACTCTTTCTTGTCTCCGTCCTTGTGATCCCCATCTTCACCGCATAGGCGGGTCGACTCTTTCTTGTCTCCGTCCTTGTGATCGCCATCTTCACCACACAGGCGGGACGACTCCTTCTTGTCTCCGTCCTTGTGATCGCCATCTTCACCGCACAGACGAAGGGGGGCAGCGCTAGCGCACACAGCGAAAGCAGAAACCAATAGTGCCGCAGAAACACTCGATAGATATTTCATGATCGTGAACTCCCTGGAGCCAAAAGGTTGAAACCAGCTGGGGGGCGAGTCAAGGCGCCCACGCGCCAAAACGTAAGGTCGTGCTATGAGGCGCCCGCATGCCGGTTCTCGATGCTCAAAATCTCTCGAAATCCCTGGGAACGCGCACACTGTTGCAGGGGATGAACTTGACCATTGCGCGGGGTGAAAAAATTGGCCTGGTGGGGAACAACGGCGCAGGCAAGAGCACCTTGGCGCGCATTTTGGCTGGAAAGCTGGACGCGGACGCGGGGGTCGTCAATGTCCGTCGCGGCGCACGCGTAGCGTATTTGGACCAGGATCCTCGCTTCGACCCGCAGCTTACGGCTCGTGAGGCGGCATTGGTCAGTCTCACGGACTGGCGCGCAGCCAAGCTCCGCTACGACCAATTGTGTGCGCAGTTGGCCCACGGAGACCTCGTGGAGGAGAGTCCGGCCTGGAAAGCCCTCATCAATGAGCAAGAGCAGGCTTCGCGTGACTTCGAACACTTCGGCGGTTGGCAGCGTCAAGAGGAAGCTGAGCGAGTCCTCAAGACATTGGGCATCACTCAGCTCGAACAACTGGTGTCCACCATGAGCGGAGGTGAACGTCGCCGTGTGGCGCTGGCAGGGCTCTTGGTGCAAGCGCCTGATTTGGCCATCCTGGATGAACCCACCAATCACTTGGACGCCGACACCATCGAGTGGTTGGAGGAATACTTGATCGAGTCCTTCAGCGGAGCGCTCCTGCTCATCACCCACGATCGCTTCTTGCTCAATCGAGTCGTGGATCGCACCGTCGAGATCGAAAGCGGTCAGACGTTTTCCTACGAAGGAGGCTGGGAAGAGTTTCTCATTGGCCGCGAGGAGCGCAACGCGCTCAAGGAACGCACAGAAGCGAACCGGCAAAACTTCCTACGCAAGGAGATTGAATGGTTGCGACGTCAACCCAAGGCCCGTACTGGCAAGCAAAAGGCGCGCATCAAGCGGGCCGAGGCGGCCATCGAGGCCGTGCCTGAGACCAAAGCGCGCGCGCTGGTGCTCAACATGGACGAAGCACGGGTCGGCGGCACCATTTTAGAAGCGCGCAAGTTGCGCATCAAAATAGCCGAGCGCAATCTCGTCGAGCCGTTCGATCTCTACCTGACGAAGGGCATGCGCTTGGGCATCGTCGGGCCCAGCGGTGCGGGCAAGACGACCCTGCTGCGCACCTTACTGGGTCAAGTGCCGCCCGGCGGCGGCGAGGTGGTGATGGGCAAGAACACCCAGGTTGCCTACTTGGACCAGCAAAAGACAGGGCTGGACGATGACCAAACCGTGTACGACATGGTGACCGGCGGCCGCCCTAGCGTTTCGGTCGGCAAGACGGACTACAGCAGCTACTCTTACCTGGAGCGCTTTGGGTTTCGCGGTGACGCGCTGCGGCAAAAGGTTGCTGGGTTGTCCGGCGGTGAGCGTGCCCGTATCAGCTTGGCTCGTCTCCTCTTGTCCACCGCCAATGTGTTAGTGCTCGACGAACCCACTAACGATTTGGATGTAATGACCTTGTCCGCGCTAGAAGAGTTGCTGCTCGACATCCAAGGCGTGGCGCTCATCGTCACGCACGATCGGTATTTTTTGGATCGAGTGGCCACGGCAACGCTCGCCATCGATCGCGCCGAACGGGCGCACCTCATTCAGGGTGGCTACAGTAACTACGCGGAATTTCGTAAGGAGCTGGAGCGCGCGCAAAAACAAGGAAAATTGGACGAAAAGCCGCCCAAGGTCGACGGCACATCCATGCCCCCTTCGGCCAACCCGACCCGCATCACGCCGGTCAGTACCTCCGTGGTCAAGAAGCTCACCTATGCTGAACAGATTGAGCTGGGCGGGCTGATGGAAAAGATCGACATCCTTTCGAATGACGTCCTCGGGTTAGAGACCCAGCTCGCCGATCCTGAACTTCACACGACGCGCCGTAGCGAGGGTGCCCAGCTTCAAGCGGAGTTGAATCAGAAGCAGGAAACACTCGCTGAGCTGGAGCTGCGTTGGCTCGAGCTGGAAGAGCGACGCCAAGGTTAGGACTTGCGTGAGGCCGCTACTTGAAGTGGGCTGTGCGCATGAAACGTTCGTTTCTGGTCCAGGTTGGCTTCTCTATTCTTCTGTATCTTGCGCTGTGCGGCTGTAGTCCCGACAAGCACACTCCCGATCCCAACGGTGAGGGCGGCGCGGGTGGCGACAGCCAGGACGGGGGAGAATGCAAACGCGACGCCGATTGCGACGACGACGTATACTGCAATGGTGCAGAACAGTGCGAGGCGCTGGAATGTCAGGCGGGCACGCCGCGTTGTCGAGAGGGCCAAGATTGTGATGAAGAGCAGCGCAGCTGTCAGACGAATTGTGCCCTGGGCGCTGATGCGGACGACGACGGCTTCGACGCCGTAGAGTGCGGCGGGTCCGACTGCGACGATTCCAACCCTGATCGCTTCCCCGGGAACATCGAGCGGTGTGACAACGAGGGGCTCGACGACGACTGCGACCCCACCACGCTCGCTGGCGATGAAGGTGACGAAGATGAGGATGGAACCGTCTCCGCCCAATGCTGCAATTCGATCGACGCAGCCCTCGTGTGCGGCACCGACTGCGACGACACGCGCGCGGGCAGAACGCCAGAAGCCACCGAAATTTGCAACGGCATCGACGACAACTGCAATGGCTTGCTCGACCATCCGGCTGAGGACAACGACGGCGACCTGCACGCTGACGTGCTCTGTGCGGGACAGCTCGGCACAGATTGCGACGATACCGATCCGCGCATCTACTTTGACGCTCGAGAGATCTGTGATGGTCGAGACGATGATTGTAAACTGGACGGCATACTCTCCTTAACATCCAGCGCCGAGCCAGGTGAGGACGACGATGGCGATGGCCATGTGGCGCTGCAGTCTTCCTGTATTGAGGACCCCCTGGGACTACCCAAGGATGACTGCGATGACAGCGTCGCCACCACGTTTACAGGGGCGCAAGAGCGCTGCAACGGCATCGACGACGATTGTGATGGCGTCGTCGACAACGTGCCAGACTCCGACCTGGCGCGTTCTGCCTGCGCGTCCGCTCAGCTGGCCGCTGGGGGCAATCACACCTGCATCATTCGCCCGGATCGCACGGTGGTGTGTTGGGGCGATAATGTGAGCGGGCAACTCGGCGACACGGGCGCCGAAGTGGACGAAGCCGTGCTAGTGCCCTCGATTGACGACGCCGTGCACATCGAGGCTGGCGTCGAGACGACCTGCGTGCTCTCGGCGAACAACAGGCTCACGTGTTGGGGCTGGGACGGCGTGCTGGGCGCGCGCGTGGCACAGACATTTCCCGCGGTGGGCGGCGGTTTTGGCCAGATCGAGACGCTGAGTGGCATCATCGATTTCTCACTGGCTGGACACCACGCATGCGCCATCGTCGATGGTCAGGCGTACTGCTGGGGCGACAATTGCCAAGGCTACGCAAGCGGTGTCGTCGACCCCGACGCGTGCACACCAGGTGTCGCCATCGCTCCGACAGCCATTCCAGGCGTGACTTCTGCCATTCAAATAGACAGCGGAAGCATGATGAATTGCGCCGTCAACGCCCAGCACACCGTTCAATGCTGGGGACCGAACTATGTGGGCATGTTGGGAGGCGGCACGACTGAGCCCGGTGTCGTCACGGTCACTGACCTGCGCGACGTCGAACAGGTAGCGGTAGGCGGTTCTTTTGCCTGCGCGCGCAAGCGCGACGGCGACGTGGTTTGTTGGGGCGCTTCAGACAGCGGACAGCTGGGTTGCGGCAGCTCTCTAGGTTGCCTCAGCGACGGATCCATCGCGCTCAGTCCCCTCCCAGTCGCCGGACTGAGCGATGTGGTGCGCCTCGAAGCCGGTGGGGGAAGCCACGCCTGTGCGCTCACGCAAGCCGGCGAGCTGTATTGTTGGGGCAACAACTTGTACGGACAGTTGGGAAACAACGCGTGGAATGGTCCCGGAACCACAGGCGGGGACAACCAAGGGGCACCTGTCCAAGTAGCGATCGATGAGGAGGTGATCGATTTTTCGGTGGGCAACGAGCACACTTGCGCTACCACGGCCACCGATACCTATTGCTGGGGGCGCTCCGATCAGCGGCAGCTGGGCGATGGTCGCACAGTACCCCATCCACTCGACGTCCCGTCCAGGCCTGCGACCGTATCCAGCATCGTTGGTGCGGTTGACGTGAATGTTGGGTACGGCGACAGTTGCTTCGTCCGCCACGATGGGACAGTCCGTTGCGCGGGCTACGACACCTGGGGCGAGATCGCCCCCGCGGGCAGCGCCTATCGATCTTTCTTGTGTCCAGCCTACGAACGCGATGACTTGATTCAGGTGGCCACGAGTATCAACTACGGGTGTCGCATCAGCGTAGCGGGCGAACTTGCGTGCGCTTCGCGCTACTTGGGTTCCGCAATCGAGGGACCGGGCGCAACGGATGCGCGTCAAGTGGCCGTGGGACAAGAGGCCGCCTGCGTGGTGCGCGCCGATGCCACAGTGGCGTGCATGGGCCGCAATCGGAGCGGACAATTGGGCGTCGACCTTAACCCGGAAAGCTCCTCGTTGCTTTACGCGGTCCCTGGTCTCTCTCAAGTTCACGAGGTCGCCGCAGGTATCGTGCATTTTTGCGCCCGCACCGAGGACAAGGTGTTCTGTTGGGGAGACGGCCGCGAGGGACAATTGGGCAGCGTGCGCGTAGATCGCGCGCCCACACCGCGCGCAGTCTTGGACTTGCCCGGACCCGCCGCGGACATCGATGCCCACGGCCATACCAGCTGCGCTGTGCTCACTTCAGGTGAAGTGTACTGCTGGGGCGCCGCACTTGGTCCTTGGCCGGGGGGCTTCACTCCTCAACTCATCACCGGCTATACGGGCCGCGCGCGGCAAGTCACGGTGGGCGGCGCGCACGCGTGCGTGAGAACCGACAGCGGAGGCGTCTACTGTTGGGGCTCCGGCGAACACGGCCAGCTGGGCAATGGAGGGACCGCGTCCTCCGCGACTCCGCTCGCGGTCTCAGGTCTGCGTCAAGCATGGAGCGTGGACTGCGGAGAAGGAACCTGTTGCGCCGTGCGTGGCAGCGGGCAGCCCGTGTGTTGGGGTCAGGCAGATCCGTCGCTCGCCAACGGCGAGGACCCGTCGGTCAGCGATCAGCTGACGCCGCGTATGGCCCTCAGTCTGGATTTATGAGGACAAACCGGTCTTCAATGTTCTGAGCCATCCCCGTGCGCGTGATTGCACGGCTGTCCACCGTGGGCGTGTCCGTGCGACATGAGCGGGGAGGATGGTTGCCCTGGACCGTGCGCCGCGAACGTGTACACCCCCGGCGCGCTCTCACCGTGACTGTGACCATGCTGACCCACAAGGGTGGAGAGCAGGCCACGGACTCCGGCGCGATACACTGCTTGTAGGACGATGAGCCCGGAAATGCTGGCTAACACCAGCCACGCGCTACTCTGCGAGGCCAAGTGACCATGATCTTCTGTCCCTGCGTTCCCTCCGGGACCAAAGAAACGCCAGCACGCAGCACCCAGGGCCCACACGGCGCCTACTGCACTCAGCTGCAGGACGAACTGACCTGTGGCCCCATACCAGCGCCGGAGCAACGGCAGCGCCGCAAAAATGCTCATTGGACCCAGCACGACCGCCGCCAAGGCCGTACCAAAAGCAGGGACCGCCACCTCGAGCAGACCACACGCCACGATGCCAAGGACGATCCACGCGGTCACGTGATGCAACAGCTCACCGAACGTATGCCGCGTGCGCTCGAGAAACGACCCCGTACCGTGGAGCACTAGGCGTTGCGCGACCGGTGGGGGCGCTGCGAGTTGGGCCCAAACGGCCACCACAGAAAGCCCGATCACCAAACCCGGCATCGCCTGGACTGCCAACTCCAGTACGACGTCCAGCATGTGCACGGTAACATCCTCCGATCCTGCACCATGACCGTGCGTTTCATGCCCGATCATCGTGAGGTATCCGCCCAACGCCATCGCGATCAAATCCAACCCGCGCTGAGCGGGGGTCTTGGGGAGATCCGCGGTCAAGTCGTGAGTGACCACATGCAACAGCGTGCCGCCCACAAAAGCAGAGATGTAAGCGCTCGCCTCGGCAAAAGCCGCCTGGGGTAAACTGTGCGAGAACCACACGCCCGCTGTGCTGGCAATCCACAACCCCAGCGCGCGTGCAAGCGCACTCCCGCGCCCTTGCACGGAGTCGAAAGCCAAGACCATGATGGCCACGACCGGCACGGCATGAGCAGACATCGCCGTCATCACCCCTGCGCTCGCTGCCGAGCTATAAATCTCGCCGGTGAACGCTCCGAGGCCCACGCCATCTCCCACGCGGTGCAGAAGCAGGCCAAAGTATGCCGCCTCCAGCGCCATCACGCGGCGCAACTCCGCGCTCTGCGGCCCACTGGGGGCAGGTTGGCGCGCACGCCACAGCGTCTCTCCCAACTTACCCAGGGCTTCCGGCGTCACCAGCCCAAAGCAAAAGACAAGCACGGCCCAACCACCAATCTGGGCCAGAGCCATGGGTAGCAGATGCATCACCACGACCGTGACCGCCGCCGTGAGCGCGAAGGTGCGCAGCGGCCCCATCCATGCTCGGCGCACGCTCGGCATGAGCGCCAGCGCGGTTCCGAGAACGACGCTGGCCAGGGTGATGAGGATCGCCGCGAGCATGGGGAACGCTTGATGAGCCCAGTTGGGTGAAAAGTCAAAAACCACGTCAAAACACGTGCCTACGAGCCAATTCTGGCGTCCTTGTGGTCGTTGTGGCATCGACCCGGCATCCGATGACGCAAAATCTGGCTATCGACGTCCCGTTCCACGAGGCTCCCGCTGCGCCCATTGATACGGCGTGGGCGCGTTTCTGGGCCAAAGCTCTCAACGATCCGCGCGACGTGGTATTCATCAACCTGGCGCTGCAGATGAGCCTTACGCTCCTGCCCATGGCCATCGCGTTGTTCGTCGTTGGGCAGTTCAGTTGGTGGATAGCTGCAGCTTACTGGGTGTTCTTGTTCGCGGCGTTCTTGGACCGCTTCATCCTGATGCTCCATTGCACATGCCATCGGCCGCTGTTCAATCGTCGCTTCAAGCTCCTCAATCACTACATTCCGTGGGTGCTCGGGCCACTCATCGGTGAGACGCCCGAGGCTTACTTCGTGCACCACATGGGCATGCACCACCAGGAAGGCAATCTGTTGGGCGACTTGAGCTCCACCATGCGCTACCAGCGCGATAAGTTCAGCCACTGGTTGCACTATTGGGGCCGCTTCATGACCATCGGCTTGTATGAGTTGTTCGCGTATCACAAGCGCAAGGGCCGCTCGACCATGATGCGTCGCCTCGCCATCGGCGAAGGTACATTTTGGCTCACCGTGGTGTTGCTCGGCACCCTCGTCAGCTGGCAAGCCACGATGGTCGTGCTCGTGATCCCCGTCATCGTGGTGCGCACCCTGATGATGGCCGGCAATTGGGGACAACACGCCTTCGTCGACCCCGATGAGCCCAGCAATGATTTCAAGAGCAGCATCACCTGCATCAATTCACGCTACAATCGGCGTTGTTTCAACGATGGGTACCACATCATCCATCACCTCAAGCCCGCGCTCCACTACACGGAGATGGCCGATGAGTTCGACAAGAATCGCGCTCTGTACGGCAAGCAAGACGCCATCGTGTTCGAAGGCGAGGACTTCTTCTCCGTATGGATGTGGCTGATGCTCGGCCAAAAGAAGCATCTCGCTAAAAAATTCGTACGGCTGCCCGGCGCGCCGGTGCGCACCGATGAAGAGGTCATCGCGCTCATCAATCGCCGCATGCGCCCGTTTGATGCACATGGGCAACCCGTAGCCGGCTGACGCGCACCCTTTGTCAATTGCGATTTGTTTGAAGGGTCAGCTGCTCGTCTAAGGCACCGGCTTCGCGAGCTGTGTCTTTTCGTGAGTATTCGCGGATGATCGTTGTGCGAGCTCACGAGCGGTAGCGGATTCTCAGTCGCGGGACGGGGGAGTGAGGAAACGCCCAGCGAGCTCAGGTTTTCCATAGTATCACCACTCAAACATCACCCAGACGCTTGGATGCTAGCCCACTCGAATCGTCCTCTTGAAGCCCCATGCGGCGCTTGGACAACTCACGCGAGTACGCTTGGAGCAAGTCATCGTGCGCGATCAAGCCCACCAGGCAGTCTAAACCTCCGTCCAGATCGGCGCTTTTGGCGTTTGTGCTCCGCACCGGCAGCTGCTGGTAACGAAACTGTGCCATCCTCTCGAGCGCCAAAGCCAAGGAGTCCTCCTCATCCACACTGATGAATGGCGACTCACAATCCGCGGCGATAGCGAGCATCCCCAGCTGATCGTCGAACAGATAGGCCTTGATGGTTTCCAGGCTCACGAGCCCTTCGGGTCGCCCGTCGTCATCGCTGACCGGGAAAACCACTTGCGTCGTTTCACTGGCCTGACGCAGAAGGATCGACAGAGGAACGGAGCGCGCAACAACGGTCACGGGGACCGCAACGTACACGTCCTTGACCTTCAGGTCCGAAAGGACGTCCAAGACGTATTCCCCTCCGTGCGCCGGTGAATCCCGTCGCGCCGGGCGCTGCTCGCGAAACAAGGACGCACTGCGAATGAGCGTGACGGTGATGACCTGGGCCAGCATGGTGGGCACCAACAATTCGTAACTTCCGGTCATTTCGCAGGACATGATGAGCGTGGATATTGGTGCGCTCGTCACTCCGCCAATGAAACATGCCATGCCAACCAGCATGTATGAACTTGGATCGGTTACGATATCCGGGAACCACTGTGCAAACGCCACGCCAAAAGCGCCACCAACCATCCCGCCGATCACCACTGCAGGCCCAAATACGCCACCCGCCGCTCCCGAAGCCGCCGACAGGCTCGTAGCCACGACCTTCACCGCGACGATGAGCAACAACGTCCTTACCCCGGCCCACCCAAGCGGGATAAGGCCCGTCGGTTCGAGCGCCTCTTGCATCCAACCGTATCCTGCGCCCAGCGCAGAGGGGTGCAGAAGGGAGAGCAGCCCAACGCCGAGTCCCACGGGCAGCGCCCGAAGCGGAGGCCAGAGTTGCCACTGCTGAACCCCGTCATGAACGAAATGGTGAAAGCGCACGAAAACGACGCCTACCACGCCGCAAGCCACAGCCATCAACCCAAAAATTGGCAGCTCGCGCGCGTCGAGGCTGTAGCTGGGAGACACTGAGAAGAGCGTCCCTTCACCGAAGATGCTGGTAAAAAAAGCGTAAGCGACGACTGATGCCAAGACTGATGGCACGAGCGCCTCGGCCTCGAGATCGTCGCGATACAATACTTCAACCACAAACAGCGCTCCGCCCAAGGGCGTGCGAAAAATCGCGCCGATGCCCCCTGCAGCGCCCGCGATCAAGAGCACTCTTCGTTCGCGATCGCTCAACTTCAAGGTGCTGCCTACGAACGCACCGAGCGCCGCCCCGATGTGCGCAATGGGCCCTTCGCGCCCGGCGCTCGCCATGCCACCCAAATTGAGCGTCGCCGCGATCAGCTTGGTGGCTGCAACACGCAGGCGGATACGCCCGCGGCCTAAATGGAACGACTTGAGCCAACCCTCGTTGCCCCCCGCCGCCTCCGGCGCGCAAAAATACACCACGCAAGCAGAGAGAAAGGCACCCAAAGCAGGGGCAATCACCAGCACCCACGGGCGTAACGTCGTGCCTACACGTGCGACGGCGGAGCCGTGAAAAGGCGACACCTCACCATGTGGCTCGCGCAACACAGCGCGCGCGCCGAAGTGAACCACCAGATGCTTGACGAACTCCGATCCTAGGTAAAGCAAGCAAGCTGCACCACCTGACAGCAACCCCACGGCAAGCCCCAAACCTACCCAGCGCCAGACCGCGCGCAGCTCGATGTGTCGGGTCAAGCCGGACAGCTCCGACCTGCCAGGCACTTCAAACCACCCCGGCAGGGAAGGCAGGCGCCGGCCCTTGGTCATGCGGGAAAAATGAGAAGCCACATTCCGGCTCAAGGCGAGCACTGCGTTACCTTGACCGGGCGAAGTTACGGAACGACATCGTCCGTGTTTCATGCAGCGCACGACCCTAGGGTCGAGTCGTACGCCGCCAGCAAGGTCTCTCGCGTTATAGGCTGCTCTCCACTGGCCGACGCTTGGATCGAGATGCGACCGCGCGCCGCTCGGTTGCCACGCGCATCACGACGGTTGCCGGCAAAACGCGCGAAGCATGTGAACACCGTGCGCCCAGTCGCGGACTCGTGCACCATCGGGTCCAGATGATCTCGTCGACTGCTTCGCTCCTCGTGCTTGGTTGGCACGAAGCTATCGCGCTGCCCCAGTTCGGGATCGAGTCGGTGTTTACCAAGTTGGACACAGGCTCCGATCACTCGGTCCTCCACGCGCGGGACGTGGTGCGACTGGATGACGAACGAGTTGAGTTTGCTTTGCCCTTGTTGCTCAAGCAGCGCTCCTGTTTGCATTTTTCCGAGGGTGGGCCGCGCCGCATGGTCGCTCGCCTGTACGATGAGCGCATCGTGAAGAGCTCCAACGGTAAAGAAGAGATCCGCTACGTCATCAATGCCACGGTGCAGGTGGCCGGGCACACCTTCACCATTCCGTTTTCACTCACCGATCGCAACGGCATGCGCTTTGCCGCTCTCTTGGGGCGGAGCGCCCTGGCCGGACGTTTCCTAGTCAACAGTGAGACAACCCACGTAGCGACGCCCCATCTGGCCTGCGAGGACGGCAATCATAGCTCAATCCCGCTGTAGCTCGGCTGTGGCTTGAACGGCCCGAACGAGCTATTGGGGCGGCTATGGGGCTCTTCGACGTCCACGCACATCTGACCGCTTCTGGGTTTCTCGACGATCAAGCCGATGTGATCGCTCGCGCTCAGGCGGCCGGGGTGACGACCATCATCTCCAATGGACTCAATCGACGCGACAACCTGCGGGTGCTCGAGCTGTCACGACAGTTTCCAGTGGTCAAGCCTGCGCTGGGCCTATACCCGGTCGACGCGGTGCTGCCTGAGATGCTGGAGCACGGCGTGGACTATCCGCGGGACGACGCCGAGCTCATCTCGGGTGAAGAGCATGTTGAGTGGCTCGAGCAAAACTATGAACGCGCATTTGCGATCGGCGAGATCGGCCTCGACCACCACTGGGTCCCCGAGGCACTGTGGGCTCGCCAAGAGCAGCTCTTCATCCGCCTGGTCAAACTGGCCATCAAAGTGGATCTTCCCATCATCATCCACACCCGCAAGGCCGAGGTGAGGACGCTGGAGATCCTGCTGGATCTCAAGGCTCCTCGCGTCAATTGGCACTGTTTTTCCAGCCGGCTCAACCTGGCCAAACGCATCGCCGCGGCGGGCCATTTCATGTCCATCCCCGCCAACGCGCGCCGCAGCGAGACGTTCACCGCCCTGCTTCGCAGCATGCCGCGCGAGCAACTACTCCTGGAGACAGATTGCCCGT
>JACZCW010171763.1_pt1 | contig 14961 bp, 11 predicted proteins | sample 8641861 | NCBI WGS metagenome assembly JACZCW01 (sample SAMN15324607, study PRJNA640507) | soil metagenome | isolation source: intercropping sugarcane | place: China: Luxin town, Laibin City, Guangxi Province | collected 2019-07-25 | depth 10cm m | reverse complement strand
GCGATCATCGGCATCCTGGCCGCGATCGCGATCCCGGCTTATCAGGACTACACGATTCGCGCGCAGGTGACGGAGGGTCTGAACCTGGCGTCGGATCTGAAGGCTGCGATTGGTGAGATCTACGCCGACACGGGCGACAAGACGGTTATCAACAGCGGCGCGCGTGGTCTGCCCCTCGACACCGACAAGTCGGGCAAGTACGTGACTGCCATTGACGTTTCGGAAGGCACCATTTCCATCACGTATGGTGGCAGTGCCAACAGCAAGATCCGCACGGAGACTCTGACACTCCAGCCGGGCACCAACAACAATGGTGACGTCGTGTGGTATTGCGGTGGAACTTCGACCTCGATCAACGAGAAGTACCTGCCTGCCTCGTGCCGCGGCAACCTCTCGTACGGCAACAGCCTGAGCTGATGCTGCCAGAAGGCATCGGTTCTCTGAGAGCCTGATACCTTCCCAAGGAGCCCTTCTCACGAAGGGCTCCTTTTCTTTTGCGTAGTCGTGCCCAGGCTCCCACCCAACACGTGACGCAGCACACTACGCCTTCGTTCACTTTACATAGAATGTCGCGATGCAAATCGCTAGTTTGGAGAGACAACGGTGGACAACCGCTCTCCTCGCATTAGCCGCCCTGGCGCTGGTCTTTCTACTGCATCCCTATCGTGGAATTGTCCACGATGGACATCTCTACACGCTGCAGGCTCTTAACCAACTTCATCCCGAGCTTTATAGCAATGATGTGTTCCTGCGCTACGGATCGCAGGACAACTACACCCTCTTTTCGCCAATTTATGCGGCGGCGATTTCGATGCTGGAACTGGAACCGGCGGCTGCGACGATTACGTTCTTGTCGATTCTGCTGTTCTTGGCAGCGGCATCTACGCTCGCAAGAATTGTCATTCCCGAGTCTTGCAGCTGGGCAGCTCTCCTCCTGCTCCTCCTTGTGCCGGCACATTACGGACCAGGGCAAATCTTCCACTTCATCGAGGAATTCGTAACCCCTAGACAACTAGCAGAGGCGCTAACCATATTCGCCATCGCATCACGGCTGCATGGCTGGCGCATTGCTAGCGTTCTGCTCTGCATCGCTTCAATGTTGATTCACCCTGTCATGGGACTCGCCGGCGCAGTATTCCTCGCGGCATTTGAGATAGGCCTGGCTCGTCTCAAAACACTCTGGCCCATCGCCGTTTTGACAGTTGCGCTCATCGTGATCGCGGCCGCCGGCTTGATTCCTCTTGAACGCTGGCAATTCGACCCCCAGTGGCGCGAAATTGCGATGAGCCGGGTGTATCTCAGCATGACTCATTGGAATATCGAAGACTGGGGGCGCGTGGCGACTGTCTTCGGGAGTCTTTCAGTGACAGCCCTGACGCTGGAAAGGCTTCCGCGCCAGGTCGCCAGCCTCGCAATGCTGACCTGTGGGAGCCTTCTGCTCCTAAGCCTGGTGTGCGGCGATCTCCTCGGATTGGTGTTAATTGTTCAGGCGCAGCCGTGGCGGAGCTTGTGGCTGGCAACAGTGGTTGCGCTGATTCTGCTGCCTGCCACCTGTACTGCCAACTGGCATCGCGGCGCAATACACCGCTGTGCGGTACTTCTGCTTGCTGCGGCGTGGGCAAGCCCGGATGCAACATTCTCACTCGGCCTCGCGCCACTGTCGGTCCTGGCTGCGATGAGCGTCGACCGCCGGCCCGTGGAGGTGCACTCCCGTTTGTTGATACCTGGCGCATGGCTGATTCTTGTTATGGTACTCGTCTATGCCGTTTGCGATGGGCTCCTCGCATTTCGTGGGGGCTTGACGAGAATGCAGGAATTGCAGCCCTTCCTTGACAAGGTTTCGACGGCCAGCCTCAACGGAGCACTGCCGGCGCTGTCTATTGCCATGTCGTACTTGATCATCCGGCGACTCCAACCGGCAGCGCTTGCAGCGATGAGTCTGGCGTTGGCAACCTTTGTAGCTCTCCTCGCTTTGACAGCAGGCTCCACTTGGGTCATGGACCGCCACCCGACGCAACAGCGCAAAGCATTTTCAGCTTGGCGCGCAGCGATACCGCCCGGCAGCGATGTGCTGTGGATTGGACAAACGACGGATCGGGAAGATACAGCTTTCTACACCTGGGTCCTGCTGGAAAGGCCAAGCTTCATTTCCCGCAATCAAGCCTCGAATGCTCTCTTTTCAAGGGCTGCAGCCATCGAGATGTACCGACGCGCCCGCATGCTCGATGGCATCCTGCCATTTTGGGATCCGTTTCGATCAGACACGCCACCGGTGCTGCGGCCGCTGCGACTTGCACCAGTATGTGAAAACACTCCTGTTAGGTACGTCGTAAGTTCCGAGCCCATGGAAGATGCGGCCGGAATCGCACTCACAGCGGCGGCTGGTCATGAATTCAACCAATACCGGCTGTATACCTGCTCATGAAGAAGGTTGCACTCATCGCTGGGGGTGGTCCGGCTGGGCTTACGGCGGCGCTAGAGTTGCTGCGCCGAACCAGCGTTCATCCTATCGTGATCGAGGCCGACAAGCAGGTCGGCGGTATTTCAAAAACTGTAGAGTACCGCGGAAACCGCATGGACCTCGGCGGCCATCGCTTCTTTTCCAAGTCCGACTGGGTCATGGACTGGTGGCAGGGAATTCTCCCTGTCGCCGCTGGAACAGAGCCACAGTCATTGACCTATCACGGCCGCAACCATGCGTTCTTTCCTGCTGCGAAGGGCAGTGACCCCGACAAGGTCATGCTGGTTCGACCCCGGCTGTCGAGAATTTACTACCGGCGGAAGTTTTTCGACTATCCGTTGAGACTGTCCTGGCAGACGTTCGCCAACCTTGGCCCATGGTATACAGGCCAAATAGGTGCCAGCTACGCTTGGGCGAAGCTTGTTCCCCGCAAGCCCGAAATCACACTGGAAGACTTTCTTCACAATCGCTTCGGAGACCGGCTGTACAGGACCTTCTTCAAGGACTACACCGAGAAGGTCTGGGGAGTTCCCTGTAACCAGATATCAGCGGAGTGGGGTGCGCAGAGAATCAAAGGCCTCTCCATATCGCGGGCTCTCATTCACGCCCTCCGCAAGCCATTCCAGAGTGCTGGCACCCGACAAAAGGGAGTGGAAACCAGTCTCATCGAGCGCTTCCTCTATCCCAAGTTCGGCCCAGGGCAGATGTGGGAAGAAGTAGCGGCAAATGTGGGCGCGCTTGGTGGCAAAGTCCATGTGCGCACTCGTGTGGTGGCGATTTCAAGGCGTGGAAACAACATTGAATCTGTCACCGTGCAGGACCTGAACGACGATACGACCCGTGTCATTCGCTGCGACCAACTTATTTCGACGATGCCGATCTCTGAGCTCGCTGCACAACTTCAACCGAACGATGACCGCATAAGCACCATTGCAGCCTCTCTCCCCTATCGGGATTTCATGACGGCTGGGTTGCTGGTCCGGAAGATGAAGCCGACCCGCTCCGCTGGAACCCTCTCGGCCAACGGCATGCCTGCTGACAACTGGATCTACATCCAGGAGCCCGACGTAAAGCTGGGGAGGCTCCAGATATTCAACAACTGGAGCCCTGCTTTGGTAGAAGATCCACACACTATCTGGCTGGGTCTCGAGTACTTCTGCAACGCTGGAGATGACCTCTGGTCCATGAACGACGGCGCGTTCATGGAGTTTGCAGGCCGCGAGCTGGAAAAGATCGGGCTCATTGACCGAAAAGACGTGATCGACGGGACAGTGGTGCGTGTACCAAAGGCCTATCCGGCGTATTTTGGCGAGTACGCAAACATCTCGCATGTGAGGCAATGGCTAGACGGCATAACCAACCTCTATCCCGTCGGCCGGAACGGGATGCATTGTTATAACAATCAGGATCACTCCATGCTTGCCGCGAAGGCAGCGGTGGACTGCATTGCTGGCGAAAGCGACGATAAGCGGGCCCTGTGGGCAATCAACGCCGAACAGGAGTACCACGAGAGCACGGACAGGCCGCGGTGATTCGCTGATAGGGACATCATGACCAAGCTGATCATCCAGATCCCGTGCCTGAATGAGGCCAGCACGCTTCCCGTCACGTTGGCAGCGCTGCCGCGTACTATCGAGGGCATCGACAGAATCGAATTTCTTGTCGTAGACGACGGCAGCAGCGACGGAACCTCTGACGTTGCCAGGCAATATGGCGTCCATCACATCGTCCGCCACCGCGGGAATCGCGGATTGGCAGCCGCCTTCCAGAGCGGCCTGGATGCAGCGCTGGCAGCAGGCGCAGACATCATCGTGAATACCGATGCGGACGGCCAGTACGCCGGCAAGGATCTGGTCGCCCTAGTTGCCCCGATCTTGGCGCAACAGGCTGACATCGTGATTGGTGACCGTAACGTCACACAGAACGTTCATTTCGGTCAGGGCAAGCGAGCTCTGCAATGGCTTGGCAGCGCAGTCGTTCGACAGCTGTCCAGAACTTCTGTCGCGGATGCTGTAAGTGGATTTCGAGCCATGAGCAGGACCGCAGCTCAGTCGATAACCATAACCACGGAGTTCAGCTACACAACTGACATGCTGATTCAGGCGGGTCGAAAACGACTTCGCATAGTCAGCGTCCCCGTGAACACCGAACGCACGGAAAGGCCATCGCGTCTCTTCAGCTCTGTGCCGCAATTCATCAGCCGCCAGCTGATAACGATGGCTCGGGCATACGCAACGTACAATCCGCTGCGGACGTTCGCGTGGATTGGTGGGGTCATGACGCTGGTCGGCTTGGTGCCTATCGTCCGCTTTCTCGTCTTCTACGTCCGAGGTGACGGAAACGGTCACATCCAGTCGCTCATCCTCGGTGGGGTGCTGGTAGTCGTCGGTGTCCTCGGAGGGCTGATGGGCATCCTGGCCGATCTTGCAGGGGCCAATCGCAAGCTGCTGGAAGCAACCCTCCAGAAACTTCGACAGCTGGAAGACCAGGTTGGACAGCGAGAACGTGGCACGGGAGCCCCGCCCCGCCCCCCAGGTCAGTCCGAACGCAACTAGCGGAAGTCCATGCGAGAACCGCTGCAACCTATCGCGTCACGAGCCATTACATTCGGCATGGTTGCCGTGGCGGCCCAACTTTCGCTGGTATGGGCCTTTTCATACTTTCCTTCCGTAGACGGGCCTGCACACGTTCATCTCGCTTACGGATTCTACGAGGCCTTGCGGGGCGATCCCTACTACGGCGGAATCTTCGAACTGAACGAACAGTTCAATCCCAATCTGACGACCCAGGCCATGCTTGTGGTTCTTCAGGCCGTTGCGCCACCCTTCATCGCCGAGAAGATCTGGCTCTCAATCTATTTCGTTTCGTTCGCCTTCGCGGCTGCATATACGTTGAATGGCATCAACCGGAATGCGGCGTGTCTGCTTCCCCTCTTGATCTTTTGCAGCTTCAACTTCCCGCTGGCTTTCGGGTTCTACAACTTTGCTTTCAGCACGGTAGTCTTCCTTGGCTGGTTCGGCTTCTGGTGGCGCCACAGGCACTCCGGAAGCTGGAAGGTGATCGCAGGCCACGCATTATTTGCGGCTCTTGCTTACCTCACACATGTTTTTGCCTTTGTAGTCAGTCTCCTTGGGATCGGCCTCGCCGCATCGACGTCGGCGCTGATTGCTCTAGCGCCTTTGACCCGGGCGGAAGGAAGCCTCGCGCTCCGCCTCCGGATCCCGTTGACTCACACACTTCCGCCACTCATTGGGAGCCTACCCGCACTCGGCGCATGTCTCTATTTTCTCTTTGGGCGCTTCGCCGTGAAGACGGCTGCCGGCGCGGAAAACCTCGCGGCACCGGAGGCGTCGAGGATTCTTGACCTTGTCTGGGCCAACTCCTTCGCTACGTATGACGCGATGGAAACGGGGGCCGCGATTTCGTTTGTCGCACTGGTCGCGATCATCCTCGCCCGCGCGCTTCTCCAGTGTATCGACTGGAAGGGCGGCCTGCCGATTTTCGCTGTCTTTGCCGGGTTTCTTGTCCTGTACCTTGCGATGCCGCCTCAATGGATAGTCCGGTGGATGCCACAGCGCTTCCAGCCGCTCGTCTTTGTAGCAATCCTGATCTGGATCGCAACGCTTCTTCCCCACCGAATGGGGAAGCGTTCATGGGAGTTCATAGCGCTCGCAGGACTAGTTCCAGTACTGCTTTCGACAGCGATCAGGTTCAATGTGTTCAGTCGAATCAATGACTATTACGGCGAGATCGCGCAGGTCCAGCCCCATATTGCCCCGCAGAGCAGCCTCGTCGCCCTGCGCCTTCATCACAGCTACCTTGGCGAAACCTACCCCGCGCGGCTTGATGTCTTCATACAGGCAGGTAGCCGGATTGCCTCATTGCGTCACTCGGTGGATCTGAAGAACTTCCAGGGACAGTCGAACGATCATCCAATCCAGTTCCGGTCCGGTGTCTCCGCAACTGCTGCACTCGGCGGGGATTCATCTCTCACTGCATTCCCGCCCCGAATCCAATTGATGGAATATGAACGCAGGACCGGTCGACGTATTGACTATGTTGTCACCTACGGCGCCCGCGGTGAGGTCGACAACGTCAGCGCCCTCCGGCGCTTGGACGAGCAGCTCGCCGGGAACTATAAGCTTGTGTATACGTCCCAACCCCGCGGGTTGGTGCGCCTGTATGCAAGGGACCTGACGGGGACTCCGCCAGGTTGAACACATGACTAACCAGCGCCGCGTACTCTTCCTTGCTTCAAGTGCTCCGCGCTTTGCCGGTGACGCTACCGCTCCGTTCATCCTGAACATGGCAGAGGACCTGAACTCCATCGGGTGGCAGATCGAGATTCTTGCACCGCATGTCGACGGCGCCCGCCGGCGGGAAGTCCTGAATGGAATCACGATCCACAGGTTCCAGTATCTCTGGCCGGCTCGATGGCAAACACTCTGCTACAACGGAGGCGCTGCCGTTAACCTCAGGCGCAATCCCTTGAACGCCCTCGCTATACCTTTCCTTGTCATGGCGGAGTTTATCGCCGCGTTTCTGCTAGTGGTTCGACGATCCCACGCACTTGTGCACTCGCATTGGATCATTCCTCAGGGTGTCATCGGTCAGCTTCTGTCGTTCGGTGGTCGGGTACATGTGGTTTCCGTCCATGGCGCAGATGTTTACGGCTTCCGCGGACGACTGGCAATGGCGCTCAAACGATGGGTTATCCGGAGATGCGACCATGTGGTGGTCAACAGCACCTCAACTCGCCGCGAAGTCGAAGCATTGCACCATTTCAAGGAGATTTCGCTGATTCCAACGGGCACCACCCCCTGTACGATCGGCGACGCACGCACCCTTGACTCCGCAAGCGCTGAAGACGACGTGCGAACAATCATTTATGTCGGTCGACTGATTGAGCCCAAGGGCGTCAGCTACCTCATTGAGGCGATGCAATTGATTCTCAAGGAAACGCCTGCCCGTCTCCTGATTGTCGGAGATGGCCCGGACCGGGGACGCCTCGAACGGCTCGCCGCCGAAATGGGAATTTCCCATGCATGCCAATTCGTTGGGCAAGTGCCGCACTCCCGAATCTATGAATTCTTCTCTTCCGCCAATGTATTTGTCGGACCCTCGCTGGACGTGCCAGGTGAGTGGACCGAGGCGCAGGGAAATACGTTTGCAGAGGCGCTTTTCGCCGGGATCCCCGTTGTGGCCAGCCGTGTAGGCGGAATCCCTGACGCAGTGATCCACGAACGCACGGGTCTGCTGGTCGATGAGCGCTCCCCGGAACAAATTGCCAGCGCCGTACTCCGCATCCTGTCGGACGCAAAGCTGGCAGCAGCGCTGCGACAAGCCGGGCGACGGCACGCAGAAGAACACTTTTCCCGCTTTTCCAATGCCCGACGGCTGTCTGAACTCTACGAGAGGCTCCTCTCGTCTCGCTCGCGGGCTTGAAATGAAACGTCTTGCCATCTTCAGAGCGAAGCTCCTGCCCATCTCGGAGACCTTCATCCGGCAGCAGACCCGCTTTCTCGGCTCTTGGAAGCCGGTACTCGTCGGCACCCAGAGGGTGCCGGACGGCCTGGCTCTGGATGGCATCGATCACACGATACTCCCGCGGCGTGGCAGGTTCGTCTCCGCGCTGCGCAGCATAATGACCCTGCCCGCAGGCCCGGTGGTGCGGGCTCTTCGCGAACTGGACGTGCGCTTCGTGCATGCCCACTTCGCCACTGATGCCGTTGACGTATGGCCGAGCGCAAGGGCCGCTGGCCTGCCATTGCTGGTTACCCTCCATGGCTTTGACATCAATACCCGTCAGGACTGGTGGGAATCTGGCAGGGCAGGGCCGGTAATGCGCACATATCCCCGGCGACTCCGGATAATGGCCCTTGACCCCGCCGTGAGATTCATTGCGGTCTCGAATGCGCTCAAGGAACGTGCAGTCGGCCTTGGGATTCCGCAGCACAAGATCGACGTTTCCTACATCGGAGTGGACACGCAGCTCTTCACTCCAAACGGGTTGTCCGCCGGACTCCGGTCGCGGCGCATCCTCTTCGTCGGACGTATGGTCGAGAAGAAGGCGCCGCTGCTGCTGGTCCGCGCATTCGCATCGATCCGCACCCATATTCCAGATGCCGAGCTGGTAATGATCGGGGAAGGCCCATTGCTCGAGGAGGTGCGTAAACTTGCCACCACACTCCATGTGCCGGTCACGCTTCCTGGGCCGTGCAGTGCTGAGGCCGTGATCGGCCACCTTAACCAGGCCCGCGTCCTATGCCTTCCCAGCGTGACTGCCGCCAACGGGGACGCGGAAGGATTCGGCCTGGCAATCCTCGAGGCACAGGCCTGTGGAGTTCCTGTCGTCACATCTGCCCTTGGCGGAGCTACGGAGGGGCTCGTGAGCGGCAAGACAGGCGATTGCTTTCCAGAGGGAGACCAGGTAGCCCTGGAGAGCTGCCTGACCAGATGGCTGCTGGATGAGCACTTGGCTGAGGCAGGCTCGAGAGCGGCAAGGAAATTCGTCGTCGAGAATTTCGACATCCGGGGCTGCACACGTAATCTTGAACGGGCCTACGATGCACTCGTGAAGGAATGCTCATGAGATCCCTACTTCAAACCATCATGCGCGCCGCGTCGCGGCGAAAGGCGATTTCTTCGGAAGAGTACTGGAAATGCCGATACGGCGGGGGCGGCAATTCCGGGCCGGGTTCCTACAACCATCTGGCTGAGTTCAAGGCTGAAGTGATAAACCGATTTGTTGCGGAATCGCGCATCGAATCCGTCATCGAATTCGGCTGTGGCGACGGGAACCAGCTTCGACTGGCAGATTACCGGGACTATGCGGGCTACGACATCAGCCCAGTTGCAATTGCCACATGCCGCCAGCTTTTCGACGGCGACAGTTCAAAGAAATTCTTTCTTGCTCACGAATACGATGGCCGCAAGGCCGACCTTGCTCTGTCTCTGGACGTCGTCTTCCACCTCACGGAAGATGCGGTGTTCGACAGCTACATGCGGACATTGTTCGGCGCCGCAAAGCGTAACGTGATCGTCTACTCTTCCAACCGCGATGCGCCAGTCGAACGCGGCTCGGAGCATGTACGACACCGCCAATTTACCAACTGGGTGGAACGGGAGCTGGCGGACCGATGGTTGCTGATCAAGAAGATTCCCAATGCGTATCCGTATGACGGGAATTACCAGAACACTTCCTTCGCCGATTTCTACGTGTACGGCCTGTCCTGAAGCCCGTGAGCCTGCGCAGAGACACTTTTTCCGCCGCACGATGGACCACCGCTGCAACTGTCTTCCGTACCGGGGTACTAGTGGTCCAGACAGCTGCCCTGGCAAGGCTGCTGTCCCCGGCGGATTTCGGCGCAATGGCGGTCGCCGCCGTACTGATCTCTGTCATTGCCCTGGTGGCCGACCTCGGTATCGGAAGTGCATTGATGCACTTTCCACACCCTGACCAGCCTACGTTCTCGACGATCTATTGGCTAAACCTGTCGGTCGCATGCCTGTTCGCAGCACTCTTTGCGCTCGTTGCGTGGCCTGTCGCACGACTGTACTCGCAGCCGGAACTCATTCCGGTGCTTCTTGGATTGAGTCTCAGTTTTCCCCTTTCCGCCGTCGGACAACCCTTCCGCATACTCGCGGAAAAGGAACTGCTCTTCGGCAAACTCGCCAGGCAGGAAATCTTCTCATCTGCAATCGGATTCCTGGTTGCCTTGCTCGTCGCGATCTCTGGTGGGGGTGTGTACGCCTTCGTTGCCGGCATGTTGTCATCTTCCGTGACCACCTCTGTACTCGCCTGGGCTGACCCGGGAAGGAAGTTTCGCCCGGGACTCCAATTCGACTGGTCCCGCGTGCATCCGTATCTCGCGTTCGGCATTCATCGGATCAGCGGCAACCTGTGGAACACTTTGTCATTGCAGGCTGACGTGTTGATTGCAGGGCTGCATGCCACGGCTTCGCAGACCGCCTTCTATGCAGTCCCTAGAGAACAGTGTCTGCGCATTTCCAACACCATGATCAACCCTATCGTCGCGAGGGTCAGCCTTCCCGTAATGACGAAGGTCCAACAAGACAAGTCTGCATTGCGCTCCATCTACCTGCAGACCCTGCGGTTGACGGCATCGATGAATTTTCCAATGTACGCACTTATCGCACTCTTCGCAGATCAACTTGCGGCTCTCTTACTTGGGAACCAGTGGCAGGAATCAGCGTTCTATCTTCGCCTGTTTGCGATCTGGGGAATGATTCGTTCGACCGGAAATCTTTCTGGCAGCCTGACTCTCGCGGTTGGGATGGTCGGGCGCGTACACGCGTGGAACCTGGCAAACTTCATCGTGACAGTTCCGCTGCTGTGGATTACAGCCAAGTCAGGTGGTCTGCCGGCGATGACGCTTGCCCTGTGCGGCCTGCAGGTGGTCGTCTTCTTTCTTTTGTGGAGAATCCTCATCCTTCCGGCTTGTGGGGCCAGGTTTGCGGAGTACCTTGGTCACTTGGCGCCCGCCTTCCTGTCTACAGCCGTTGCCGCCACGCTCACCTTTTTGCTTACGTTGCCACTGGCGGGTCCCTGGAAGCTACCTGGCGGTATCGCGCTGTTTGGGGCTGTGTATCTTGGGCTGAGCCTGCTGATCAATCGCGCATGGATTTCTGCGATGCTTGAACTGTTCCGACCTGCTCGGACGAGTAGCACTTGATGACACTCGCAACTGTGATTATCCCGGTGTTTCAAGACCAGGAAGGCCTTGTCACCTGCCTGAAGGGCCTCGCGCGCCAATCCCTGCCTCAGGATCTTCTTCAGGTAGTCGTTGTGGACAATGGCTCTATCCCTGAAATTTCGATCCCCGCGGACCTCAGTCGAAACGTTTCCCTCGTAACTTGCGCTACACCGGGCTCCTACGCGGCGAGAAACAAGGGCGCAGCAGTAGCCGCCGGAAAATATCTTGCCTTTACGGACGCGGACTGCATTCCGGAGGCCGACTGGCTGGTGAACGGCATCCGGGCGCTTCAACAGGAAGACCGGGAGGTTATTGTCGGCGGAGAAGTCAAATTTGCGCCGCCGTCAATGCCTACGATGGTATCGCTCTACCAGATGACAGTCGGGTTCCAGCAGGAAGAGAACATCCACAGAAAGGGGTTCTCCGCAACGGCAAATCTGCTTTGCTGCCGGGAGACCTTTCAACGGGTCGGCCCTTTTACGGAGACTCTGCTTTCTGGAGGCGACAGGGAGTGGGCCTGGCGAGCCCGCCGCTTGAACATCGAAACGATATTCGCACCCGATGCAATAGTATGCACGCCTCCACGTTCAACGTTCACGAGCGCTGCGAGACAGGCAAGGAGAGTCGCGGCTGGCCGGTATCACTTGCGGCAATCCGGCCTTGCGAGGGACAGGACGGAGGCACTGCGACCGCACCGCGGCGTCATGGACTCAGTGATTTGGATTGCTTCGCGGTCCGATCTGGGGTTACTCGACCGATTGCGAGTGTTGTTTGCGGCCAGCCTGTTGAAAGGGGTGTCAATATTTGAATCAATGCGGGTTCGACTCGGCGGGCCGCCGGAGCGGCGCTGAACCATCCAGCATCCTATGAGGATCGCGTTTCTCTGCAAGCGCCGCTACACGGGCAATGATGTCATTTCCCACCGCTACGGCCGCCTGTACCAGTTCCCATACCAGTTGGCCCGGCTTGGGCATGTTGTGCGCGGCTATTGCCTGGACTATCACCATTCAACCGCTGGCGAATGGACGCATGCCGATGCGAATTGCAGCCTGACATGGGAAGCACGTGCTCTTGGCAAATTGCGGCTGCCGGGTGCAGTCCGCTACCCACGCCACATGCTCGATCGCCTGCGGCGGTTTGCGCCGGACCTGCTTTTCGGTGCCTCTGACATACCACACGTGATCCTGACCGCCTGGCTTGCCCGACGACTGGGAATCCCCTACGCCGTCGACCTGTACGACAATTTCGAGAGCTTCCGCCAGGCGCGGGTCCCTGGAATCGTTGGCGCTTTTAAGCGCAGCGTCCGTGGGGCGGGCATTGTGACGGTGGTAAGTGATCCGCTTCGGCAAAAGGTTGAAGTCGAGTATGCGCCTCGGGGCACCGTCAGAGTGTTGGGCAACGCGATTGACAGGGAAGCTTTCCGGCCTGGCGAAAAAGCTTCCGCGCGCCGGATTCTGGGATTGCCACACGATGCGTATCTCATCGGTACCGCTGGCGGGCTTTCTCGAGCAAAGGGGGTTTCCATCCTATGCGAGGCCTGGAACAGGCTGGCCGGAGAGCGTTCCGACATCCATCTCGTACTTGCGGGGCCAATTGAACCGGGCCTCCTGCCGCTGTGGTCGAATCGAGTGCATTACGTTGGACATTTGCCGCCCGACAGCGTTGCAGATGTCTTCAATGCACTTGACGTTGGAGTCATCACCCTTCGCGATGACGAGTTCGGACGCTACTGCTACCCTCAGAAGCTCCAGGAGATGTTGGCGTGTGGTCTTCCGGTTGTTGCTGCCGACGTGGGCGTCATGCGATCGGCGCTGAAGCACTCGCCGCAGCTGCTGTATAGGGATGGCGACAGCTGTTCGTTGGCAGCTGCGATCCTCAGGCAACTCGAGGAAAGAGTAATGCCGCCATTCCCACTGTCGGACTGGTCAGAGATGATTGGAGAAATTGAACCCGAACTGAGCGGGCTTCATCGTGACAGTAAGGGCCACTCGATTGCTCCCCATTCACGTCTTCTATGAATAGGGCGTCCTCCAGGCTTCCTTTGGTCCTCAAACTGGTTGCCGGCGTTGCCGTAGCTTTGGGCATTGGCACGCTCGTGCTGCAAGGTCAAGACCTTCGCGCGGTGGTTGAACAATTGGTTGATTTCCTCCGGAGCGCCGGGCCCGCCACCTTTTTTCTTGCCATGGCTGCCCTCCCTGCCTTCGGTGCGCCGCTTTCCTTCTTTTGTCTTACGGCGGGATCCGTCTTCGGCCCCCAGCTCGGGATGCCGGCAGTCATCGCGCTTTCCCTTTGCGCCATCGCGGCAAACATCGCTCTGGGTCACGTGCTGGCATGCCACGCACTTCGCCCGCCGCTGGAATACCTCATCGGTCGCCTTGGCTACCGGCTGCCGCAGGTGCAGTCCGGCGACGTCACCGACCTGATAGTCCTTCTTCGGGTTACACCGGGTCTGCCATTTCCGATCCAGAACTACCTGCTGGGCCTCGCTGGAGTCCCTTTCCTGCGCTACTTCGTCATTTCGTGCCTCATCGCCTTTCCACTCAACGCTGCGATCGTTGTCTTTGGCGAGGCGCTGATGCAGGGACGGGGAAAGACGGCTTTGTTGGGGCTCCTGCTGGTCCTGGCCGTGATGGTCGGCATTCATCTCGTCCGCAAGCGCTACCAGGCCCGCTCGCTGACAAAGCCGAGCTGAGCTGGGACACGGCCGCCGGAAGTTGGCCGGCAATGCCCTCGAAAGGCGCCCTTTGCCCGCCATTACCCCCGTTTTTGCGAGCCTAATCACGCCCCTTCCCGCCCCCGCCATGCGATGCTCGGGGAGCAATTTGACAGTTGCACCGCGCGCACCTTAACTACACTTTTTGACATATCCGGGCACAGGTCGGGGCCGGCACCAGCAATGAGCGAGACTGTTTCCATCCCAAATCTGCGTGGCGGCGGCGGAGCCGGCCCGGGCGGCGGTGCCGCGGGCCTCACGGGCCTCCCCCAGCGCCTGGTGCAGGACGGGGTGATCTCCGACCAGGCCGCCCGCAGCGCCCTGACGGCTGCCCGGGAGCGCAAGTCCCACTTTGTCACCCAGCTGGTGGGGGCCGGGGCCGCCAGTGCCCGCGACATCGCCGTCGCGGCGTCGGTGGAATTCGGCGTCCCCCTCTTCGACCTCGATTCCCTGGCCCTGGACCTCGACACCACCCGCCTGGTCTCCGAGAAGCTGCTGGCCAAGCACCGCGTGCTGCCCATGTTCAAGCGCGGCAAGCGCCTGTTCCTGGGTGTTTCCGACCCCACCGACCTGCACGCCATCGACGAGATCAAGTTCCAGACCAGCATGGGCGTCGACGCCGTGGTGGTCGAGGACGACAAGCTGCAGAAGCTGGTGGACAAGGCCATCGAGGGCGCCGAGTCCTCCGCCATGCCCGACCTCGGCGACGACGAGGGCATGGAGCTGGACGGGCTGGAAGTTTCGGGTGGCGATGACCTTGAGAACGACGGTGTCACCCGCGACGACGTCGAAGACGCCCCCATTGTCCGCTACGTCAACAAGCTGCTGCTGGACGCCATCCGCAAGGGCGCCTCGGACATCCACTTCGAGCCCTACGAGAAGATCTACCGCGTGCGCTACCGCATGGACGGCATCCTGAAGGAAGTCGCGCAGCCGCCGGTGCAGCTCGCCGGCAAGCTGGCCGCCCGCCTGAAGGTGATGAGCCGCCTGGACATCGCCGAGCGCCGCGTGCCGCAGGACGGCCGCATCAAGATGCGCCTGTCGAAGACCCGCGCCATCGACTTCCGCGT